>MTEW01001168.1_pt1 | contig 50772 bp, 42 predicted proteins | sample 1042681 | NCBI WGS metagenome assembly MTEW01 (sample SAMN06185811, study PRJNA358809) | soil metagenome | isolation source: soil biostimulated with citrate as carbon source | place: India | collected 2015-05-23
GCGCCAGGCGCGACAGCAGGGTCATCAGAACGATGCGGTAGTACTCGAGATCGTGGTGGGTCATCTTCACGATCAGCGTGGCATCGTCGCGATCCTTGAAGGCCCAGCAGAATGCGGTGATCAGCTCGACCCAGTTCTTGCGGCTGTCGGCCGGGTTGAGCACGGTGGTGTAGACCACACCGGTCACACTGATCGGCACGGCCGGCGGCGCGCTCGCGGGAGCGGGTGGAGTGTCTTGCGGCTGGGGCGTATCGACCGCCAATGCGGGCAGACCGACCTCCCGCCACCAGCCCCTGGCGAGCGCCTTGGTCTCGCGCCAGGCGAGACTGAAACGGTCGTCACGCAACGGTTTGGATGTGGGCGCTTGCGCGACGGGCGCGGGCTCGGCAACCGCCGGTTTGCGTACCAGGCCGTCCGCCGACAGCCCCAGCGTCGGACTGTCGATCACCAGACCGGCAAACGGGAACTGGCGTTCGCCCAGCTGCGGACTGTTGCGCACTGCCGCCGGATCACAGCGATAGCGATCCCAGACCGGCGCCGGCAGGGCGACGACCGGGTAATCGGGCGACATGGCATCTTCAACCAGGGCCGCGGCTTCGCGGCTGGTGCTGATGGCACCCTGCAGATGGGCGAATGCGTAGCGCCAGTCATTCTGCGGATTGCCCTCCCAGGCCACCGATGGAAGGCTGTCGAATTCCCAGGCGAACACGCTGAGGGTCGGGCAACTCAGCCCCAGCGGGGCCTGGTGCGGCGGGCTGAAACTGAGGAACACCACGGTTTCGCCGGCCGCGCGGTGCTGCGCGGCGAGTTGCTCGATCTCGGCCAGACTGCGAACGACCTGCACCCGCCCCAGGCGTTCGAGCACCGGGAGGAAATCCTTCATCAGGAAGAAGTAGCTGTATTCGGGTTTGCCGAGAGAACCGTGGATACTGGCCTGATCGATTTTCGATGCCACAAGGATGATCATGACGCGAGAACAACCCCACTAACACGGGCCATGGCCCGGAATGCGCATTTAATTGTTATTGGTGACACATCTGCAGAGCTGCCGGAAACGATCCACTCCGACTGAAGGCGAGAGTCTTCGCACGATGGCGGCATTTTACTTAGCAATACCTGCTTTTTATGCTCGAAGAGCATCTCAGCCTTTGTCATCCGACGCAATCGTGGCGCGGTGAAATTCCTGTGAAAGACGCGCCAGCAGAACGCCAGCAACTGGTCGGCTCAAGCGCCCCTGAGCTAGGCTTGTTATTCCGGCCGCAGGCCCTCTGCACCGCCCATCTCGCCGTTGAGGAATATCCCATGACCGCCTTCCGCATCCTGAGCGCCGCCGCCCTCCTGGCGCTGGCCACCAGCGCCTCCGCCACCAGCTTCGTGGTCACCACCGACGCCATCGTCAGCGGCGTCGCCGCGACCAGCGAGGCCACCTCGGATATCAGTTCCTCGCTGCGTGACGACAAGGTCGTGCTCGCCGCCCGTGACGATGCCGCCAGCTTCGTCGCCAGCGCCGGCGAGATCCGCGGTGTGCAGCTGGAGGCGGCGCTGCTGCATATCCGCCGCCAGGTGCCGGCGCTGGCGGCGGCCGACGATCTGCACCTGGCCGAGGCAATCCTCAGCCTTTGAGATCCATCCCCTTGGCACCACGGCCTCGCTCGATAGCTGACTGACGCACAAGAGCCTCGTAAACTGCGCTCCCTTGGACCAGCCCATAGACGGAACCCTCGCTGAGTGGGCTCGTCCAACCGTCCACTCGCCGTTTGCGGAGCTCACTATGCGTCGTTCACTCATCACCCTCGCCACCGCCTGCGCCCTGTTCAGCGGCATCGCTCAGGCGCAAACCGTGGTCGCCACCAGCAACATCGTGGTGCGCGCCCTGGATCGCAGCATCAACTTCACCTCCGATACCACCACGTCGCTGCGCGACATGAAGGTGGTGACCCAGGCCCGTGACGATGCGGCCAGCTTCGTCGCCAGCGCCGGCGCCATCCGCGGGGCGCAGCTGGAAGCGGCCCTGCAGGCCATCCGTCAGCAGGTGCCAGCGGCGCAGAGCGCCAGCGATCTGCAACTGGCCGAAGCCATTCTCGCCCTGTGATTCGCCTTGCCGCCTGGTGTTGCGCCGCGCTGCTGGCCCTGGCCGCAGGCGGCGCCCAGGCGCAGCTGCGTCTGAGCCTGGATGGGCAGACGCTGACGTCTGCCGAGCGCCGGGCAAGCCAGGAGCTTCTGGACGAGGCCATGGCGGCGCTGCCGCCGCGCTTCGTCGAACAGCTGGATGTCGAAGTGCGAGTCCGCTGGCGAAGCGGCCTGCCGCCTGCGGTGTACGGCCAGGTGGGCCGTCTGAGCGGCATCGAGCTGAATGCCGGGCTGCTGCCGGCGCTGGTCGACGGCTCGGCGGCGGAGAACCGCACCGGCCGGCCGCACGGAACCCAGCGCCGGGAGCTGCTCGCCACCCTGATCCACGAGCTGACCCACCTCTACGACCGCGCCCGCCTGTGGCCGGCCGCCCAACGCAGGCAGATCGGCCAGTGTCGGCAGCGTGCCGGCTCCACCGGCCAGATCGGCCTGCCGGACGAATGCCGCGGTCAGACCGAACGCCGCTTCACCCTCAGCGACGACCCGCGCCTGCTCGATCTCGCCGGCTGGCCGCAACGGGTCGGCCGGCGTGGCGCGCGTGACCTGAGCAACGGCCAGGTGGCGCGCAGCCCGGATCATTACGAGCTGAGCAGCCCGCTGGAATTCGTCGCGGTCAACCTCGAGTACTTCCTGCTTGACCCCGCCTACGCCTGCCGCCGCCCCTCGCTGGCGCGCTACTTCCGCGAACATTTCGACTGGGCTCCGGCGAGCGAGCCCTGCGCGGACGGCCACGCCTACCTCAATGCCGGGCGCGACTTTGCCCGCCAGCCGCTGGAGCGCATCGACCCCGAGCGGGTCTACGAGGTCGACTACCTGCTGGCCGAGGCCAACGATGCCTGGATGAGCCGCTGGGGCCACAGCATGCTGCGCCTGGTGGTCTGCGCGCCGGGCCGGCCGCGCGGGCCCGACTGCCGTCTGGACCTCGACCAGCACCTGGTGCTGTCCTACCGCGCGTTCGTTGGCGATCTGCAGTTGTCGAGCTGGGACGGCCTGACCGGCGTCTACCCGTCACGCCTGTTCGTCCTGCCGCTGGAGCAGGTGATCGACGAATACACCAAGGTCGAGCTGCGCAGCCTGGCCTCGGTTCCCATCAGGCTGAGCCGCGACGAACTGGAAGGCCTGGTCACCCGCGCCGTCGAACAGCACTGGAGCTATGACGGCGACTACTACTTCATCTCCAACAACTGCGCGGTGGAGACCCTCAAGCTGCTGCGCAGCGGCACCGCTCACCCGCAGCTGCAGGCACTCGACAGCATCCTGCCCAACGGCCTGCTGGAGCTGCTGGCCGCGCGCGGCCTGGCCGACACCTCGGTGCTGGACGACCCGCGCGAGGCCCTGCGCCTGGGCTACCGCTTCGATTCCTTTCGCGAACGCTATCAGGCGATGTTCGGCGTGCTGCGTGAGCGCCTGCCGATCCCGCAGGAGAATGTCGAAGCGTGGCTGGAACAGTCCGCGCAGGATCGCCGCCAGTGGTTCACCCAGGCCGACCTGCGCGCCAGCGCGGCCCTGCTGCTGCTTGAGCAGGCCGCCCTGCGTCGGCAACTGCTGCTGGCGCAGGACGAGCTCAAGCGCCGCTACCTGACCGACCGCGCCGCCGGTGATCCCAGCCTGAACAAGGCCGGTGCGGCGCTGGAGCAGATCCTTGCCGGCAGCGGCTTTCTCAGCCGGCCGGCCGAGCTGCTCGAGGGCGGCTATGGACTGCCGCAGCGAGCCGAATGGGAGCGCCTGGAGGCCAGCAGCCGCGAGCGTCAGCAGCAGCTGCGGCAGCTCAGCGACGAGCTCGATGGCGAGGTACGCAACCTGCTGCTGCCCGAGCGCCTGGCCGAGCTGGAAGCCAACGAGTCCAATCTGCTCGCCCTGGGCGAGCACCTGCGCGCGCTGCACAAGGCCGGCGGCGGGCTGGAACTGCCCTAGGTTAGCCAGTTTCAGTAGCCCGGATTGCATCCGGCTACGAGCCTGGCCGGTGCGCGCGGCGCACCCTACGACTCCTCGCGCTCCTGCGGCAGTTGCGTATCGACCGTCAGCCAGGGTAGCCGGCTGTCTACCCAGATATGCCGATTTGCGGGTGCCTGCTCCGGCTCGTCCAGGGTGGCCACGGTCACGTCCAGCGTATCCGGGCTGAGCTGCGTGAACAGCGCCAGGTGCGCGCCGCAGTCGCCACAGAAATAACGCGTGCAACTGGCTGACGAGGCGAACGCCCGTGGCGTGCCGCGCAGCCAATGGAACGCCTGACACGGTACCGTGACCCAGGTGGTGAGGATGCCGCCGCTGCTGCGCCTACAGATCGAACAATGGCAGTGGGCGATGTCCTGCAGCGGTGCCTCGATCCGATAGCGCAGAGCGCCGCACTGGCAGCCGCCTTCATGAGTCCCGTTCATTCCGCCTCCGCCTTGCATTGCCAAGCGCCGCTGACCAAGATAGCCGCTCACCACCACCGGGGGTTCCCGTGATCGATCTGCTGCTGGCCCTGTGGCCGTTGTTCGCCATGATAGTTGCCGGCTACTGGCTGCGTTTGCGCGACTTCCCCAGCGAGGCATTCTGGCCCGGCGCCGAGCGCCTGAACTATTTCATCCTGTTCCCCGCCCTGCTGTTCTCCAGCCTGGCGCAGGCACCATTGAGCAATCCGGCGCTGCCGCGCCTGGGCCTGGCCGTGCTGCTCGGCCTCGGCATCGCCTGGCTCGCCCTGCTTGTCGTGCGGCGCCTGCGCGGCTGGCCGGCCGGGCGCTTCGGCGCCTTCACCCAGGGCATCCTGCGCTTCAACACCTACCTCGGTCTGGCCGCGGTAGGCAGCCTGTTCGGCCAGGAGGGTCTGACCCTGGCGGCCATCATGCTCGCCCTGATGGTGCCGACGGTGAACGTGCTCTCGGTGTGGTCGCTGACCGCCGAGCGCGGCGTCAGTGCACGCAGCCTGCTGCTGCCGATCATCAAGAACCCCTTGATCCTCGCCTGCCTTGGCGGCGCGCTGTTCAACCTGACCGGTATCGGCCTGCCCGGCGGCACCGATCGCCTGCTCAGCCTGCTGGCGGCAGCCAGCCTGCCGCTGGGTCTGCTCTGCGTCGGCGCGGCGCTCAAGCCCGAGCAACTGGGCGGGGAAATTCCCGCCCTGGGCTGGAACACGGCCCTGCGCCTGCTGGCCATGCCGCTGCTGGCCTGGGCCGTGGCCTGGGCGCTGGCACTGCCGGCCATGGAAAGCGCCGTGCTGGTGCTGTTCTTCGCCCTGCCCACCGCGCCCACCGCCTATGTGCTGACCCGCCAATTGGGCGGCGACAGCCAGCTGATGGCGGGCATCATCACCCTGCAGACGCTGCTGGCGGCGGGCAGTCTGGTCGCGATCATGGGGCTGCTGGCCTGAGGCCGCTGCACGCCACGCAGCGCCCCGCCGCCGCTACTCCAGGTTGCTCTCGATCAACCGCTGATACTCGCCACGCGCCTTGAGCGCGGCAAGGCCGCGGTCGAAGCGGGCGATCAGCTCCGCGGCGCGCGGGTGCCGCCTGGAGACGATGAAATGCAGGGTGTTGTTGCCCAGCGTCGTCGTCGAGCGGTGAAACTGGCCGGCCTCGGCACCGATCGCGCGCAGAGCACTCTCGCCCAGGCCACGATCGGCGAGAAACAGATCGTCCCGCTGCAGCAACAAGAGTTGCGCGCACTCCTTGAGCCCGAGCGGCGAATGGCGCTGAAGCACCCCCGCATCGATCAGTTCCTGGATCGCCTGTGGCGGCTGCCAACCGAGTGGGTAGCACAGGCGGCGTCCCGCCAGGCCCGGCAGATCGCCGATTTCGATGCGGTCCTCGGTACGGCTGAACAAATGCTGCTCGGTGACGTACAGCGGCGCCGAGTAGAGAAAGTCCGCCTCGCGCTGTGGCGAGCGCACGTAGGGGAAGGTGCCGTCGTATTCGCCGCGTCTGGTCTTGAGGTAGCCGCGATTCCACGGCAGCCATTCCAGGGTGCTGCCCAGGCCCTGCTCGGCAAGCGCCGCGCGCACCACCTGCGTGAGCATGCCCTGCCCGGGCAGCGCCTTACCGGTGAATGGCGCATAGTCGTCCCCCGTCACCAGCCGCAGGGCCTCGCCCTGCGCCGTCGCGCAGCACAGCAGGCTCAGCAGCAGTGCCGTCCAGTGCCTCACCCTGTTTCTCCCATCTTCGGCGCTCGATTGCCTGCGTGTCATTGACTCTTGCCCTCCCTGGCGAGGCTGTCCAGCCCGCCAAGCAAAAAGGCGACCGTCCGACTCAGGATCTTGATACAGAACAATAGAATGACCAGGACGCCGACTATCCTTGCTGCAACACCAACAACGACGCCGGAACGATGAACGATACGCCAACAGACGAACGCCCCGACGTTCTGCCCTATCTGCAGCTGATGCATCAGCAAGGCGGCTCGGACCTGTTCTTCAGCGTCGGCGCGCCGCCGCACATGAAGGTCGAAGGTCATAGCCAAGCGGTTGGCCAGCGCGTGCTCAAGGCCGGCGAGGTACAGCAACTGGCCTACCAGTTGATGAGCCAGAAGCAGATCGCCGAGTTCGAGCGCGACCTGGAGATGAACCTCGCCGTCAGCCTGCAGGGTGCCGGGCGCTATCGGGTAAACGTCTATTACCAGCGCGGCGAAGTGGCCATGGTGGTGCGGCTGATCAAGAGCCAGATCCCCGACTTCGCGGCGCTCGGCCTGCCCAGGCTGCTGGAAAAGCTGTCGATGCAGGACCGTGGCCTGATCTTGGTCACCGGCGCCGCCGGCTCGGGCAAGTCCACCACCCTGGCGGCCATGCTGGATTTTCGCAACCGCCACAAGAGCGGGCATATCGTCTGCATCGAGGACCCCATCGAGTTCCTCCACAGCCACCAGCGCTCGATCATCGACCAGCGCGAGGTGGGTCTGGATACCCACAGCTTCGCCGACGCCCTGCGCAACGTGCTGCGCGAGGCACCGGACGTGATCATGCTCGGCGAGATCCGCGACGCCGCCACCATGCAGCACGCCCTGCACTATGCCGAGACCGGCCATCTGTGCCTGGCCACGCTACATGCCACCAGCAGCAGCCATGCGGCCGAGCGCATCGCGCGCTTCTTTCCCGACGAGGCGCGCAAGCAGGTACTGGCCGACCTGGCGCACAACCTGCTGGCGGTGATCGGCCAGCGCCTGGTGCCGGGCCTGGCGCAGAAGCGTGTGGCGGCGGTGGAGCTGATGCTCGGCACGCCCTATATCCGCGACCTGATCCAGCGCGACGAGCTCGACCGGTTGCGCGAAGCCACCGCGCGCGCCGCCGAGCAGGGTCTGCAGACCTTCGACCAGCACCTGTTCGCCCTGCTCGAAGCCGGCCGCATCGGTCTGGCCGAGGCGCTCAAGTACGCCGACTCGCGCACCGACCTCAGCCTCAAGTTCAAGCTCGAGCGCGGCTTCGCGGCCGACGACGCCGAACTCAAGGTATTGCGCGACGGCTGACTGGCGCAAAGCCGATTTCCGGCCGATGCTCAGTACAGGTCGGATAAAACATTTCTCGCCGGCCGGCTGTGCCAGCTGCGCGCGCTCCGCACGGATCGCCAGCGGGCTCGCAAGGGGGAGCCGCCTATGCTGACCCTGCTCCATCTGCTGTCAGCCATCGCCCTGCTGGTGTGGGGCACCCATATCGTGCGTACCGGCATCCTGCGGGTGTACGGCTCGCACCTGCGCAAGGTCCTCAGCCACAACGTCGGCCGCCAGCCCCTGGCCTTTCTCGCCGGCATCGGCGTCACCGCGCTGGTGCAGAGCAGCAACGCCACCGCGCTGCTGGTCACCTCCTTTGTCGCCCAGGGCCTGATGGCACTGGCGCCAGGGCTGGCGATCATGCTCGGCGCCGACGTCGGCACCGCGCTGATGGCGCGGGTGCTGACCCTCAACCTGAGCTGGCTCAGCCCGCTGCTGATCTTTCTCGGGGTGATCTTCTTCCTCTCGCGGCGGCAGACCCGTGCCGGGCAGCTCGGCCGCGTGGCCATCGGCCTTGGCCTGATGCTGCTGGCGCTGGAGCTGATCGTCGCCGCCGCCACGCCGATCACCGAGGCGCGCGGCATCCGCGTGCTGTTCGCCTCGCTGACCGGCGACCTGCTGCTCGACGCCCTGGTCGGCGCGCTGTTCGCCCTGCTCACCTACTCCAGCCTGGCCGCCGTACTGCTCACCGCGACCCTGGCCGGCGCCGGGCTGATCAGCCTGCCGGTGGCCATCGGTCTGGTGATCGGCGCCAACATCGGCAGCGGCCTGCTGGCCTTCCTCACCAGCAGCCTGCAGAACCCCGCCGGCCGCCGCGTGGCGCTGGGCAGCCTGATCTACAAGCTGATCGGCCTGCTGCTGGTGCTGCCGGTGCTGCAGCCGCTGGCCAACTGGCTGGACGGCCTGGACTGGCGCCCGGCCGAGCTGGTGATCTTCTTCCACCTGCTCTACAACGGCTTGCGCGCCCTGCTGATGTTGCCCACCGTGGGCTGGATGGCGCGCTTCTGCAACTGGCTGATGCCGGACCGCGCCGAGGACGGCGGCATCGCCCGGCCGCGCCATCTCGACCCGACGGCGCTGGCCACGCCGAGCCTGGCACTGGCCAATGCGGTGCGCGAAACCCTGCGCGTCGGCGACCTGATCGAGGCCATGCTCGGCCATCTGCTGCCGGTGCTGGAGCACAACCAGCCGGCGGCGAGCAAGGAGCTGCGCCTGCTCAACGACGACGTCGCCAGCCTGTGCCGGGCGGTCAAGCTGTACCTGGCGCAGATCCCGCGTGAAGCGATGAGCGAACACGAGAGTCGGCGCTGGGCCGAGGTGCTCGAGCTGGCGGTGAACCTGGAGCAGGCCGGCGAGCTGATCGAACGCATGCTCGGCAAGATCCAGAACGAGAAGACCGCGCAGCGCCGCGCCTTCTCCGACAAGGGGCTGGAGGAGCTGACCAGCCTGCACGGACAGCTGATGGCCAACCTGCGCCTGGGTCTGAACGTGTTCCTCAGCGCCGATCACGCCAGCGCCAGCCAGCTGTTGCGCGAGAAGCGCCGCTTCCGCGCCCAGGAGCGGCGCCTGGCCCATGCGCATATCGGCCGCCTGCAGCGTCAAGTCGTGCAGAGCATCGAGACCAGCTCGCTGCACCTGGAACTGATCGCCGACATGAAGCGCCTCAACTCGCTGTTCTGCTCCAGCGCCTACGTGGTGCTGGAGGGCCAGGAAACCGGCGCCCTGCAGCTGGACGGCGGCGAGTAGTTCAGTCGGCGGTCGCGTTGCCGCGCGTTGCCGGCTCCACCCCGCGCCAGGCGTACCAGGCGAAGAACAGCGCCATCAGCAGATAACCGTGGACGAAGTCCGGCGCCGCGTACCAAGCCAGCTTCGGCGCATGCATCAGGCCGACGAAGGCCATCGCCGCGGCCACCAGGGCGAAGGTGGTGGCCTGGCGGAACTGGCGGTCGATCACCGCCGCGCACATGGCGCCGAGCAGGATGGCGCTGAACATGGCGCCCTGGCCGAGGGCGCCGATGGCCGTGGAAATGCCCTGCATCACCTCCGGCGCACCGCGATTGAAGCGGGTCATCAGGTAGTTGGCGAAGTACGGCAGCATGGCCAGCGCCACGGCCGGGTAATAGCGCGCCTGGTTGCTGTTGAAGGCGGTGGCGATCATCGACATGCCGACGAATACCAGGATCGGCGCCACCACCGACACCGGGATCAGCGCGGCGATGAAGGCGATCAGGCCGAACATGGTGGCGATGCCGTAGACCGCGCCGTTGAGCAGGCTGTAGCCGCGCCCGGCGCCCATCCATTTCGAGCCCACGGTGGCGATGTACACCGTGGTCGGGAACACGCCACCGAACAGCGCGCCGAGCAGGGTGCCGAAGCCGTCCACCGCCTGGCATTCACGCACGCTGTAACTGTCGCCGGCGGCGCTCATGGCCTCGACGTTGTTCATGGTCTCGATGGCGTTGTACAGGGTGATCGGCAGGATCACCGTCATCAGCGCCAGCATGGTGGTGAACAGCAGGCCCAGGCCTTCGTACCAGGCCAGGTTGGGCAGCAGCGGATAGAAACCCAGGTGGGTGAAGGCATCGCTGAACTTGCCGCTGTCGGCGGCGCCGATCAGATAGGCCAGCGCCGTGCCGACGACGATGGCGAACAGCGAGGCCGGCAGGCGAAACGGCATGCTGATGCGCGCCACCAGGCCGACGATGGTGATGGCCAGCACCAGCAGGCCGATCATGGGGATTTCCAGGGTCTTGAACAGCATCTCGCCGGCGATGAAGGTCAGCGCCACGCCGGCTACCGCGCCGAGCATGGCCGGGCGCGGCAGGTGCTTCTGCACCCAGCCGCCGATCAGGCTGATGGCGGCCTCGATGGCGCCGCTGATCAGGCAGGCGGCCACGGCCACCTTCCACGCCAGTTCGGCATCGCCGGTAAGGTTCTTCGCCGGCAGCAGCACGCCGAACAGGAACACGAACATCACCGGCGTGCTGATGCCGTAGGACAGCGCGGTGACGTCGGCGCGGTTCTCGCGGCGGGCCAGGCGCGCGGCGCTCCAGGCGTAGTAGAAGTTGCCGGCCATCACCGCCACCGCCGCACCCGGCAGCACCTGGCCGAACACGATCTCGGCGGGAAAGCCCATGCCCAGCATGCTGATGGCGATGATCACGAAGTTGGCGATGTTGTTCTGGAACAGGGCGAAGAAGGCGTCGGTGTCTTCCTTCTTGTACCAGGGGTAATGCACGCGCGGCGTCGACATGACTGGCTGGAGTCCTTGTTGTCCGATTGGTCAGGCCGGCGATTCTAGCAGGCTGCGGGGCAACAGCCTGGCGCTGCACCATAAACGAACAAGGCAGCCGAAGCTGCCTTGTTCACGGTCACGATGGGCCTTATGCGACCTGCGCCTTCTGCCGACGGCGCTGCAACAGCACGATCAGGCCGAACAGGAGGAAGCCAGGGATCCACATCAGCTCCTTGACCCAGCGGTCGGTCGGCGCCTTGACGCTGAGGATCTGCTGATCGAACTCCAGCCCCGCCTCGGCGGCCGGGCTGCCGAACGCCACGCTGTCCACCAGCACCTTGTCGCCTTCCTCCATCAGGGTCAGGCCGAGCTTGCTCAGACGCTCCTCGCCCGTGGCGCCGTCGGGGATCGGCAACAGCAGGGTGAAGGTGCGCGGATCGCCCAGGGCGTCCTCGCCACGCACGCGCAGGCGCAGCTGGCTGTCCTCGCTCACCTCACCGAGCGCCTGCGCCAGCTGCGCGGGCGGCACTTCCTGGTAGGGGTCGTGCAGCATGTCCATCCAGAACCCCGGACGGAACAGGGTGAAGGCCACCAGCAGCAGCAGGATGTTCTCGTACCAGCGGCTGCGCACCAGGAAGAAGCCCTGGGTACCGGCGGCGAAGATCAGCATGGCGATGGTTGCCACGATGAAGATCAGCACGCCGTGCCAGAAGTCCACGTTGATCAGCAGCAGGTCGGTGTTGAAGATGAACAGGAACGGCAGCGCGGCGGTACGCAGGCTGTAGTAGAAGGCCATTATCCCGGTCTTGATCGGGTCGCCCTTGGACACCGCCGCGGCGGCGAACGAGGCCAGCCCCACCGGCGGGGTGACGTCGGCCATGATGCCGAAGTAGAAGACGAACAGGTGCACCGCGATCAGCGGCACGATCAGGCCGTTCTGCTGACCCAGAGCCACCACCACCGGTGCCAGCAGGCTGGACACCACGATGTAGTTGGCGGTGGTCGGCAGGCCCATGCCGAGGATCAGGCTGAGGAAGGCGGTGAGCAGCAGCATCAGCAGCAGGTTGCCCATCGACAGCAGCTCGACCAGATCGGCCAGCACCAGGCCGACGCCGGTCTGCGATACCGCGCCGACGATGATGCCGGCCGCCGCGGTGGCGATACCGATGCCGATCATGTTGCGCGCACCGGCGATCAGGCCTTCGCGCAGGTCGATCACGCCGTCCTTGAAGCTGCCGTGGTCATGGCTGCCGTCGGTGCGCAGCCAGCTCAGCAGCGGACGCTGGGTGAGCAGGATGAACACCAGCATCACGCTGCCCCAGAAGGCCGACAGCCCGGGCGACAGGCGCTCGACCATCAGACACCAGACCAGCACCACCACCGGCAGCAGGAAATGCAGGCCGGAGAGCAGCACCGGACGGGTTTGCGGCAGCTGGTCCAGCGGCGCGTTGGGGTCTTCCGGCGGCAGCGGCGGGTTGCTCGCGGCGATCTTCAGCAGGCCGACGTACACCGCCGCCAGCAGTGCGCCGATGACCCAGATGGCGGCGTCGCCAAGGGCCGGCTTGAGCCAGCCGAGGCCGTAGTAGACGCCCAGCGACAGGCCGCTGATCAGCGCCGCGCCGAAGGCGAAGCCGGTCAGGCGGCGCAGCCAGGGCTTGGGCTGATGACCGCCGATGGGCTTGAGGCCGAGCTTCATCGACTCCAGGTGGACGATGTAGATCAGCGCGATATAGGAAATCAGCGCCGGCAGGAAGGCGTGCTTGATCACCTCGATGTAGGGGATGCCGACGTACTCGACCATGAGGAAGGCGGCGGCGCCCATCACCGGCGGCATGATCTGGCCGTTGACCGAGGAGGCCACCTCTACCGCGCCGGCCTTCTCCGACGAGAAGCCGGTGCGCTTCATCATCGGGATGGTGAAGGTGCCGGTGGTCACGGTGTTGGCGATCGACGAGCCGGAGATCAGCCCGGTCATGCCCGAGGCCACCACGGCGGCCTTGGCCGGGCCACCGCGCAGGTGGCCGAGCAGGCTGAAGGCCAGCTGGATGAAATAGTGCCCGGCGCCGGCCCGCTCGAGCAGGGCGCCAAACAATACGAAGAGGAAGACGAAGCTGGTGGACACGCCGAGGGCGATGCCGAACACCCCTTCGGTGGTGATCCACTGGTGATTGGCCAGCGCATTCAGGCTCACCCCGCGGTGCGCCAGCATGCCAGGCATCCAGGGGCCGGCCAGGCTGTAGACGAGAAACACCAGGGCGATCACCGCCAGAGCCGGGCCGAGCGCGCGGCGGGTGGCTTCCAGCAGCAGCGGGATGCCGATGCAGGCGGTGACCAGGTCGGTGGTGGTCAGGCTGCCCGGGCGCATCGCCAGTTGCTGGTACATCACGAACAGGTAGGCCGAGCAGGCGGCGGCGATCAGGCCGAGGGCTATATCCAGCAGCGGCACACGATCGCGCGGCGACTTCCTGAATGCCGGATAGGCGAGGAAGGCCAGCAGCAGGGCGAAGGTCAGGTGGATGGCGCGGGTCTGGGTGTCGTTGAACACGCCGAAGCCGAACACGAAGGGCAGCGGCGAGGCGATCCACAGCTGGAACAGCGACCAGAGCAAGGCCAGGCCGGCGATCACCTGGGCCATGGCGCCGACGGGCGTGCGCGCGCCGACGTCCTGGGCGATCAGTTCCTCGGTGGAAAGTTGCTTGTCAGGCATGGATTGAAACCTGCATTGGAGAAATCAGCGAACAGCAAAGCCCGCGGCCTTGCGGCGCGCGGGCTGCTCAACTCAAGCGTAGTGCAAGGCGGCCGCGGCAGCGCCGCGGCCCTGCGGCTTACAGCCAGCCGCGCTCCTTGTAGTAGCGCTCGGCGCCTTCATGCAGGGGCGCAGTCAGGCCGACCTTGATCATTTCCTCTTCCTTCAGGTTGGCGAAGGCCGGGTGCAGACGCTTGAAGCGCTCGATGTTGTCGAACACCGACTTGACCAGCTGGTAGACCACTTCCGGGTCGGCCTTGGCCGAGGTGGAGAGCACGGCCTTGCCGCCGATCGACGGGGTCGGCTGGTCGTTGCCCTTGTACAGGCCACCGGGGATGTCAGCCTTGGTGTAGTAGCTCTTCTCGGCCAGCAGCTTGTCGATCTCGGCGCCGGTCACCGGTACCAGAACGGCGTCGGTGGTGGTGGTGGCTTCCTGGATCGCGCCATTGGGATGACCGACGAAGTAGGTCATGGCGTCGATGTTGTTGTCGCCCAGTGCGCTGGCCTGCTCGGCCGGCTTCAGCTCGGCAGCCAGGGCGAAGGCGGAACGGTCCCAGCCCTTGACGGCCATGATCTCTTCCAGGGTGTCGCGCTGACCCGAGCCCGGGTTGCCGACGTTGACGCGCTTGCCTTTGAGATCGTCGAAGCTGGCGATCTTGGCGTCACGACGGGCGAGGATGGTGAACACCTCGCTCTGCAGCGAGAACACCGCGCGGATGTCGCTCATCGCGCCTTCGGCCTCGAACGGAGCCGCGCCGTTGAGCGCCTTGTACTGGTGGTCCGACTGCATGATGCCGAAGTTGAACTCACCGCTGCGAATGCCGTTGACGTTGGCCACGCCGCCGCCGCTGGCAGGCGCGTTGCACTTGATGCCGTGTTCGGCCGAGCCGCGGTTGAGGAAGCGGCAGATGGACTGGCCGGCCACGTAGTAGACGCCGGTCTGGCCGCCGGTGCCAATGGTGACGAATTTGTCTTCGGCCTGTGCCATGCCACCGAGGGTAGTACCCGCGAGCGCGGCAGACAGAACCCATGCCAAGGATTTGCCTTTCATGGGATATCTCCTTTTTCTGTTGTTTTAGAGCGAGCGCGCCTTGTGAGCGACGTCCGGGTGGGAAGTCTAACCGCTCGCGCCGAATATGCGAGCACTGATGACCAAGCGGTCGTAACGCCTTGTGTGGAAGCCAGCGCTATCGCCGGCCCGTGCCATTGGGCAAAATCGGCGCATGCCCGCCCTCCATGACACCGCGCAGGCCTCGGTCAGCGCCAGCCTGACCCAGGCCATCCTGCATGCCGCCGGGCGCCTCGGCCTCGAACGCCAGGCGCTGCTGAGTGCCTGCGGCCTGGGCGAAAGCCAGTTGGCCGACCCCGATGCGCGCGTGCCCTTTACCGCTCAGGAGGCGCTGTGGTGCGCGCTCAGCGCACGCCTGCAGCATCCCGAGCCCGGTCTGCTGCTGGGCTGCAACCTGACACCGGGCCCGTTCAGCGTGCTCAACTACCTGCTGCAGAGCAGCGCCACCCTCGGCGATGCCCTGAATGCGGCGCAGCGCTATCAGCGCCTGGTCGGCGAAGGCGGCGAGCTGCGCGTCGAGCAACAGCACGACCGACTGACGCTGCTCTACAGCCCGCTGCACCCGCAGCACCCGGCCACGCGCATGCGGGTGCTGGCGATGATGGCCTGCTGGGTGCGGATGATGGCTCCGCTGCTGGACGACTTTCATCTGCTCGGCGTGCAGTTCCGCCACGCCGCACCGAGCGATCTCGCGCCGTACCAAAGCGTGTTCGCCTGCCCGCTACGCTTTGCCGCGGCCGACTACGCCATCGCCCTGCCCCGCGCCCTTGGCGACGCTCCGCTGATCCCGGCCAACCCGCCCCTGCAGCAGTTGCTGCGCCAGCATGCCGAAGCCCTGCTGGCCCGCCTGCCCAGCGCCAGCCTGAGTGCTCGGGTGATCGGCCTGCTCGGCGAACAGCTGGCCCATGGCGAGCCGGACCGCGCGCAGCTGGCCCGTGCCCTGCACCTGAGCGAACGCACCCTGCAAAGGCGTCTGGCCGAGGAGGGGTACAACTATCAGCAGCTGCTCGCCGACACCCGCCGCCAACTGGCCGAACGCTACCTGCGCGAGGGCCGCCTGCCGGCGGCGGAGATCGCCCTGCTGCTGGGCTATTCCGAACCCAGCGTGTTCTTTCGCGCCTTCCGCCAGTGGACCGGCCTGACCCCCGGCGAGTACCGCGCCCAACAAGCGAGTGATGCCTGACCATGACCCCTTTCGCCGATACACCCGAGCCGCCCTACTACGCGGTGATCTTCACCTCGACCCTCGGCCATGACAGCGAAGGCTACGCCGCCATGGCCAGCCGCATGGTCGAACTGGCCGCCGAGCAGCCGGGCTTTCTCGGCGCCGAATCGGCGCGCGAGGGGCTGGGTATCACGGTCTCCTACTGGCGCGACCTGGACGCCATCGCCGCCTGGAAGGCCAACGCCGAGCACCGCGAGGCCCAGCGCCTGGGCCGGGCGCGCTGGTACAGCGGGTTTCGCCTGCGCATCGCGCGGGTCGAACGCGACTACGGTCTGGACTGACACCGGTCAATATCCCTGCGCGGCATGCCCACTAGCATTGATGGCCAATAGCCACGCAGTGACGTTCATCATGCCTCGCACCCACCTGCTGCTAAGCCTGCCGGATCCCGAGTCGTCTCAACGGGTCACTCAGTTGCTGCGTCTCCAGGCGCCGCGCTGCCGCATCGTCGACACCCTGGACGGCTGCAGCCAGCGCGCCCTGTGCCACTGGCTGCAACCCTTGCCCGCCGACCGCCTGGGGCACGTGCAGGCCAGCCTGGACGAAGCCGTGCACGTGCTCGAACGCAGCCGCCACGCCTTCAAATCCGCCCAGCTGGCCGAGCTGCGCAAGCGCCTGAGCCTGCTGCTGGAAGAGTTGTCCGCCCCCGACAATTGCGGTAAAAGCTAGCCGCAGTAGGTTCCGCCACACGCGGAGACCGGCTTTGCCGGGCAGGACACAGGGCCTGCAAGACAGAGCGCCGCAGCTCGCCATCCACTCGGGATGGCGCGCCGCGGCGCTTTTTTTTGCGCCGAAGAAAAGCATGAGGCTGACATGGGCAACGAAGAAGAATTCCAAGAGCTGCTCCAACACATCGCACCGGACCCGCACGAGCTGAGCCAGCGCCAGCGCTTTCTCGACTGGAGCCAGATCGACAACGAACGCCTGGCCCGCCATGCCCCGCGCCTGGAACGCGCCAACCGGCAGTTCATCGACGCCCTCTACGAGCGTCTCGCCCAGTATCCCGCCCCGGCTGCCATCCTCGACGACCCGGCAACCACCGCACGCCTCAAGCACAGCCAGTGCGACTATTACCGGCGCCTGTGGCACAGCCCGCTGGACCAGGCCTACGTGCTCGAGCGCCTGCGCATCGGCTGGGTGCACCAGCACGTCGGCGTCGACCTGAAGTGGTACCTCGGCGCGTACCGCATGTACCTGGACGGGATGCTCGAGGCCCTGCTCGAACCATCGCCGGCGAGCGACTGCTTCGCCAGCCTGATCAAGAAGGTGTTCTTCGACATCGGCCTGGCCCTGGACAGCTACGGCGCGGCGCAGCGCAAGGCGCTGCAGGACAGCGAGGCGCGCTATGCGCGAGCCATGCGCGGAGCCAACGACGGGCTCTGGGAATGGCAGCTGGAACAGGACCAGCTGTACCTCTCCGAGCGCTGGACCAGCATGCTCGGCCTCGACCGCGACAGCCTGGCGCCGACCAGCCGCAGCTGGTTCGGCCGCGTGCACGGCGACGACCTGCCCGGCCTGCGCCAGGCCATCGACAACCACCTGCGCGGCCTCAGCCCGACCCTGCACCACGAGTACCGCATTCGCCGCCGCGACGGCAGCTACCTGTGGGTGCTGGTGCGCGGCGTGGCGGAAACCTGCAGCGGCGGGCTGCGGCGCATCGCCGGCTCGCAGAGCGACATCAGCCAGCGCCGCGCCGCCCAGGAGCAGCTGCATCACGCCGCCCGCCACGATCCGCTCACCGGGCTGGCCAACCGCGCGCGTCTGGGCGAACTGCTGCAGCAGGCGCTGCAGCGCCAGCAGCGCCCCGGAGCCCGCGAAGCCGCGCTGCTGTTCATCGACCTCGACCGCTTCAAGCTGATCAACGACAGCCTCGGCCACCAGGTCGGCGACCGCGTGCTGGTGGAGGTCGCCGAACGCCTCAGCCACTGCCTGCGTCCCGGCGACCATCTGGCCCGTTTCGGCGGCGACGAGTTCGTCGCCCTGCTCGACGACCTCGCCTGCATGGGCGACGCCGAGCGCGTGGCCCAGCGCATGCTCGACAGCCTGCACCCGCCCCTGCGCCTGCAGGAACAGACGCTCGCGGTCACCGCCAGCATCGGCATCGCCGCCCTGCAGGAGCGCGGCCATCCGCTCGACCCGCTGCAGGCCGCCGATCTGGCGCTGTATCGCGCCAAGAGCGCCGGCAAGGCGCAGTTCGCCCGCTACAGCAGCGAGCTGCAGCAACAGGCACAGCGCCAGCTGGAGCTGCAGAACGCGCTGGCCCAGGCCTGCAGCTGCGGCGAACTGCGTCTGGTGTATCAACCGATCTGCCGCCTCGACCAGGGCCAGCCGGTGCTGATGGGAGTCGAGGCGCTGCTGCGCTGGCAACACGACGGGCGCGAGATTTCGCCGCTGGAGTTCATCCCCTGCCTGGAGGAATCCGGGGAAATCCTTGCCGTCGGCGACTGGGTGCTGCGTCAGGCCTGCACCCAGGTGCGCGCCTGGCAGCTGGCCGGCCAGACGCAGCTGCGCTGCTCGGTCAATCTGTCCAGTCGCCAGCTGCAGCAGGGCGATTTCGCCGCGCGGGTCGCCGACGTGCTGCGGGAAACCGGCCTGCCCGCGGCCAGCCTGGTGCTGGAGATCACCGAGAGCCAGCTGATGCAGGACAGCGCGCAGAACCTCGCCTGCCTGCGCGAGCTGGCCAGCCTCGGCGTGCAGCTGGCGTTGGACGACTTCGGCACGGGCTACTCCTCGCTCGGCTATCTCAAGCGCTTTCCGCTGCACATCATCAAGGTGGACAAGAGCTTCATCGCCGGCACGCCGCAGGACGCCGAGTCGCTGGCCATCAGCCGGGCGATCATCGGCCTCGGTCACAGCCTGGGCCTGACGGTGGTGGCCGAAGGCGTCGAGCAGCAGGCGCAGATCGACTTCCTCGGCCGCGAAGGCTGCCTTTACGCCCAGGGCTACTGGTTCAGCCGGCCGCGCTCACCCGACGATCTGCAACGCCTGTTCAACGGCGAGGACTGCTTCGACGGGCTCTGGTGCCTCTTGGACGCGTCGCCGCAGGCGGTGCGCCCATGAAGCTCAATCTGCCGATCAGCGGCCGGCAGGTCAGCCTGCCGCCCCACTGCAACATCCTCTCCACCACCGACCTCAAGGGTACGCTGACCTACGTCAATCCGGATTTCGTCGCCATCAGCGGCTTCAGCGAAGACGAGCTTATCGGCCGCAACCACAACCTGGTGCGCCACCCGGACATGCCGCCGGCCGCCTTCGCCAACCTGTGGCAGAGCCTGAAAGCCGGGCGCTCGTGGATGGGGCTGGTGAAGAACCGCTGCAAGAACGGCGATCACTACTGGGTCAGCGCCTACGTCACGCCCATGCGCAGGGACGGGCGCATCGTCGAATACCAGTCGGTGCGCACGGCCGCCAGCGACGCGCAGATCGCCGCGGCCGAGGCGCTGTATGCCGAACTGCGCGCCGGCCGCACGCCGCGCGTGCTGCGCCCGCCCCGCATGAGCCTGGGCGCGCGTCTGGCCCTGATCAGCGGTCTGCTGCCAGCCTTCGCCGCGCTGACGCTGAGCCTGGCCGGCGACCTGCCCGCACTGCCGCTGGTCACCGCTGCCAGCGCCCTGGGCCTGACCCTGGGTCTGATCGTGCACCAGGCGCTGCGACCGCTCGAGCGGCTGGCGACACAGGCGCGTCGGCACGCTGACAACCCGCTCAGCCAATGGCTGTACAGCGGCCGCAACGATGCCTTCGGCGCCATCGCCTTCGCCCTGCACAGCCTGCAGGCCGAAGCCGGTGCGGTGGTCGGGCGCATCGCCGACTCGGCGCGCCAGCTCAGCGGCGAGGCCGCGCAGCTGGCCAGTGCGGTGGACCACCACAACAGCGCCACCCTGCAGCAACGCGCGCAGACCGAGCAGGTCGCCAGCGCCATGGGACAGATGACGGTGAGCGTGCAGGAGGTGGCGCACAACGCCCAGCTCAGCGCCAGCGCGGCCAGCGAGGCGGATCAGGAAAGCCAGGAAGGGCGGCAGCTGGTGGACGCCACCTGCCAAGGCATCGCCGAGCTGGCCGACGGCCTGCGCGCCAGCCATGACCAGGTCGAACAGCTGGCGGCGCGCAGCCATGAGATCGGCCAGGTGCTGACGGTGATCGGCGATATCGCCGGGCGCACCAATCTGCTCGCGCTCAACGCCGCCATCGAGGCTGCCCGCGCCGGCGAGGCCGGCCGCGGCTTTGCCGTGGTGGCCGACGAAGTGCGCGCGCTGGCGCAGCGCACGCAGGATTCCACCCAGCAGATCGACCGCATCATCGGCAGCCTGCAGGCGAGCGTCGAGCAGGCGGTCGCCTGCATGGCCGGCAGCCGGCAACAGGCGCAGACCATCGCCGCCGAAGCCCGCCAGGCGGCGCAGGCGCTGCATGGCATCACCCAGCGGGTGGGCCGGATCAGCGACATGAACATCCAGATCGCCAGTGCGGTCGAACAGCAAAGCGCGGTTGGCGACGACATCCAGCGCAACCTGCAGGGTATTCGCCAGGCTTGCACAGGCACCACCGAGGCCAGCGCGCGCAGCCATCACAGCGCCGGGCAACTGGCCGATCTGGCCGAGCGCCTGCAGTTGCTGGTCGAACAGATCTGGAGTCAGCGCCAGGGCCGCCCGGGATGAACCGCTCGCGCAAGCGCAAGCCTTCGCGCATCAGCCGCATCGATTATGACTATGCCCGTGCGCCGCGTGCTCAGCCTCGACCCGAGGGGTTAGAGTAGCCGGCCACGCAACGAGGAGACTCCCCATGAGCCGACTGGCCTCCATCAAGCTCTCCACCCTCGACCTGGCGCCGATTCGCGACGACGGCGACGCCGCGCAGGCCCTGCACAATTCGCTGGCGCTGGCCCGGCATGTGGAAAGCCTCGGCTTCGAACGCTTCTGGGTGGCCGAGCACCACAACATGGACGGCATCGCCAGCTCGGCCACCGCCGTGCTGATCGGCTACCTGGCCGCCGGCACCTCGCGCATCCGCCTCGGCGCCGGCGGGGTGATGCTGCCCAACCACGCACCGCTGGTGATCGCCGAGCAGTTCGGCACCCTGGCCACGCTCTACCCCGGGCGCATCGACCTCGGCCTGGGCCGCGCGCCCGGCGCCGACCAGTACACCGCTCATGCCCTGCGCCGCAGCCGCGACGGCAGCGCCGAGGATTTCCCCAATGACGTCGAGGAGCTGCAGGCCTACTTGGGCCCGCGCCAGGAAGGCCAGCGGGTGATCGCCATGCCCGGCGCCGGCAGCAACGTGCCGATCTGGCTGCTCGGCTCCAGCCTGTTCAGCGCTCAGCTGGCCGGGATCAAAGGGCTGCCCTACGCCTTCGCCTCGCACTTCGCGCCGCGCTACCTGCACGAGGCGATCCGCATCTACCGCAACCACTTCAAGCCTTCCGCGGTGCTGGACAAGCCTTACGTGATGCTCGGCGTGCCGCTGCTGGCGGCCGACAGCGACGAGCAGGCGCAATACCTGGCCACCTCGTCGTTCCAGCGCATCCTCGCGCTGGTGCGCGGCCAGAGCCTGGTGCAACGGGCGCCGGTGGCGAGCATGGAGGGTCTGTGGCTGCCGCACGAGCGCCAGGCCGTCAGCGAGTTTCTCGGCCTGGCCGCCATCGGCGGACCGCAGACCGTGCGCGCGCGTCTGGAACAGCTGCTGGAGCAGACCGAGGCGGACGAGCTGATCTTCACCTGCGACATGTACGACTTCGCCGACCGCCTGCACGCCTTCGACATCCTTGCCGAGCTGCAACGCGGCTGAGGTCGAACTTGCGCGCGCCAGCGCCCTCTCAATGCACAGGGCCGTCAGATCGGCGGCCTGGTTGATAACGGGAGAGCGAAATGAAAAAGACAGCATCGGCTCGCTGGCAAGGCGGCATCAAGGACGGCCAGGGCAGCATCTCCAGCCAGAGCGGCGTGCTCAACGACACCCCCTACGGCTTCAACACCCGCTTCACCGATCAGCCCGGCACCAACCCCGAGGAACTGATCGGCGCGGCCCATGCCGCCTGCTTCTCCATGGCCCTGTCCAAGGAGTTGGGTGATGCCGGGATGACCGCCGAGCGCATCGACACCAAGGCCGAAGTGACCCTGGACAAGGTGGATGGCGGTTTCGAAATCAGCGCCGTGCACCTGTCGCTGCGCGCGAAGATTCCTGGCGCCGAGCGCGCCGCCTTCGAAAAGGCGGTGGAAACCGCCAAGACCGGCTGCCCGGTATCCAAGGTGCTGAACGCCAAGATCACCCTGGAAGCGGTGCTGGACAGCTAGACGCCGTATCGAGCGCGCCCTAGATCGCCGTGCCGCAGCGCATCACCTTGGCCCGCGCCAGCACGTTGCGCTGATCGTCGTAGAGCCAGCCCTGGGCGCTCATCGCCAGGGAGCGGGCCTCCACGCGGTAACGCTGGCCGGCCTGAAACTGGTCGTAACGCAGCCGCAGCTCGCAGGTCAGCTGCAGCGGTTCGCTGTTGATGCCCATGCCGCCGCCACGGTGGGCCTCGAACTGCAGGCGCACCAGCAGTTCGCGGGCACCCGGGGCGACCTGGAAGTAGCGGCCGTCGGGCCAGCGCTTGCGGTCCACACGGTCGGCCATCAACAGCTCGCCGGCCGGCGCGTACAGATCGATCCAGGCCTGCCGCGGATCGGGTTGCGGCAGGGGCGAGGCGCAGGCGCCGAGCAGCAGCACGGCGGCAAGAAGCAGGGCACGCATGGCGATCTCCAGGCGGTGACGTGAGTCTCTAGACTACCCCTATCCGGGGCTGGAGGCAGCCGCGGCGATCAGGTAGCGTGGCGCCATGCTCAGCTCCCTGCCCTCCTCTCTGCTGCGCCGTCTGGCGCTCGTCCTGCTCGGCCTGGCCTCAAGCGGCTGCTCGACGCTGGATTACTATGCCCATCTCGGCCAGGGCCAGTGGCAGCTGCTCAGGGCGCGGCAGCCGGTCGAACGCCTGATCGCCGACCCCGCCACCGATCCGCAACTGGCCAGGCGCCTGGCCCTGGCCGGGCAGGCCCGCGAGTTCGCCAGCGCCAGCCTGAATCTGCCGAACAACCGCAGCTATCGCCTGTACGCCGATATCGGCCGGCCGTTCGTGGTGTGGAACGTCTTCGCCACCCCGGAGTTTTCCCTCGAGCCCGAGCTGCACTGCTTTCCCATCGCCGGCTGCGTCGCCTACCGCGGCTACTACCAGCAGGGCCGTGCCCGTGGCGCCGCCGCGCTGCTGCGCCAGCGCGGGCTGGATACCCACATCGGCGGCGTGGAGGCCTATTCCACCCTGGGCTGGTTCGACGACCCGCTGCTCAACACCATGCTGCGCTGGAGCGACGAGCGCCTGGTGGCGGTGATCATCCACGAGCTGGCGCACCAGCAGTACTACCTGCCGGGCGATACCGCCTTCAACGAATCCTTCGCCACCTTCGTCGAGCGCGAGGGGCTGCGTCAGTGGCACGCCGCACGCGGCGAAACGGCTGCCGCCGCTGACGACCGCCAGCGCCAGCAGTTCGTCGAGCTGGTGCTGGCCAGCCGCGAGCGCCTGAGCCGGCTCTATGCCAGCGACCTGCCGCCGCGCGAGATGCGCGCGGCCAAGCAGGCCGAGTTCGAGCGCCTGCGCCAGGATTATCGCGCCCTGCGCCAGCGCGAATGGGGCGGCCAGGGCCGCTATGACGCCTGGATCGAAAGCCCGCTGAACAATGCCAAGCTGCTGCCCTTCGGCCTCTACGACCAGTGGGTGCCAGCCTTCGCCACCCTGTTCGCGCGCAGCGGGCAGCACTGGCCGCGTTTCTACGAGGCCGTCGCCGCCCTGGGTCGGCTGCCGGAGGCAGATCGTCGGGCCGCATTGGCCAGCCTCATGCAAAACGACTAGAACTGCTTGGCCAATTGCCAGTCCTACCTATTCAGGTTTCGCCCAACACCGGAGGTACAAGCGATGCAACGACTGATTCCCACCCTGGCCCTGATGCTCCTCGCCGGCGGTGCGCTGGCCGCACCCAAACCCTGCGAAGAGCTCAAGGATGAAATCGAAGTGAAGATCCAGGCCAACAACGTGCGCAGCTACACGCTGGAAATCGTGCCCAACGACGAAGTACAGGACCAGAGCATGGTGGTCGGCAGCTGCGATGGCGGCAGCAAGAAGATCATCTACCAACGTAACGGCTGATACGCCACTTCCCTGTAGGAGCGGGCCTGTTCGCGAAGCTTTCGCCTGGCGACATGCGCGAGCACGGCTCGCTCCTACAGCCCCTAGCGGATGAATGCCCGGTGCATCTCTTCCAGCGTCTCGAAATGAAAGGCCGGCGCCTCGCCGAGTAGCTCCTCGCGGCTACCGAAGCCATAGCCCACCGCCACCGCCTGCAAGCCGTTCTGGCGAGCCCCGATCAGGTCGTGCTTGCGATCGCCGATCATCAATGCCGATTCCGGCGCCAGCCGCTCGCACTCCAGCAGATGCGCCAGCAGCTCCACCTTGTTGGTGCGGGTGCCGTCCAGCTCGCTGCCGTAGATGCGCTTGAAGTAGCGGTCGAAACCGAAATGCCGGGCGATTTCCTCGGCGAACACCGTCGGTTTGCTGGTGGCGATGTACAGGGTGCGCCCCTGCGCCACCAACCCCTGCAGCAGGGCATCGACCCCATCGAACAGGCGGTTCTCGTACAACCCGGTGACCTTGAAGCGCTCGCGGTAATGGTTCACCGCCTGCCAGCCGGTGGCTTCGTCCAGCGCGTAAGTAGCCATGAAGCACTGCAACAGGGGTGGGCCGATGAAGTGTTCCAGCGCCGTCAGATCCGGCTCGTCGATGCCCAGCTTGGCCAGCGCGTACTGCACCGAGCGGGTGATGCCCTCGCGCGGATCGGTGAGGGTGCCGTCGAGATCGAAGAGGATGGACGCGTGATGCATGACAAAGCCTGTTAACCAGCGGAACGACGGGGAAGGATACGCCCCTTCACGCCATCCTTCACCCTCGCACGGCCTGCGTCTGATAGCCCCAACGCAAACCGAGGCGGCTGAACGGCCAGAGCAGCGCCAGTTGCAGCGCCCCAAGTGCCAGCAGCAGGAAGATCTCGCCGACGCCGCCGACCAGCACCAGCGCCACCAGGACAATTGCGCCGAGCAGCGCACTGGCTATCCACAGCGCCAGCGTGAACAGCACCGCCAGCGCCAGGCGACCGCCTCTGAAACCGCGCACCTGCTGCGGCAACGCCGAGCGTGCGGCGAAGAACGCCACCAGTGCGACGACCACTGCCTGCGCCAGGTTGATCCCTTCCCAGCCCTCCAGCGCATAGCCAGCGCCCATCCCGCTCCACAAGCGCGTGGCCAGCCCCGCCAGTTGCAGGTACGCCACCGCCAGGGCCAGGGCGAAACAGCAGGCCAGCCTGACCGCCGAAACCTGTATTGCGCCGCCGGCCACCTCGGCCTTGTCGCGCAACAGATGTAAAAGCAGCCAGAGCGGCAGCAACACCTGCAGGCAGAAGCCCAGCAAACCGAACAGCCACATGCCCAGATTCACCAGCCAGTACCTGTCGTAGAAACCCACCTGATCGTAGATCCACATGTAGAGGAGGCCGGACACATGCCCGATCGCCCAGCCCAGCAGCAGGTAGGTCAGGCCATAACTGGCCAGCAAGCCAGCCGGCTGGCGATAGCCCTCCAGCCCATGACGCTCCAGATAGGCCTGCGCCAGCCAATAGGCACCCAGCCCGGCCATCAGCAGATGGGTGATCCAGTAGACCGCCGCATAGCGCAGCCAGGCAACGGAGTCGCTCAGGCCAACGTTGACCAACCCGCCGATCAGCGAAACCAGAACACCGATCAGGCCCGCCGCCAGAATCACGCCAGCCAGTTGCAAAGGCAGGGCAGGCGGTTGGCGCAAGGCAGCGCTAGGCGCGGGTTGTTCGGGGGCGAATGGGTTGGGCTGGGTCATGGGAAATCCTTGTCGTGGGCGATGTCCAGAGAAAGGCTGGAGGATAGCGGCCAGACGGACCGGTAAAAAGCACGACAGGCCCTATATGCGATACGCCTATCGTCCTCGCCCTTATCAGCCGCCCCTTTTCCGCCCGCCGATTTTTAAAGCCTTGAAAATCAAACACTTGGCGCGAGGCCAGAGAAAAGGGTCAACAGCCGCTAAACAAGCTTATCCGTTGAGAGGCAATGGTTTGCCCGCTATGGTCTCTACTTCACTGCCGTGTAGGCAGCTCAGAAAAATGAAGTCCATTCCCTGGTTAGTTATCAGGTCTTCACTGCCGTGTAGGCAGCTCAGAAAACTCGTACCAGCCCAGCGCCGGCATGATGCAGCTTCACTGCCGTGTAGGCAGCTCAGAAAAGCTCGCCGCTCGGGTAGAAGATCACGCCAGGCTTCACTGCCGTATAGGCAGCCCGCCACTTGGCACCCACAAGCAAAAGGGCTTAACTGCCAGCATTGTCTCGGGAGCCCCTCATGGACGACATCAGCCCCTCCGACCTCAAGACCATCCTCCACTCCAAGCGCGCCAACCTGTATTACCTGCAGCACTGCCGGGTACTGGTCAACGGTGGGCGGGTGGAGTACGTCACCGATGCCGGCAAGCAGTCGCTGTACTGGAATATCCCCATCGCCAACACCACCACTATCCTGCTCGGCACCGGCACTTCGATCACCCAGGCGGCCATGCGTGAGCTGGCCAAGGCCGGCGTGCTGGTGGGTTTCTGTGGCGGTGGCGGCACACCGCTGTTCTCGGCCAACGAGATGGACGTGGAGGTCGCCTGGTTCTCGCCGCAGAGCGAATACCGCCCCACCGAGTACCTGCAGAAGTGGGTAGGGTTCTGGTTCGATGACGGCAAGCGCCTGGAGGCGGCTAAAGCCTTTCAACTGGCGCGCCTGCAACGTATCCGCCAGGGCTGGCTGCACAGCCGGCCACTCAAGGATGCCGGCTTCCAGGTCGATGCCGCCGCCCTGGAGCATGCCCTCGATACCTCGCAGCGCGCTATCCAGGCAGCGCCGGACAATACCTTCCTGCTGACCGAAGAGGCCCGCCTGAGCAAGCAGCTGTTCGCCCTCGCCGCCCGTGCCGTCAGATATGGCGACTTCACCCGCGCCAAGCACGGCTCCGGCGGCGACCCGGCCAACCGTTTTCTCGACCACGGTAATTACCTGGCCTATGGCCTGGCCGCCAGCGCCACCTGGGTGCTCGGCATCCCCCATGGCCTGGCCGTGCTGCACGGCAAGACGCGGCGTGGCCGCCTGGTGTTCGACGTGGCCGATTTGGTGAAAGACGCCAGCATCCTGCCGCAGGCCTTCGTCAGCGCAGTGCGTGGCGACGAGGAACAGGAGTTTCGCCAGGCCTGCATCGAAAACCTCACGCGTGGCGAATCGCTGGACTTCATGATCGACACCCTCAAGGCGGTGGCCGAGCAGGTTGGCGCATGAACGTGTTGCTGATCAGTCAGTGCGACAAACGCGCCCTGGTGGAGAGCCGGCGCATCCTCGACCAGTTCGCCGAGCGCCGCGGCGAGCGCACCTGGCAAACGCCGATCACCCAGGCCGGTCTGGATACCCTGCGCAAGCTGTTGAAGAAGAGCGCCAGGCGCAATACCGCCGTGGCCTGCCATTGGATACGCGGCAAGGACCACAGCGAGCTGCTGTGGATAGTCGGCGACGCTAGCCGCTTCAACGAACAGGGCGCGGTACCGACTAACACCACCCGCCGCGACGTGTTGCGCAAGGATGACGAGAACGACTGGCACAGCGCCGAGGACCTTCGTCTGCTCAGCGCCCTGGCCGCGCTGCTGCATGATCTGGGCAAAGCCAGCCTGGCCTTCCAGAACCGCCTCAAACCCGGCGCGCCCATGGAGCGCAACCTGTATCGCCACGAATGGACATCGCTGCGACTGTTCCAGGCCTTTGTCGGCAGTGACGACGATCAGGCCTGGCTGGCACGCCTGGCCAGCCCCAGCGAGCAGGATGACGCCTCCTGGCTAAGCCGCCTGCAACGCGATGGCCTCGACCCCAACTGCGACAAGCCCTTTCGTAACTTGCCGCCTCTGGCCACCGCCCTGGCCTGGCTGGTGCTGACCCATCACCGCCTGCCCCTGATGCCCAGCGAGGACACGCGCCTGGGCAGCAAGATCCGCCACTTACAGCTCGGCATGTTGAAGAACCTGCCAGGAGATATCGACGCCAGCTGGAACGAGCATTGTGCCATCCAGGACAGGGCGCAGATCGAACCTTACTGGCACTTCCCCCACGGCCTGCCCGTAACCACCGAGCGCTGGCGCAAACGGGCCGCCAAGCAGGCCCAACGCCTGCTGGCGCTGCTGCCACGCCGCCCCCAGCGAGACTGGCTGGGCAGCCCTTACCTGATGCACCTGGCACGCCTGAACCTGATGCTCGCCGATCACCACTACTCCAGCCTCACCGGCCCAGGCCGGGTGCAGGGCGAGGCGGGTTATCCGCTGTGGGCCAATACCGAGCGCAAAAGCGGCAAGTTCAACCAGGGCCTCGACGAACATCTGCTGGGGGTCGAAGCCAATGCCGGGTTGATCGGCCATCGCCTGGCCGACTTCGAACGCAGCCTGCCACGCCTGAGCCGGCACAAGGGCTTGAAGAAGCGCAGCGGCAACGAACGCTTTCGTTGGCAGGACAAGGCCTTCGATCTGGCCGCCGGCATGCGCGAACAGGCTGCCCGGCACGGTGCCTTCATCGTCAATATGGCCTCCACCGGTTGCGGTAAGACCCTGGGCAATGCACGCATCATGTATGCCTTGAGCGACCCCGAGCGCGGCATGCGCTGTGCCTTCGCCCTTGGCCTGCGCAGCCTGACCCTGCAAACCGGGCGCGCCTTCCGCCAACGCCTTCGACTGGACGAGGATGACCTGGCCATTCGCGTCGGTGGCGCGGCCAACAGCACCTTGTTCGAGCACCAGCAGGCGCTCGCCGAACGCAGCGGCTCGGCCTCCAGCCAGGCACTGTTCGAAGACGATGGTCATGTGCGCTTCGACGGCAATGTGGACGCCCATCCGCTGCTCAACAAGGTGATCCACGAACCCCAAGTGCGCGCCCTGCTGATCGCGCCGGTACTGGTCTGCACCATCGACCACCTGACCCCTGCCACCGAAAGCCAGCGCGGCGGACGGCAGATCGCACCGATGCTGCGCCTGATGAGCGGCGACTTGGTGCTCGATGAGCCGGACGATTTCGACATCGCTGACCTACCCGCCCTGGCGCGCCTGGTGCATTGGGCCGGGCTGCTGGGCAGCCGCGTGCTGCTGTCTTCGGCCACTCTGCCGCCCGCCCTGATCCAGGGTTTGTTCGAGGCCTATCACGCCGGGCGTGTCGAGTATCAGCGCCACCGTGGCGAACGCCCTGGCGAGCTGCCGGCCATCGCCTGTGCCTGGGTCGATGAACAGCGGCAAAGCCGCCTGGACTGTAGCGACAGCGCCAGTTTCAGCGCCGCCCACCTGGACTTTGCCCAGCGCCGCCACGCCTGGCTCGCGACGCAGCCTGCGCGCCGCCAGGCGCAACTGCTGCCCCTGCGCTTTGCCAGCCAACGCCCGGAGGAGATTCGCCAGGCTTTCGCCGAACAGATACTGACCGCCGCCCGCAGCCTGCACGACACCAACGCCACAACCGACCCACACAGCGGCAAGCGCGTAAGCTTCGGCCTGGTACGCATGGCCAATATCGAGCCCCTGTTCGACGTCGCGCTAGCCCTGTTTCGCCTGGGCGCCGCCGAAGGCACTCGCATCCACCTCTGTGTGTACCACTCGCAGTTCCCGCTGCTGTTGCGCTCGGCCATCGAAAATCGGCTGGACACCACCCTGCAACGTGAACAGCCGCAAGCGGTATTCGCCCTCCCGGAAATCCGCCAGCGCCTGCAGCGCCACGACGAGCCGGATCAACTGTTTATCGTGCTGGGCTCGCCCGTGACCGAAGTGGGCCGCGACCATGATTACGATTGGGCACTGGTCGAACCTTCGTCCATGCGCTCGCTGATCCAGCTGGCCGGGCGCGTGCGGCGCCATCGCCCCGAGCCCTGGAGCGCCACCAATGTGCAGATATTCGACAGCAACCTGCGCCACGCCGAACGGCGCGACCAGCCAGCCTTCTGCAAACCCGGCTTCGAAACGGAACATCCCTGGAGGCTGAACGGCCATCGCCTGGACAGGCTGTTGGAAGCCGGGCAATACCAGCAGATCGACGCCCGCCCGCGCATTCTCGAACGCCCCGCGCCACTCGATGCCAAGAACAACCTGGTCGACTTGGAACACGCCCGTCTGCAAAGCTGGATGTTGCAACCCGCCGCACCCGACCCGGCCATGCTGTCAGAGCGCGAACGGCGACGGCAAAGCAGCCAGCCACGAGAAATGAATGCCCATGACGGCTGGAGCCAGCCGCTGGTGCACCTCACGGCCCTGGCCCAGCAGCAACAACCCTTCCGCCTCGACACTCAGCCCAGGGTCGAGCTGATCTTGCTGCCCGATGAAGATGGCCAGGATTACCAGTTGCACCGCATCGACCCCGGCCAGCGCCGCTACGAGCAGATCTACGTGCCGGTGGAAAACAGCCTGCACCAGCGCATCGCCGACGACGAACTGGCCGGCCCGCGCATCAGCCCCTGGGGCACTACCGACTACCTCCAGGCCTTGTCTGAACTGGCGCAGGAGCTGGACATGAGCCTGGAGGGCTGTGCCCAGCGCTTCGGCACCGTCAGTCTGCCCGAGAGCGAGCGAGGTTGGCGTTTTCACCCGGCGCTTGGGTTTGCCAAGTGTCGGTGAAGCGCCTGAGGGGGGATGACGCTTTTTTCATCCACCATTGAGCTGTCCGGCAAGTGACAGAGCCGTGGTGGGCAAGCTGCGCGTTGCCCACCCGCGTCCTGCCTCGTTCGCACTTGCCGCACCGGAACGCGATTGAATTCGCGCCCCTGCGTGGCGAACCTAACTGTCGATCCGAAAATCCGAATGCAACGCCCGCCAATGCTCACGCAGTACGGCCTTGTGCGCTTCGTGCATGGGGCTGTCGCGCAGGGCTGCCGGCCATAGCGCGCGAGCCCTATCGAGGGCGGCCTTGAGGTTGTAGAGAATCGGCGATTCCGGCAGGTCCGCGCGCTTGGCCCAGCGCCGGAAGTGCTCGAGCGATACCTCGTACCACTGCTTGGTCTGCGCCATGTTCAGCGCGTAGTGCTGCTCGGCAGGGATATAGGCCTTGGTGAAAAGGATGTCGTAGGCCGGCGACAGCACCGGGTTCACGCCATCGGGATAGAGAATGCTCCAGTTCTTCAGATGCGCATCGCCGTTGCCCAACAGGATGTTGACCAGCAAGCGCACAGCCATCTGCACCACGTCACGCTGGCCGCTGTAGGTGTTCTGGTAGATCAGCCGGGCGATCTGTTCGTAACTGGCCTTCTGGTACTTATCCGCCGCATAGGCGAACAGCACCTGAGCGAAGTCCTCGGCATGCACGCGCTTTCCCTCGACCCGGTCGAAACGACGGATGCCATAGGCATAGCCCTCATCCGGCAGCTTGATCTGCGGCAGACGCTCGAGCTTGTCGAGTTCTACCAGACGGATTTCCGGTATATCCAAGCCGGCTAGCGCCGCAAGGTACATGCAGGTGTATTCGTTAAGCGGTACATGATCATGCACCGTGGAGGGCGTCTTGATGATCCAGTCACCGGGCGCCGCCGCATCCCCCAATTGATAACGGCCATCGCGCTGGTGCATGGAAAACTTCATCTGCACCCCCGCCAGGGAAAAATGCGCCACCCGGTCCACGGTATCCACCGCCACTCGGTCGAGCCGCCCACGGTCACCGAAGGCCGCATCCGGGATTGCCTCGGCAGCAACCGGCTCGGCGATTAGCGCACCGGGCAGGTCGCCGCCCAGGTGTACCAACAGCGGAAACTCGTTGTGCTCATGGACCTTCAAGCGCTGGGCCAGCAGTTGGCGCAGCGCGCCTTCGGGCAGCAAGTTGCTCAGCAGCGGGTGCAACTGCATATTGGTCGCCACCGGGAAACTCTTGCCCGCACGGGCCGCGAAGGTGGCCGGGTTGGCCAGTGACAGGGTCAGCGCGGGGCGGTTGATATCCTCAACAAACGACGGCGCCAGCGACAACACCGTGCGGTTATGTGCATAGCCGGCCACGTAACCCACCAACTGCCCATGCAACGTCAGCCTGAGTGCCGAAACCTGCTCGCCGGCCATCAGTCGTCACCCAGGTCTTGCCAGGGGTCTTCGATGGTTTCCTTGACGCCCGCGCCGGGCGAAGACGATGGCGAGCGGCCCATGGCGTAGTTCTGTTGTGCCTTGGCGGGGCCGGCTTCCAGCAGTTGCTCGACCTGACGTGCCAGCTCCTTGGGGATCAGCATCAGAGTGGCGTCCAGGCCTTCGGCGATCTTGTCCAGGGTAGCCAGACTGGGGTTACCGTCTTTCTCGATCTTGCCGTACTGCTGGCGATTGAGCCCCACCCGCAACGGCATATCCGTGCCTTTCAGGCCGAGTTGCAGGCGTCGGCGTTTGATCTGGGTCAGCACTGTGCTGCGCATGGGCCTCCTCACTCGCTCTATCCAGAGTGCAGCACATAAGGCTCTATTGGATAAAAAGAGCCTTATGTGCTGCAAATAAATTCACTCGAAGTATATGTACTTCAGTATTAAATGAATCTTTTAAGCTTCACAAGCATTTCTTTGACGTATAAATGCTGCTTTTAAAGGCGAATGCAGCATAAATGGCTCAAAGGATCTGAGTCAGGCGGGCAGCCAAAAATACTGGCAAAACAATGCTACGTTTCGTATTGCCTCTCAGCACAAGGACTCGCTGCTATGCACGACCCGTCCCCACATCGACAACGCGAAATCCGCAGTCTCATCCAAGGTTTTATCGCCGAACGCCTGGCCACCAAGCTCGAAGGTCTGGCCAATGAGGACCCCAAGCGCGCCACCCTGCCTGCCCAATACGACCCGGACGTATGGCTGGAAGATGCCGCTCGCCGCGCCGGGCAGATCCAGGCGGTAACCCATACGCTCAAGGCCATTCACCCGGACGCCAAGGGCACCAACCTCTACTGTTTACCACGCGCACTACCCCAGCATCAGTTGGTCGGCAGTCATTGCCTGGGCGACGACTTTGCCGGCGATGTAGTGGGCAATGCCGCCGCGCTGGATGTCTACAAGCTGCTCAAGCTGGAGCACGACGGCCAGACACTGCTCGACCTGCTGTTGGCCACAGATGCCGATGCCATTGCCGCGCTGCATACAGATGACGAGCAGGCCCGGAGTCTGGCTGCAGCCTTTACCGGCATCACCCGTGCGCGCGACGACCTGGCCTCCCACACCCACGGCAAGCAGTTGTACTGGCTGGTCGGTGATGAGCCGCGCAACGACGCGCACTACCATCTGCTCGCCCCGCTGTATGCCAGCTCGCTGGCGCATCGGGTGTATCAGGAGATCCAGGCCGACCGCTTCGGCGAGCCGGCCAAGGAAGCGCGCCAGGCTCGCCGCGACAAGCAGTTTCACCCTGGCGTGATCCACGAATACCCCGACCTGGCCGTGCAGAAGCTCGGTGGCACCAAACCGCAGAACATCTCCCAGCTCAACAGCGAGCGCCGTGGCGACAACTACCTGCTCGCCTCCCTGCCACCCAGTTGGCAGCAGCGCGACGTACGCCTGCCGATCCGTACGCGCGACGGTTCGATCTTTCCTGCCTTCGGCCAGCGCCCGGCAGTGGCCGAACTGGTACGCCACCTGCGCGATTTCCTGCTCAGCGGCCCGCCACCGAACGTACATACCCGCAACAGCCGCGATGAACTGCTCACCGAGCTGATCGATGAACTGCTGCTTTATGCCGCCGAACTCTGGACCTTCGAGTCCGGTTGGTCGGCCAAGCCCGAGTGCAACCTCAACCCCGCCGAGCAGCTGTGGCTGGATTTCCGCCGCGCCGAGCACGACGCCATCTTCGCCAGCGAATGGCGACGCATGGAGTGGCTCACGGAAATTCGCGAACGCTTCGCCAACTGGCTCAATGCACGGCTGGTCAGCAAGCTATCGGTCGGCGATGTGGAGAACAGCTACTGGGTCAAAAAGGGCGGCGGCAATGCCCTGTGGCTCGACCTCGACTGGCTGAACCGGGCCTGGGTCGAACAATTCGAGCGCGAGCAACGCGACCTGGAGGCCGAACATGAGTGAACTTCCCTCCTCAAACGGCCTGCTGATCGTCCCCCATCTGCGGGTGCAGAACGCCAACGCCATCTCCAGCCCGCTGACCTGGGGGTTTCCCGCCATCAGCGCCTTCATCGGCCTGATGCAGGCCGTCGAACGCAAGCTCGAGGGTCGCTTCGCCCTGCTTTTCGACAGCGTCGGGGTGGTCTGCCATAGCCATGACGCCCAAGTCACCGGTGGCTATCAACGCGCCTTCCGCCTGACCCGCAACCCGGTCAACGAGCGCGGTGAAACCGCCGCCATTGTCGAAGAGGGGCGCATCCACCTGGATATCACGCTCATCTTCGGCGTCAGCGGCTATAGCGAAGACGGCCAGCCAGACCCGGTGCAGGGCGACTGGCAACAGCGCCAGCAGATTGCTCGGGATATCGCCGACCTGCTGGGCAGCATGCGTATCGCCGGCGGTAGCGTATTCCTCGACCCGCAACAAAAGCCTGCACTGCTGCCCCTGGCCCAAGGCGAGGAGCGTAGCAAGCAGTTCCGCTACCTGCGCCGCCGCTGGCTGCCGGGCTTTGCCCTGGTCAGTCGCGACGACCTGCTGCAAAACCACCTGCAGCAACTACGTGGCGAGAACGCCAGCGCCGATCTGCTCAATGCCTGGCTCGACCTTTCACGCTTGAACCTGCGCGCCCAGGAAGCCCGCCCGGCCAGCGAAAGCCAGCCCGCCAAAGTCGAGTGGCGCGCCCAGCGCGTAGTGCCCAATGGCTGGCTGGTGCCGATCCCCGTCGGTTACGGCGCCCTCGGCCCACTGCAAGCCGCCGGCAGCGTGGCCAACGCGCGGGACGGACAAACCCCGCTACGTTTCGTTGAAAGCCTCTACTCCATCGGCCAATGGCTCAGCCCGCACCGGCTGCGCGATGTCGATGACCTGCTCTGGTACGCCAGCGCCGACCCCGAGGCCGGCCTGTACCGCTGCCACAACCTTTACAGCCAAACTCTCTGCACTGATGACATGGAGTGACCATCATGACCACCGCCCCTCTGAAAACTGCTTCCGTCCTGGCCTTCGAGCGCAAGCTCGACCCTTCCGATGCGCTGTTTCATGCCGGTGACTGGCAGACGCGCGACAACTGGCAGCCGCTCGCCGTGCGGGAAAAATCCGTGCGCGGCACCATCTCCAATCGCCTCAAGGCCAAGGATCAGGACCCGGCCAAACTCGACGCCGCCATCGAGAACCCCAACCTGCAGACCGTCGACGTCGCCGCCCTGCCACATGACGCCGACACGCTGCGCGTCAGCTTCACCCTGCGCGTACTCGGTGGCGCCGGCACACCCTCGGCCTGCAACGACGCCGATTACCGACAGAAGCTGCTGGACACCGTGCAGGGCTATGTCGCCAGCCACAGCTTCGCTGAACTGGCACGTCGCTACGCACACAACCTGGCCAATGGTCGCTTCCTGTGGCGTAACCGTATCGGTGCTGAACAGGTAGAGGTACAGATTGCCCACTTGGTCGATGGCAAAGCGGCCAAGCAGTGGAGCTTCGATGCGCTGGGCCTGTCCCTACGCAACTTCGACGCCAGCGGCCCGGCGGCCACGGCGCTGGACGAACTGGCCAGCCTGATCGCTGCCGGCCTGAGCGGCGAGCGTCACCTGCTGCTGGGCATCACCGCCTATGTACGCATGGGGGCAGGCCAGGAAGTCTTCCCCTCGCAGGAACTGATCCTCGACCGGGGCAAGGGTGACAAGAGCAAGACCCTGTACAGCGTCGACGGCGTCGCCGGGATGCACTCGCAAAAGCTCGGCAATGCCCTGCGCACCATCGACACCTGGTATCCGGATGCTGGCGAACTCGGCCCCATCGCCGTCGAACCCTACGGTTCGGTCACTACCGAAGGCCGCGCCTATCGTCAACCCAAGGCCAAGGCGGACTTCTACAACCAGCTGGACAACTGGCTGCTCAAGGACAAAGTGCCCAGCATCGGTGACCAGCACTTCGTCATGGCCACCCTGATTCGCGGTGGCGTCTTCGGTGAGGCGGGCTAGCCATGGACCACTACCTCGACCTAAAACTGCTGCCCGACCCGGAATTCCCGGCCACGCAGTTGATGAGCGCGCTGCTGGCCAAGCTGCACCGCGGCCTTCATGACCTGCGCCGTGGCGATGTGGGCATCAGCTTTCCGGATGTGGAAAGCGCCAGCCACGGCCTAGGCGCGCTCCTGCGCCTGCATGGCAGTGCTGAGGCGCTGGATCGGCTGATGGCACTGAACTGGCTCAGTGGCATGCGCGACCACCTGCACCTTGGCGAGCTGGCGCCGATCCCCGCGCAGGTGCGTTGGCGCTGCGTCAGCCGCGTGCAGGTGGACAGCAACCCGGAGCGCGCCCGCCGCCGCCTGATCAAGCGTCACGCCATCAGCGAGCAAGAGGCGCGCCAGCGCATCCCCGACTGCGCCGGCAAACGCTGCGACCTGCCTTATGCCAACTTGCGCAGCAACGGCAGCGGTCACAGCTTCCGCCTGTTTATCCGCCACGGCCCACTGCTCGACAAACCCACCCCCGGCACCTTCGGCGCCTACGGCCTGAGCGCCCAGGCCAGCATCCCCTGGTTCTGACCCTTTTTCCCACTCCCAAGCGGAGCCCTTGCAAAATCAAGTACTTGCAAGCGGCTCCGAAAAAAGGGTTTTCAACCACAAAACAGAATGGCTCTTTAACAATCAATACGTTAGGGTTTCAGGGCCCTACTTCACTGCCGTGTAGGCAGCTCAGAAATGAGCAGTTCAGACGACACCCTTGGCTACTACCTTCACTGCCGTGTAGGCAGCTCAGAAAATTTGCTTCAATGGCGAACTGGCGAAGGCTTGCTTCACTGCCGTGTAGGCAGCTCAGAAATCATGGCGCTTCGGCCCCACATTTTGGCAAGCCTTCACTGCCGTGTAGGCAGCTCAGAAAAGAGAGGAATAGGGAGCCGGCTAACCGGCAAACTTCACTGCCGTGTAGGCAGCTCAGAAATGAGCCCTACCAGGGCGAATGTGCTGATCATGCTTCACTGCCGTGTAGGCAGCTCAGAAATCAACCGCCTGTGCGGCTCCGCAGGAGGCCGTCTTCACTGCCGTGTAGGCAGCTCAGAAAAGTAGGCCTCCAGGCTCCAGAAACTTGAGGGCCTTCACTGCCGTGTAGGCAGCTCAGAAAAGTTATAGCCGAACCAACACCGACCTCAGACACTTCACTGCCGTGTAGGCAGCTCAGAAAAAGCTGGCCCTGAACAACCGCCAGTCTGTCGTCTTCACTGCCGTGTAGGCAGCTCAGAAATGGCTAAGGGGGAGCAATCCTCGCTTACGACCTTCACTGCCGTGTAGGCAGCTCAGAAAACGTCGAACGCATCGACCTCAAGCCCGGCGACCTTCACTGCCGTGTAGGCAGCTCAGAAAATGCACCCAGCCGGCCGGCGCATCCCAGTTCGCTTCACTGCCGTGTAGGCAGCTCAGAAATGCAAGGCCCCAACCGCTACCAACCTCTGCTGCTTCACTGCCGTGTAGGCAGCTCAGAAAAGCTCCGCCGTGTAACCCGCCCCACAAGCCCGCTTCACTGCCGTGTAGGCAGCTCAGAAATCGACACTGTCGAGGGCTTCTTCCTGGATGCCCTTCACTGCCGTGTAGGCAGCTCAGAAAATCATCGGTGACCACCGCGGCACGACCGCGAACTTCACTGCCGTGTAGGCAGCTCAGAAATTGCGTGCGACTACAAGTCCCATAACGCCTCCCTTCACTGCCGTGTAGGCAGCTCAGAAAAATGGCCTTGCGCTCGGCGGCGGCCGTAGGCTCTTCACTGCCGTGTAGGCAGCTCAGAAATGGAGGCCAATCGGTGTAACCACGATTCCTCCCTTCACTGCCGTGTAGGCAGCTCAGAAAAGATGCTTTGGCCAAATCCCGTCGCGGATTTTCTTCACTGCCGTGTAGGCAGCTCAGAAAGAACTGGATGCCGAATTGCTCGCTGATTTCGCCTTCACTGCCGTGTAGGCAGCTCAGAAACTGGACAATCTGGAGCTGCGCACCCGTGCGGACTTCACTGCCGTGTAGGCAGCTCAGAAACACGACGCCGAGGAAGAAACCCATGGCTGAGCCTTCACTGCCGTGTAGGCAGCTCAGAAATGTGCCGGCAGGGGCGCCACTGTGGCTGATCGCTTCACTGCCGTGTAGGCAGCTCAGAAAATCCATGCCGAGAAGGCGCCCTCGTCGCGGCGCTTCACTGCCGTGTAGGCAGCTCAGAAATGCACCGTCCGCAGATCTACCTGGCGCGCGTACTTCACTGCCGTGTAGGCAGCTCAGAAACCGCCGGGCCGGTGCTGCCGCTGGAGTGGCGGCTTCACTGCCGTGTAGGCAGCTCAGAAATCGGCAAAGCGAAGTCCGCCACCGAGTTGATCCTTCACTGCCGTGTAGGCAGCTCAGAAATGGGCGCCCTACGTGACGATGGGTGGCGATGGCTTCACTGCCGTGTAGGCAGCTCAGAAACCAGCCAGAGCCTTTTCCGCCTCCACCAGGGCCTTCACTGCCGTGTAGGCAGCTCAGAAATGCGCATGATCGGGGAGGCCGCCTGATGAATACTTCACTGCCGTGTAGGCAGCTCAGAAATCGACCTCCTCCTGCAGCTGGTCGCTGCAGGTCTTCACTGCCGTGTAGGCAGCTCAGAAATCATCGATGGGCAGCGCCTCGACCACCTCCTGCTTCACTGCCGTGTAGGCAGCTCAGAAAAGCGCGAGTGGGCACGACCGTCGACGGCCTGCCTTCACTGCCGTGTAGGCAGCTCAGAAAATGTCGTAACCGCGCAGGCCGCGACGCATGGCCTTCACTGCCGTGTAGGCAGCTCAGAAATTGAGGATCGGCAGCTCGAGCTCGGCGAGGGCCTTCACTGCCGTGTAGGCAGCTCAGAAATGTTGCGGCCGAGGTTTCCCGAACGATCAGCGCTTCACTGCCGTGTAGGCAGCTCAGAAACTGTAGGGTTCGCCATCTTGCCTGTTGCGCAATCTTCACTGCCGTGTAGGCAGCTCAGAAATTACGCTGCCTCGGTCGAGGCCTGATCCATGAACTTCACTGCCGTGTAGGCAGCTCAGAAAGCCCCCTGTTCAATAGTTGCGCAGATGGTAGCCTTCACTGCCGTGTAGGCAGCTCAGAAATCGGAGTGGCTGCAGCTGGCGCGCTGGCTGCGCTTCACTGCCGTGTAGGCAGCTCAGAAATCGGGGATGCCCGGCATCCGCACCAGCTGTAGCTTCACTGCCGTGTAGGCAGCTCAGAAAAAGAGCCGGCTTCGAGAGCTGGCTGCCGAGGACTTCACTGCCGTGTAGGCAGCTCAGAAAACCCGTGCGGTGTGCGACAGGTCAATGCCGTGCTTCACTGCCGTGTAGGCAGCTCAGAAAGACTCATCATCTCCCGCTTCATCCCCCAGCCCCTTCACTGCCGTGTAGGCAGCTCAGAAACGCCGCGTTCAGCAGCAGCGGCAGGGTGTAGCCTTCACTGCCGTGTAGGCAGCTCAGAAAGCCCCAACCGTCAAGGCTGAGCAGGTGCAGTGCTTCACTGCCGTGCAGGCAGCTTCACTCACTCACCCAACGCACGAAACATCACATAACAATCCACCAACCCATGGCGGGCATGGCGGTAGGCCTTGGGCAGGGTGCCGACGATCTCGAAGCCGTGCTTCTGCCATAGCGCCACGGCGACCGTGTTGGTGGCGACCACGCTGTTGAACTGCATGGCGCTGAAACTCAGGTCGCGCGCCACCTGCAGCGAATGGGCGCAGAGTTGGCTGGCGATGCCGCGGCCACGGGCGGCCGGGGCGGTCATGTAGCCGCAGTTGCAGACGTGATCGCCGGGGCCGGCGGCGTTGGCCTTGATGAAGTAGGTGCCGAGAATCTGCCCGGCCTCTGCGGCAACGAAGGTGGCGCGCGGCAGTTCGACCCAGATCTTCCAGGCCGTGTCGCGATCCATGTCGGCGTCGAAGGCGTAGGTTTCCTGCGCCTGCACCACGTCACGGATGATCGGCCAGACCTGATCGAAATCGGCGGCGGTGATGGGGCGGATTTCGATCAACCGTCATACCCCTCGACCAGGTGCAGATCCTTCAGCCGCACGTAGTTGGCCGCGCTGTAGGCGAAGTAGCTGCGCTCCTGCTCGGTCAGCGCGCGTGCCTGCTTCACCGGGCTGCCGACGTACAGGTAGCCGCTTTCCAGGCGCTTGCCCGGCGGCACCAGGGAGCCGGCGCCGATCACCACCTCGTCCTCGACCACCGCGCCATCCATGACGATGCTGCCCATGCCGACCAGGATGCGGTTGCCCAGGGTGCAGCCATGCAGGGTGACGTTGTGGCCGATGGTGACCTCGTCGCCGATGATCAAAGGATAGCCGGCCGGGTTGAACGGCCCGGCGTGGGTGATGTGCAGCACGCTGCCATCCTGCACGCTGCTGCGCGCGCCGATGCGGATGCTGTGCATGTCGCCGCGCACCACCGCCATCGGCCACACCGAGCTGTCGGCACCGATTTCCACGTCGCCCAGCACCACCGCGCTGGCGTCGACAAAGACTCGTTCACCGAGCTGCGGGGTGTATTGCTGGAAACTGCGAATCGCCACGATAGAAATCTCCAAGGCTGCGGGAAGGCTTGATTCTAATTAAGATGAGCCCCATGTCGGTTGTCATCTCCCCGGGGATTATTCAGCAACGCCCCGGGGTCACAATCCTATCTTCATTCGCCACAGGTGCCTCGTCGTGACCGCGAACAATCCCCTGCTGCAAGACTTCGACCTGCCGCCCTACTCGCAGATCAAACCGGAGCACGTCGAGTCCGCCGTCGACCAGATCCTGGCGGACAGCCGCGCCGCCATCGCCAAGCTGCTCGAGGCGCAGCAGGCCAACCCGAGCTGGGACGGTCTGGTGCTGGCGCTGGACGAACTGGGCGCACGCCTGGGCCGCGCCTGGAGCCCGGTGAGCCATCTCAACTCGGTGTGCAACAGCTCCGAGCTGCGCGCCGCCTACGAGGCCTGCCTGCCCAAGCTGTCCGAGTACTGGACCGAAATGGGCCAGAACAAGCCGCTGTTCCAGGCCTACGAGGCGCTGGCGCAGAGCCCGGCGGCCGCCGATTTCGACGTGGCGCAGAAGACCATCCTCGAACACGCCCTGCGTGATTTCCGTCTGTCCGGCATCGACCTGCCGGCCGAGCAGCAGAAGCGCTACGGCGAAATCCAGATGCGCCTGTCCGAGCTGACCAGCAAGTTCTCCAACCAGCTGCTCGACGCCACCCAGGCCTGGACCAAGCACATCACCGACGAAGCCGTGCTGAGCGGCCTGACCGACTCGGCCAAGGCGCAGATGAAGCAGGCCGCCGAGGCCAAGGGCCTGGACGGCTGGCTGATCACCCTGGAATTCCCCAGCTACTACGCGGTGATGACCTACGCCGACGACCGCGCCCTGCGCGAAGAGGTGTATGCCGCCTACTGCACCCGCGCCTCCGACCAGGGGCCGAACGCCGGGCTGAACGACAACGGCCCGCTAATGGCCGAGATTCTCGACCTGCGTCAGGAGCTGGCGCGCCTGCTCGGCTTCGCCAACTACAGCGAACTGAGCCTGGCCAGCAAGATGGCCGAATCCACCGACCAGGTGCTGAGCTTCCTGCGCGACCTGGCGGTGCGCAGCAAACCCTTCGCCGAGCAGGACCTGGCCGAACTGAAAGCCTTCGCCGCCGAGCAGGGCCTGAATGACCTGCAAAGCTGGGACGTTGGCTACTACAGCGAGAAGCTGCGCCAGCAGCGCTACAGCATCTCCCAGGAAGAGGTGCGCGCCTGGTTCCCGGTGGACAAGGTGCTCAGCGGCCTGTTCGCCATCGTGCAGAAGCTTTACGGCATCGAGATTCGCGAGCTGAAAGACTTCGACACCTGGCATCCGGACGTGCGCCTGTTCGAGATCACCGAGAACGGCCAGCACGTCGGGCGCTTCTTCTTCGACCTCTACGCCCGCGCCAACAAGCGCGGCGGCGCCTGGATGGACGGCGCTCGCGACAAGCGCCGCGACGCCCAGGGCCAGCTGATCGCCCCGGTGGCCAATCTGGTGTGCAACTTCACCCCGCCGGTCGGCGGCAAGCCGGCGCTGCTGACCCACGACGAGGTCACCACCCTGTTCCACGAATTCGGCCATGGCCTGCATCACCTGCTGACCCGCGTCGAGCACGCCGGCGCCTCGGGAATCAACGGCGTGGCCTGGGATGCAGTCGAGCTGCCGAGCCAGTTCATGGAGAACTGGTGCTGGGAGCCCGAAGGCCTGGCGCTGATCTCCGGCCACTATGAAACCGGCGAGGCGCTGCCGCAGGCCATGCTGGACAAGATGCTGGCGGCGAAGAACTTCCAGTCCGGGCTGATGATGGTGCGTCAGCTGGAGTTCTCCCTGTTCGACTTCGAGCTGCACGCCAGCCACGGCGACGGCCGCAGCGTGCTGGACGTGCTCGAAGGCGTGCGCAATGAGGTCTCGGTACTGCGCCCGCCGGCCTACAACCGTTTCGCCAACGGCTTCGCGCACATCTTCGCCGGCGGCTATGCGGCCGGTTACTACAGCTACAAGTGGGCCGAAGTGCTCAGTGCCGATGCCTTCTCCAAGTTCGAGGAAGAAGGCGTGTTCAACGCCGATACCGGCCGCGCCTTCCGCGAAGCGATCCTCGCCCGTGGCGGCTCGCAGGAGCCCATGGTGTTGTTCGTCGACTTCCGCGGTCGCGAGCCGAGCATCGACGCCCTGCTGCGCCACCTCGGCCTGAGCCAGGAGGCCGCATGAGCGATACTCCAGTGAACAGCACCCCGAAACGCTTTATCGCCGGCGCCGTGTGCCCGGCATGCAGCGAGACCGACAGCATCAAGATGTGGAACGTCGACGGCGTGCCGCACCGCGAATGCGTCAAGTGCGGCTATGCCGACACCCTGGACGCGCGCGGCAACTCGGTGCCCAAGGAGCTGCCGACCCGGGTTAACGTCAGCGGCCTCAAGCCCAAGGCGGCCGATCCCAATGTGCAGGCGGTGCAGTTCTTCCCCAATCCCAAGCTGAAGAAGCCGAGCGAGTAACTCGACTTCTGGCCATGGAGGGCCTTATGCGTTTTCTTTCTCTTTTACTGCTTAGCGCCGCCTTGCCGGTGGCAGCCGAGCTGCGCTTCGAAGACCTCGAAGCCAAGCGCAGCGACTGGGCGACCTATCGCTTCCCCGTGCTGCAAGGCGACAGCCTGGCGGTGCGGCGCATCAACACTTTCCTGCACGCCATGGAACTGGAAGGGCTGCCTGGGCGCTTCGAGCGCTCACCTTTCGAACGCATCTGGCCGAAGGATGGTGAAATCTGGGGCACCAACAGCCTGGATTACCGGATCGATGCCGAACAACCAGGCTTTCTGTCCCTGACCATCAGCGGCGAATACACCGGGGCCTATACCAGCATGGGCCATGTCACTTACCTGTTCGACCTGGCCAGCGGCCACCCCATTGGCCTGAGCCAGCTCTTCACATCGGCCGGTCTGCAGCGGCTGGGCGAACGCATCGGCAGGGAGCGAAGCAAGCGTATCGAAGACTATCTGGCCGGTATCCCGGTATCTGGCGGACATACTGAAGAATTAGTGTCGCTTTCCCCTGACGACAATGATGAGCGCGGCGAAGAACAGCGGGATATGTATCGTCAGTGTCTGCCCAGTCGTAGCAAAGCCGACCTCCGCTACGACCGCCTGCAACTCGGTAAACAACAACTGACGCTGACCGCCGAAAGTTGCGCCCCCCATGTAGCACGAGCCCTAGATGACCTCGGCGACTTCGTCAACAGCGTGCTGCATGCCGAGCTTGACGCTGACCTCAGCCCCTACGGTCGCTGCCTGCTGCTGGAACGACGCAGCGACTGCCAGCATCCAGGCGATCTAAAGGCTGGTGGCGTTTACTGGGGCAAGATCGACGGCCGCTACCCCATCACCCTGATCGTAGGCACCAGCGAGAACAGCCGCCCGCAGTCCAGCGCCTACTTCTACGACAAATACGCCACGCGTATCGAGCTGGATGGTCGAGATTTGCGCGACGGCCGCCTGCGCCTGCAGGAAGGCGGCGACACGCCGGCCCGCTTCGATCTGCAGCTACGAGCGGACGGCACGTTGCGCGGCACCTGGCAACAGGTCGGTGGCAAGGCGCTCGCCGTGGAGCTGCAGTAAAGCGCCAAGGCACAGCTACTCGCGAAAAAACTCCCCAGGTGTTGCGCCGAACTGGCGGCGAAAGGCGGCGATAAAGGCCGATAGCGAGTCATAACCGCAGGCCAGCGCCACGTCGGTGACGCGCTCGCCCTGCTCCAGCGGGGTCAGCGCATCGAGCAGACGCTGGCGCTGGCGCCAGGCGCGGAAACTCAGGCCGGTTTCGCGCAGGAACAGCCGGCTCAGGGTCTTTTCCGAAACACCCAGGCGCTCGCCCCATTCGCCCAGGCCGAGCTGGCGCAGGCGCGCATTTTCCAGGCCCTGGCACACCGCGCGCAGCCGCGCGTCCTGCGGTAGCGGCAGCATCAACGCCACTGCCGGCGCGGCCTGCAGCTCATCCAGCAACACCGCGGCCAGCCGGCCCGGCGCACCCTGTTCATCGTATTCGATCGGCAGATCGCTGAAGCGGCGAATCAGCTCGCGCAGCAGCGGGCTGACCGCCAGCACCCGGCATTCCTCCGGCCCCCAGGGCACTGCACTGCCGTCGATGTACAGGCTGCGCATCTCGGTACGCGGCGAGCTGAACACGCGGTGCTCGACGCCAGCCGGTACCCACACCGCGCGCTGCGGCGGGGCGACGAAGCGGGCGCCGGCGGTCTGCACCTCGAGCACCCCGGCGATGGCATAGGAGAGCTGCACCCAAGGGTGGGTGTGGCGAAAGGTCAGCGCACGGTTGGTCAGCGACTCGACCCGGCCGTAGAGCGGTCGGGGCAGGCTGGGCAGCTCGGGCAGGCTGCGATGAACGGCATCCGATTGTCTGTTTGGCGACACTAGCTGACTCTTTGGCGTTAGTCGGAAGTTCTCGATGACGATAGTGTGGCGCCCTCCTGTATCGCAAGCCCGAGATTCGCCATGTTCCTGCGCCGCCTGCTGCCCGATGCCTTCACCCTGACCCTGCTCGCCGTGGTGCTGATCGCCACCCTGTTGCCCGCCAGTGGCCAGGTGGCGGTGGCCTTCGAGTGGATCACCAACCTGGCCATCGCCCTGCTGTTCTTCCTGCATGGCGCCAAGCTGTCGCGCGTGGCCATCCTGGCCGGCGCCGGGCACTGGCGCCTGCACCTGCTGGTGTTCACCTGCACCTTCGTCCTCTTCCCCGTGCTCGGCCTGCTGCTCAAGCCGCTGCTGGCCCCGCTGATCGGCACCGAGCTGTATCTGGGCATGCTCTACCTGTGCGCCCTGCCGGCCACCGTGCAGTCGGCCATCGCCTTCACCTCGCTGGCGCGCGGCAACATCCCGGCGGCGATCTGCAGCGCGGCGGCCTCCAGCCTGCTCGGTATCTTCGTCACGCCGCTGCTGGTGGCGCTGCTGATGGGCGTCGAGGGCGCCAACGGCTCGACCCTTGATGCCATCGGCAAGATCAGCCTGCAGCTGCTGCTGCCGTTCGTTCTCGGCCAGATCGCCCAGCGCTGGATCGGCGGCTGGGTCAACAAGAACAAGAGCTGGCTGAAGTACGTGGACCAGAGTTCGATCCTGCTGGTGGTCTACACCGCCTTCAGCGCCGCGGTGATCGGCGGCCTGTGGCAGGAAGTGCCATTGGTCACCCTGCTGGCTCTGGTTCTGGCCTGCTGCGTGCTGCTGGCACTGGCTCTGCTGCTCACCCATCTGCTGGGCAAGTGGCTGGGCTTCAACCTGGAGGATCGCATCACCATCGTGTTCTGCGGCTCGAAGAAGAGCCTGGCCACCGGCGTGCCCATGGCCCAGGTGCTGTTCGCCGGCGGCAGCATCGGCCTGCTGATCCTGCCGCTGATGCTGTTCCACCAGATCCAGCTGATGGTCTGTGCGGTACTCGCTCAGCGCTATGCACGCCGCCCGGAGCAGGAAGCCGTCGACGGCCAGACCGCTTCCCGAGTTTGAGGCAGCGCCCGGCCGGTCGAACGGCCGGGCACAAACCGACGACTGAACCAGGCGCGGGGCTGGCGTCCTGTCGCCAATCCATATACTGTTCATATATACAGTATTTCGGATCACACACATGCCAGCCCCTGTTCCGCCGCGCGGCCGCGGCACCGCCAGCAACCCGCACAACCGCTACGCACCGACCCGCTCGGTGGCGCAGGACGATGGCTGGTATCAGGAGGAAACCCCGCCCAGCCGGGCCACCGAGGTGCGGCGCGAGCTGGCGAAAACGGCCATCACCCGCAACAAGTCGCCGGACGTCGGCTTCGATCGCTCGGTCAATCCCTACCGCGGCTGTGAACATGGCTGCATCTACTGTTTCGCCCGCCCCAGCCACGCCTACTGGGACCTGTCGCCAGGCATCGACTTCGAGACCCGCCTGATCGCCAAGACCAACCTGGCCGACCGCCTCGAGGAACAGCTGCAGAAGCCCGGCTACGTGCCGCAGCCCATCGCCCTGGGCATCAACACCGATGCCTATCAGCCGATCGAACGCGAACAGCGCCTGACCCGCCAGGCCCTGGAGATTCTGCTGCGCTACAGGCACCCGCTGCACATCATCACCAAGAGCTCGCTGATCCTGCGCGACCTCGACCTGCTCAGCGAACTGGCCAGCCACAACCTGGTCAGCGTGGCCTTCAGCCTGACCACCCTGGACGACGAGCTGAAACGCATCATGGAGCCGCGCACCGCGGCGCCGGCCGCCCGTCTACGCGCCATGCGCACGCTGCACGAAGCCGGGGTGCCGGTAAGCGTGATGTGCGCACCGATGATCCCGATGATCAACGACATGGAGCTCGAACACCTGCTCGAAGCCGCGCGCGACGCCGGCGCGCGTTCGGCGGGCTACGTGCTGTTGCGCCTGCCGCTGGAGATCGCCGATCTGTTCGAGGAGTGGCTGCAGGCGCATTTCCCCGAGCGCGCCGAGCATGTGATGAGCCTGATCCGCCAGAGCCGCGGCGGCAGGAACTACGACAGCCGCTTCGGCAGCCGCATGCGTGGCGAGGGCCAGTTCGCCGATCTGCTGGCGCAGCGCTTTCGCCTGGCGCGCCGGCGCCTGCAGCTCGACCAGCGCGAGCCGCTGAGCCTGGACTGCTCGCTGTTCTGCCCGCCGGGCGCCCAGCTGAGCCTGTTGTAGCCCCCGCACGTCGTCTCTGGGCGCGGCGGGCTTGGCGAGCCTGCGCGATGTGTTAAAACATCGCCACTCGAGGCACCGACCGGCGACGCTCATGACCCGTATCTCCCGTGCAGCAGACCCCTCCTACGAACTGATGGACGACCATGAGGGCCATTCGCTGATCTACCGTCAGCATGGTTTCCCCAGCCCGCTGGTGCGCTGGCATTTCCACAAGGAGTACGAGCTGCACCTGATCGTCGCCAGCTCGGGCAAGGTGTTCATCGGCGACTACATCGGCAATTTCTCGCCCAACACCCTGTTTCTCACCGGCCCCGGCCTGCCGCACAACTGGATCAGCCAGGTGGAGGACGGCGAGGTGGTGGAAACCCGCGACATGCTGGTCAACTTCACCGACGAGGTGCTGGAACAGGGCTCGGCGGTGTTCGCCGAACTCAAGAGCCTGGCGCCGCTGCTGGCGCGCGCCCAGTTCGGCATCGAATTTCGCGATCCGCAGGTGATCCGCGAGGCCGCTCTGCTGCTGCGCAGGATCGCCGACAGCCGTGGCATCACCCGCCTCGGCCACTTCTTCATCCTGCTCGAGCTGCTGGCCGCCAGCGAGGATTACCAGCTGCTCTCGGCCATGACCGCCGCGGACCTGGGCGACGAGCAGCACGTCGAGCGGATCAACCGCGCGGTGGACTACATCTTCCAGCACTACGCCCAGGATCTGTGCCAGGAGGAGGTCGCCGAACACCTGGGGATGACACCCAGCTATTTCTCGCGCTTTTTCAAGCAGGCCACCGGCCGCGGCTTCGTCGAGTTCGTCAATCGCCTGCGGGTGAGCAAGTCCTGCGAACTGCTGAGCAAAAGCGAGAAGCCGGTCACCGAAGTGTGCTTCGAGTCCGGCTTCAGCAACATCTCCAACTTCAACCGGCGTTTCCAGCAGCTCAAGGGCATGACGCCGTCGCGCTATCGCAAGCTGGTGGTGCAGCGCCTGACCGAACAAAACCTGTACTAAATCGGCCATTCTCGTCTGCCGCCAGCCGCGCGGCCCGCGCGCTGGCGCGGCCACCAGCCTCTCCGGCGGCGGCCTCTAGCACGGTCTAGCGCGCGCCTCCGCTGCCAGTTACGCCTTCTCCAGCCGCGCCTGCAGAGCACTTCGCCACCAGCAGAGCGAAGCATTGCCCAAGGCCCATCAGTGCAAAAAAGTATCGATTTTTGTGCCCTCAAGCATTTGTCCGCACCGGCGTGCGGGGGTGTAATCCGGGCCGAGCGAAACAAAAACAATAACGTTCTTCCGCAGCCACAGCGCGCGGAAGAGGAGTTCAACGCCATGAACCACGCCTTCAAAGCACTCCTTGCAACCTCTTGCCTGTTCCTCGCCACGGGCGCCCACGGCGCCGAAACCCTGACCATCGCCACGGTCAACAACAGCGACATGATCCGCATGCAGCGGCTGGCCAAGACCTTCGAAGAGCAGAACCCCGACATCCGCCTGAAGTGGGTGGTGCTCGAGGAGAACGTGCTGCGCCAGCGTCTGACCACCGATATCGCCACCCAGGGTGGCCAGTTCGACGTGCTCACCATCGGCATGTACGAGGCGGCGCTGTGGGGCGAGAAGGGCTGGCTGGAGCCGATGACCGAACTGCCGGCCGACTACGACCTCGACGACGTCTTCCCCTCGGTGCGCGAAGGCCTGTCCGCCAAGGGCACGCTGTATGCCCTGCCGTTCTACGCCGAAGCCTCGATCACCTACTACCGCAAGGACTTGTTCGAGCAGGCCAGTCTGAACATGCCCGAACAGCCGACCTGGGAGCAGATGGCCGAGTTCGCCGCCAAGCTGCACCAGCCGGACAAGGGCCAGTACGGCCTGTGCCTGCGCGGCAAGGCCGGCTGGGGCGAGAACATGGCGCTGATCACCACCCTGGCCAATGCCCATGGCGCGCGCTGGTTCGACGAGCAGTGGCAGCCGGAATTCACCGGCAGCGAGTGGCAGAACGCGCTGAACTTCTACGTCGACAACATGAAGAAATACGGCCCGCCCGGCGCCTCCAGCAACGGTTTCAACGAGAACCTGGCGCTGTTCAACAGCGGCAAGTGCGCGCTGTGGGTCGATGCCAGCGTGGCCGGCTCCTTCGTCACCGACACCTCGCAGAGCAAGGTCGCCGATGCCGTCGGCTTCACCTTCGCGCCGACCCAGGTCACCGACAAGGGCGCCTCCTGGCTGTACTCCTGGGCCCTGGCGATTCCCACCAGCTCCAAGTCCAAGGACGCCGCCAAGGCCTTCAGCGCCTGGGCCACTTCCAAGGCCTACGCCGAACTGGTGGCCGAGCGCGATGGCGTGGCCAACGTGCCGCCAGGTACCCGCGCCTCGACCTACAGCGATGCCTACATGCAGGCCGCGCCGTTCGCAAAGGTCACTCTGGATTCGCTGCAGAAGGCCGACCCGGCCGACCCCAGCGCCAAGCCGGTGCCTTACGTGGGCATCCAGCTGGTGACCATTCCCGAGTTCCAGGCCATCGGCACCAGTGTCGGCAAGCTGTTCGCCGCCGCGCTCACCGGGCAGATGCAACCACAGCAGGCGCTGCAGGCGGCGCAGCAGAGCACCGAGCGGGAAATGAAGCGTGCCGGGTATCCGAAGTAAGGAAACTGCTGTCCTGTAGGGTGGGCCGGGCGGCGCTCCGCTTTAGCCCACCAGGGTTTTCACCGTGAGTTCGTGGTGGGCTGAAGCCCACCCTACGGGCTAAAGCGGAAGCCACCCCCATTCCGTTCTCGGAGGCATGATGAACTCTTCGGCCATCAATACTCCTGCTGCCGCGCAGGCCGGCACGCCGGTGGCGCGCAAGCCCCGGCGTCTGGCGCCGGGCTGGTTTCTGGTCAGCCCCTCGGTGGCCCTGCTGCTGATCTGGATGATCGTGCCGCTGGGCATGACCATCTACTTCTCGCTGATCCGCTACAACCTGCTCTACCCCGGCGAGAACGATTTCGTCGGTCTGGAGAACTTCGAATACTTCGTCACCGACGCCGCCTTTCTCTCCGGCGCCGGCAATACCGTGCTGCTGGTGGGCAGCGTGCTGTTGATCAGCGTGGTGTTCGGCGTGCTGATCTCGGCGCTGCTGGAGGCCAGCGAGTTCTTCGGCCGCGGCATCGTGCGGGTGCTGCTGATCTCGCCGTTCTTCATCATGCCCACGGTCAGCGCGCTGCTGTGGAAGAACCTGATCTTCCATCCGGTATCGGGGATTCTCGCCGCCATCTGGCAGTTCTTCGGCGCCCAGCCGGTGGACTGGCTGGCGCACCACCCGCTGTTCTCGATCATCCTGATCGTGTCCTGGCAGTGGCTGCCGTTCGCCATCCTGATCCTGATGACCGCCATGCAGTCGCTGGATCAGGAGCAGAAGGAGGCCGCGCGCCTCGACGGCGCCGGCCCCATCGCCATCTTCTGGCACCTGACCCTGCCGCACTTGGCGCGGCCGATTGCCGTGGTGGTGATGATCGAGACCATCTTCCTGCTCTCGGTGTTCGCCGAGATCTAC
>MTEW01004763.1_pt5 | contig 50736 bp, 39 predicted proteins | sample 1042681 | NCBI WGS metagenome assembly MTEW01 (sample SAMN06185811, study PRJNA358809) | soil metagenome | isolation source: soil biostimulated with citrate as carbon source | place: India | collected 2015-05-23
TGGCCCGGCCGGCGTGGTGCTGACCGATGGTCGCCATGCCGTGTGCCTGCTCGACCGTAACGGTCTGCGCCCGGCACGTTGGGTCACCACCAAGAACGGCTACATCACCCTGGCCTCGGAAATCGGCGTGTGGGACTACCAGCCCGAGGACGTCATCGCCAAGGGACGTGTCGGCCCGGGGCAGATCCTCGCCGTCGACACCGAGACCGGCCAGGTGCTGGATACCGAATCCATCGACAGCCGCCTGAAGTCGCGCCATCCCTATAAACTGTGGCTGCGCAAGCATGCCCAGCGCATCAAGGCGACGCTGGAAGACCGCGACCACGGTTCGCCCTTCTACGACCCGGACCAGCTCAAGCAGTACATGAAGATGTTCCAGGTCACCTTCGAGGAGCGTGACCAGGTGCTGCGTCCGCTCGGTGAGCAGGGCCAGGAAGCGGTCGGTTCCATGGGCGACGACACCCCGATGGCGGTGCTCAGCCAGCGCGTGCGCTCGCCCTACGACTACTTCCGTCAGCAGTTCGCGCAGGTCACCAACCCGCCGATCGACCCGCTGCGCGAAGCGATCGTCATGTCCCTGGAAATCTGCCTGGGCGCCGAACGCAACATCTTCAGCGAATCGCCCGAGCATGCCACCCGCGTGATCCTCAGCAGCCCGGTGATCTCGCCGGCCAAGTGGCGCGCGTTGATGAACCTGGATCGTCCGGGCTTCGACCGTCATGTCATCGACATGAACTACGACGAGTCGCTGGGCCTGGAAGCCGCCGTGCGCAACATGGCCGATCAGGCCGAGGAAGCCGTGCGCGCCGGCAAGGTGCTGCTGGTGCTGACCGACCGCCACATCGCCCCGGGCAAGCTGCCGGCGCATGCGTCGCTGGTCACCGGTGCCGTGCATCACCGCCTGGTGGAAAAGGGCCTGCGCTGCGACTGCAACATTCTGGTGGAAACCGCCACCGCGCGTGACCCGCATCACTACGCCGTGCTGCTGGGCTTCGGCGCCTCGGCGGTGTACCCGTTCCTGGCCTACGAAGTGCTGGGCGACCTGATCCGCACCGGCGAAGTGCTGGGCGATCTGTACGAAGTGTTCAAGCACTACCGCAAGGGCATTTCCAAGGGCCTGCTGAAGATCCTGTCGAAGATGGGTATCTCCACCGTCGCGTCCTATCGCGGCGCGCAGCTGTTCGAGGCCGTCGGCCTGGCCGATGAGGTCACCGAGCTGTGCTTCCGCGGCGTGGCCAGCCGCATCCAGGGCGCGCGCTTCGTCGATATCGAGAGCGAGCAGAAGCTGCTGTCCTTCGAGGCCTGGAACAACCGCAAGCCGATCCAGCAGGGCGGTCTGCTCAAGTTCGTCTACGGCGGCGAATACCACGCCTACAACCCGGACGTGGTGCGCACGCTGCAGGAAGCCGTGCAGCAGGGCAACTACGCCAAGTACAAGGAATACTCGACGCTGGTCGACTCCCGTCCGGTGTCGATGATCCGCGACCTGCTCAAGGTCAAGGAGTCCGCCACGCCGATCAGCCTCGACGAAGTCGAGCCGCTGCAGTCGATCTTCAAGCGCTTCGACGCCGCCGGTATCTCCCTCGGCGCGCTGTCGCCGGAGGCGCACGAGGCGCTGGCCGAGGCGATGAACCGTCTGGGTGGTCGCTCCAACTCCGGTGAGGGCGGCGAAGACCCGGCCCGCTACGGCACCATCAAGAGCTCCAAGATCAAGCAGGTGGCCACCGGCCGCTTTGGCGTGACCCCGGAATACCTGGTCAACGCCGAAGTGCTGCAGATCAAGGTGGCCCAGGGCGCCAAGCCCGGTGAGGGCGGCCAGCTGCCGGGTGGCAAGGTCAACGGCCTGATCGCGCGTCTGCGTTATGCAGTGCCGGGCGTGACCCTGATCTCGCCGCCGCCGCACCACGACATCTATTCGATCGAAGACCTGGCGCAGCTGATCTATGACCTCAAGCAGGTCAACCCGAAGGCGCTGGTGTCGGTCAAGCTGGTGGCGGAAGCCGGTGTCGGCACCATCGCCGCCGGTGTGGCCAAGGCCTATGCCGACCTGATCACCATTTCCGGTTACGACGGTGGCACCGGCGCGTCGCCGCTGACCTCCATCCGCTATGCCGGCGCGCCCTGGGAACTGGGCCTGGCCGAAACCCACCAGACCCTGCGCGGCAACGACCTGCGCGGCAAGGTACGGGTGCAGACCGACGGTGGTCTGAAAACCGGTCTGGACGTGATCAAGGCGGCCATCCTCGGCGCCGAGAGCTTCGGCTTCGGCACCGCGCCGATGGTCGCGCTGGGTTGCAAATACCTGCGCATCTGCCACCTGAACAACTGCGCCACTGGCGTGGCCACGCAGAACGACAAGCTGCGCAAGGATCACTTCATCGGCACCGTCGAGATGGTGATGAACTTCTTCACCTACGTCGCCGAGGAAACCCGCGAGTGGCTGGCCAAGCTGGGCGTGCGCAGCCTGGAGGAGCTGATCGGCCGTACCGATCTGCTCGAAGTGCTGCCGGGCGAAACCGCCAAGCAGGGCAACCTGGATCTGTCGCCGCTGCTGGCCAGCGCGCATATCCCGGCCGACAAGCCGCAGTTCTGCCAGGTGCCGAAGAACCCGCCGTTCGACGAAGGCCTGCTGGCCGAGAAGATGGTGGACATGGCCAAGGACGCCATCGCCGGCAAGACCGGCGGTGAGTTCGAGCTGAACATCGGTAACTGCGACCGCTCCATCGGCGCACGCATTTCCGGTGAGATCGCCCGCGTGCATGGCAACCAGGGCATGAACGACGCACCGATCACCTTCCGCTTCAAGGGCACTGCCGGTCAGAGCTTCGGCGTATGGAACGCCGGTGGTCTGAACCTGCGCCTGGAAGGCGATGCCAACGACTACGTGGGTAAGGGCATGACCGGCGGCAAGATCGTCATCACCCCGCCTGCCGGCAGCCCGTTTGCCACCGAGGACAGCGCCATCATCGGCAACACCTGTCTGTACGGTGCCACCGGCGGCAAGCTGTTCGCCACCGGTACCGCGGGCGAGCGTTTCGCCGTGCGCAACTCCGGCGCCCACGCCGTGGTGGAAGGCACTGGCGATCACTGCTGCGAGTACATGACCGGCGGTTTCGTCTGCGTGCTGGGCAAGACCGGCTACAACTTCGGCTCGGGCATGACCGGCGGCTTCGCCTATGTGCTCGATATGGACAACGGCTTCTACGACCGCGTCAACCACGAACTGGTGGAAATCCAGCGCATCAACAATGAAGCGATGGAGGCCTACCGCAGCCACCTGGAAAGCGTGCTCGCCGAGTACGTCGAAGAGACCGGCAGCGAGTGGGGTCAGAACCTGCTGGAGAACCTGGACGATTACCTGCGCAAGTTCTGGCTGGTGAAACCGAAAGCGGCGAGCCTGAAGTCGCTGTTGTCCAGCACCCGTGCCAACCCGCAATAAGAATGCGCCTGAAGTGGTTTGATGAGGTAACGCAATGACTGAACGTCTGAATAACGACTTCCAGTTCATCGAAGTCGGGCGCAAAGACCCGAAGAAGAAACTGCTGCGTCAGCGCAAGAAGGAATTCGTCGAGATCTACGACAACTTCAAGCCGGCGCAGGCTGCAGACCAGGCGCATCGCTGCCTGGGCTGCGGCAACCCGTATTGCGAGTGGAAGTGCCCGGTGCACAACTTCATTCCGAACTGGCTCAAGCTGGTGTCGGAAGGCAACATCCTGGCCGCCGCCGAACTCTCGCACCAGACCAACACCCTGCCGGAAGTCTGCGGCCGCGTGTGCCCGCAGGATCGTCTGTGCGAGGGTGCCTGCACCCTCAATGACGGCTTCGGCGCGGTGACCATCGGCTCGGTGGAGAAGTACATCACCGACACGGCGTTCGCCATGGGCTGGCGTCCGGACATGTCCAAGGTCAAGCCGACCGGCAAGCGGGTCGCGGTAATCGGTGCCGGCCCGGCCGGCCTGGGTTGCGCCGACGTGCTGGTGCGCAACGGCGTGACCCCGGTGGTGTTCGACAAGAACCCGGAAATCGGCGGTCTGCTGACCTTCGGCATTCCCGAGTTCAAGCTGGAAAAGACCGTGCTCAGCCGCCGCCGTGAAGTCTTCACCGGCATGGGTATCGAGTTCCGCCTGAATACCGAGATCGGCAAGGACGTGACCATGCAGCAACTGCTGGATGAGTACGATGCCGTCTTCATGGGCATGGGCACCTACACCTACATGAAGGGCGGCTTCCCGGGCGAGGACCTGCCGGGCGTCTACGACGCGCTGGACTTCCTCATCGCCAACGTCAACCGCAACCTGGGTTTCGAGAAGTCGCCGGAAGACTTCATCGACATGAAGGGCAAGCGCGTCGTGGTACTGGGCGGTGGCGACACCGCGATGGACTGCAACCGCACCTCGATCCGTCAGGGCGCCAAGGCCGTGACCTGCGCCTATCGCCGTGACGAAGAGAACATGCCCGGCTCGCGCAAGGAAGTGAAGAACGCCAAGGAAGAGGGCGTGAAGTTCCTCTTCAACCGCCAGCCCATCGCTATCGTCGGCGAAGACAAGGTGGAGGGCATCAAGGTAGTCGAGACCCGTCTCGGTGAGCCGGATGCCCGTGGCCGTCGCAGCCCCGAGCCGATCCCGGGCTCCGAGGAGATCATCCCGGCCGAAGCCGTGCTGATCGCCTTCGGCTTCCGCCCGAGCCCGGCGCCTTGGTTCGAGCAGTTCGAGATCCAAACCGACAGCCAGGGCCGCGTCGTGGCGCCCGAGCAGTCGCAGTTCAAGCACCAGACCAGCAACCCGAAGATCTTTGCCGGTGGCGACATGGTGCGTGGTTCCGACCTGGTGGTGACGGCGATCTTCGAAGGTCGTAATGCTGCCGAAGGTATCCTCGACTATCTGGGCGTCTGACTGATTCGTCGCGGCCTGCCCGCGACAAATTGACCCGATGGACAAAAGGCACGGCACCCGCCGTGCCTTTTGTTTTGCGCTCTGCGAAAATGCCCGCACTTTTTTCTAGGACTCTGCCATGACCGCCCTGAAGAACGACCGTTTCCTGCGTGCCCTGCTCAAGCAACCCGTGGATGTCACGCCGATCTGGATGATGCGCCAGGCCGGCCGCTATCTGCCGGAGTACCGCGCGACCCGGGCCAAGGCCGGCGACTTCGTGAGCCTGATGAAGAACCCGGAACTGGCCTGCGAGGTCACCATCCAGCCGCTGGACCGCTACCCGCAACTGGATGCGGCGATCCTCTTTTCCGACATCCTCACCATCCCCGATGCCATGGGTCAGGGCCTGTACTTCGAGACCGGTGAAGGCCCGCGTTTCAAGAAGGTGGTCAGTAGCCTGGCCGACATCGAGGCGTTGCCGGTGACGGATGCCGAGAAGGATCTGGGCTACGTGATGGACGCGGTGCGTACCATCCGCCGCGAGCTGAACGGTCGTGTGCCGCTGATCGGCTTCTCCGGCAGCCCCTGGACGCTGGCCACCTACATGGTCGAAGGCGGCTCGTCGAAGGACTTCCGCAAGTCCAAGGCCATGCTCTACGACAATCCGCAGGCCATGCATGCGCTGCTCGACAAGCTGGCGCAGTCGGTGACGGCCTACCTCAACGGGCAGATCCTGGCCGGGGCGCAGGCGGTGCAGATCTTCGATTCCTGGGGCGGCGCGCTGTCGTCGGCGGCCTATCAGGAGTTCTCCCTGGCCTACATGAAGAAGATCGTCGACGGCCTGATCCGCGAGCACGACGGGCGCCGCGTGCCGGTGATCCTGTTCACCAAGGGCGGCGGTCTGTGGCTGGAGTCCATGGCCGACAGCGGCGCCGAGGCGCTGGGTCTGGACTGGACCTGCGACATCGGCAGCGCGCGTGCCCGTGTCGGGTCCAAGGTCGCCCTGCAGGGCAACATGGATCCGGCGGTGCTGTATGCCAAGCCGGAAGCGATCCGCGCCGAAGTGGCGCGCATCCTGGCCGCCTACGGCGCCGGCAGCGGCCATGTCTTCAACCTAGGCCATGGCATCACCCCGGAAGTCGACCCGGCTCACGCTGGCGCCTTCTTCGAGGCGGTGCACGAGCTGTCGGCGCAATACCATCAGTGACGCATGAAAAAGCCCGGCAGTGCCGGGCTTTTAATCAGAAACCTGCTCGGTACTTGGTATCGACCTTGCGCTTTTCCAGGGTGTACTGAGCGATATCGAGCTGGCCGCTACCCAGTCGATCATCCAGTTCCTGCATGTCACGTTCATGCAGCTTGGCAACATGGGCTTTGGTCACGTTGTAATTGATGGCGCGAGAAGCATCGTAGCCACTGATGGGGTCCCAGAGGATTGAAAGCGGCCAGAGCAGTAGGTTGGCAACGCCAAAGCCGTACTCACGCCCGTAGAACGAGCCGCCGCCTGGTAGCAGTCCAAGTGCGGCGCCAGTGCCCGGGCTCTTTTCCTGAATGGCAAGGCCGCGGGCTTCGTAGGCGTCGAGTTCAGCTTTCTGTACTGAGTTGAGCCCGCTTGCGCAGCCGGTAGTAATAACCAGAAGGCCGCCAATCAGTAGTGTGCGCAGATATGACATTGCATGTCCTTGATTTTTAAGTGTTGTCCTGAGGTGCGCGGTGGCGCGGGCGCAAACTATCATGGATGATGGCGTTAGGCTATTATTTGCGGTTTCTATCCAATACCTCGCGCTTGTCATGGGCTTTGCATAGAATCCGGGGGATTCGAGACTCAGGGAGGTGTGCGATGCGACGTGTGGTGTTCAACCAGAAGGGCGGCGTAGGCAAGTCCAGCATCGCCTGCAATCTTGCAGCGGTGAGTGCGGCGCAGGGCTACCGCACCCTGCTGATCGACCTGGATGCGCAGGCCAACTCGACCCATTACCTCACCGGCCTGACCGGCGAGGAAATCCCCATGGGCATCGCCGATTTCTTCAAGCAGACCCTGTCATCCGGACCGTTCGCCAAGAAGGGCAAGGTGGATATCTACGAAACGCCCTTCGACAACCTGCATGTGGTCACCGCCACCGCCGAGCTGGCCGAGTTGCAGCCCAAGCTGGAGCAGAAGCACAAGATCAACAAGCTGCGCAAACTGCTCGACGAGCTGGCCGAGGACTACGACCACATCTACCTGGACACCCCGCCCGCGCTGAATTTCTACACGGTTTCCGCGTTGATCGCGGCTGACCGTGTGCTGATCCCCTTCGACTGCGACAGTTTCTCGCGCAATGCCCTCTATGGCCTGCTGGCCGAGATCGAAGAGCTCAAGGACGATCACAACGAGGAGCTGGAGGTGGAGGGCATAGTGGTCAACCAGTTCCAGCCGCGCGCCACCCTGCCGCAGCAGTTGCTGGATGAGCTGATCACCGAGGGCTTGCCGGTGCTGCCGGTGAATCTGATGAGCTCGGTGAAGATGCGCGAGTCGCACCAGGCCTGTACACCGCTGATCCATCTGGATGCACGGCACAAGCTGACCCAGCAGTTCGTCGAGCTGCACGATCTGCTCAACGCCGGTTGAGAATGAAAAAGGCGCCTGGTGGCGCCTTTTTCGTGTTTCGCTGGCCCTAACGCACCACGAACACGTCGCACGGCGCCTTGTGCAGAAAATGCTGCGCCAGGCTACCCAGCAGCGCCTGGGACAGCGCGCTGCGGCCGTGGCTGCCCAGCACCAGCAGTTCGCTGCGGCGGATTTTGATCTGTTCCTGCAGGCAGCGCAGGATTCCGCCCTGGATAACCTCGTGGCTCAGTGTCGGGCCTTTCTCCGGGAGGTTCTGCGCCTCGTCCTGTAGCAGCTGGTCGATCAGGCCCTGCTGGGTCTGCAATTGCAGCTGCACTTCCTTCGGGGTGCCCTTGTCCGGTTCGAACACATGCAGTGCATGCAGCTCCGCACCCTCCGGTAGCAAGCGATAGGCCTGGCCGAGGGCGCTGCAGGCGCACAGGGAGAAGTCGATGGCGGCCAGGGCGCGCTGATAGGGAGCGAAGTCGTTGCGCGCCACCAGCAGCAGCGGCACGGTGCAGCGCCGGGCGATGCGATCGAGGCTGGTGCCGGAGAAGAAGTCGTGGCGCTGATGATGGCCGCCCAGCACCAGCAGATCACAGCCGCTGTCCTGAACCTGCTGCAGGACCACTTCGGAGGGTTTGCCACTGAGCATGCGCAGCTCGGTGCCGGCAGGGGCGAACTGGGTGAGGCTGCGGTCCAGCGCCTGGCGTGCCTTTTCGTGTTGCTCGCTGCTCTGGCTCGGATCAAGCACGTGCAGCAGGGTCAGGCGGGCGTTGTGTTGCTGGGCGAGTTGGGTGGCGCGGCACAGAGCCATGTCGGCCGTGTCACGAAGATCATGGGCGATAAGGATATGGTTGAACATGGTGACGGCTCTCCTGCCGATACCAGTCGGCAATTTTATTGTGCCTGTTCAATTAGCCGTTCTTTTGACCTATGGCAAGCTCGCGGACTGTTGCCGATTGTGTGAGCGGAGCGGCAGAAGCGTTCAGCGTAGTCGCAACTGATACAAGCCGCGACTCTCTGCCACCACCTCGCCATCGACACCGGTCAGTTGCAGCTCCAGCAGGTACTCGGCCTTGCCTTCGCGCGCTGCTCGCGCCTGCAGATCGTCAATCTCCTGTGCCGACAGGCGCGCCTCGACGCGGATGTCGCCGTTGGCCGGGCGGCGAAAGCGCAGGTTCAGTTCCTTGACGATGGGGTAGAAGCGCTGCACGTCGAAGCTGGTGAGAAACAGCGCGCCGCCGGGAATTTCCGCCAGGGTGAACAGCGCCCCCGCATACATGCTGCCGATATGGTTCTGGTTGCCTTCCAGCGGCATGCACAGGCGTACGAAGCCAGGTTCGAGCACTTCGGCCTGGAGCCCGCTGCGGCGGACGAAGGCGATCTGCTGTTCGGTGAGCTGGCGGGCGATTTCCACGGGCAGGGGCATGACGGCACTCCTAGGGGGCGTACCGCCAGACTAAGGGTTGGTCGGCGCCCTGCAAGTGACCGCAGCGGCCGCCGCGAATGACCGAAGCGCTCAAGCATGCGTCGATGCTCTGGCGGCCGTCCCCGGACCGTAGGGTGCGCTGTGCGCACCGGGCACCGCGTTTATCGGCGGTGCGCATGGCGCACCCTACCCTTGGACGATCGTTACCGCGGCATTGCAGGCTAGACGCCCTGCTGGCGCAGCCAGGCCAGCAGTTGCGGCAGCGGCATGGCGCCGCTCTGGCGGGCCACTTCCGCGCCACCCTTGAACAGGATCAGGCTGGGAATGGAGCGAATGCCGAGCTGGCCGGACAGCTGCGGGTTGGCCTCGCTGTCCAGTTTGCCCAGGCGGCAGCGCCCCTGCAGCTGCGCCGCGGCCTGGGCGAAGGTCGGCGCGAAGGCCTGGCAGGGCCCGCACCAGTTGGCCCAGACATCCACCAGCAGCGGCAGGTCGCCCTTGAGCTGGCTGGCGAAGTTGTTCTGGGTCAGTTCGATGGGCGCTGCAGGCAGCACCTCGGCCTTGCAGCGCCCACAGCGCGGGGCATCGCCCAGGCGCTCGGCAGGGATGCGGTTGAGCCCGTTGCAGTGCGGGCAGGGAATCAGCATCGGATCGGACATGAGGCGAGGCTCCGTGGGTCATGTGCCTTAAATGGAGCCAGCGCCTGCGGATATCAAGTCAGACCGGGGTCAGCGGGAAGAACCAGGGGATGACCAGGGTGGCCACGCCCCACAGCAGCAGGTTCAGCGGTATACCGACCTTCATGAAGTCGGTGAAGCGGTAGCCACCAGCGTTGTAGACGAAGGTGTTGGTCTGGTAGCCGATGGGCGTGGCGAAGCTGGCGCTGGCGGCGAACATCACCGCGACCACGAAGGCGCGCGGATCGACGCCCAGGTGCTGGGCCATGCCGATGGCAATGGGCGTTACCAGTACTGCCACCGCGTTGTTCGACAGCATCTCGGTGAGGATCGAGGTGAACAGGTAGATGAAGCTCAGCATCAGCAGCGGTCCGGCCCAGGGCAGCCAGCCCATGACGTTCTCCACCAGCAGCTTGACCAGGCCGACCTTGTCCATGGCGATGCTGATGGCCAGCATGCCGAAGATCAGGCTGAGGATCTTCCAGTCCACTGCCTTGTAGGCGTCTTCCACATCCAGGCAGCGGGTCGCCAGCACGGTCACCGCGCCGATGATTGCCAGGCCCTCGATGGGCATCACGCCGAAGGCGGCCAGCAGCATCACCGCCAGGGTGGCGCCGATGGCGATGGGCGCCTTGTCGCGGCGGAAGGCGCGTTCCTGCACGGCGTTGAGGCTGATCAGCTCGCCGTTGTCGGCGAAGCGCTTGATCTGCGCCGGGGTGCCTTCGACCAGCATCACGTCGCCGAACTGCAGCTCGAAGTCGTCGAGGTTGCCCTGCACGTTCTCGTCCTGGCGGTGCACGGCGAGCACGGCGATGCCGTAGCGTGCGGTGAGGTCGAGGTCGCGCATGGGGCGATGGCTGTAGCGCGAGTTACGCCCGACTATGGCCTCGGCGAGGATCACGTCGTGGCTGCTGATGGTCTCGAAGGCATCGCCACGGTTGAAGCTCAGGTGGCCGCTTTCGCGCAGTTCCACCACGTCCTTGACCTGGCCGTGCAGCACCAGGCGGTCGCCGCTGGCCAGCAGGGTGTCGGCGCCGGGTTCGGTCAACTCCAGCTCTTCACGAAACAGCTTGAGTACCTGCAGGCCGCTGCCGCCATTGAGGTTGGCCTCGTGCAGGGTCTTGCCGATCATTGGTGAGTCGTGCGGCACCAGCAGCTCGGTCATGAAGGTGCGCGACAGGTCGGGGCGCAGCTGGCGCGACAGGGTCTCGCGCTCCGGCAGCAGGTGGCGGCCGATGGTCAGCAGGTAGAGCATGCCGACCGTCGCCATGACCAGGCCAACGCCGGTGATTTCGAAGATGCCGAAGGGGGCGAGGCCGGCCTTGCGTGCCACGCCGTCGACCAGGATGTTGGTGGAGGTGCCGATCATGGTCAGGGTGCCGCCGAGGATGGTGGCGTAGGACAGCGGGATCAGCAGCTTGGACGGCAGGGTGCCGGCGCGGCGCGCCAGGGCGATGGCCACGGGGGTGAGAATGGCCACCACCGGGGTGTTGTTGAGGCAGGCCGATACCACCAGCGCGGTGAGGGTAAGGCCGGTGAGCACGCGGATCGGGCTGGTGCCGACCAGGTTGCCCAGCCAGTTGCCCAGCGCATCGATGCAGCCGGTGCGCTCCAGTGCGGCGGACAGCACGAACATGCAGGCGATGGTCACCGGCGCCGAGTTGGAAAGCACGCTGAGCACTTCCTTGGGCTCCAGCAACTGGCTGACCAGCAGCGCCGCCACTGCGATCGCGGCGACGATGTCCGGGCTCCACTTTTCGCGCACGAAGGCGTACAGCACCCAGATCAGCAGGGCGCCGACGAACAGCAAGGGCAGGGAGTCCCAGGGCATGAGCATCCTTAGCGTCGAATCTCGTGTGAGGTATCGGGCGCGCACCGGGGCGGCCTGGCAGGGCGCCAAGATAGTGGGGTTCTGTTAGATAGTCTAAGAATGTTTGGGAAGGTTTATATGCCTTTTCGATTTAATGGATAAGGCATCCGGCTTGGGTAGCTGGCGCGTTATCCGTCCATCCGCCCGAGCTGACCGGATGGGGAGGGCGGGGCAACCCGCCGTCAGCGGTGCTGGGCAACCGGGTGTTGGTGCGCATGGCGCACCCTACGGTCAGGTGTCCACTCCATCCTCTACGAGGAGCAGCTGATTTCCAGGTGCTTGCCCCACTCCGGCGGGCGCTGGGCATAGCGCTGCATGCCCGGCTGTTCGTCGAACGGGCGCGAGAGCACCGCGTGCAGTTCGCGCACCGGGCCGTAGTCACCGGCCTCGGCCGCCTCGATGACCTGCTGCGCCAGGTAGTTGCGCAGGATGTACAGCGGGTTGACGGCGTGCATGCGCGCTCGGCGTTCGTCCTGCTGCTGGCCCTCGCGCTCGCAGCGCGCCAGATAGTCGCGGCCCCAGGCATCGAAGCCGGCCAGATCGACGAAGTCGTTGCGTACCACTTGCAGCGCATCGGCCGGAGCCTGCTCGCCGAGCTGGCGGAAGAACAGGCTGTAGTCGGTCGCCTTGCCCTGCTGCATCAGTTGCAGCAGGCGCTGCACCAGGGCTTCGTCGTCATCCTCGGCGCTGGTCAGGCCCAGGCGCTTGCGCATCAGGTCGAGGTAATGGGCCTGATACAGCGGCAGAAACAGCTCCAGGGTCTCGCGCAGCTTCTCCACCTCGATCATCGGCGTCAGCGCCTGGGCCAGGGCGGCCAGGTTCCAGTGGGCAATGGGCACCTGGTTGCTGAAGCTGTAGCGGCCGGTGTCGTCGGAGTGGTTGCAGATGTGGTTGGCATCGAAGTCGTCGAGGAAGGCGTAGGGACCGTAGTCGAAGGTGATGCCGAGGATCGACATGTTGTCGGTGTTCATTACCCCATGGCAGAAGCCATAGGCCTGCCAATGGGCGATCATCGCGGCGGTGCGCTCCAGCACCTCGCGGAACATCGCCAGCCAGGGCTCGTCCTGCGTGAGGCACTGGGGAAAGTGGTTGGCCAGCACGTGTTCGCCGAGCACCTTGAGCTGTTCATGCTGGCGCGTGTAATAGAAATACTCGAAGTGGCCGAAGCGCACGTGGCTTGGCGCCAGGCGCAGGACCATGGCCGCGCGCTCCTGCTTCTCTCGCCATACCGGGGTGTCGGAGGTGGTCACGCACAGCGCGCGCGAGCTGGGGATGCCCAGGGCGTGCAGGTGTTCGCTGGCGAGGAACTCACGGATGGACGAGCGCAGCACGGCGCGGCCGTCGCCCATGCGCGAGTAGGGGGTCTGGCCGGCGCCCTTGAGGTGCAGGTCCCAGTGCTCGCCGGCCGCGTTGACCACTTCGCCGAGCAGCAGGCCGCGGCCATCGCCCAGGCGCGGCGTATAGCCGCCGAACTGATGGCCGGAGTAGACCATGGCGCGCGGCTCGGCTTCACCCCACAGCTTGTGCCCGGCGAACAGCTCGGCGAACTCCTCGCGCTGCGCCTCGGCCGGGTCGAGATCGAGCAGGGCCATGGCGGCACTGCTCGCCACCACTAGGCGTGGCTGCTCGATGGGTTCGGGCAGCACTTCGGTGGAGAAAGCGTCACCAAGACGGGCGAAGCGGTTGTCGAAAGTCAGTTGGTCGAGCTTTTTCACCGGAGGCCTCGTCAGGTCGCCGCGGGCGGCGGATTTTTCTTGTCGGCGGCGCCTGCGGCGGCCGCCTTGATCACATCCTTCTGCAGATGCTGCTCAGCGTCGAGGTTCTTCACGTACACGTCCACCTGGCGGAAGGCGATGTTGATGCCGTGCTTGGTGAATTCGCGATCGATGAAGCGGTTGATCTCGTCGGTAGCCGGGTTGCGGTCGCCGAGGTCGCGCACGTGGATGCGCAGCTCATGGTCCAGCGTACTTTCGCCAAAATTGAGGAAGTAGACGATGGGCGACGGCTCCTTGAGCACCCTTGGGTTTTCCTGCGCCGCTTGCAGCAGCAGCTTGCGCACCAGGTCGAGGTCCGAGCCGTAGCCAACGCCGACCTTGAGGGTGACGCGGGTGACCGTGTCGCTCAGCGACCAGTTGATCAACTGGCCGGTGATGAAGGTCTTGTTCGGAACGATGATTTCCTTGTGGTCGAAATCGGTGATGGTGGTGGCGCGGATACGGATCTTGCTCACTGTGCCGGACAGGTTGCCGATGGTCACCACGTCGCCAATACGCACCGGGCGCTCGAACAAGATGATCAGGCCGGAGATGAAGTTGGCGAAAATTTCCTGCAGGCCGAAACCCAGGCCTACCGACAACGCGGCCACCAGCCATTGCAGCTTGTCCCAACTGACGCCAAGCGTCGACAGCGTGGTGACGATGCCGATGGCCACCAGGGCGTAGGACAGTAAGGTGGTGGTGGCGTAGGCACTGCCCTGTGCCAGGCGCATGCGCGACAGCACCAGCACTTCGAGCAGACCCGGCAGGTTGCGCGCTAGCGCCACGGTGATGGCGACGATGATCAGCGCACCGATCACGTCCATCAGGCTGATCGGCACCAGGGCCGCGTTATCCCCGGTGCCGCTGCTGTATTCGTAGAGGTTGATGGTGTCGAGGTAGGTGAACACGCCGATCAGATCGGCCCAGACCGCATACAGGCAGACCAGGAAGCCGCCGAGCAGGGCCAGGCGAATCAGGCGCAGGGACTGCTGGTTGACCTGCTCGATATCCAGGGTCGGTTCTTCTACCGGTGCTTCGCCATCCAGGCTTTCCTTGCTCTGTGCCTGGCGTTTGGCCAGTGCACGCTGATAGGCCAGGCGCCGTGCCGCCACGCTCAGACCGCGCACCAGCGTGGCCTCGACGATAAGCAGGATGATCAGCAGGTACAGGGTGTCGATCAAGCGGTCGGTGAGCTTGAGCGCCGTGTAGTAATAGCCGAAGGCAACTGCACCGATCAGCGCCAGCGGCAGCAGGTTGAACAGCACGCCGACACCGGTGCGCAAGGCGGAGGTGTTCTCGCGCAGCGGTGCGCTGAACAGCAGGTGGAACAGCAGCCACGCCATCAGGGCGTAGCAGCTCAGGACCACGGCGATGCCGATGACGTCGTTGGCCAGGCTCGCCGGCTGGTGTTCGGCAATGCTCACCACGGCCACCAGCGCCATCACCACCAGGCCCAGGCGGCGCAGGTGCTGACGGAAGAAGGCAACGTTGGCCGGTGGCCAGTGGAAGTGCAGGATGGCCACGCCATCCGGGGAAAGAATGCGGTGCAGGGTGTAGAACACCAGCCAGGCTTCCGCCATTTCATAGAGTGCGGCGCCCAGGTAGAGGTTCTGCCCGCGCGCATCATGCAGCAGGGCATAGCCGCAAAGTGCCAGGAACAACGTGACCGGCAGCGCGAGGATGACGTTGAGCCCCAGTGCCATTGGTGTATGCAACTGGCTGTCATGCTTGTAGTGGCCGATGTCACCATGTAGCGCGCTGAGCTTGTTGAACAGATACTGGCGCCGCCAGAGAATCAGGGCGCAGAGCAGAATCAGCGGCAGGAAAACCAGCGGTCGCTCGAACAAACCGGCGCCAAGTTCGCTGATGGCCAGACCCCAGGGCATGCTGGCCAGTTGCTGCTCAAGACGACGCGGTGCCGATTTCAACCAATCCAGATCAAGTGGCTTGTTGCTGGGAATCCAGAACATCTGCTCGTCGATGGTGGCGCGCAGGCTGCTGGCTGTACTCTCCAGCTCCTTCTGGTTGAGCTGAAGGGTGATCGACTCGTTGAGCAGCGCATTCAGCGAGCGGTTGAGGCGGTCGAGCAATTCACGCCGGGTGTTGAGCTGCTCGCGCAGTGCACTGCGCAGTTCAGGGGTGACCTCCTCGCTCGGCTGGCCGCTGAGCAGGTTGTCCACATAGCGGGCGGGGTCGCTGATTTCTTCACGTTGTTTGTTCAGCTCGAATTGATAGAGACGAATGTCAGCGATTTCGTTGGCGAGCGAGCCGTCTTCGAGCTTGAGTTTCGGCAGGGCCTGTTTCTGCTGGTAGAGAATTTTCGACAGCAGCAGGCTGCCTTGCAGCACCCGAATCTGCTCATCCAGCGCCTGGTTGGCCTGATTGAGGTTGTCCAGCTGCTGACGAGTTTGCAGGTTTTGCTCGGTCAGGCCGTTCAGGCGGTCTGTCGCGCGCAGCAGGTAGTCGGAGAGCTTGAGGTTGAGGGTGCTCTCCTTGGCCAGCAGCCTGTCCGAACTGGCGCGTTCAGCTTCCAGGGACTGCTCGGCAACGGTCTGCTCCGATTCCGCACGGCGCCGTTCGTTGATCAGACCCTGCAGGGCCTGGCGCTCCTGCTCGGCGCGATTGATACGTTCCTCGAGCAGGGCGCGTTGGGCAGTGCCGAGGTCTTGCAGCAGGCTGTTGCCGGCCAGCTCCTGGCGGCGTAGCTGGGTTTGCGCTGCGAGTAACGAGAGCTCCGCGCTGAGTTGATTACGGCGCTCCTGGGTCAGTGCCTTGCCATCGAAGCGACCGCTCTTGAGGCTGTCGTTGATCAGTTGGCTGCGTGTCTGGTTCTGGCTGATCTCCGCCTGGGCACGCTCCGGGCGGGTCTGTGCGGTGATCACCAGGCTGTTGGCTTCGATGATCGCCTTGTTCCACTCGCTGATCTGGCTGGAGCGCTCGCTGAGCAATTGTTCGAGCTGAGCGAGCGAGGTCCGCGCATGGCGCGCGGAAACCTGTTGTTCCGGGCTGGCCTTGAGTCTGTCCAGTTCGCGCTGGGCCTCGGTGATCAAGCGCGGCGCGTCGTCCAGTTGCTTGCGCAGGTCGCTGAGACGCTGATCGGCGCTCTGCCGATCCTGAAGCATACGCAGCGTCTGTTCGAGGGTCTGTTTGAGCGCCAGCTGCTCGGCTTCCGGCAGTTTGCGATCAGCCAGGCTGTCCAGGCTCTGCTGCACGCTTTCCGCTGTCGGTGGCTCCTGGGCGAACACCTGTGGGATGCCGATGAACAAGGCAAACAGAACGGCTGCTAGGGAAAGGCGCGACAAATGCATGGTCGATTGATCTACTGAGTGAGCGGTAACGATTGAGAATACCTGCGGCACAACGAAGACGCGGGCCCTGTGGCCCGCGCGTGATGCTGATGCTAGCAGAGTCCTAGCCGGTAGTTTTCAACTGCTTGCTAGAAGTGCAGCCCTGGGCCTGGGCGCGTGCCTTCGGGGAATCTGACGCCGACTTTGCGCACCTTGTTCCCTTCCATGGCTGCTACCGTCCAGGTCAGGCCCTGCCACTCCACCTGGTCGCCGACTACGGGCTCGCCACCGATTTCGTGAGCGATGAAGCGCCCCAGCGGCTGATTGCCTTCCAGCTCGTCGAGTTTCAGGCCGTAGAGCGCCGCGACTGCGCTCAGTTCGGCGTCGCCTTCGAGTACGAAGTCGCCGAAGAAACGCAGGTCCTGGCCACGTTTCGGGGCCTGACTGAACAGCTTGCCGAGTGCCGGCAGGTCATGTTCGTGGCCGATCACGCAGAGCAGGTCGCCAGCTTGCAGGCGCGTGCTGCCCGATGGGTGAAGCAGCTCGCGGCCACGGAACAGGGCGGCGATACGGGTGCCCTCGGGCATGTTCAGCTCACGCAGGGCGGCGCCGATGCACCATTTTTCTGCCCCCAGGCGATAGACGAACAGCTCCCACTGGCTGGTCGGGTGTACTTCCAGGCCGGCGCGTGACACTGGTGCCGGCTCCGGCGGTACGGTCACACGCATCAGCTTGGCGGCCAACGGCAGGCTGGTGCCCTGCAGCAGCAGCGAGATGATCACGATGAAGAACGCCACGTTGAAGAACAGCTGCGCGTTGGGCAGGCCGGCCATCAGCGGGAACACCGCGAGGATGATGGGTACCGCGCCGCGCAGGCCAACCCAGGCGATGAAGATCCGCTCGCGGTCATGGAAGGCGCGAAACGGAAGCAGGCCGAGGAAGATCGACAGCGGCCGCGCGAAGAGAATCATCCACAGTGCCAGGGCCAGTGCCGGCAGGGCGATGGGCAGCAGCTCGTGCGGTGTGATCAGCAAGCCGAGGACCAGGAACATGCCGATCTGCGCCAGCCAGGTGAGGCCGTCGAGCATGTGCAGGATACCGTGGCGCGAGCGGATCGGCCGGTTGCCCAGCAACAGACCGCACAGGTAAATGGCCAGGATGCCGCTGCCGCCTACGGCGGTGGTGATGGCGAAGATGATCAGGCCGCCGCTGACTACCAGCAGTGGGTAAAGACCAGCGGCCAGCTCCATGCGATTGACCAGCTTGAGCAGCAGCCAGCCTCCCCCGAGGCCCAGCAGGGCGCCCAAACCGAACTGCTGCACCAACTGAACCGGCAGATCCCAACTGAAGCCGGTCTGGCCGCTGGCGAGCATGGCGATCAGGGTCACGGTGAGGAATACGGCCATCGGGTCGTTACTGCCGGACTCGATTTCCAGGGTGGAGCTGACCCGCTCGTTGAGGCCACGCCCGCCGAGCAGGGAGAACACCGCCGCCGCATCGGTGGAGCCGACGATGGCGCCGATCAGCAAGCCTTCCAGCAGGGTCAGGTTAAATAACCAGGTGGCAGCCAGGCCGGTCAAGCCTGCGGTTATCACCACCCCCGCCGTCGCCAGGGATAGCGACGGCCACAGCGCCACGCGGAAGCTGGAAACCCGTGTGCGCATGCCGCCATCGAGCAGAATCACGGCCAGCGCCAGGTTGCCCACCAGATAGGCCAGGGGGTAGTTGTCGAAGACGATGCCGCCGGGGCCGTCGGTGCCGGCGAGCATGCCGACAGCGAGGAAGATCACCAGAATGGGGATGCCGAAGCGGGTGCCGAACGCGCTGACCAGAATGCTGGCTGCTACCAGCAAGGCGCCGATCAAGAACAGATTGTTGATGGCGCTGGCATCCAACGGCGCGTACTCCTGGCTGGCAAACGTGGGGCGCCGTATGCATGGCGCGTGCCAGGGATTCTAACCGTAGCCTTCGTACCGCTGTCAAAAAGGTTATTACATTTTTCTAAATTACCCCGGAGCGCCTCCTGCGGGGGCGCTCCGGGGCCTTTGGCTCAGTTTCAGAACCAGGCGTCCTGCATGCCCAGGCAGGTGTCGTCACGCGCTTCGAGAATGGCCAGGTCGTGGTGGCAGCTCGGCACCTCCCAGGTCAGGAAGTAACGCGCGGCTTGCAGCTTGCCACGGTAGAAGGCTTGCTCCTCGGCGTTGTCCGTGCGGGCCAGGCCTTGTTCGGCGCGAATCGCCTGCTCCAACCAGCGCCAGCCAATCACCGTGTGGCCGAACACTTTCAGGTACAACGCCGAGTTGGCCAGGCCCTGGTTGACCTTGCCGCTCATCAGGTCGCCCAGCAGCGCCAGGGTTACCGCCTGCAGGCGCGCCAGTAGTTGCTCCAGCGGTTGGCGCAGGGCGGTGAGCGATTCATGCTCGCTGGCGCGCTGGCAGCAGTCGTTGATCAGCTTGAGCAGTTGCTTGAGTGCGGCGCCGCCGTTCTGCGAGACCTTGCGCCCGAGCAGGTCGAGCGACTGGATGCCGTGGGTACCCTCGTGAATCGGGTTGAGGCGGTTATCGCGGTAGTACTGCTCCACCGGGTACTCGCGGGTGTAGCCGTGGCCGCCGAGGATCTGGATGGCCAGTTCGTTGGCCTTGAGGCAGAACTCCGAGGGCCAGGATTTGACGATGGGCGTGAGCAGGTCGAGCAGTTCCAGGGCGCGGGTGCGCTCTTCGGCTGTCTCCAGGGTGTGGGTGTCGTCGAACAGGCGTGCGGCGTACAGGCCGAGGTCGAAGGCGCCTTCGACGTAAGCCTTCTGCGTCAGCAGCATGCGCCGCACATCGGCGTGCTCGACGATGGAAATCTGCGGGCTGCTCGGGTCCTTGCCGTCCGGCTGGCGGCCTTGTGGACGGTTACGCGCGTAGTCCAGCGAGTACAGGTAGCCGGCATAGCCGAGCATGATCGCGCCCATGCCGACGCCAATGCGCGCCTCGTTCATCATCTGGAACATATAGGACAGGCCGGCGTGCGGCTTGCCCACCAGGTAGCCGACGCACTCGCCGTTGTCGCCGAAGTTCAGCGCCGTGGAGGTGGTGCCGCGCCAGCCCATCTTGTGGAACAGGCCGGCCAGGGTCACGTCGTTGCGCGCGCCCAGCGAGCCGTCGTCCTTGACGTGGAACTTGGGCACCAGGAACAGGCTGATGCCCTTCACCCCGGGCGGTGCGTCCGGCAGCTTGGCCAGCACCATGTGCACGATGTTCTCGGAGATTGGCTGGTCGCCGCCGGAGATGAAGATCTTGTTGCCCTTGATGCGGTAGCTGCCGTCGGCGTGCGGTTCGGCCTTTGTGCGGATGTCCGACAGCGACGAGCCGGCGTGCGGCTCGGTCAGCGCCATGGTGCCGAAGAAACGGCCATCGATGATCGGCTGCAGGTAGCGGGCCTTCTGCTCCTCGCTGCCGAAGGCTTCGATCAGGTTGGCCACGCCCATGGTCAGCATCGAGTAGGAGCTGGTGGCGATATTGGCCGACTGGAAATGGGCGAAGCAGGCCTGCGACAGCAGATTGGGCAGCTGCATGCCGCCATGCTCGAAGTCGCGCGTGGCGTTGAGAAAGCCGGCCTCGTGGAAGGCGCGCAGAGCGGGTTCGACTTCCGGGATCAGCACTGCGCCGCCATCGACGTACTGCGGCTCGTGCTCGTCGTTCTTGCGGTTGTGCGGGGCGAACAGCTCCTCGGCAATACCGCGCGCGGTGCTGATCGCCGCATCGAAGGTCTCGCGGTTGTGATCGGCGAAGCGCGGACGCTGGGTCAGGGCTTCGGCGTCGAGCACTTCATAAAGTTCGAACGCCAGGTTGCGGGAGCTGAGCAGTGTCTCGGACATGGAACGGGCCTCCAGATGATCGACCGAGTCTAGGCAGTCAGTCGCCTGGCTGCCCAGCATCATCAGTGGCGGTGATAGTCACTGGTTGGCCGATATGAGTAGGGCGGGTGCAACCCGCCACTCCGGTAATGGCGGGTTGCACCCGCTCTACGGCATCAGTTGACCGTCATACCCGCGAACGCGGGAACCCGGGAAATTGGCGGAGCCTGGGCTCCCGCCTGCGCGGGAGTGACAGTTGTCATATCGAGCGACCGAGGCCCTGGGCCAGCTCACGGGTCAGCTCGGCTGCAGGCATGGGCCGACAACTCGCGACATTCTGTCCGGCCCACAACGGCGAGAAGTCGCCGCAGCCCTGGGCCTCGGCCGCCGCGCGCAGCGGCGCAATGGCCGCGGTCGCCAGGGGGAAGGCTGGCGCCCGTTCGCTCAGCGGCCCCAGCTCGCGCATCAGACGGTTGACGATGCCGCGCGCGGGGCGCCCGCTGAACAGGTTGGTCAGCGCGGTATGGCGCGCCGCCGGGCTCTGCAGGGCGGCGCGGTGGATGGCGCTGGTGCTGGCCTCCGGGCACAGCAGGTAGGCGCTGCCCACCTGCACCCCGGCAGCGCCGAGGGCCATGGCTGCGGTCACGCCACGGGCATCGCTGATACCGCCGGCGGCAATCACCGGTACGTTGAGGGCATCGACCAGTTGCGGCAGCAGGGCGAAGGTGCCGAGCTGGCGGCTTAGGTCGAAATCGAGAAAGTGTCCGCGATGGCCACCGGCTTCCAGGCCCTGGGCGATCACCGCATCGACGCCTTGCGCCTGCAGCCACAGCGCCTCGTTCAGGGTGGTGGCGCTGGAGAGGATCGTCGCCCCGCTGCGCCGGACTCGTTCCAGCAGGTCCGGCTGCGGCAGGCCGAAGTGGAAGCTGACCACCGCCGGGCGAAATTCCTCCACCAGCGCGGCCGCTTCGGCGTTGAACGGCAGACGACCGGGCCCGCCGGCAATGTTCGCCGGGTCTACGCCCAGTTCGTCATAGTAGGGCGCCAGCGCTTCACGCCACCCAGCCTCGCGGGTCGCGTCCGGCTCGGGCGGCACATGGCTGAAGAAGTTGAGGTTGAACGGTCGCTCGGTCAGCTCGCGCATCGCCTGCAGCTCCTGGCGTAGGGCGGCAGGCGTGAGCATGGCGCAGGGAATCGAGCCGAGGCCACCGGCCTGGCACACGGCGGCGGCCAGGCGATGATCCTGCGAGCCGGCCATCGGCGCCTGGATCAGGGGCAGGTCAGTGTCGAGCAGGGCGGTGAGAGACATGGGATGGCTCCATTTCAGCATGGGATCGTGGTTCGGACACCTGCCAGGCCCACAGGACGGCCCAGAGCAATGCCGCGGTACCGATAAGGAAGCTGCTCGTGAGGCTATGGCCAGCGGCAGTCCAGTGTTGCACCAGCCAGGGGCCGAGCAACTGGCTGCCGCTGTACAGACTGATCAGCAGGGCGGCCAGGCGCAAGCCCTGGTCCGGGTTGAGGGCGCGGGCCAGGCGCTGGGTGAGCAATACGGTGCCGAGGAAGGTCCCGCCGACCAGCAGCGCGCAGGTCATGACGCCAAAGGGGCCGGGCAGCAGGATCGGCATCGTCACGCCGAGCAGTTGCAGCAGGTAGTTGGCCAGCAGGGCCCGATGATCGCCCAGCCAGGCGCCGGCATGGTTCCACAGCGTCGCCGAGAGCAGGCAGGCGAGCGCCGTCCACCACCAGTTGCCGACCAGTAGCGGATGACCGGCGGGCAGCTGTTCGCGGGCCAGAGCCGGCAGAAAGGTCAGTGGCAGGATGTAACCCAGGCCTGCTCCCAGATAGGCCATAAGCAATGCCAGGTTGTGGCTGCCGAACAATGCGCCACGGGCGGTCGCGGGTGGCTTGTCGGGCAGATCTCGCGCCAGGCGCCTCAGCATCGGAGCGCAAAGCAGCGCCAGAGGCAGGGCGCACAGCGCGATCGGCAGCCAGCGCATCGGCCCCTGCCATGGGGTGATGGCCACCAGCAGGCCGCACAGCAACATGCCGCCACCCAAGCCCAGATAGACCAGACCGCTCAGCGCCGTGGCCTGGCGCAGGGCAAGCCACTCCAGTACCAAGGCCGGGGCCAGCACGAAGACCACGCCGTTGCTGACGCCGTTGGCCAGGCGCAGGGCGGCCAGCAGGTCGACGTCGTGGGTGAACACCTGGGCCAGGGTCAGGCCGGCATTGACCAGCAAGGCAGCCGGCAAGCCCTGGCGTAGGCCGCGCGGGTTGGCCATGAATAGCGCAAGCAGGGCGCCAAGCAGATAGCCGAGATAATTCCAGGTCGCCAACTGGGCGCCTTGGGCCAGATCGAACAGGCCGTCGTCGAGCAGCAGTGGCAGCAAGGGGGTGAAGGCGAAACGGCCCAGCGCGTGGACGACCACCAGCGCCAGGGCGGCGGCGAGCAGGGCAGTGAGGTGGGCGCGGTCGAGTCTGGGCATAAGGTCTCCGGTCGTGCTGCCCACCTTAGTTATTGTCGTTGCTTGATGGTTAGTGAAAAATATTGCGGTCTATTTTCACTTTTGGTGAATGTCATGGATGCCTGGCAACGACTCAATCCGCAGCTGCTGCGTTATTTTCTCGCCGTGGCTCGGGAGGGCTCGCTGAGCGCCGCCGGCGTGCGCCTGCACTGCGTGCCGTCGAACGTCTCGGCGCGCCTTCGTCAATTGGAGCAGCAACTGGACATCCGGCTTTTTCAGCGTCAGGGGCAGCGTCTGCGAGTGACTGCGGCCGGCGAACGCCTGTTGCCCCATGCCGAGCATCTGGAGCAGCTTTGCCAGTTGGCCTGGCGCAGCGTGCAGGAAGATATCTGGAGCGGCGATCTGCGTCTGGGCTCGATGGAAACCACCGCCGCGGTGCGTTTGCCTGAGCTGCTGGCGGCTTTCCACCAGCGGGCTCCGCGAGTGAACCTGCAGCTCAGCACCGGGCCGAGCCGGCGACTGGTCGAGGGGGTGTTGTCAGGAGAACTGGACGGCGGATTGATCGGCGGGCCGTTCGAGCATCCGCAGCTCGAGTGTGTGCCGATCTGGCAGGAGGAACTGATGCTGGTGCTGCCGCCTGCACAGGATGCCGACAGTTTGGCGACGCGGCCGCAGACCCTGCTGGGCTTCCCCGAGGGCTGCCACTACCGCGAGCGCCTGGAGCGCTGGGTGGCCAGCCAGGGGGTACAAGTGGCGGCGCGGCAGAGCTATGGCTCCATCGACGCGATCTTTGCCGGCATTGCTGCCGGCATGGGGATCGGCCTGTTGCCACGCAGCCTGCTCGACAGTCACCCGCGTGTGCATCTGGTGCAATACCAGGCCATCGCCCCTGAGCTTGGCGCAACGACTACATTGTTGGTACGTCGTCGCGACGCCGGTGAGCACCCGCCGCTGGCCTTGTTGCTGGCGCTGATGCGCGCGTAAAGCCCTTCCAACGGGTAAACTTGGCGACCGCTTCGGAGACCTCCATGAACTACCGCCACGCCTTCCATGCCGGCAACCACGCCGACGTACTCAAGCATCTGGTGCTGACTCGCCTGATCAGCCTGTTGTCGAAAAAGGAGGCACCTTTCGCCTACCTCGACAGTCATGCCGGACTCGGTTTGTACGACCTGCATGGCGATGCGGCCAGCCGTACCGGCGAGTACCTGGAGGGCATCGCACGCCTGTGGCAGGCCGAGCACCTGCCGGATGCCGTGGAGGCCTATCTGGAGGTGGTGCGGGCGATGAATCCGGATGGTGAGCTGCGCTATTACCCCGGCTCGCCCGAACTGGCGCGGCTGCTCAGCCGTGAGCAGGATCGTCTGCAGCTCAACGAGAAGCACCCCGAGGATGGCCGCCTGCTCAAGGACAATATGCGTGGCGACCGTCGCGTAGCCGTGCATCTGGGCGAGGGCTGGCTGGTGCCGCGGGCGCTGATGCCGACCCGCGAGAAGCGCGTGCTGCTGCTGATCGATCCGCCCTTCGAAAAGACCGACGAGCTGCAACGCTGTGTCGAGGCCTTGAACGAAGCGCACGGGCGCATGCGTCAGGCTATCGTCGCGATCTGGTACCCGATCAAGGATGAGCGACAGCTGGCGCGCTTCTACCGCGATCTGCAAAAGAGCGGCGCGCCCAAGTTACTGCGCGCCGAACTTTACGTGCACGCGCCGGATGATGCCACGCGCCTGAGCGGCTCGGGCCTGGTGATCAGCAATCCGCCATGGGGCCTGGAAGATGAGCTCAAGCAGCTGCTGCCCTGGCTGGCCGATGTGCTTGGCCAGAGCCAGGGCGGCTGGCGTCTGGATTGGTTGATCGAGGAAGCGCCAAGCGGCAAGTCATAAGCGCGTAGCCAGGATGAAATCCGGGAGCCGTGGCCCCCGATCCCCGGATTGCATCCGGGCTACAAGGGGCTCAAGCGGGCTTGTGGTTGGGCTCGATGTGGTAGCTGAGGTTACGCCGCGGGCTGAGGTACTCCAGCACCTCCAGCGGTAGCTGCGAGGGGCGCAGGCTGCGGGCGATGGCGAGCTTCGGCTCCTGGGCAAGATCGACGATCAGGGCTTCCTGCTTGGGAATGTCGGGGTCGTAGAGAATCAGCGTCGGTTTCAACGCCTGAGTCGGGTTCATGCCCAGCACCAGCGCATAGCGTTCATCTTCCAGCTGCACCAGGCTGCCCGGCGGGTAGATGCCCATCACGCGAACGAAGGCCTTCAGCGCTACCTCGTCGAAATGTTCGCGCTGCTGCTTGAACATCAGCGCCAGGGCTTCGTGAGGGCTCAGCGCCTGGCGCGGGTCGAGCGGGTTGCACAGCCCGTCGAAATGGTTGGTGATGGCCACCAGACGACTCAGGCGGCCGATAGCGGCCTCGCGCAGCCCACGCGGATAGCCACTGCCATCGCAGTGCTCGTGATGTTCATGGATGATGCGCAGTACCTCGTCATCGAGCATCAGTTTCTGCCCCATGCGCAGGCCGAAGTCGGTGTGCATCTGCAGCAGTTGCTGTTCCGGGCGGCTCAAGGGTTCGGGCTTGAGCAGCACCTTGCTCGGCACTTCCAGCTTGCCGATATCGTGCAACAGGGCACCGAGGCCGAGGCTATGACAGGCCTCGCTGTCGAGTCCGAGCTGGCGCCCGAGCAGCAGGGACAACACGGTGACGTTGAGGGCATGGAAGTAACTGTCCTCGGCAGCCTTGCCGGTGATGCCATGCAGCACCACACCGGGGGCTCCGAGCAGCGTCTCGACCATCTCGCTGACGATGGCGCCGGCTTGACGCATGGCGTCTTCCGGGCGGCTGCGCAGGGTCTGGTTGAGCGTCTTGATGCGTTGGCTGGCCTCGATGAAGCGGCGATCCACCTCGGCCAGGCGGCTGCGCAGATGGCGCAGTTTCTCCACGCGTTCCTGGCGTGCCTGACTTTCCGGATCGACCGGCGGTTCTTCGACAGGAGGGGTGGTGACGCTGTCGACGAGAGGCGCGGGCAGGCAGTCGCTACGCGCCGGGTCATAGCGCAGCTGCTTCAGGTTGAGCGCGCGCAAGGCGCGAATCTGCGCTTCGTCCTTGATCTTGAAATTGCTGAAGGCGAAATCATGCTCCCACCAGCTCAGGTCCAGATGAACGTAGAGGCCGACGCAAAGCTGATCGGGGGTGATGGTGGGCAGAGGGGCGGGCATGCCGGGCTCGTCGATCGATGGCTAATTGCCCGCAGTTTAGTCCGGCTGATGGCCTGAAGGCATTAGTTGTTCAGGCCATCACATCGATGCTGTTGCCCAGGTTGGGCGGATTGCTGGGGGCGCTGACCGGTGCAGCTGACTGCACCAGCCCGGTGATATTGGCGGCCTGCAGCTCCAGCGTCTTGCGCAGCAGCAGAAGCGACATCTGCGCGGAGATCTGCGCCGATGCCTGACTCGATACCTGGCTGGAAATGCTGCTCAGCTCCACGACCCGTTACCCGTGCTCAAGATTCAGGGGGTAGACATACGCCTGTTCCGCCGAGGCCGCAATAGCCGCCCGGATTCTTCGCCAGGTATTGCTGGTGATAGGTCTCGGCGTAGTAGAAGGTCGGCGCCTCGGCGATTTCAGTGGTGATGCTGCCCACTCCGGCCTTGTCCAGCTCAGCCTGGAAGCGTGCCTGGCTGGCTTTGGCGGCGCTCAGTTGAGCGTCGTCCTGGCAGTAGATCGCCGAGCGGTACTGGGTGCCCTGGTCGTTGCCCTGGCGCATGCCCTGTTAGTATGACTTGGCCTGGCAGCTATCTATGTAAACTGATATCACCGCCAGCCTAGCTTCTACGAATGGTCTGAGAAGATCCTTTCTCGAAATATGCAGCCCAGCAACCATGAGTGTTGCAGATTAGCTATTTCGCGATACCAAGGCGTATTCGGCGTTTCCGCAAAGTTCCGAAGTTTTGTTTCTTAAAAAATTGAGTAACTGGATTTAGCCGTTCCGGGCTTATCTTTGTTTTGTACTGACTTTGCGACAGGTCACAGAGGAGAGTACATGGTTCTGATTGTCAAAGTTGACTTTCGCAGTAGTCACGATTCGAGGCTATCACAGCTCTCACATAAAATTCCGCAGTTTTTCAATGATTCAGCTGAACCATATAGCGAGGCAAACGCCTACATGCGGTCTTTGTCCCGCCGATTAATGCCGAAAAGTATGAAAACTATCGCGGAACATATTAAAGAGTTTTTGGTTTGGTCGGAAAACTCCGGAATTGAACTTATAGATGTTACGGATGATGTCTTTGACAGCTACGTAGATGCGCTCTGTGGTTATCGAAAGGCATCTGGAGTGCCGCTTAGCTGGAATACTGTAAATGCAAGAGCGACAGGTGCTTATCGCTATCTTGTATGGTGTTATGAGAAAAAGTTATGTCCCGATTTGAATCCAATTGAGGTCGCTAGCTCATACGGCGGGTTGCGGAAAAAATATAACACCAAAGGACATCACTCAAGAGAAATAAAAGATCATACAAAATTTCTTATCTTGGAAACTGCTGTTAAGTTCATTGATACCCTTTCCGAGGTTTCGGGGGTCGCTAATTCAGAAGTAAGGCTAAGGAATAAGTTGATTGGAGCGTTTATGCTTCAGTCGGGACTTAGGATATCTGAAGTAGTAGGGTTTCCTTTAAAAGATCTGCCCGAGGTTAATCTAAGAGGGCACTCGACTCCAGCGAGAGTTATCGGCAAGGGGGGGAAAGCAAGACTGGTTTTGATACCCAATAAGCTGCTTGTTAAGTTTTGGCAGTACGTAGATTTTGACAGACAAAGAGTTGTAGAAAAAATAGAATCGATCGCTGGAAATGATGTTGTAGATGATGTGCTCTTCTTAAGTGAAAAAGGTCGAAGGTTGACAGCTAACTGGATAGAAAAGTTGTTTACAAGGGCAAGTGAGAGGCTTGGGGTTAAGACCGTACCTCATGTGTTAAGACATACATATGGTACTTACCATTACCTTTTGAATAAAGATCTGGCGGGGTTGGCCAATTTAATGGGGCACTCCAATGAGAACACGACTCGGAATTTCTATGTCCATACGGCTTTACTGATTTCCTACGCTGGGACATATAGAGCTCTACAGGATGAGATTGATAGATTGATAGGGGCTGCTAATGGATGAAAACAGGTCTAGCTCTCTTTATTTCCTTACTGTGGCTGAGGAACGTGCTGAAACAGAGCTTAAATTCACTGCGGAATGTAAGAACACGGCGAAAATATATGCATATGACTTAAGTGACAAGCCATACTCTGATTCATTTCGGGATGTGCTCGGAGTAGTGGTGTGGGCTATTTACAGGCGAAGAAATATGATGGGGCATTTAAGTCGGTTGGCGATTATCGAGATACTTCCAAGGTTCTTTAAATTTCTTGAAAGTGTTCTGATCTATAGAGCAGAGCAGCTCTCAGGGGATACGCTGCGATACTTTGCGGAATGGCTAAAAAAGGATAAAAGTTTAAGCTATTCAACTGCGGCCTCTATGTATCGAAAAATTTCACCCGTATTTTTGCAAATGAGTAGCCATTATAAGGTTAGCGATAGTTTTATTCCCGTTCGTAATGCCTTTCCCAAGTCAAGCTCGCTTGTCTCGTCCTGTATTGGATATGATCAGGAAGAGTTGAAAGGTATTCTCAATGCGGCTGTGCGTGGGATGCGTGAAAGCGCGTCTAAGTTTGAGAAGACGTATCAGCCTAAATGGATTGGAATAGCTCCGCCATTAGAAGATGTGGCTCCTATTGGTCCGTCTGGCAGTAGGTCATATTGGGCCAGTGAAGAATATAGAATCTGGTGGTGGGAGAATAATTGTGGATGTATGAGGCTTAATAGCAATGCACTTTACAAGCTGCCAAAAGGGCAGGCTTTTTTTCAGTCTACGGCACTGGTTGGTAAAAATGGCAGTGTCAAGTATTTGAGCGAGTTTTATGACCGCATAGGTGCTGGCCCTGATTATAAACCAAAGTATTTGGGGTTGCCTTGTCCTATCAATTACCGTACGCCATGGAAAAAGAAAGATTATCTTGTCTGGCACTGGGAAAACAAATTAGGTTGCAGAGCTCTATCTGGCAGTGAATTGAAGAAAATTGCGCCAGAGTTCTGGGGGGCTTTGAAAGAATATTTTGGGGGAAGGATAAAGGATTTTTACAAGGAGTTGGGTGTATATCGCTGGGTTCAAGCAGAGGACCTGATTCCATATTACTTGTTGCTCTTGATTAGAACGCAGTTGAATCCATTTACTGTCCAGCGCCTGACAATAGACTGCCTAGTTCCTGACCCGTTGAATGATGGTCGTGTCATGATTAACTGGAAAAAGTATCGGTCTTTTAAGAAAGGAATGACCATTCCTACTGATAAAGGCAACGATAGCTGGCCTGCGATGATAATTAAACGGGTGAGTGCTATTACCGAGTCTATTAGGGAAGACGGCCAAGATGAGTTGTGGATTGCAAACGCCAATCGTTTCAAAGTTAGCCAGCCTCTAGGTAGCTCCGCATTTAAAAGGGCTCTTCAAGCTTTTTCACGAAAACATGCATTAACAAGCAGTGATGGTAAACCTTTATCTATTCAGGCGCGACTGATTCGTCCAGCAATGGCTTGGAGTGAATACTTAAGGACTGAAGATATGAACTATCTTCAGGCGTTATTAGGACATGCTAGGCTTTCAACAACTGCTGATTATTTGAGGCGGTTAGATGATCCAATCTTTCTGACCCGACGAGCAGTTCATCAGGATGCAGTTTTTGTTCGACTTTCCTCTGCTGAGGATGGCTCTTTGATTAGCGAGTCTCTGGAAGCAAGTGAGAGTACTCAAGGAATGCACGAGGCTCTTTTAAATCACTGCAGGGATCCGATGAAATCTCCTGTTTCTGGGCAAAAAACTGGGTCCTTATGTAGCGCTAGTAATGAGGTGTGTTTGGGGTGTCAGAATTTAATAATAACCTTTCTTGATATAAAGAAGTACTTCTGCTTCATTGCCTTTCATGATTATCTTTTGCAGGTTGGAGATATAACTGATTTGGAGCATAGGAAGGCTACTTCTGAGAAGCGATTCATTTGGGAGAATTATATACTTGTAAAATATGACTCAGGCGTTATTGAGAGGATAAGGTCTGAGGCTCTGAGTTTTCCAATCCTGGAGTGGGATATTTCCTTGTATGAGGAGAGAAAGCATGGTTGATCGTTTAGGCTCTCCTCTATATTTATTTACGAGAGATATTGTCCAAGAGTTGAATAATGAGCTGGGCTTTTACACTAATCTCAAGGGCGTGTCGGAGGCGGTTAGAGCGAAAATTAAGATATCGACATTGTCATTTTATAAAGATAATGTTTGGGATTTTTCTGCTGAGTATCCAAGTTTACGCTCAAGGGCCGTTGTTCTTAAGTTCAGCCAGATTCATTTTGAGGATGGTAGCGATATAACCATGCCGGGTTATGAGTGTTATTTGAGTTCGGTTAAGGAGTATTGCTATTCATTGTTGGTTGATCCTCCCTCTACATATCCCAAGTGGTCAACTATTTGCGTTGCAATGACAAAGGGGGTCAGAAGTCTTTTAAGGTTCATGAGAGAAGCGGGGATCGACAGATTTTCTGATGTTATCGATCTTGATTTTCAGGCGTTTCAGGATTGGGTGGCTGAATCCGAAAATAAAGCTGGAGGATTGATTACAGATAGGACGCTTAAGTCAAGAATTTATGGGCTCTCGTGGCTCTATGAGCAATCTGGAAAGCTTACTGACGGATTGTGTACTTGGCCTTTTGGAGATAGTCGCAGTGAAACGGAATGGGCTAAGGATCGTGCGCAGAAAAAACTACCTAGAAAATATCAGACTACACCAGAGATGCCGGACTCGGTTGCGAAGAAGCTAATTCAATGTGCGATAGATGATTTATCTATTGCTGGCAAATTGGAGGAAATAAGGGCGAAGCGTAAGGAATATAAGTCTGGAAGAGCAACTTCTAGAAAGCTGCTGCCCACTGGTGAGTATAAGCATTCTGTGGAGGTGATTAATCCATTTCCTTGGGATAGATATGGTATTTCTTCTTGGCATCAAGTAAAGACATTGGAGTCAAGGCTCCTTGTGGCTGGTTATATTTTGATAGCGATGTTTTCAGGTATGCGGTTCCATGAAATGGCCCATATTAAGGTTGGTCGTGCTAATAATTGGAGTGTGCGACCGGTTAGCGTTGATGGTGGGGTTAAATATTTTTATTTCTTGATGTCGAAAACGAATAAATTGCAGCATGATGCTACTAGCTACCTCTGGCAAACGATTCCTTACGTCGAGCGTGTTTTGGAGGCGCTTGAACAAGGCTTGGCTCATCGTTATAAGAGAGGAAATTCTTTTCTTTTCTCGGGCTACCTAAACACCGGTGAAAGGATCTCACTTTCTACCATAAATGGCGCCTTAAAAAAATATGCTGAATATCATTGTGTGGAGTTTGATGGAGACGTATGGGCGGTTGCGACGCATCAGTTTAGGAAGAAGTTCTCGCGGCTTATGATTCGGAGCGGTCTTGGTTTGGTCGAGCTTCAAGATCAATTGAAGCATTTTGATATTGAGATGACGAAGAATTACGGTGACTTAAATCTCTACTCTGAATTGCAGCAGGAGAAGTTTACCCTGTCTAGAGAGAAGTATGACGAAATTATGCTGACGCAGGTCCCTATTATTGGCGGTGGTGCGGACGAGGTTGAGGGGTATAGGAAGGTTTTTATGGGTATGCCCGCCAATGATAGGGAGCGACTCTTGAATGATCTATCCAAGAAAGCGCTTATTGAGCAGATGGATGATGGCTTATGTATGTTTAGAGCCAAGAAGGCGCTTTGTGGAGGCGATAGTGCAAACTGTCGTCCGGCGGATTGTAATAACTCTATTATTCCCGCTGAAGGTATGAGGCGAACCTTGGCCTGGCGTAAGAACGAGAATCAAAGAATGAGAGGCTTCTTTGCTGATCAGCCATTAAAGGTGGCTCATTTAGATGACAGGATCTCTGAAATTGATAAGTTGCTCAGTCAAATGGATAGCTTAAGTTGTGAATAATAAAAAACCTCGTGGCAGCTTCATCGGTCTCAAGGAAAATCGAGAGGCCCTGAAGGTAAAAAATACTGATGCAATGTTGAAGGTTATTGAGCAACTGGGGAAGGAAAGGCCAGGTGCGCTATGGTCTTACAAGGACGTTTGGTCTGGTGCGGGCTTGAAAAGTAATGTTGCCCTCAATAGCCCTTGGAACTCTCATGTTCGTGATGCAATCGACGCTCATAACTCTAGTATTCGAGAGGCATCAGAGCTGGAGGTGTTCGCTTCAACGCAAAAAAAGACGCTGAGGGTAATAAATGGAGAATTGAGGAAGCAGGTTGAAGCCATGCGAAAAGAAAGAGATCAAGCGTTGTCGAAGATCGCTATTTATGAGGCTGAAGCTGATTTCTTTAAAAGGAAATGTGAGGGGCTTTTGAGGGTGAATGAGCGTCTAAGGGCAAGTGCTGGGCGTTTAAATGTCGTTTAATTAGTTGGCCAATAAAAAAATTCTGTTTCGCCGATGGCATTTGTTCCCCCGGGCAGGATTGCTCAAGGCAGGGGTTGGAGGATGGTCTGTTCAGGGCCAGTGGCAGATTTGTGAAAAAGTGGTAAGAAACCAGCTTAGGTTACGGGTCTCGGCCCGCCTGCCGCTTTGCGTTGAATCCTCGTGGGCTCAGGTTGCCAGCCCGCGGTTTCTTGATGAGCACTGGCTACTTGAGCTGCGCCCTCCGTGTCGATGTTGTCCGGAACATCAAACCGAATTTTCAATGATGTCAGGGGGCAGTCATTCAACCCCTTGTTGGAATGGGATATTGTGATGAAGGTATGCTTTGTCGTAATGGGTTTTGGCAAGAAAGTTGAATACGAGACAGGTAGGCGCGCGCAAGCTCTGCAATTCGTTCAGATAGCCGAGCAAGGCCACGATCGATCTCTTGAGATGTCAGTCTCAGCTTCGGCTGCGGAGGTGTAACAGAGGTGGTTTTTCGTGCCATGGTCTACGCATTCCTTGGTGGCGGTAGGCCACTATAGAAGCCTTCACTGGAGAAGATCGAGCAAGTCGCAGCAGTTCTTTCGGTTCATCCTGCCTCCTTACTCATTCTGGCCTATCTAAAGCAGGCCCCGGCAGGAGAGGTGGATCAGATCCTCAGCGGTATCCAAGCTGAGGTCGCGGATCTACGGTCTACCTGAAGGCGGCTCAACGGCGCCGGGCTCGCCGATCAGGCGGTACTGAGATGGTTCCAATGCCTGTAGTGAGAGTTCTCTGCACGCCCAGTCCCCTTCGAAATCAACAGCATGTGCTTGCTTAGACGCTATCCTTGGGTTGGGATCTAATCTGCGCAAAGGAAGAGGGATGACATGCGTGTTGCAAGATTGAAAGTGGAAAATTTTCGAGGAATTAGAACTGCAGAGATTCTTCTTCCTGATCATGCGGTGATCGTCGGCGACAACAACATAGGGAAATCCACTCTCCTTGAGGCTATCGATCTAGTCCTGGGGCCGGAGCGCTTGTCACGTCGCCCGGTTATCGATGAACACGATTTTTACGCTAGCGAATACATTGGGCCAGAAGGTCAGCCTATCCCTATCAGCATTGAGCTCGTGATTACTGGGTTGAATGTCGATCAGGAAATGCGCTTCAGAGACCACTTGGAATGGTGGGATAACGAGAACTCTGCTGTTCTCGGGGGCCCTCCCGCTAACGGGACAGATGCCGAAGGTGTCCAGTCCTGCCTACGCGTTGGCTTTAATGGTGAATATGACGTCGAGGAGGATGACTTCACCGGCTCAACGTACTTCGCGTCTCCTGCAAGGCAAGACGGCACATTTGATGTTTTTCGCAACACCGACAAACGAGAGTGCGGGTTCCTTTACCTTCGAACCGTGCGCACCGGAAGTCGGGCTTTAAGCCTAGAGCGAGGCTCGTTGCTCGACATCATCCTGAGGTTACAGCAGGAAAAAAACTTCAAGATATGGGAGGACTTGCTTGTCGAGCTACGGGATCTTGAGGTTGCCGAAAAGCCGGAGCTTGGAATCAGTAACATCCTTTCAAGTGTGCAGGCTGCTATCAGGAACTATATGCCGTCTGATGGCGGCACTGATCCCCACATGCGGGTATCTGACCTTACGAGAGAGTCTCTCCGGAGAACACTCACAGTGTTTATGTCTACCGGAGCTCAACGTAGCGATGGCTGCGAACATGCAGCCCCGTTTCAACACCAGGGCACCGGAACGATAAACATGATGGTTCTGGCGCTGCTATCACTCATCGCTGAGCTGAAGCAAAACGTCATCTTTGCGATGGAAGAGCCGGAAATTGCCATCCCTCCCCATATCCAAAAACGTATCATCAATGGCATCCGGGGTAAGTCAGCCCAAGCTCTGTTCACATCGCACTCTCCGTACGTTCTTGAAGAGTTCACGCCACAACAGATCGTCGTAGTTAGCCGGCAAGAAGGACATCTGCAAGCAAGAGCGGCAGGAATGCCGCCTGGCATCAAAGCCAAACTCTATAGGCAAGATATCCGGCAGAGGGTCTGTGAAGCGTTGCTTGCACGGCGTGTCCTTCTTGCAGAGGGACGCACTGAATACGATGCCTGGCCTGCAGTAGCTCGCATGCTGCACAAAGAAGATCCAGACCGGTTCATGCCTTTAGAGGCTTTAGGTATTCCCATCTTAGATGCCGGTAGCGACTCCCAGATAGCTTCTATGGGGGCTTACTACCGCGGCCTAGGAAAGACTGTGTACGCAGTCTTTGATCAGCAAGAGCAGTCGCAGCGGCAGGCTATTACCGAATCGGTTGACTTCCCTTACGAGGCCCCCGAGACAGGGTTCGAGAATGTCGTTCTCAACGGTACCGATGTGGCTGTTCTTCGCCAGTATGCTGCCGACCTAGTCGCCTCTGAGGCTTGGCCGTCAGACCTCAGAGAAAGGGCCCCAACAGATCAGACCAGCATTGATGACCTAAAGGCGATCTTGAGCGTTCTGCTGAAGCGCTGGAAAGGCGATGGAGCCGCTGCTGCATTGCTTTGCACTGCCACCAATCAAGGCCAGTTACCTCCCTTCATCGTAGAAACGCTGGCGAATATCTGTGCGACCGTCATTCCCCCAAAGCCAGCTGCCCCAGCTCTCCCGGACGATTTAATCTAGGGAGCGGCAATGATGGAGCTAGACGACACTCGGAACACGGTTATCGGCTGCACTAGACACATGCTCGTCCTTGGAGGGCCTGGGTCAGGAAAGACCACCGTAGCCCTATTGAAAGCAGAAGCGCTGATCGGCGAGCAACAATTGAGATCTGGTCAGCGAGTACTTTTTCTCAGCTTCGCCAGGGCGACTGTAGCGAGAGTGGCCGAGCATGCCGGGAAGCTTTTGCCGGCGCTAGAGCGCAGCAAGCTTGAGGTCAATACCTACCATGGTTTCACTTGGGGCCTACTGCGCAGCCATGGGTATCTATTGCGTGCAGGTAGCCCCATAACTCTTTTACCTCCTCCTGAAGCCGCTTCTCGGCTGTCCAGCCTTCCCGAGGGTCATAGGGATGCCGAAAAACATCGGCTGCTGGCAGAGGATGGGTTGCTTCATTTCGACCTTTTCGCGAGCAACGCAGCCTTGCTGCTGGAGAGCAGTAAAGCGCTACAGCGCATCTACGGCTCAAGCTATCCCCTAATCATTTTGGATGAGTTCCAAGACACGAACGAAGATGAGTGGCGGTTCATACGTGCACTCACGCAGCACAGCCAAGTCATGGCGCTAGCTGACCCTGAACAGCGCATTTACGAATTCCGCGGAGCAAATGCAGCCCGAATCCAGGAATACCTGGATGCCTTCGATCCAGACGCTTTCAACTTCGGATTAGAGAACCACCGAAGCAACGGAACGGACATCGTTCAGTTCGGAAACGACTTAATGAATGTGGTTAATAAAGGTAAGGCGTACAACGACGTCGCGGTGCAAACCTATACCCCCCGGAAAGGCCAGCTGCACTTGGACTTCAAGAGAGTGGTGCTCGGCAGCATACGCCGCTTATTGAAGGGAGGCAGAGATTGGTCCCTGGCCATCCTCGTACCCAGTAAAGACTTCATGGCAGAAGTCTCCGCCTACCTCTCTAGCGACGCTGATGAGCTCCCACGCGTACCCCATGACGTGGCGTTTGATCAAGAAGCTGCTGCACTGGCCGCTGTAACCATTGCTGCTCTCTTAGAGGGAGGCCCCCACGCCGAGTCGATCACATTGAAATTACTCGGAAACCTGTGTGCCCACGTCCGCGGACGGAAAGGGGAAAAGAAACCAAGCAAGTCGAACCTAGATCTTGTTGACGCCATAGACGGTGTAGCTGCTGGGCAGGAGCTGAAGAAAATTGCCCATAAAAGGGTGCTAGCGGCTGCGCAGGAAATCTCGCAGCAACGTCTGCGATTAGAACTGTCAGGCGATCCTGCTGCCGACTGGATTGCCGTGCGCAAGCTTTTGGATGCCAGCGACTGCAATGAAATCAAACAGATCGCAGCTGATGGCCGCTTTGTTCGATTACTCGGCAAAGCAACTCTGCTGCGTGGCCGATTAGGGGAAGTTTGGCGGGCCACGCAGAGCTATGCAGGAGCAGAGGGCTTCGTTCGAGACGCACTCCTGCAAGAGCATTTCCAAGCGGCGACGAAAGAGTGGAAAGGTATCCACCTGATGACCATGCACAAGTCAAAAGGCAAGGAGTTCACCGAGGTCATACTTTACGAAGGGCTGATGAAAGGCCGATACCTGATTGACAACGCCTCCCCTGAGCGCGAAAGGCAAGCCCGCTTGACGATGAGAGTAGCCGTGACTCGAGCGATGCAGCGCGCAACAATTCTGACGCCCAAAGGGCGGCGAAGAAGCCCTTTACTCTAAGTTAAGGTATCGATCGCTATGACCGATAATTGCTGGCTAAGCCAGATTTTTAGGTCGTCTATTTATGGCCGGAAGCGACCCTCGGCCAGCGGCTCTTACCGGCCATAAGCGGTCAGACCCAGCCAGCTTTATCTGATCAAATCTGCCTGAGCATCGCCGCAGTTAGGATGCCGATCGCAATCGCGGGTAACGGCTTCTTCAATAGCAGCATGGTCACAGCTGTAGCGACAAGCGCCAGCCGTGCAGCGTTGTCGCCCTGCACGGCCATGGGCGCGAGAATCGCCACCAGAACAGAGCCGGACATGGCACCGATGAACTGCCGCACCCTGTAGCCTATCGGCACATAAGACATCACATACACACCACCCCAGCGGGTCGCCAGTGTGACCAGCGCCATCAGTAGCACGAGGATCAGCGTGCCGTAACCCGTTGTCTCAAGGCTCACTTGCTCTGCTCCATCCAGAATGTTCCCGCCACGCCGCCAGCGAGCGCACCTACCACCACATGGCTGTTCTCCGGCAGGAAATGCCAGGCCAGCAGGGAAGCAGCTGCGGCAATCAGCCAGATGAACAACAGGCGTAGATTCTTCTCTCCCCCGGCGACCATCGCCAACAGGAAACAGCCCATCACCATATCCAAGCCGAAGCTCTTCGGGTCTTGGATGACTCCACCGAAATAGACGCCCAACCAAGTGCCGACCACCCAGAACGACCACAGTGCCAGACCGCCTCCCAGCAGCAAGCCAAAACCTGGCTGGCCGCGATTGAACGCCTGCATGGACATGGCCCAGTTGGCATCGGAAGCCGTCAGCATCACACCGTAGCGGCGCCCTGGCGGAAGTTGGCTTAGCCATGGATAGAGCGTGGCTCCCATCAACAGGTGGCGAGCGTTGATGGCGAAGACCGTGATGGCGAGCGTGATTATAGGTACCTGCTCCCCCCACAGTTCCAGTGCTGCAAACTGCGAGGCCCCGGCGAAGACCAGAGTGCTCATCGCCACGATGGTCACGTCGTCCAGACCTGCTTGCACGGCGGCTAGGCCAAATGCCGCACCAAACAGCGTGACGAACACCGAGAGCGGAATGAGCTGGCGGAAACCGTCCCACACCATCCGGCCATTGAGTTCATGCAGATTCGTCTCGGCGTCTGCCATCTCTTGCTCCAAGCTCGCAGGTTTATCTTGGCGGCAATATGCGGCGCGCATCAGTTAAAGAAAAACGAATAATTTGGTTATAAGCTATCAGCTAATCGAATTCATACGCCAAGACCATGAACTATCAGGATCTTCAGATCGACTGGCTGAAATGCTTTGTCGCCGTGGTGGATGCCGGCTCGCTCTCAGGCGCAGCGCCCGAGGTTCATCGCTCTCAATCCGCCGTCAGTATGCAGCTGAAAAAACTGGAGGCAGCGCTGAATTGTCAGCTTTTGAGGCGTGGCCCCAGGCAGCATCAGTTGACGCCACAAGGGCAACTACTCCTGGGCTATGCGCGGCGGATGCTCGACCTGCATGCAGAAACTCAGGCCGCCTTTCATGGCCAAGAGCTGACCGGGCAGATTCGTCTGGGCGTTCCTGATGATTACGCCGCCCGCTATCTCACGCCGGTGCTCAAGCGTTTCGCACAGCACCATGGCGGTGTCGAAATCGAACTGAATTGCGAACAGTCGACCGCCTTGATTCCTCGTGTCGAGAAAGGGGAACTCGACCTCGCACTAGTGTCACGCGACCATCCCCGGCACGGAACCCTGCTGTTTCATGAGCCGCTGGTCTGGGTCGGCTCGGCGCAGTTCCAGACATGGCGGCGCGACCCGCTGCCGATTGCCGTCTACGAAAGCACCAGCCTGGCCAAGCGCAGCGCCATCAATTCGCTCGCTTTGCAGGGGCGCCGATACAAGGTGGTCTACAACAGCTCCAGCCTGGCTGGGCAACTCGCTGCGGTTGAAAGCGGTTTGGCCATTGCGGTGCTGACCCAATGCAGTGCGCCTGCCCACCTGAAAACCTTGGGTGCCGAGCACGGGTTGGGGCCGCTTGAGCCGATGGAAGTGGCGGTCTATCGAAGCCGGGCCTCTCAAGCATCGGCGGCTGTCGACAGCCTTTACAGCCTGTTGATCCAGACACTCAGACAGTCATCCGCAAGCTAGGGACGCTGCCTAGGCCGATGGCTATTAACGCCCGCGTTTGGCCAGAGCTAGCCAGGCGCGTCAGGCATGAGGCGGCCAGAAGCGGGCGTTCACGAAGCTCAATTTGTGGTTCACAGGCGTCTACGAAACTAGGAGAGGTTCAAGCCCGTTGATCGGATACGACGAGTTCATGCTTTTATCGCCGCGCCTGTAGTCGCTCGCGAACCGCAGCCTGCTGTCCTGTCACCGCCTGAATTTGAAAAGCGCTGGCAGACCATCGCCCGTGAAACGGGCTTCCGCGACCGGCGCCATCTACGCGAAGCCTTCGTCCGCGGCTTCGGTGTGCCGCCTCAGGCCGTCAGGCGAGATGTACGGAGTATGCCGGCTTGACCCGGCAAACCCAGTCAAACGCCGGTATCTGCAGCTAGCGGGAAAGTCGTTAGCTGGGCCCGCAAATTGCTTCGAATGCCCACTGACACTTCGCTTATGTCAGACAAGGTAAGGCCATCATGAACAGCAGTGATAAAGAATCGGAGAGTTCACCCGCCTTCTGGCGGACTCAAGAGATGTTGCTGCTACAGCAGGTAACCGCACTGGCCGGGCGGGACTTTTCTCCCGAGACCGTATTGAGGGAGATGCTTCACCTACTGTCCGAACTGTTGGGGTTGAACCGCGGGCGAATCGTGTTGCTCGACGAATCGGGCCAATCGAGCCGAATCCGCTATGCCTACGGACTGACCGCAGACGAAGTCAGCCGCGGGCGTTACGCACCAGACGAAGGTGTAACCGGACGAGTACTGGCTCGAGGTCAGTTGATCATCGTTCAGGACATCGATAACGATCCGCTGTTTCTCGGCCGCATGGTCGCGCGTAACAACCTCCCTTCCGGGCCGGTTTCCTATATCGCATTACCGATCCAGATCGGCCAGCGCACCATCGGCGTACTGGCCTGCCATCGCATCCGCAGCCGAGCACGCCCATTGGCAGATGACCTCACCATCCTGAGAATCCTGGCGACGTTTGCCGGGCAGATCCTCCATCTGGAAGAACACCTTAGGGAAAAAACCGAGGCGCTCGAACAACGCAACGCCCTACTGGCCCGGGCACTGGAGACCCGCTCCAGCCGCTACGGGATTATCGGCAGCGCGCCCCAGCTGCTGCGCGCGCTCTCAGAACTGGAGCGCGTTGCGAATACCACCGCAAGCGTGTTGCTGCTCGGCGAGTCCGGAACCGGCAAGGAGCTGTTCGCGCGTGCATTGCACCTGTCCAGCCCCAGACGGGACAAGCCGTTTATCCGCGTGAATTGCGCAGCCATTCCCGATTCGCTATTCGAGTCGGAGTTGTTCGGCTACGAGCGAGGCGCCTTCACCGGGGCGCAAACGGCGCGTGCCGGCTGGTTCGAGCAGGCAGATGGCGGCACCATTTTCCTCGATGAGATTGGCGAGCTTCCGCTGGCCATGCAGACCAAGCTGCTACGTACGCTGCAGGAGGGCACCATCACCCGCCTCGGGGCCAAGCGCGAGCTGCACATCGACGTCCGGCTGGTGGCAGCCACTAACCGTGAACTGGAGACCGAAGTCGCCGCCGGCAACTTCCGCCAGGACTTGTACTACCGGCTAAACGTCATCCCGATACGCCTGCCCTCGCTGGCTGAGCGCCGGTCTGACATCCCCGTGCTGGTGCTGCACTTCCTCAACCGGATCAACCAGGCCAACCAGCGAAACGTCAGCCTAAGTGCCGAGGCGATTAAGCGCCTGCAGCGGCATGCGTGGCCGGGCAACATTCGCGAGCTGTCCAATGTCATTGAGCGAATGGTGCTGCTAGCCGACCACGCCCTGTTGAGCGCAGCGGACGTCGACCGCTACCTGCCACGGGAGAACGAGCAAGCTGCGCCGACACCTCCCCTGGCCACGTCACCGCCCAGCCTCCCTGCCTATATTGAGGACATCCGACCTTACGTCTCGGTGACCTCCCATACTGCCGATGCGCTGCGCCAGGCGCTGGACCGCTGTGGCGGAAACAAGACGCGCGCCGCTCAGCTGCTGGGCATGACCGCGCGCCAGTTCCACTACCGCTGGCAGAAATTGGTAGCCATTCGCTGAAGCCGAACACAATGTCGACAATGTCAACATTGTGTTCGACTCTACTCCGGTTCAGCGAAGGAAAAAATCAGACCAAAACCAAATTAGCACCCCGTAACAGGCTGAAATGTAAAGATATTTTTAAAATCTTCGACAGCTGGCATGGCAGTTGCGATATCCCATTCAGCCAGGACTGACATCGCGTTGGTACTGATGAACTGAATGGAGAGCACCATGAACGCACCTGCACCTACCACCGTTAAAACCTACCTGCGACCGATCGATCGAGACGGCCTGATGGCCTTCGCCGAGAAGGGCCGCAACAACCCGGCCAGCCGCGGCACTAACAAGGTCCGCACGGTCATGCAGGGCATGTACCGCAGCCTCAGCTATGTCGGTGACCACGAGGCCGTTGTGGTCGACGAGCCTCTGCACCTGTTCGGTGAAGACACGGCGCCCGCTCCGGGCGAGATCGTGCTCTCCGGGCTGGGTGGCTGTCTTGCCGTAGGAATTACAGCAGTGGCCACCTGGAAGCAGGTCAAGCTGAGCAAGCTGGAAATCTTCCTGGAAGCCGACATTGGCAACCCAGCGGCGTGGGGTGCCGGCGGTGCACCGATGCAACCGGAGCAAATGGGCTTCCAAGAGATTCGCGTAAAGGTCTTGGTGGAGGGCGATGCCACTCGCGAAGAGCTCGACGAGATCGTCAAGCACGCCAACTTCTACTCGCCCGTGGCCAATAGCATGCGCAATCCCATTCCGTTCAGCATCGCGCTGGCCGACTGAGCAACGCATCGAGGAGGTCGCCATGAACAGTGTCGCCGCGCCCGTTGCTGAGCTGACACCCAGCGTAAACGACAAAACCATGCTCCAGCGGGTATCCGAGATAGCCAGCGGGCCTCTCGCCGAGGCCGCCAACCGTATCGACCGGGAGGGTTACTACCCGTTGGACATCATGGCGCGCCTCGCCGAGGTGGGCGCGTTCGGCGCGCATCTGGACCGGCGCGGGGCCGACTTTGGGCTAGCGCTAGCAGCTAACAGCGAGATCGCCCGCAGTTGTGGGTCCACCGGCTTTCTCGCCTGGTGCCATAACGTCTGCGGCCTGTACATGGAGCAATCGGCGAACCCGGCTCTGCTGGCGCGCTTGAACGACCACGTCGAAGGTCGTAGCTTCGGCGGTACCGCACTGTCCAACCCGATGAAGGCCATGGCCGGCATCGAGCCGATGCTGCTGCGCGCACAGCGGGTGCCAGGCGGCTATCGGGTGAGCGGTTCACTGCCCTGGGTCAGCCACATCGCCCCCGGGCAATACTGCGGTGCGATCGCGGGTGTCGATCGCGCCGACGGTACTCGTTCCCACGAGATCATGTTTCTGCTCGATCTCGACGAGCGGGTCGACCTCAGGCATTGCCCCGCATTTTCCGGCATGGAAGGCACCAGCACCTGGGGCATCCGCCTGACTGATCACTTCATCGGCGAAGACCAGCTCATCGCCGACCCCGCCGGCCCTTTCGTCAACCGCGTCCGCGCCGCCTTCATCCTCCTGCAGGTCGGAATGGCGACCGGCCTGGTGCAGGCCAGCCTGGACGCGATGAACGAGGTCGAGCCGGTACTGGGGCACGTCAACCAGTTCCTTCATGACCGTCCCGACGTGCTCCAAGCCGAATTTGCCGAGCTCAATTCACGGGTCGCCGCGCTGGTGCGCACCCCTTACGAAACCGATAAGGACTTCATGCTCGACGTGCTCGATGCGCGCGTACAAGGCGCCGAGCTGGCCCTGCGTGCGACCCAGTCGGCCCTGCTTCACCAAGGCGCGCGCGGTTACCTGATGAGTGCCGGACCACAACGACGCATCCGCGAGGCGCAATTCGTGGCGATCGTTACCCCGGCGATCAAGCACCTGCGCTACCAGATGAACCGCCTGATGCAGGAGGCCCAGCCAGCATGAGTGCAATCACCCAAGCCTGGCGGCAGTTCATTTGCCGCGCCTGTGGCCTGATCTATGACGAAGCGCTCGGTGATCCGGACAGCGGGCTGGCGCCCGGCACCCGCTTCGAGGACATTCCGGATGACTGGGAATGCCCGCTTTGCGGCGTGACCAAGCTGGATTTCGAACCCTACGTGATGCGCGAGGCGCCAGCTGCCGTGGCGATGCCGGTCGGGCCTCGCGAGACAGGCATCGTGGTGGTCGGTGGCGGACTGGCCGGCTGGTCTGTCATCGAAGCCATCCGCGCCATCGATCAGAGCACCCCCATCACGCTGGTCAGCGGTTGCAAGGGCGACCTTTATCACAAGCCCGAACTGTCCGTTGCGCTCAGCCGCGGTCAGTCGGCCGACAAGCTGGTGCGCGAGCGCGCCGCCGAGGCCGCTGCTCGGCTTGGCGTGCGCCTTTTGCCGGAAACCTTCGCCGTAGGCCTATCCCCACGGCTCCGTCAACTGCGCACCACACGCGGCAACCTGAGCTACACCCGGCTGGTTCTCGCTCAGGGTGCCCGCCCCGCACTGCCCGTTGCGCTGCCGGCCGAGCTCTGCTGGCGCGTCAACCACCTGCACGGCTGGGCCGGCCTGCAGGCGCGGCTGGCCGAGCGCGGCCCCCAGGACGTGGCGGTTATCGGTGCCGGGATGATCGGCTGTGAGATCGCCGAGGACCTGGCGCGAGCGGGTCACCGGGTCACGCTGATGGATCGTCAATCTTTACCACTGGCGAACCTGTTGCCCGAGCCGGCGGCCCGCCGTCTGAACGCCGCGCAACGCCAGTTGGGCATCGAGCTGCTCGGCGACGTCGAAATCGCCTCGCTGACCTCGCTCGCCGACGGCCGCAAGCGCCTGCTGACTCGCTGTGGCCAGCGCCGTGACGTGGATCAGGTGATCGCCGCTACCGGCCTGGCCACCGAACCCCGCCTGGCGCGCCTGGCCGGTCTGGACTTCGCACGCGGCATCAGCGTCGACCCCGCCACGCTGCAGACCAGCGACCCGGACATCTATGCCCTGGGCGATTGCATCAGTCTTGGCGGTATGCCCTGCCGCTTCATCGAACCCATCGCCCGTCAGGCGCGAGCCATCGCCGCCCATATCGCCGGCATGCCGGGCGCGCTCTATCGCCACAGCGATCCCGTCATCAGGCTGAAGACCGCCTCCTTGCCGATCGCCCTGCACGGCATGCCTCATGCAGACGGGCATTGGCATGTCGTCCAGGAAACCGATGGCTTTCTGCTCATGGAACAACGAACCAACGGCACGACTACGTCAACGCTGCGGGTTGGCCGCGCCGACGCCGCGTGACTGCAGACCAAACTGGAGGGTACAGACATGAGCGACAATAACTTCTTCCGCCCCTATTCGGAGCATGCCACGCTGACCGGTTGTGCCTGCGGAAAGCACGAAAGCCCCGAAGCGCATGATCGCGCTGCGGAACAGGCGCGACTGGCACGCTCGCGCGACCGGGAAATGCTGTCGCAGGACTTCGTCGAGGCCGCGGCGGTGCGCGCGCTCTTCCCTAACGACGTGACGCGCCGGCGCTTTCTCCAGGCGGTCGGTGTCGGCACGGCAATGGCCGCCATCTCCAGCGTGCTGCCGCTGACGTCACTGCAGGCGATGGCCGATGAACGCGGGCCGCTGGAAAAGACCAATCTGAAGATCGGCTTCATCCCCATCAACTGCGCCACGCCGCTAATCATGGCTGACCCGCTCGGGCTGTATCAGGAGCAGGGCCTGTCGGCAAGCCTGCAGAAGACCGCCGGCTGGGCACTGGTGCGCGACAACATGCTCAACGGCGAGCTGGACGCATCACACATGCTCGCCCCCATGCCGTTGGCGATCAGCATGGGCCTGGGCTCGAATCCGCAACCGATGCGGGTCGCCACCATCCAGAACATCAACGGCCAGGCCATCGTTCTGGCGCTCAAGCACAAGGAAAACCGCGACCCGAAGAACTGGAAAGGCTTCAAGTTCGCCATTCCCTTCGAATATTCGATGCACAACTTCCTGCTGCGCTATTACCTCGCCGAGCACGGGCTGGACCCGGACCGCGACGTGCAGCTGCGGGTAACGCCGCCGGCCGAGATGATCGCCAACCTGCGGGCCGGCAACATCGACGGTTTCTTCGGCCCCGAGCCGTTCAACCAGCGCGCCGTGTATGACCAGGTCGGCTTCATCCATGTGCTGTCGAAGGACCTTTGGGATGGCCATCCCTGCTGCTCCTTCGGTGTATCCGAAGCCTTCATCACGGAAAACCCCAATACGTTCGCCGCGCTCTACCGCGCCATTCTCAACGCCGCCGCCATGGCTCAGGACAAGGCCCAGCTGCCGACCATCGCCAAGGCGATCTCGACGCCGAATTATCTCAACCAGCCGGAGACGGTGATCCTCCAGGCGCTTTCCGGGCGTTATGCCGATGGCCTGGGCCAGGTACAGAACGAACCGCAACGCTCAGGCTTCGACCCCATGCCCTGGTACTCCATGGCCACCTGGATGCTGACCCAGATGAAGCGCTGGGGTTACGTGAAGACGGATGTTGATTACAGCGCGCTGGCCGAGCAAGTGTTTTTGCTCACCGACGCACGCCGGCAGATGGCTGCGCTGGGCATGGCCGAAGCCGAGGCTCAGCTGGCCAGTGGCTACAAGCCGTTCGAGGTGATGGGCAGGCCATACGATCCGACCGCCCCGGACGACTACCTGGCCGGCTTCGACATTCCACGCATGAGGACCCGACCATGAACAATCATCTTCGCCTGAAGGCGGCGTTGGTCTCGGTATTGTTACTGGCCGCACTGTTGCTGGTCTGGCAGACCGCCACCCATACCCCCGCCCAGCAGACCGACGTGAGCGCGGCAGACGCCGAATACGCCGCGCTCATGGGACAAACGGCCGAGGCGCCGAAGAAGGACGGCTTCCCCACGCCGGCGCAGTTCTTCGAACTGGCTGGCCAGCAGCTAAGCGAACCCTTCTACGACCGCGGCCCGAACGACAAGGGCATCGGTATCCAGCTTGCGCATTCGCTCGGGCGCGTCGCGCTCGGCTATCTGATCGCACTGGCCGTAGCAATTCCACTCGGCTTCGTGATCGGCATGTCGCCGCTCCTGTACCAGGCACTTAACCCCTTCATTCAGGTGCTCAAGCCCATCTCGCCGCTGGCCTGGATGCCGATTGCGCTCTACACCATCCGCGACTCATCGGTCTCGGCAGTGTTCGTGATCTTCATCTGCTCGATTTGGCCGATGCTGATCAACACCGCATTCGGTGTAGCCGGGGTGCGCAAGGACTGGCTGAACGTCGCACGCACGCTGGAGGTATCGCCGCTGCGCAAGGCCTTCTGCGTGATCCTGCCGGCCGCGGCTCCAACCATCATCACCGGCATGCGCATCTCCATGGGTATCGCCTGGCTGGTCATCGTCGCGGCCGAGATGCTCATAGGCGGCACCGGTATCGGCTACTTCGTCTGGAACGAGTGGAACAACCTTTCGCTGGCCAACGTGATCTTCGCGGTACTGATGATCGGTGTCATCGGCATGCTGCTCGATCTCCTTTTCGCACAACTGCAAAAGAAGGTGACCTATGTCGACTAAAGCATTCCTCAAGGTCGAAGGGCTGAGCAAGCGTTATCAGCCAAGCCAGCCTCCCGTATTCGAGAACATCAACTTCAGCCTGGAACAAGGCGAGTTCGTCTGCGTGATCGGCCACTCCGGTTGCGGCAAGAGCACCATTCTCAATGTGCTTGCCGGCCTGGAGGAGCCAAGCAGCGGTGGCGTCGTCATGGCCGGCAAGGAAATCGCCGGTCCGAGTCTGGACCGTGGTGTGGTGTTCCAGGGGCATGCGCTGATGCCCTGGCTGACGGTCGAGCAGAACATCGCCTTCGCCGTGAAGTCCCGACACCCGTCCTGGTCGCGCCAGCAGATTGCCGAGCACGGTGCACGCTTTATCGAGATGGTCGGCCTGACCGGCGCTGCGCAAAAGAAACCGGCGGAGCTGTCCGGCGGCATGAAACAACGCGTCGGCATCGCCCGGGCCTTTGCCGTCGAGCCGAAGATGCTGCTGATGGACGAGCCATTCGGCGCACTCGATGCGCTGACCCGCGGGGTGATCCAGGACGAACTCGTGAAGATCTGCGCGGCGACCCGGCAGACCGTGTTCATGATCACCCACGATGTCGACGAGGCCATCCTCCTTGCCGACAAAGTGATGTTGATGAGCAACGGGCCCAACGCGCGGATCGCCGAGATCGTCATCAACACGCTGCCGCGCGAGCGAACCCGCGAGACCATTCATCACGACCCGCAGTTCTACCGAATCCGCAACCACCTCGTGGACTTCCTGGTGCGTCGCTCCAAGACCATCCAGCAAGGTGTCGAAGGCGTGCTCGGCGACCAGCCGCTGATCGTCCGCCCGGGCCTCGATGATACCGACCCACCACCGCCAGACCCGCGAACGCAGCAACCGCTGCGCCGCATCCACGCTGTTTGACTCCACCTACTGTAGGAACCGATCGATGATTACCGACCGCGCACAAGTTACCGAGATGATCATCTCCGCCAAGGTCACCAAGGGCATCAAATGGAGCCAGGCCGCCGAGGCCATTGGCAAGAGCAAGGAATGGACAACCGCCGGCCTGCTCGGGCAGATGGCCTTCGACAAGTCCCAGGCCGAAACGCTTGGCAAGCTGTTCGGCCTCACCGACGAGGCCGTGGCCTGGCTGCAGATCGTGCCGTACAAGGGCTCGCTGCCTACCGCCGTGCCGACCGACCCGCTGATCTACCGCTGGTACGAGATCGTCAATGTCTATGGCGGCACCATCAAGGAGCTGATCCACGAGGAATTTGGCGACGGCATCATGAGCGCCATCGATTTCTCCATGGATATCCAGCGCCAGCCGGACCCGAAAGGCGATCGCGTGAACGTGGTGCTGTCGGGCAAGTTCTTGCCCTACAAGAGCTACTGACCGCGCGGCCTTCCGACCCCTCGAACTTCTGTATGCAGGTTCAGCGCGCCGCGGCCATCGGCTGCGGCGACGAACCGACGTTCATCCTTGCCCAGCGGAGAACCCGTATGGATCCACTGTTGCTTGGCGGCGTCGCCGGCGTGCTGGTTGGCCTGAGCATGGGGCTGACCGGGGCGGGCGGCGGTGTACTGGCGGTTCCGGCACTGACGATGGTGCTGGGACTGGACTTGCACCAGGCCGTACCGCTTGGCCTGCTGGCGATCGGTAGCGCCGCACTGCTGGGCAGTCTCGATGGCTTGCGCCACGGTTTGGTGCGCTACCGGGCCGCGCTGTTCATGGCGGCGATCGGTGTGCTCACCGCATCGCTCGGTACCCGCCTCGCCCATAGGCTGCCGACCGACGCGGTGATGCTGCTGTTCTGCCTCGTACTGATCGTCATCGCCGTGCGGCAGTGGTCGCAGGGCATGACGCCGATCGCATCCGGCATCGCTGACGCTGCCCTGTTCAAGCCGTGCCGGCTGGCCCCGGACAACTGGCGCTTCTGCTGGACGCCCCGTTGCTTCATGCATTTTGGCGCGATTGGCGCCTCGGCCGGATTGCTCACCGGGCTGCTCGGGGTGGGCGGTGGATTCGTCATCGTTCCGTTCATGCGCCGCTACTGCGAGCTCGGCATGCAAGGGGTGGTGGCCACCTCGCTTGCGGTCATCGCGCTGGTTTCGCTGTTCAGTGTCGGACAGGCGTTGCATGCCGGGATCGTCGTGCCCCCGGCAGGTTGGCTGTTCATCGGCGCGTGCGCGCTCGGCATGGCAGCCGGGCGGCTGATGGCGGCGCAGTTCAGGGCGCGCACCCTTCAGCTCGGTTTCGCCGCGCTTGCCGCTGGCGTAGCCCTGGCGCTGGGCGCGCGCAGCCTTACCCACCTGCTTGCTTGAGAATCCTAATGACTCTGGATATCCGCTCGTTCTTCGATCCGGTCACCTCGACCTTCACCCATGTAGTTCATGCGCCAGGCCAGGCGCAATGCGCCGTAGTCGATGCAGTGCTGGGTTATGACCCGGTCACCCGCCTGACCGATACGCACATGGCTGATGAGGTGAAAGCCTATATTCAGGCCAGGGGGCTGCAGCTCCAGTGGTTACTGGAGACCCATGTCCATGCCGATCACCTGTCGGCCGCCAGCTACCTGCGCGCCGAACTTGGCGGGCGTATCGGCATCAGCGGCCGGGTCATGGAGGTACGCTGCACGCTCGTCGATCGGTACGGCCCGTTCCAGCAGAGGCCATACGACCACTTGTTTGCCACGGACGAAATGTTTTACATCGGTCCGCTGCGGACGCAGGCGCTTGCCGTGCCGGGGCACACGCCCGCCGATATCGCCTACCTGGTGAATAATGAGGTCGTGTTCGTTGGCGACACGCTTTTTCCACCGGACGTCGGCACAGCGCGTTGCGACTTCCCAGGGGGCAGTGCCAAGACACTGTATCGCTCCATCCAGCGTCTGCTGAGTTTGCCCGCGCATGTTCAGATGATGATGTGCCACGACTACCCGCCTCGCGACCGCGCGCCCATTGTCGAGTGCACCGTTGCTGAACAGCGCTCGACAAATATTCATGCGCGAAGTGGCATTTCAGAGGCCGAGTTTATCGAGATGCGTACCCAGCGCGACCGGACACTTCCAGCCCCACGCCTTTTGGGGCCATCCATGCGTGCGAATCTAGGGGGCTTGCAAACTGATCGTTGAGAAGCGGATAGGATCAGGCCGCTTCGCCTCAAGTTGCCAAGCGAGTAGCCGCCCCGCTACGGAAAAGCATGTGCGCCCGGACGGGTCTACTACGTGACCGCAATCAACAGCGCTGTTGAGAGCCCCCGGCGGAATAAGGCCCGGACTTGCTGTCGTTTGCATCCTACGGGCCAAAACAACTTCGTCGATATCAGCGATGCACGCCCATCTGCCAGACATACCCTCCTGCCATCAGCGAAACATGAATATTCGCTCAGCCGGCAAGCGCGACTTTCCAGGACCGTCTCCGTTGTCACGACTGCGATAGCCCAACGCGACCAAGAGCACGCCGGTCAGCCCATGTTGTGGCAATTGAAAGGCTGCATCGACCGAGGCCTGATCGAAATGCTCCATGGGTACGGCGTCAATGCCCAGCGCCGCCGCGCGGGAGATCAGAGAGCCAAGAGCGAGATAGACGTGCTTCTCCATCCAATGAGCCAGATCCTTGCGCTCATAACGGTGCAGGTTGATTCGACGTGCACGGGCGTGATGCTGAGCGATCTGAGCGCTGTCGTCTGAAAAGCGCCCCTCCGCAGCCTCCTGCGCCAGTAAAGCCTGGAGGTGCGAGTCACTCATGTCGGAAAGTCTGCAGAGCAATATGAAATGAGAGGCATCGAGCAGTTCGAGCTTTCTATTGGCATCGACCTGTTTGGCTGCATTTGCAAGCTGCGCTTTGGTTACCGCGCTTTCGGCAACTGAACTGGGCGATGAGTTTTCTGCTGCATTACGATGGCTCGCGATGACAAGTGCTCGCCATGAGCAACGTCGCGCACACGGAGCTTGGTTAAATCGCAGGCTCGCAGTTTGCTGTCGATGGCTAAATCGAAGAGTGCCAGATCTCGGGTTCTCTCGGCGATTTACAGTCTCACTCGGATCGCCCAGATATCTCTCAGGCAGCGGTGCCTTCTGTCCGACTAATTTTCCTTTGTTCCAGGGCTGATGGCTGTACGTAGCAATGATGTTCATGGAAGTGTCCTCCGCATACGGGAGGACAAGGATGGTTAGCTCGGGCAAGGGACGCTAACCGGCCAGAAGCGGACATTCACAGTGACTGAGGAATGAGGGGCGGGTCACTTTTGCTCGGATAACCTAACGTTGGAATTCAGCGGCTGCCGTAGG
>MTEW01004935.1_pt1 | contig 50606 bp, 43 predicted proteins | sample 1042681 | NCBI WGS metagenome assembly MTEW01 (sample SAMN06185811, study PRJNA358809) | soil metagenome | isolation source: soil biostimulated with citrate as carbon source | place: India | collected 2015-05-23
GTGCTGCCGGCCAGCCGCCTGCGCGAGGTGGTGGAAAGCGGCCAGCCGAGCATGCTCGACCTGATGGCCTTCGGCGACGAGCACTTCGTGGTCACCCGCATCCCCCTGCGCGACGAGGACGGCACCCTGGTCGGCGCCCTCGGTTTCGTCCTGTTCGACCGTGCCCGCCATCTCAAGCCGCTGATGGCCAAGTACGCCAACCTGCAGACCCAGCTGCTCGCCACCCAGCACGAGCTGGCCAAGGCGCGTCGTGCGCGCTACACCATCGCCGGCTTCATCGGCGCCAGCGCGGCAGCCAGCGAGGTGAAGCGCCAGGCGCGCCGCGCTGCGCAGCTGGATGCCACGGTGCTGATCCGCGGCGAGACCGGCACCGGCAAGGAGCTGCTGGCCCAGGGCATTCACAACCTGTCGCCGCGGGCCAACGGCCCCTTCGTCGCGGTCAACGTCGCGGCGATCCCGGAAACCCTGGTCGAAGCCGAGCTGTTCGGCACCGCGCCGGGCGCCTTCACCGGCGCCGAGCGCAAGGCGCGCATCGGCAAGTTCGAGGTGGCCAACGGCGGCACGCTGTTTCTCGACGAGATCGGCGACCTGCCGCTGCCGCTGCAGGCCAAGCTGCTGCGCGTGCTGCAGGAGCAGGAGGTGGAGCCGCTCGGCTCCAACCAGGTCAAGCCGCTCAACGTGCGGGTGATCGCCGCCACCCATATCGACCTGGAAGCCAAGGTGGCGGCCGGGCAGTTCCGTGACGATCTGTACTACCGGCTCAACGTGCTGGCCCTGCGCGTACCGCCGCTGCGCGAACGCGCCAGCGACATCCCCGCATTGATCGAACATCTGCTCGACGACCTGGCCAACCGTTCCGGCCTGGCGCCCATGGAGCTGAGCGACGATGCCCTGGCCCTGCTCTGCGCACAGCCGTGGAAGGGCAACGTGCGTGAGCTGCGCAACCTGCTGGAACGGGCGCAGCTGGCGGTCGACGGGCGACTGGATGGCGCGACGGTGCGCAGCCTGCTGACCGATCCGGTGGCGCCAAGTGCGCCGCTGCCCCTAGCGGCGGCGATGAGCGGCACGGCGCAAACGCTGGCCGAGCAGCTGGCGCAGGCCGAACGCCAGGCGCTGCTGGCGGCCCTGCAGGCCACCGACGGCAATCGCCAGCAGGCCGCCGAACGCCTGGGCATTTCCCGCGCCGGCTTCTACGCCAAGCTGGCGCAGCATGGGCTGGGGCGGCGCGATTAGGGCCCGAATAGAGCATCTCGTCTCGTAGCAGCCGGCTTGCCGGCGATCCCTGGCGGGAGCGATCACGAGCAAGCTCGCGCCTAAAGGCCAGCGATTCAGAAGCCCCAGGCCCCGGATTGCATCCGGGCTACGCAGCGGCGCCGTAGCGGGGCGCAAATCCAGAAATCTGGACATGTATCGCGCCAGTCGAGTCCATGAATCTGGACCAATCCAGAAATCCAGACACGGGCTCACGGCTCGGCTGGCCATGCAGACCTCGCGCGTAATCCCGAAACCTGCGCCACACGGGCCTTGCAGGGCCTTCGCCGAAAGTCCTATGCCGGCCTGGCACGACTCTGGCTCTATATCCGGCAAAGCTGCGCTGCCTCCGGCGCGCTTTCGCAGACAACGGCCTTGAGCCGGCAGAACAACAACAAAAGGAACCACCCATGGGTACCCTCGGTATTCTGATTTCCCTCGCCTTGTTGATGTACCTCGCCTACCGCGGCATCAACGTCCTGATCCTCGCTCCGCTGCTGGCCCTGCTGGCCCTGCTGTTCGCCGGCGACGTCGGCCTGCTGCTGCCCACCTACACCCAGGTGTTCATGAAGGCCATGGGCGGCTACGTGATCCAGTTCTTCCCGCTGTTCCTGCTTGGCGCCCTGTTCGGCAAGCTGATGGACGACTCGGGATCGGCGCGCGCCATCGCCCACGGCATCGTTGCCAAGGTCGGCAGCGAGCGCGCCATCCTGGCCATCGTGCTGGCCTGCGGCATCCTCACCTACGGCGGCGTGTCGCTGTTCGTGGTGGCCTTCGCCGTGTATCCGATCGGCGCTGCGCTGTTTCGCGAAGCGGGCATTCCCAAGCGCCTGATCCCCGGTGCCATCGCCCTCGGTTCGTTCACCTTCACCATGACCGCGCTGCCCGGCACCCCGGCGATTCAGAACGCCATTCCCAACCCCTTCTTCGGCACCGACGCCTTCGCCGCGCCGGGCCTGGGGGTGATCGCCGGCCTGATCATGTTCGGCCTCGGCACCTGGTGGCTCACCGCGCAGTCGCGCAAGCTGATGGCTGCCGGCGAAGGCTACGGCGAGCATCGCGATGATCCGGTCAGCGAAGAGCGCCGCGACATTCCCGGCTTCTGGCTGGCGCTGCTGCCGATCTTCGTGGTGATCGCGCTGAACTTCCTGATGGCCAAGCAGATCCTGCCGGCCGTGGACACCAGCTACCTGGCCAAGCCGGAATACGGCGGCCTGCAGGACGCCAAGTCGCTGATCGGCATCTGGTCGATCATCGTCGCCCTCAGCGCCGCCATCGTGCTGCTGATCGCCCTGCACTGGAAACGCTGGATGGACCTGAAGAAGAGCGTCAACGAGGGCGCCTTCGGCTCCATGCTGCCGATCCTCAATACCGCTGCCGAGGTGGGTTACGGCACGGTGATCGCCTCCCTGGCCGGCTTCGTGGTCATCCGCGACCTGGTGCTGGGCGTCTCCAGCAACCCGCTGATCTCCGAAGCGGTGGCGGTGAACATCCTCGCCGGTATCACCGGGTCGGCCTCCGGCGGCATGTCCATCGCGCTGAAGACCTTGGGCGAGCAGTACCTGACCATGGCCAACGCCGCCGGCATCAGCCCCGAACTGCTGCACCGCGTCGCCGCCATGGCGTCTGGCTGCATGGACACCCTGCCGCACAACGGCGCGGTGATCTCGCTGCTGGCGATCTGCAAGCTCACCCACCGCGAGTCGTACAAGTTCATCTTCGTCAACACCGTGGCCTTCCCGCTGATGGCGCTGGCCGTGGTCATCACGTTGGGCACGCTGTTCGGCAGCTTCTAAGCCATAAGCCTCTAGGAGCCCTCCAGACGCTGCACTGTCGCTCAGCAAAAGGTGTAGGAGCCAGCTTGCTGGCGATGCTTTTGAACCGCATGGATCGCCGGCAAGCCGGCTCCTACATGACCCCTTCGTCACGAGTACCCGCAATGAGCAAGATCATGACCGCCGCCGAAGCCGTGGCGCGTATCCCGGACAACGCCAACCTGGCCACCGGCGGCTTCGTCGGCATCGGCTTCGCCGAGCAGATCGCCATCGCCCTGGAGCAGCGTTTCCTCGCTGAACAGGCGCCGCGCGATCTGACCCTGGTGTATGCCGCCGGACAAGGCGACGGCAAGGGTCGCGGCCTCAACCACCTGGCCCACGAGGGCCTGGTACGGCGGGTGATCGGCGGCCACTGGGGGCTGGTGCCGGGGCTGCAGAAGCTGGCGGTGGACAACCGTATCGAGGCCTACAACCTGCCGCAGGGGGTGATCTCCCAGCTGTTTCGCGATATCGCCGCCGGCAAGCCGGGGCAGCTGTCGCGTGTCGGTCTGGGCACCTACGTCGACCCGCGCCATGGCGGCGGCAAGCTCAATGCGCGCACCACAACCGACCTGGTGCGGCTGATGCCCATCGACGGCGAGGATTACCTGTTCTACCCGACCTTCCCCATCGACGTGGCGGTGGTGCGCGCCACCAGCAGCGACCCCGACGGCAACCTCAGCTTCGAGCGCGAGGCACTGACCATCGAGAGCCTGGCCATCGCCATGGCCGCGCGTAACTCCGGCGGTCTGGTGATCGCCCAGGTCGAGCGCATCGTCGAGCGCGGCTCGCTGAATGCGCGCGAGGTGAAGATTCCCGGCATCCTCGTGGACTGCGTGGTGCAGGCCGAACCGGCCAACCACCAGCAGACCTTCGCCACCGCCTACAACCCGGCCTTCGCTGCCGAGACGCGGGTGCCGGTGGACAGCCTGGCGCCGATGCCGCTGGACGTGCGCAAGCTGATCGCCCGCCGCGCGGCGCTGGAGCTCAAGGGCGGTGCGGTGGTCAACCTCGGCATCGGCATGCCCGAGGGCGTCGCCGCCGTGGCCGCCGAGGAAGGCGTGATCGAGCGCCTGACCCTGACCGCCGAGCCCGGCGTGATCGGCGGCGTGCCGGCCTCGGGGCTGGACTTCGGCGCGGCGAGCAACCACAGCGCGCTGCTCGATCAGCCCTATCAGTTCGACTTCTACGACGGCGGCGGCCTGGACATCGCCTTTCTCGGCCTGGCCCAGGCCGATGCGGCGGGCAACCTCAACGTGTCGAAATTCGGCTCCCGCCTGGCCGGCGCGGGCGGTTTCATCAATATCAGCCAGAACGCCAAGCAGGTGGTGTTCGTCGGCACCTTCAGCGCCGGCAAACAGGACATCCGCATCGAAGGCGGCCAGCTGCGCATCGTCCAGGACGGCGAACTGCGCAAGTTCGTCGCCGAGGTGGAGCACCGCACCTTCGCCGGCCGCCTGGCTGCCGAACGCGGCCAGCCGGTGCTCTACGTCACCGAGCGCTGCGTGCTGCGCCTGAGCCGCGAAGGGCTGGAGCTGATCGAAGTGGCGCCGGGTGTGGATATCCAGCGCGACATCCTCGCGCGCATGGACTTCGCTCCCATCGTGCGCCAGCCGAAGCTGATGGACGCACGGCTGTTCCGCCCCGAGCCCATCGGCCTGGCGCAGTGCCTGGAAAACCTTTGAGCGTGAACTCGCGGGCCTGAACGGGCCCGTTTTTTTGGCCGGCACGCGACGCTCCGCTCGCGCCATGCGCGGGCAAACAACCTGAACCATCCCCCGCCCCCTCCGTCGTAACTGCAAGACGACGAGCCAGGGAGACGGAGCATGAAACCCCGATTCAAACCCTATCGTGGCCCCTCGGGCGGCTGGGGCTCGGCCTATTCGGTGGGCAGCATCCTGCTGCGCGAGCGTGCCCCGCTGACCGGCGCCATGGCCTTGCTCAAGCAGAATCGGCCGATCAGCGGCTTTGCCTGCGTCAGTTGCGCCTGGGCCAAGCCGCACCCCTCCAAACCGCTGGCCTTCTGCGAGAACGGCGCCAAGGCCACGGCCTGGGAAACCACCAGCCTGCGCTGCACCCCGGAATTCTTCGCCCAGCACCGCCTGAGCGAGCTGCGCAACTGGAGCGATTACGACCTGGAGCAGCAGGGCCGACTGACCCACCCGATGCGCTGGGATGCCGGCAGCGACCGTTACCTGCCCGTCAGCTGGGATCAGGCCATCGCCGAGATCGGCGCCGAGCTCAAGGCGCTCGACGATCCCGATCAGGCGGTGTTCTACGCCTCCGGCCGGGCCTCGCTGGAGGCCTCCTACCTGTGGCAGTTGCTGGCTCGCCGCTTCGGCACCAACAACCTGCCGGACAGTTCCAACATGTGCCACGAGAGCACCTCGGTGGCGCTGCCGGAGAGCATCGGCGTACCGGTCGGCACCGTCACCCTCAACGACTTCGCCAAGACCGACGGCATCCTCATCTTCGGCCACAACACCAGCAGCAACAGCCCGCGCCTGCTGCACGACCTGGAGGCCGCGCGCGGCCGCGACGCGCCCATCCTCACCTTCAACCCGCTGCGCGAGCGCGGCCTGGAGCGCTTCACCGACCCGCAGTCGCCGACGCAGATGCTCAGCGGCCACTCCATCGTCGTCAGCACCCACTATCACCAGGTCGCCATCGGCGGCGACGTGGCGGCCATCGCCGGCATCTGCAAGGCCCTGCTGGCGCTGGACGACGAGGCGCTCGCCAGCGGCCAGCCCAGCGTGCTGGACCGCGTCTTCATCGAGCAGCACACCCAGGGCTTCGAGGCCTTCGAGCAGGCCGTCCGCGCTTATGCCTGGGCGGACCTGGAGCGCCGCAGCGGCCTGACCCGCGGCGCCATGGAGGGCGCAGCCAAGGTCTATGCCGGCTGCCAGCGGGTCATCGCCATCTACGGCATGGGCCTGACCCAGCATCGCCACGGCGTGACCAACATCCAGATGCTGGTCAACCTGCTGCTGATGCGCGGCAACCTGGGCAAGGAAGGCGCCGGCATCTGCCCGGTGCGCGGCCATTCCAACGTGCAGGGCCAGCGCACCGTGGGCATCACCGAACAGGTGGCGCAGGTGCCGGTGGAGCGGCTGCGCGAGCAGTTCGCCTTCGAGGTGCCGGCAGAGGATGGCGTCAGCACCGTCGATGCCTGCGAGGGCATCATCGCCGGCCGCATCCGCGCCTTCCTCTCGCTGGGCGGCAACTTCGTCCGCGCCGCACCGGACAGCCATCGCCTGGAACCGGCCTGGAGCAAGCTGCGCCTGACCGTGCAGATCGTCACCAAGCTCAACCGCAGCGCCCTGGTGCATGGCGAGAAGGCCTACATCCTGCCCTGCCTCGGCCGCACCGAAATGGACAGGCAGGCCAGCGGCCTGCAGTACCACACCACCGAAGACAGCACCGCCTGCATCCGTGCCTGGCAGGGGGTGGTCAAGCCGGCCGGCGAACTGCTGCGTTCGGAGCCGGCGATCATCGCCGCGCTGGCCAAGGCCACCCTGCCCGACAACCCGCTGATGAACTGGGACGCCTGGGTGGCCGACTACGGGCTGATCCGCGAGGCCATTGCCGGCAGCTATCCGGAGATCTTCCACGACTTCAATACGCGCATGCTCGAGCCCGGCGGCTTTCACCGGCCGCTGGGGGCCAGCCAGCGGCAGTGGGCCACCGACAGCGGCCGGGCCAACTTCATGGTGCCCAGCACCCTGGCGGTGAACGACGACGTCGAGCCGGACCCGGAGCGCCGCGACGTGCTGAACCTGATGACGGTGCGCAGCAACGACCAGTTCAACACCACGGTGTATGGCTACAACGACCGCTTCCGCGGCATCCATGGCACCCGTTCGGTGATTCTCATGCACCGCAACGACATGACCCGGCTGGCGCTGAACGAGGGTGATCAGGTGCAGGTGAGCACCGCCGTGGACGACGGCGTGCAGCGCTCGGTCGGGCCGCTGCGCGTCACCCCGCACGACATCCCCGAAGGCTGCTGCGCCGCGTACTACCCCGAGTGCAACCCGCTGCTGCCGCTCTGGCACCACGAGGAGAAGGCCAAGGTGCCGGCGGCCAAGTCGATCCCGGTGACCCTGCGCCGGCTGATCGCCATGGCCCAGGCGCGCTAGCGCATGCCGAGCTTATGGCGCGCGGCATACAGGCAGATCATCTCCATCGCCAGGGTGGCGCCGGCCAGCGCGGTGACTTCGGCGTGGTCGTAGGGCGGCGCCACCTCCACCACGTCCATGCCCACCAGGTTGATGCCGCGCAGGCCGCGCAGGATCTCCAGCGCCTGGTGGCTGGATAGCCCGCCGCATACGGGCGTGCCGGTACCGGGGGCGAAGGCCGGGTCGAGACAGTCGATATCGAAGGTCAGGTACACCGGGTGGTCGCCCACCCGCGCACGGATGCGCTCGGCAATCTGCTCCGGCGTGCTGCGCTGCACCTCGCGGGCATCGAGTACCTGAAAGCCCATCACGTCGTCGTTGGTGGTGCGCAAACCGACCTGCACCGAGCGCGCCGGGTCCACCAGGCCCTCGCGCGCGGCGTGATAGAACATGGTGCCGTGGTCGATGCGCTGGACCTCCTCGTCCGGCCAGGTGTCGCTGTGCGCGTCGAAGTGGATCAGTGCCAGCCTGCCGTGCTTGCTGGCATGGGCCTTGAGCAGCGGGTAGCTGATGAAGTGGTCGCCGCCGAGGGTAAGCATGGCGGCGCCGGCCTCGAGGATCCGCGTGGCGTGCGCCTCGATCGCCGCCGGGGTGTGCTGCGGCGTGCCGTGGTCGAAATGGCAGTCGCCGTAGTCGACGCAGGCGAGCACATCGAAGGGGTCGAACTCCCAGGGGTAATGCCGCGCCCAGGCCGACTGGATCGAGGCGGCGCGGATCGCCCGCGGGCCGAAGCGGCTGCCGGGGCGGTTGGTGGTGGCGGTGTCGAAGGGCACGCCGCTGATGGCCAGGTCCACGCCACTGAGGTCGCGCGTGTAGCGCCGACGCATGAAGCTGGTGATGCCGGCGTAGGTGGGCTCGGCGGCGGTGCCGTAAAGGCTGGCGCGGGTGATGGCCTGGTCGTTGTCGAAGGCTTGGTCCATGGGTTGGCTACTCGTTTCGGTGATGTTCGCGAGCAGAGCTCGCTCCTACGGGCTCAGTACTGGCTGCGGAAGGCGGTCCACAGGCGGGTGCGCTGGCGCTGCTCGCGCGGGCCCTGCACCTGCTCGGGGAACAGGCGCTCGCGCACCGCGGCCGGCGGGTAGATATCCGGGTCGCCGCTCACCGCCTCGTCCAGCAGCGGCGTGGCGGCGGCATTGGCGTTGGCGAAGAACAGCGCGTTGCTCAGCTCGGCGATGGCCTCGGGCTGCAGCATGAAGTCGATGAAGGCCCGCGCCGCCTCGGGGTTCGGCGCATCGGCGGGAATCGCCATGGTGTCGAACCAGATCAGCGTGCCCTCGCGCGGGATGCGGTAGACCACCTCGAACGGCTGCCCGGCCTCGGCGGCGCGCGCGGCGGCCATGCCGGCATCGCCGGTGTAGGTCAGCGCCAGGCACAGGCTGCCGTTGGCCAGATCATCGATATGCCGGGCGCTGCCGACGTAGCGCAGGTTCGGCTGCAGGCCGGCAAGCAGTGCCCGAGCCGCCTCGAGATCCCCGGCCGCATTGCTGTAGGGCGCCTTGCCCAGGTAGTTGAGGGCGATGGCGATCACCTCCTGCGGCGAGTCGAGTACGGCGATGCCGCAATCCTTGAGCTTGCTGGCGTATTCGGGCCGGAACAGCAGGTCGAGGCTGTCCAGCGCCACGCCGGGCAGACGCTGCTCCAGCGCCTGGCGGTTGAGGCCCAGACCCACGGTGCCCCAGGTATAGGGCACGCCGAAGCGATTGCCGGGGTCGACGCTGGCCAGCTTGGCCAGCAGCTCGGCGTCCAGATTGCCGGCATGCTTCAGCTCGCCGACCGGCTGCAGCGCCCCGGCCTGAATGGCTCGGGCCAGGCCGCCGGAAGCCGGAAATACCAGGTCGTAGCCGCTGCCGCCGGTCAGCAGCTTGCTTTCCAGCACCTCGGTGCTGTCGAAGGTGTCGTACTTGACCCGGATGCCGGTCTCGGCCTGAAAACGCGCAAGCGCCTGCGGCGCCACGTAGTCGGCCCAGTTGTACAGATTGAGCTGTTTCGGCTCGGCCATCAGGGGCGTGGCGATGGCCAGAAGCAGCAGGCTTGCAGCGAGACGCATGGTTCGATCCTCGGGCAGATGCGGTTGGCCGCGCCTCTTCTGCGGAGGCTGGGCATGTCGGCATGCTGCGCCCGCCGTTGCTTCGGATAAATACGAAGTGATCTACTCCAACATCGATACTCATCAATGTATGGAGCCGCCATGCTCAGCCAACTGCGCGACCTCGATCTGCAATTGCTGCGGCTGTTCGTCACCGTGGTGGAAAGCGGTGGCTTCAGCGCGGCGCAAGGCGAGCTGGGCATCGGCCAGTCGACCATCAGCACGCAGATGGCCAAGCTGGAAACACGGCTGGGTTTTCGCCTGTGCGAACGCGGCAAGGCCGGCTTTCGCCTGACGGCCAAGGGCGAGCAGGTGCTGGCCGCCACGCGCAAGCTGTTCACCGCCATCGAGACCTTCAAGGGCGAGGCCCAGGGCATGGCCGACAAGCTGCTCGGCGAGCTGCGCATCGGCCTTTCCGAAGCGCTGCCCGATCAGGTACTGGAGCGCCTCGGCGTGGCCATCGGGCGTTTCCGCCGGCGCAACCAGGCGGTACAGATCGAGCTGCTCAGCGCCATGCCCGCCGAGCTGGAACGGCGTCTGCTGCAGGACCAGCTGCAACTGGCCATCGGCTACTTCTCCGGCAGCCAGACGGCGCTGGACTATCACCCGCTGTTCGACGAGCGCCAGCGCCTGTACTGTGGCCACCCGCACCCGCTGTTCGCCCGTGAGACGCTGAGCGTCGATGACCTGCAGGGCTGCGACCGCGTCGTGCACCCCTACCGCTTCATCAGCGCCCACGAGCCCTGGCAGGGCGGCACCAGCAGCGCGCGCTGCGAGCAGGTCGAGGGCAGCCTGGCGCTGATCCTCTCCGGCGCTCACCTGGGCTATCTGCCCGAGCACATCGCCCAACCCTGGGTCGCCCGCGGCAGCTTGCGCGCCCTGCCCGGCGACTGGGATTTCACCGTGCAGTTTCGCCTGGCCAGCCACCGCGGCCATACGCCCAGCGAAGCGCAGCTGGCCTTCGCCGATGACCTGCTGGCGGCCTTCGCCGCGGACTAGGGGCGCTGCACGCGCTGCTCACCGTCTGCCCTGAGCTCGGCGGCCAAGGCTTCCAGCGCAGCGAGAATCGCCACGATATCGGCATGCAGGTCGCGTTCGTCGGGAGTTTCCGCTTCCAGTTGCAGCTGTGGATCGAAGCCCAGGGGGATATGGATGCCCATGACGTTGTCCTCGTCGGTGCTGGCCGAACATGGCCGAAGGATCGCTAGGCAGGAGATGAGCCGAACGGCTCGAAACGGGACGCTGCACACCAGACTGTGCTCGCAACATGACGCCTTTATGACCCCGATCGACGGCGAGGCTCAAGCCAGAGCGTCCGGCAGGTGATGAACGGCGGTCTATAGTTGACCACTCCCCTTCGTTCCCGCCGCAAGGAGTTTCCATGAGCAAGACTCACAAGGTCGCCGTACTGGTCGGCAGCCTGCGCAAGGCTTCGATCAACCGCAAACTGGCTCTGGCCCTGGCCGAACTGGCGCCGGCTTCGCTGCAACTGGAGATCGTCGAGATCGGCGAACTGCCGCTGTACAACGAGGACATCGACGTCGACCCGGCGCCGCCGGCCTACAGCGCCTTCCGGGCCAAGCTCAAGGGCGCGGACGCCCTGCTGTTCGTCACCCCGGAGTACAACCGCTCGATGCCGGCGCCGATGAAGAACGCCATCGACGTCGGCTCGCGCCCCTACGGCCAGAGCGCCTTCAGCGGCAAGCCGGGCGCCGTGCTCAGTGCCTCGCCGGGGGCCATTGGCGGCTTCGGCGCCAACCACCACCTGCGCCAGTGCATGGTGTTTCTCGACGTGCACATGATGCAGCAGCCGGAGGCCTATCTCGGCGGCGCCGGCAGCTTCTTCGACGACAGCGGCACGCTGAGCGACAGCATCAAGCCCTTCCTGCAGAAATTCATCGACGCCTACGCGGCCTGGGTGGCCAAGCACGCCTGATGCATTGCGCCGCCTCCGGGCGGCGACTCGCTCTGCCGATATGCCCTCATCCGCGGCCTGAATGACACTCGCCAGTAGACCGACCGGTCTACATAATCCCACCCATGACCAAGACCACTCGCGACAAACTGATCGACGCCATGATCGACGCCCTGCAGCGCAAGGGCCTGCATGGGGTCGGCCTGAACGAACTGCTGGCCGGAGCCGGTGCGCCCAAGGGCAGCCTGTACCACCACTTCCCCGGCGGCAAGACGGAACTGGCGGTGGCGGCCATCGAGCGTGTCGGCTGGCGTGCCGAACAGGCCTTCGCCACCCTCTTCGAGCATCAGCCCGATCCGCTCGATGCGCTGGCCACCTGGCTGCAGTCGGCCCTCGGCCAGTTGCAGGGCAGTGCCTTCGAGCGCGGCTGTCCGCTGGCCACCGTCGCCCTGGAGAGCGGCCCGGAGGACGGCGAGATCCGCGTCGCCCTGGCCGAGGCCTTCGACACCATTCGTCATGCGCTGCAGCGTCAGTTGCAGCAGCACGGCTACCCCGAGGCCGAAGGCCTCGCCGCGCTGTTCGTCGCGCTCTACGAAGGCGGGCTGCTGCAGGCCCGCGTCGCCGGCACCAGCGAACCGCTGAAACAGGCAGCGCAGACGCTGCTCCACCTGACCCGTCAGCACCGTACGGAGCCCAGATGACATGAACGCCACCATCCGCAGCGAAACCCTGCCCCTGCTCGCCTTGGACGACTATCAGCTGAGCGCCACCCGCTACCACGCGCCACAGCCACGGGCGCAGTTGCTGATCGCCGGCGCCACCGGCGTGCCACAGGGGTTCTACCGGCGCTTCGCCGAACATGCGGCCAGCCGCGGTTTCACCACCCTGACCCTGGACTACCGCGGCGTCGGCCAGTCCAGGCCGGCCAGCCTGCGCGGCTTCGAGATGGACTACCTGGACTGGGCCCACCTCGATCTGGCCGCCGCGGTGGATCAGCATCGGCATGCCGAACGCCCGCTGTTCATGGTCGGCCACTCCTTCGGCGGCCATGCCTTCGGCCTGCTGCCCAATCATGATCAGGTGACCGGCTTCTACACCTTCGGCACCGGTGCCGGCTGGCATGGCTGGATGCCCAGGGCCGAGCAGGTTCGCGTGCTGGCCATGTGGCGCGTGATCGGCCCGCTGATGACGCGCTACAAGGGTTACCTGGCCTGGAGCAAGCTGGGCATGGGCGAGGATCTGCCCATGGGCGTGTACCGCCAGTGGAAGCGCTGGTGCCGCTACCCGCGCTACTTCTTCGACGACCCGCAGATGCCCGGCCTGGCCGAGCGTTTCGCCCAGGTGAGCACCCCCATGGTGGCGCTCAATGCCCTGGACGACCTTTGGGCCCCACCCGCCTCGCGCGATGCCTTCATGGCCGCCTATGTCAACGCGCCCTACCAGGCCCGCACGCTCGACTCGCAGGCCGAGGGCCTGGGCAATATCGGCCATATGGGCTACTTCCGCCCCGCCGCCCAGCGCCTGTGGGACGAGACCCTGGACTGGTTCGAGCAGCTGCACGCCAAGCCCCAGGCGGCCTGACCGCGTAGGGTGCGCTGTGCGCACCAGCCAGGGCGACGGAAACATCGGCGCATGGTGCATACCGGCGATGGCGCACGGAAACATTGGTGCGCATGGCGCACCCTACGGCAGAGCGGTCGAACATTCGTAGGGTGCGCTGTGCGCACCAGCCAGGACGACGGAACCATAGGCGCATGGTGCGTACCGGCGATGGCGCACCAATCTCGCTGCGCACTCGCCTTTCGCCCGAGGCGAATATGACCCTGTACTTCCTGCGGCCGCTGTCTGGCGAACGCCTGCCCGGGCGGGGGCCGAATGGTGTGGTCTGACGCAGTTGAAGTCGCGGGAAATTGCGGAATCGGGCGAACGCCCAAAAAAGAAAACCCCGCGATTGCGGGGCCTTGCAGACTGTTGTCCTGACATCCCTGATCTGCTCACCGTCCTGGTGGCTGTCCAGCGTGTCCCTGTTTCTCTAGGCGCTTCCTGCGCTGAATCCATGCACGGCAGAGTACGCTCGTACCCGACATATCAGAAGTGGCGATAAGCGGCAGCCTTTGTAAGCCTATGCTTACACTCACCCAACCAAGCATTCGCTCGGCTTTATTCTGTGACGCACGTCTTGCTAGACTCCACTTTGTCCTACAAAAACAACAGACCCCGTCAACGGCGGTCATTGGGGCCGATCATGCGCACTGCCATCCTGCTTCTCGGTTGCCTAGCAACCTGTATCAGCCTGCCTGCCGTCGCCAGCGGACAGAATCAGTTGGGCGATCCCAAGCAGGCCATCGAACAGGCCTTCTGGAAAGACCTCTACGGCGCCGGCGGTACGTCGCTGTACTGCGGCCAGACGTTCACGACTCCCGGCAGCACCTTCACCGCCAGCCCCATCTACAGCAGCAAGCAGCTCAAGAGCGCGCTGCGCTGCGTCACCGACCGCCAGTGCACCATCATGAATCCGCGCTATCCCTTTATCGCGGCGGACCTGCACAACCACTACCCGGCCCTGACCCGCGTCGAGCTGGCACGACGCAATGCCCAGTTCGCCGAGCTGGCCGCCGACGTGCCGAGCAAGTTCGCCGACATCGGCTGCGACATGAAGACCAGCTTCCAGCTGGTCGAGCCGCGCGACGAGGCCAAGGGCAATATCGCCCGGGCGATCTTCTACATGCACGTGGAGTACGACCTGCCCATCGTCGGCCTGGTGTCGATGTACAAGAACTGGCACCGCATGGACCCGCCGGACGCGGAAGAAAAGGCGCGCAACGACAAGATCGAGGTGCTGCAGGGCACGCGCAATCGCTTTATCGACGATCCGTCACTGGTGGATCAGCTGATCGCTGATTGAAGTCTCGCTGCGTTCGATATCGCCGCTCCGTAGGGTGTCGCGGGGCCGCCTAGGCTGTGCGCACCGATCTGTCTGCTGAACTACAGCGTGCTTGGTGCGCACAGCGCACCCTACAAATCGCGCGCACCCTACGCTCTGCGCTTGTGCAGCGAACGCAGCTTGTAGCGGTCGCCGGGATGGATCAGCCGCGCGTAGCTGATCAGGTGATCGTCCGACCAGGTGCGGCGGATCACGCTCAGGCAGGGCATGGCCGGGTCGATCTGCAGCAGCTCGGCGGTACGCGCATCCACCAGCACCGCTTCGACCACATGCTCGACATCCGAGATCGGACAGCTGGCGACCAGCACCTCGTTGGGCGTGACCTGGGTGAAGTCGCTCTGCAGGTAATGCGGCACCCAGCGCGGGTTGACGAAGCGGTCCTCGAGCTGGATCGGCAGGCCGTCCTGCAGGTGCACGAGGATGCTGTGAAACACCTCGGCGCCCAGACGCAGCCCCAGGCGCAGGGCCACTTCGTCATCGGCGGCGATGGCCTCGCAGCGCACCACTTCGTTGCCGTAGGCATGGCCGCGCCCGCGCACTTCGCTGGCGATATTCATCACCTCGTGCAGCGGCGATTCGGCCTTGCGGTCGGTGACGAAGGTGCCGAGGCCGGCCTGGCGTACCAGATAGCCCTTCTGCACCAGGTTCTGGATCGCCTTGTTGGCGGTCATGCGGCTGACGGCGAAATCCCGCGCCAGCTGCTCCTCGGGCGGAATCTGGTGATTGACCGGATAGGCACCGCCGTGAATGCGCTCGAGAAGAAAATCCTCGATGGCCTTGTAGCGCGGGGTGGGACTGGTCACGTCGGCTCCTTGGAAATGCCCGGTGCGCGGATGATAGCGGAGCTTGCGCCCCGCTCCCACTTGCGGGAGCGGGCGCAAGCCGCGCGCATCACCCCACCGACGGCAGCATGCCGGCCGGCAGCAGCGGCGTCAGCACGCGCTCGGCCAGCAGTTCGTCGGCAGCGGCGATGTCCGGGGCGAAGAAGCGGTCCTCGACGTAGTACGGCACCTTGGCGCGCAGCGTCTGGCGCGCCTGCTCCAGGGCCGGCGTGCTCTTCAGGCCCTCGCGGAAGTCCAGGCCCTGGCAGGCGCCCAGCCATTCCACGGCGAGGATGCCGCGGGTGTTGGCGGCCATTTCCCACAGGCGCTTGCCGGCGCCCGGTGCCATGGACACGTGGTCTTCCTGGTTGGCCGAGGTGGGCAGGCTGTCGACGCTGTGCGGGTGGGACAGCGCCTTGTTGTCGCTGGCCAACGCTGCCGCCGTCACCTGAGCGATCATGAAGCCGGAGTTGACCCCGCCATTGGCCACCAGGAACGGCGGCAGCTGCGACATGTGCTTGTCCATCATCAGCGAGATGCGCCGTTCGGACAGCGAGCCGATCTCGGCGATGGCCAGGGCGATATTGTCGGCGGCCATGGCCACCGGCTCGGCGTGGAAGTTGCCACCGGAAATCACCTCGCCCTCGGCGGCGAACACCAGCGGGTTGTCGGATACCGCGTTGGCCTCGACGCCGAGCACTTCGGCGGCCTGGCGCAGCTGGGTCAGGCAGGCGCCCATGACCTGTGGCTGGCAGCGCAGCGAGTACGGGTCCTGCACCTTGTCGCAGGCGGCGTGGGAGCGGCCGATCTCGCTGCTGTCGCCGAGCAGGTGACGGAACGCCGCTGCCGCGTCGATCTGCCCGCGCTGGCCACGGGCGGCATGGATGCGCGCGTCGAAGGGCGAGCGCGAACCCAGCAGCGCCTCGACGCTGAGCGCGCCGCAGACGCTGGCGGCGGCGTACAGGTCCTCGGCCTCGAACAGCCCGCGCAGGGCATAGGCGGTGGACACCTGAGTGCCGTTGAGCAGGGCCAGGCCCTCCTTGGCGGCCAGGGTCATGGGCTCCAGGCCGGCGATAGCCAGCGCCTCGGTGGCCGGCAGCCATTCACCCTTGTAGCGCGCCTGGCTTTCGCCGAGCAGCACCAGCGACATATGCGCCAGCGGCGCCAGGTCGCCGGAGGCGCCGACCGAGCCCTTCAGCGGGATATGCGGATAGACCTCGGCATTGACCAGGGCGATCAGCGCGTCGATCACCTTGCGGCGGATGCCGGAGAAGCCGCGCGCCAGGCTGTTGATCTTCAGCAGCATGATCAGGCGCACCATGGCATCGCTCAGCGGCTCGCCGATGCCGGCAGCGTGGGACAGCACCAGCGAGCGCTGCAGCTTTTCCAGATCGGCGTTGGCGATGCGGGTCGAGGCCAGCAGGCCGAAACCGGTGTTAATGCCGTAGGCGGTGCGCCCCTCGGCGATGATCTGGTTGACGCAGGCGACGCTGGCCTCGATAGCCTCATGGGCGGCGGGGTCCAGACGCAGTTGCACGGGTGCCTGGTAGGCGGCGCGCAGGTCGGCCAGGGTCAGCTGGCCAGGGCGAACATGGAGAACGGACATGACTCTACTACCTCAACAGTCGATGGGGGCCAGCTGCTCGCGCAGCTCGGCCAGGGTACGGGGGTCGCGCAGCAGCTGGTAGCTGGCGCGGATATCCAGGTGCAGCGGGTGTTCTTCGGTGTAGTGGGCGATCCGTTCGCGCAGTTTCTGCCAGGCGCGTCCGGTGCCGGCGCCGAAAGGCCGGGCGGCGATGAAATCGAAGGCCTGAGCGGCCAGCAGGTATTCGATGGCGAGCACCTGGAAGGCGTTGTCGAGCGCCTTGTCCAGCTTCAGCGCAGCGCTCTCGCCCAGGCTCAGGTGATCCTCCTGCAGGCCCGAGGTGAGGAAGTTGTCGGTCACCGCCGGCAGCGCCAGGCGCTTGTTGTCCGCCACCAGCGAGGCGGCGCTGTACTGGGCGATCATCTTCCCCGACTTGACCCCACCCTCGGCGGTGAGGAACGGCGGCAGGCTGTTGGCCTGCGGCGTCACCAGGCGGAAGACGCGGCGCTCGGCGATGCTGCTCCACTCGCACACGGCGATGGCCAGCAGGTCGCAGGCCATCGCTACCGATTCGCCGTGGGGGTTGGCCTGGGAGATGATCCGGTGGCCCTCGCCATGGCGCACCACCAGCGGGTTGTCGGTGGCCGAGTTGAGCTCGTCGACCACCTGCTGCGCGGCATGCCGCAACTGGTCGCGGCAGGCGCCGTGCACCTGGGGAATCGAACGCAGGCTCAAGGCATCCTGCAGGCGCTCGCCCTGAGTGAGCTCGAGCACCCGGCTGCCGTCCAGCAGACAGCGCAGATTGGCGGCGCTGCGCTGCATGCCGACATGCGCCTTGCGCTGGATCGCGGCCGGGTCGATGGCATCGAGCTGGCAGCCGAGCGCCTCGAAACTCATCGCCGCGACGATATCGGCCCAGTCCGCCAGGGCATAGGCGTCGGCCAGGGCCAGGCAGGCCAGTCCGGTCATCGCCGGGGTGCCGTTGACCAGGCTCAGGCCGTCCTTGGGCCCCAGCGTCAGCGGCGTCAGGCCGATGGCCTGCAGTGCCTCGCCGGCGTCGAGGCGACGGCCGGCCAGATCCACCTCGCCGACACCGAGCAGGGCCAGGCCGATATGCGCCATATGCGCGAGATAGCCGACCGAGCCCTGCGCCGGCACCACCGGCACCAGATCGTGGTTGAGCATCTGCAGCAGCCCCTCCACCACCTGACGGCTGATGCCCGAATGGCCATGGCTGTAGTTGACCACCGCGCAGCACATGATCGCCCGCACCTGCTCGGCGCGCAGCGGCTCGCCGATGCCACAGGCGTGGCTCATCAGGGTATGGCGGGACAGGCGCTGCAGCTCGTCAGCCGCCAACACCACGTTGCACAGCGCGCCGAGCCCGGTATTGATGCCGTAATGGGCCTTGCCGGAACCGGCCATGGCCAGGACCGCCGCGCGCGCCTCGTCGATACGCGCCCAGGCACTATCGGACAGGCGCAGCGGCTGGCGCTGGCGGGCCACGGCCACCACCTGCTGCCAGTCGGCCGCGCCGTCGCCGATGAGGATCTCTGCCTGACTATTCATTGACCACTCCCGCCAGCGGCGCCGGCTCGTCGACTCGTTCGCCGTTCGGCTCGTGACGCTTGAAGATGAACACCCGCGCTGCCGCGGCGACGATCAGGATGAACAGGAACAGCACGCTGAAACCACCGGCCGCGGCCAGGTACTTGATGCCCTCGACGCCCTGCGCGCCGCCGCCGTAGGCGACCATGATGAAGGCGATGGCGCCGATCGACAGGCCCCAGATCACCTTCTGCCGCTTCGGCGACTCCTCGTCCGCGCGGATATCGTGGGTGCAGATCGAGGCGATGGTGGAGGTCATCGAGTCGGCCGCAGTGGCGAAGGAAATGATCAGGGTGAAGATCGCCAGCGGTACCAGGATCACCGCCAGCGGCAGGTGCTGGAGGAAGCCCCAGAGCCCGGCCACCGCACCGCTCTCGCTGACGATGCGCACCAGGTCGAGGGTGCCGTCGAGCTGCCATTTGATCGCCGAGCTGCCCCAGATGGCAAACCAGACGATGCCGAACAGCGACGGCAGGATCCAGTTGATCACCAGGAACTCGCGCAGGGTGCGGCCGTAGGAGATGCGGGCGAGGAACAGGCCCATCAGCGGCGCGTAGGCGATCCAGATCGACCAGTCGTACATGGTCCACCAGGTCACCAGCGCCTCGCCTCCGGACTCCTTGGTGTCGAACGACCAGAGGAAGAAGTTGTTCAGCCAGTAGCCCAAGGAGGTGGTCGACAGGCTGAGGATGTAGCTGATCGGCCCGACCACCAGCAGGATGATCACGAAGGCGTAGAAGATGTAGGCATTGATCGACGACAGCACGCGAATGCCGCGCTTGAGCCCCGACAGCGCCGAGGCGATGAAGATCGCCGCGATCACCAGAGTCAGCAGCAGCCAGGTCAGCGGCGTCGGGCGGATGCCGTACTGCGACTCGATGCCCGAGCTGATCAGCGCCAGGCCGGCGCCGAGCGACGAGGCCAGGCCGAGGGCGATGGCCAGTACCGCCACCACGTTGACCAGCGAGCGCACCAGCGGCCGCTGTTCGTGACGGCCGATCACCGGAATCAGGGTCGAGGCGATGGAGAACGCCTGGCGGCGGTTGTAGTGCATGTAGCCGATCATCAGGCCGACCACCGAATACATGGCGTAGGGAATGAAGCTCCAGTTATGGAAGCAGCGCGCCAGGGCGAAGATCGCCGCCTCGGCGCTGCCGGGGGCGAAGGACTGGTTGCCGATCTCGCCGTAGACGTTGCCCAGGTAGATGATCGGCTCGTTGACCGAGTAGGTCACCACGCCGGTGGCGATGCCGCCGGTCAGCGCCATGGCGAAGGTGGTGCCCATGGAAAACGCCGGTTTGGCATGCGCCCCGCCCAGACGAATGTCGCCGGCCTTGGAGAAGAAGATGTAGGCGGTGACCGCCAGTGCCGAAATGGCCAACAGCTGATAGAGCCAGGCGAAGTCGACCAGAGAGAAGTAGAAGATGCCCTTGGCCACCTTGACCAGGGCCTCGTTGTCGACCAGCCCCAGGACGACCGCGAGAAGAATGATGGTGAAGGCGGGGACGAACACCCCCACGTTCAGGCGCTTGCGGCTACTTGTATTCATTGTTGCCTGCCTTTGTTGGGAACAGCGTTAAGAAAGCTGCCGGTGCCGCGGACCTCTGCCGCCCGCGGCACCGGCGTTGCGCTCGATGCTCAGATCATCGGCAGCTTCAGGCCCTGTTCCTTGGCGCAGTCGATGGCGATCTGGTAGCCGGCGTCGGCATGACGCATCACGCCGGTGCCCGGATCGTTGGTCAGCACGCGGGCGATACGCGCGGCGGCTTCGTCGGTGCCATCGCAGACGATGACCATGCCCGAATGCTGGGAGAAGCCCATGCCTACGCCGCCGCCATGGTGCAAGGACACCCAGGTCGCGCCGCTGGCGGTATTGAGCAGGGCGTTGAGCAGCGGCCAGTCGGACACGGCGTCGGAGCCGTCCTGCATCGCCTCGGTCTCGCGGTTGGGGCTGGACACCGAGCCGCTGTCCAGGTGGTCGCGTCCGATCACGATAGGCGCGCTCAGTTCACCACTGCGCACCATCTCGTTGAAGGCCAGGCCGAGCTTGGCACGCAGGCCCAGGCCGACCCAGCAGATACGCGCCGGCAGGCCCTGGAAGCTGATGCGCTCGCGGGCCATGTCCAGCCAGCGGTGCAGGTGGGCGTCATCGGGGATCAGTTCCTTGACCTTGGCGTCGGTCTTGTAGATGTCTTCGGGGTTGCCGGACAGCGCCGCCCAGCGGAACGGGCCGATGCCGCGGCAGAACAGCGGGCGGATATAGGCCGGGACGAAGCCGGGGAAGTCGAAGGCGTTGGCCACGCCCTCCTCTTTCGCCATCTGGCGGATGTTGTTGCCGTAGTCGAAGGTCGGCACGCCCATCTTCTGGAAGTCGAGCATGGCTTTGACGTGCACGGCCATGGACTGCTTGGCGGCCTTGACCACGCCCGCCGGATCGGTGGCTGCACGATCCTTGTATTCGGCCCAGGTCCAGCCGATCGGCAGGTAGCCGTTGAGCGGGTCGTGGGCGCTGGTCTGGTCGGTGACCATGTCCGGGCGCACGCCACGCTTGACCAGTTCCGGCAGGATCTCGGCCGCGTTGCCCAGCAGGGCGATGGAGATGGCCTTGCCTTCAGCGGTGTACTTGGCGATGCGCGCCAGGGCGTCGTCCAGATCAGTGGCCTGCTCGTCGACGTAACGGCTGCGCAGGCGGAAGTCGATGCTGCTCTGCTGACATTCGATGTTCAGCGAGCAGGCGCCGGCCAGGGTAGCAGCCAGCGGCTGGGCGCCGCCCATGCCGCCCAGGCCGGCGGTCAGCACCCAGCGGCCCTTGAGGTCACCGCCGTAGTGCTGGCGGCCGGCTTCGACGAAGGTCTCGTAGGTGCCCTGGACGATGCCCTGGCTGCCGATGTAGATCCAACTGCCGGCGGTCATCTGGCCGTACATGGCCAGGCCCTTGGCATCCAGCTCGTTGAAGTGTTCCCAGCTCGCCCAGTGCGGCACCAGGTTGGAGTTGGCGATCAGCACGCGCGGGGCGTTGCTGTGGGTCTTGAACACGCCAACCGGCTTGCCGGACTGCACCAGCAGGGTCTCGTCGTCGTTCAGCTCCTTGAGGGTCTCGACGATCTTGTCGTAGCACTCCCAGTTGCGCGCGGCGCGGCCGATACCGCCGTACACCACCAGCTCCTTGGGGTTCTCGGCCACGTCCGGGTCGAGGTTGTTCATCAGCATGCGCAGCGGCGCTTCGGTCAGCCAGCTCTTGGCGGTGAGCGTGTTGCCGCGCGGGGCGCGGATTTCGATGTCGCGGTACTTGGTCATTTGCGGGCTCCTGTGGAGAACGAGTTAAGGGTGGGCGGTCAGAGCCAGCCCAGAAATTGCGCGAGGTAGGCCAGGGGGATGGCCAGCAGCAGACTGAGCAGGGTGCGCTGCAGCCAGATCAGCAGCAGGTGGCCCAGGCTCAGGGGAATCCGCGTGGCCAGCACGCAGGGAATCGAGGCGGAGAGAAACAGCACGCTGCTCACCGAGACGATGGCGGTGACGAACTTCACCAGCACGTCGGCATCCTTGAGCAGCATCGCCGGCAGGAACATCTCGGCCAGGCCCGAAGACAGGGCGCGGGCCACCTGCATCGGCTCGTCCAGGCCGAACAGCCAGGTCAGCGGATAGAGCAGCAGGCCGAGGGCATCGAACAGCGGGGTGTATTGGGCCGCGAGCAGACCGAGCAGGCCGACGGCGAGGATGCTCGGCAGGATCGCCGCGGTCATGCGCAGACCGTCGAGGAAAGTCTCGCGCAGTGCCATCGGCAGCGAAGGCGCGTTGCTCGCCTGCTGCAGGCCGGCGCGCCAGGCGCTGGCCAATCGGCTTTCGCCGCTCTGCAGCGGCGCTTCCGGGATGGATTCGGACGGCAGCCGCGACAGCGGATAGATGCGCGCGCTGATCGCGGTGACGCTGAAGGTCACCGCCATGGCGCTCCAGAAATACAGGTTCCACTGGCCCATCAGGCCCAGGGTCTTGGCGATGATCACCATGAACGGCGCCGACACGGTGGAGAAACCGGTGGCGATGATCGCCGCCTCGCGCAGGCTGTAGTGGCCCTGGCGGTACATGCGGTCGGTGATCAGCAGGCCCACCGAGTAGCTGCCGACGAAGGAGGCCACGGCGTCGATGGCCGACTTGCCCGGCGTGCGCCAGATTGGCCGCATCACCGGCTGCATCAGCACGCCGATCAGCTCCAGCAGGCCGAAACCGATCAGAAACACCAGGGCCAGCGAGCCCAGCGGCACGATCAGCGCCAGGCTGAGCACCAGCTTGTCGAACAGAAACGGCAGCATGCCGGGCTGATACAGCGCCTGCGGGCCGAGCTGCAGCAGGTAAGCGACGCCGATCAGCAGGCCGAACACCTTGAGCACGCTGAACACGCCGTGGGTGCGGCTGCGCCGCCAGCTGCCGTCGAGCCAGGGGGCAACGGCGCCGTAGAGCATGAACAGCAGCGCCAGGCCGATCACCAGCGGCCGCGCATGCAGCTGCAGGGCGCTGGCGGCGTGGTCGAGGAGAATGGTCGAACGCCCGCCGATCTCGAACGGCACGAAGAACAGCAGCAAGCCGATCAGGCTGTACCCCAGCAGACGGGCCAGCGCACGCGGGCGCGACACGCCCGCGCTCAGCGGCAGGGACTCAGACATGGCGCGGCTCCTGGCCGCGGCGGCGGGCGGTGGTGAACATCGTGGTTTCCTCGTAGTTGTTGTTGTGCGGGAAAGCGTCGGGCTTGCGTGCTCAGAGGCTGAGCAGGTGGATCAGCCGCGCCGCCACCTTGGCGGTGCGGTTGTCGATGTCGTAGTCGGGGTTGATCTCGGCCAGGTCGGCCAGGCGCAGCTTGCCGCTGGCCTTGAGCCGTTCGATCAGCGGCTCGAGCAGCTCCAGGCGCACGCCGCGCCCGGCCGGGGCGCTGACGCCGGGCGCCTCGCAGGCGGGTAGCACGTCGATGTCGATGGTCAGGTAGAGCGCGTCGCAGCCGGCGGCGAAGGCGTCCAGCTCGGCGCCGATGGCCTCCAGAGTGGCCTCGCGGATTTCACGGTCCTCGCGCACCAGCACGTTCAGCTCGGCGGCGCGAGAAAACAGCGCGCGGGTGTTGCTGGCGCGGCTGACGCCCAGGCAGGCATAGCGGAACGGCCAGCCGCGCGCGGCGCACTGCTCGGCAATCTGCGCGAAAGGCGTGCCGGAGGAATGCACATGGGCCGGGTCGCGCAGATCGAAATGGGCGTCGAAGTTGACGATGCCAATCTTCGGCGCAGGGTTACCGGACAGATGTTCGGCCAGACCGGACCAGCTGCCGAAGGCCACCTCGTGGCCGCCGCCGATCACCAGCGGCAGGTGGCCGGCATCCAGCAGCGCACAGACGTTGCGACCGAGGCGGGCCTGCGCCGCTTCCAGGTCACCGTCTTCGCAGGTGACGTCACCGGCGTCATAGGCCGGCGCCTGGCGATGCCAGGCCAGGTTGGCCAGCGCCTTGCGCACGCTTTGCGGCGCGCCGGCGGCGCCGACACGGCCATGGTTGCGGCGCACCCCCTCGTCGCAGGCGAAGCCGAGCAGGGCCAGGCCCGGCTCGCTGGCTTCGCTGAGCGCGCGGATGCGCTGGTGCCAGCGCGCGCTGTCGGCTTCGGGGTCGGTGCGGCCGGTCCAGGCGCTCATGCAATGACGGTCAGCGTGCATAAACCACTTCTCCCTTGAAAACGCGCTGGCGCAGGCGCCCGGCCTGCACCGCATAGGCCAGTTCGGCCGGTTGCTGGATGTCCCACAGGCACAAGTCGGCAGGCGCACCGACCTCGATCCGCCCCAGGTCGAGGCGGCCTAGAGCGCGGGCGGCCTGAGCAGTCATGCCGCTCAGCGCTTCGCGCGGGGTCAGCCGGAACAGGGTGCAGGCCAGGTTGGCCATCAGCGTGGGCATGCAGATCGGCGAGGTGCCGGGGTTGGCGTCGCTGGCCACGGCCATCGGCACGCCGTACTGACGCAGCAGTTCGATGGGCGGCAGCTGGGTTTCGCGCAGCACATGGAAGGCGCCGGGCAACAGCACGGCGACGGTGCCGGCCTCGGCCATGGCGCGCACGCCGGCTTCATCCAGGTATTCGATATGGTCGGCGGACAGCGCGCCGTAGCGCGCCGCCAGGGCACTGCCGCCCAGATTGGACAGCTGCTCGGCATGTGCCTTGATCGCCAGACCATGGGCCTTGGCCGCCTGATAGATGCGCTCGCACTGCGCCGGGGAGAAGCCGATGCCTTCGCAGAACACGTCCACCGCATCGGCCAGACCTTCGGCGGCGGCCGCCGGAATCATCTCGTCGCAGACCAGGCTCACGTAGTCGTCGGCGCGGCCGGCGTATTCCGGCGGCAGCGCGTGGGCGCCGAGCAGGGTGGTGATCACCCGCACCGGGCGCAGCTGCCCGAGGCGACGGGCCACGCGCAGCATCTTCAGCTCGTCGGCGACGGTCAGGCCGTAACCGGATTTGATCTCCACCGTGGTCACACCATCGGCCAGCAGCGCATCGAGGCGCGGCAGGCTGGCAGCGATCAGCTCGTCCTCGCTGGCCGCGCGAGTGGCGCGCACGCTGCTGAGGATGCCGCCGCCGGCGCGGGCGATCTCTTCGTAGCTGACGCCCTCCAGGCGCTGCTCGAACTCGCCGGCGCGGTTGCCGGCGTAGACCAGGTGGGTATGGCAGTCGACCAGGCCGGGAGTCAGCACCCCGCCGCGGCCGGCGCAGGCGGCGCCCTGGGCGTGCGCCTCGTTGAACTCGCGCGCCGGCCATAGACCGGCGATGCGCCCGTCCTCGACCAGCACGGTCATCGCCTCGCTCAGCTGCACCAGGCCATCGAAGACCTGCACATCGCGCCACAGCTGTTTCGAAGTTGATTGCGTCGGCATGGGATTCTCCCTGCTTATTTTGTATATACAATATGAGTGACTCGACCGAGCGTCAAGCCATGAAAATCTTTTTGACCGAGCGGTCATATGAGCGCAGACATCATCGAATGATCGAGCGAAGCGCCCGATATAGAGCCATCAGCATTGATAAGTTAGGCCCGAGCGACCGCGCTGACAATGGTTGCCATTCGTCGCCCACCGACCATGTATATACATTTGGAGAAGCCATGCCCTGCACCCTGCTCGACCTCGCCACTGCCCGCGTCATGCCCTGGAAGAACGGCGGCGGCGAAACCCTGGAACTGGCCATCGCGCCGGCGGGCGCCGGGCTGGAGGATTTCGCCTGGCGCATCAGCAGCGCACGGGTCGGTGCGGCGGGCCCCTTCTCGAACTTTGTCGGCGTCGATCGCAGCCTGGCGCTGCTCGACGGCGAAGGCCTGTGCCTGCGGCGCGGCGACGGCAGCAGTGAGGAGTTGCTCAGCGGCGGCATGGCGGCGTACTTCCCCGGCGAGGAACCGATCGAGGCGACACTGCTGGACGGGCCGGTCAACGACCTCAACCTGATGACCCGGCGCACGGCCTGGCGCCATCGCCTCGCTCCACTGCCTGTACAGGGCCACCGTGCGCTGGATAACGACGCCGCACTGCTGTTGCTCTGGTGCCAGCGCGGCACGGCCATCGCCTGTCGCCTGCCGAGTGGCGAACGGCGCCAACTGGACAGCGGCCAGGGCCTGCTGCTGGAGGACGAGCCCGGCCTGCTGGAATTGCACGCGCAGCAATCCGCCCTGCTCTATGTGGCCTGGCTGTATCGGCAGGGCTGAAGACACCCTGCCGCGGTCACGAAAGCTTAACCCCGCGCCGCCAACATCGAGCCATTGCTGCCCCAAGGGAGAATGGCCGATGACCGCCAATGCCGATGCCTTGACCGTCGAACCCTCGCTGCCGGCCACGCGCCAGTGGCTGTCCTGGTTGCTGGTGGTGGCGCTGATCTACCTGCTGCTGGCCGGCGTCGGCGCCATCGGCGACGGCTTCAAGGCCGCCACCGGCAACAACGCCCGCGAACTGTTCGCCTTCGCCACCAACCCGCTGGTCGGTCTGATGATCGGCCTGGTGGCCACCGCGCTGATCCAGAGTTCCAGCACGGTGACCTCGATCATCGTCGGCATGGTCGCCGGCGGCCTGCCGATTCCCATCGCCATTCCGCTGATCATGGGCGCCAATATCGGCACCTCGCTGACCAGCACCATCGTCAGCCTCGGCCATATTCGCAGCGGCGAGGAGTTCCGCCGTGCCTTCTCGGCAGCCACGGTGCACGACGCCTTCAACATCACTGCGGTGGCCATCCTGCTGCCGCTGGAGCTGCTGTTCCAGCCCTTGCAGCGCCTGTCGCAATCGCTCGCCGGCCTGCTGGTCAGCGATGCCAGCGTCGACATGAAGAGCGTCAACTTCATGAAGACCCTGCTGTCGCCGGCCTCCGATCTGCTCGCGGGCAGCGTCAGCTGGCTGCCCGGCGCCGTATGGAGCGGCGTCGCGCTGATCCTGATCGGCGTGGCGATGATCCTGTTCGTGGTCACGGCCATCGGCAAGGTCCTGCGCAAGGTGATGGTCGGCCGCGCCAAGGACATCATGCACGCCAGCGTCGGCCGCGGCCCGCTGTCCGGCATCGCCTCGGGCAGCGTGATCACCGTGCTGGTGCAGTCGTCCTCGACCACCACGGCGCTGATCGTGCCGCTGGCCGGCAGCGGCGTGTTCAGCCTCAAGCAGGTCTATCCCTTCACCCTCGGCACCAATATCGGCACCTGCGTCACCGCGCTGCTGGCTGCCACCGCGATCACCGGGCCGACCGCGGAGGTGGCCATGCAGATCGCCCTGGTGCACCTGCTGTTCAACCTGCTGGGCATCCTCATCATCTATACCCTGCCCTTGCTGCGTGGCGTACCGCCGATGATCGCCGAAGGCCTGGCCACGCTGGCGCAGCGCAGCAAGCTCTACGTGGTCGCCTATATCGCCGGCCTGTTCTTCGCCCTGCCCCTGCTGCTGATCGGCGCCAGCCAGATCTGAACCCTGCCAAGGAGTCGCCATGAGACGCGAACAGAGTCGCCAGGAAACCCAGCAGCGCATCCACGAGCTGCGCGAAACCCTCAACGAGCTGGAGACGCAACTGGCCGGGATGGAGGCGCAGGAGCAGGCCCAGCACCAGCAGATCGAGCACCTCGACGACTATATCGACGCCGTCGACACCAAGCTCAGCAGCCTGCAGCTGTTCTGGAATTCGCTGAAACAGGAATGGCGCAAGCCCAAGGCGTGATCCCATGACGACCCGACTTTCTCTCGCCAAGACCCTGCTCGGCGGCCTCGCCGTCAGCCTGCTCAGCGCCTGCGACGAGGCGCCACCGGTGACTTCGGCCGCGGCCGACCTGCGTATCGACGGCTCCAGCACGGTGTTTCCGTTGACCCGCGAGGCGGCGCGACGCTTTGAGCGCACGGCCGGGGGCAGCCGCATAGCCGTGGACTTCTCCGGCACCGCGGCCGGCTTTCGCCGCTTCTGCGCCGGCGAGACCGACATCAGCAACGCCTCGCGGGAAATCAATGCCGAAGAACTGGCCTGGTGTCAGGCCAACGGCATCGACTTTCGCGTCGTGCCGCTGGCCATGGACGCCATCGCCGTGGTGGTCAATCCGGCCAATACCTGGGTCGATGCCATCAGCGTCGAGGAGCTGAAGAAGCTCTGGTCGCCGGCTGCCGAGAAAAAGCTCAACAGCTGGCGCGACCTGCGCCCGGACTGGCCGGATGAGCCCATCGTGCTGTTCGGCCGCGGCCAGGACTCCGGCACCTACGACGTGTTCACCCGGGCCATAGTCGGCACCACGCACAGCAGCCGGCAGGATTACCAGGCCAGCGAGGACGAGGAGTTTCTCGCCAGGGCCATCGCCGCGGAGCCCAATGCCCTGGGCTTCTTCGGCATCGGCGCGTATCACCGGCACTGGGACGAGCTCAAGCTGGTCGCCGTCGACGCCGGCAACGGCACGGTCTTCCCTACCCTGGAGACGGTCGCGCAGAACCGCTACCAGCCGCTGACCCGGCCCCTGTTTCTCTACGTCAGCCAGCGCAGCCTGGCGGAAAAGCCGCTGCTGGACAGCTTCCTGCGCCACTACCTGGACGGCCTGCCCGGCTGGATTCACTTCACCGGCTATATGCCGCTGGCCCGCGACAGCTACCGCAGCAGCCTGGAGGCCCTGAGCAAGGCACCCTGAGCGCGCGCAGGGCCGCCTGGGCAGCACGCGGTGACTAGTAGCGCGCCGGCACCAGCATGCTGTCGGGTACCGGCATGCGCAGATAGTCCGGGTTGTAGACCCGCGCCGGCAGTTGCACCTGCGCCCGCGGCACCGTCTGATAGGGGATCTGGCTGAGCAGGTGGGCGATGCAGTTGAGCCGCGCGCGCTTCTTGTCGTCGGCCTCCACCACCCACCAGGGCGCCTCGGGGATATGGGTGCGCTCGAGCATCACTTCCTTGGCCTGGGTGTAGGCCTCCCAGCGTCGCCGCGACTCCAGGTCCATCGGGCTCAGTTTCCACTGCTTGAGCGGATCGTGAATGCGCGCCAGGAAGCGGCGGTTCTGCTCGTTGTCGGTGATGGAGAACCAGTACTTGATCAGCAGGATGCCGGAGCGCACCAGCATGCGTTCGAACTCCGGCACCGAGCGGAAGAACTCCTCGTACTCGGCATCGCTGCAAAAGCCCATGACCTTCTCGACGCCCGCGCGGTTGTACCAGCTGCGGTCGAACAGGACCATTTCCCCGGCGGCCGGCAGATGCGGCACGTAGCGCTGGAAGTACCACTGGGTGCGTTCGCGGTCGTTGGGTGCCGGCAACGCCGCGACCCGGCAGATACGCGGGTTGAGACGCTGGGTGACGCGCTTGATCACCCCGCCCTTGCCGGCGGCGTCGCGGCCCTCGAACAGCACCACCACCTTGAGGTGGTTGTGCACCACCCAGTCCTGCAGCTTGACCAGCTCGCCCTGCAGACGCAGCAGCTCGGAGAAGTAGGTGCGCCGCGACAGATCGCCCGGCTGCAGTGGAACGCCGCCTTCGGCGCGGGCGATCAGGCCATCCATGCGCGCATCGTCCAGCTCCATTTCCAGTTCCTCGTCGAGGCTGTCCTGGAATTCGGCCTGCAGCAGCTGCTCGTAGGCCTGTAACGAACTGTGCATCGGATCGGTCATGACGGCTCCTCGCTGACTGGATTACCCCCACTGGGTCGCCACAGGCTAACGAGCAGCAATGACAGCGGCGTGACCGGCAAAACCCGCCACGTAGGGTGCGCCGCGCACACCGGGGGCGCTTTACCGTAGCCCGGATGCAATCCGGGAAGTGACGATCTGCCCCGGATTGCATCCGGGCTACGAAGCTGGGTCGCCCAGGCTGGCGAACAGCAATGACAGCGGCATGACCGGCAGAACCCGCCACGTAGGGTGCGCCGCGCGCACCGGGGGCTCACGGCGCGGCGCTTTACCGTAGCCCGGATGCAATCCGGGGAAGTGGACGATCTTCCCCGAATTGCATCCGGGCTACGAAGCGACGCGATATGGCATTCGTTGTACCTCGCACCAGAGGCCCAGAACGCAAAAGCCCCGGCACTGGGGCCGGGGCTTTCGGGTGGTGCCGGAGGCGCTTAGAACTGCGCAGCATCCAGCAGGTACAGCGACTCGCTACCGGCCTTGACCGACGCACTCAGCGAGTGAATGCGCGGCAGCAGACGGGCGAAATAGAAGCGTGCGGTGCCCAGCTTGCTGGCGTAGAACTCGTCCTGCCCTTCCTTGCCCAGCGCGGCCCTGGCCATCAGCGCCCACATATAGGCATAGGCGGTGTAGCCGAACACGTGCAGGTATTCCACCGAGGCCGCACCGATCTCGTTAGGGTTGCTCTTGGCACGGTCCAGCACCCAGGCGGTCAGCTCATCCAGGTTCTGCACGGCAGCCGCCAGCGGCGTGGTGAACTCGGCGAGGCTGGCATCGGCCGAAGCGACGAAGGCTTTGATCTCGTCGGCCAGGTGCTTGTAGTAGCTGCCGCCGCTGCCGACGATCTTGCGCCCCATCAGGTCCAGCGACTGGATGCCGTTGGTGCCTTCGTAGATCTGGGTGATGCGGCAGTCGCGCACCAGCTGCTCCTGGCCCCACTCGCGGATGAAGCCGTGGCCGCCGAAGATCTGCTGGCCGTGCACGGTGGTTTCCAGCGCCATGTCGGTGAGGAACGCCTTGGCCACCGGGGTCAGCAGAGCGACCAGTTCGTCGGCGCGCTTGGCGGTGTCCTTGTCCTCGCTGTACTTGGCGGTATCGAGCTGCATGGCGACGTAGCTGGAGAAGGCGCGACCGCCCTCGTTCAGCGCCTTCATGGTCAGCAGCATGCGACGCACGTCCGGGTGCACGATGATCGGGTCGGCGGCCTTGTCCTTGGCGACCGGGCCGGTCGGCGCGCGGCTCTGGATGCGCTCGCGGGCGTACTCGATGGCGCTCTGGTAGCTGCGCTCGCCCAGGGCCAGGCCCTGGATGCCGACGCCCAGGCGCTCGTAGTTCATCATGGTGAACATGGCATTGAGGCCCTTGTTCACTTCGCCGACCAGGTAGCCGGTGGCGCCGTCGAAGTTCATCACGCAGGTGGCCGAGGCCTTGATGCCCATCTTGTGCTCGATGGAGCCGCAGCCCAGGGCGTTCTTCTCGCCCAGCGAGCCGTCGGCGCCCACCATGAACTTGGGCACCAGGAACAACGAGATGCCCTTCGGCCCGGCCGGTGCGTCCGGCAGCTTGGCCAGCACCAGGTGGATGATGTTCTCGGTGAGATCATGTTCTCCGCCGGTGATGAAGATCTTGGTACCGCTGATCTTGTAGCTGCCGTCGGCCTGGGGCTCGGCCTTGGTACGGATGATGCCCAGGTCGGTGCCGGCATGCGGTTCGGTCAGGCACATGGAACCGGCCCAGACGCCGGCGTACATATTCGGCAGGTACTGTGCCTTCAGCTCTTCGCTGGCGTGGTTGAGGATCGACAGGCAGGCGCCGGCGGTCAGCATCGGGTACAGGCCGAAGGACAGGTTGGCCGAGTTGACCATCTCCTCGACCTGGGCGCCGATCACCTTGGGCATGCCCATGCCGCCGAACTCCGGCGAACCGCCGACACCGACCCAGCCGCCTTCGGCGTAGGTCTGGTAGGCCTCGGGGAAACCGGCCGGGGTCTTCACCGCGCCGTTGTCCCAGGAGCAGCCTTCCTCGTCGCCGCTGCGGTTGAGCGGTGCGATGCTGCCGGCGGTGACCTTGCCGGCTTCTTCGAGGATGGCGCTGGCAGTCTCGGCATCGACCACCTCGGCCAGGGCCGGCAGCTCGGCCCAGAGCTTGGAAACTTCGAAGACTTCATTGAGCACGAAGCGCATGTCGCGCAGGGGGGCTTGGTAATCGGCCATGACACATCCTCGGAAAAACGGACTTACGTGAGAGGGCCGAGTTTACTGGAACAACTTTACAGACACATAGGGTCGTGTTGTGACCACATATTCACAACAGGTCACTAACTATCTGATTGATGGAGAGCGAGGAAAAACCTCATCAACCGCTCGTCGCCGGCTTGGCTATTCGCCCCCGGCGGCCAGCTTGACGGCGCCCCGACGCTGGCCGGCGCTGCGGATGCAGTTGCGCCCGGCAGCCTTGGCGCTGTACAGCGCCTTGTCCGCTTCCTTGATCACTTCCTGAGGGTTGCGCTGTTCGGCCTTGCGCTCGGCCACGCCAATGCTGACGGTCACCGACACCTCGCTGGCCCCCTTGCCGGCGCGGCGCGGCTTGCCCTCACGATCGTCGCGCGGCCGGTTCTGCTTGTCGCGCAACTGCATGCGGTACTGCTCGATGGCCAGGCGCACGGTCTCCATATGCGGCAGGCACTGCTCCAGGCTCCTGCCGGGGAACAGCAGGGTGAACTCCTCGCCGCCATAGCGATAGGCCTTGCCACCACCGCCGACCTTGCGCAGCTGGCTGGCGACCAGGCGCAGCACCTGATCGCCGACATCGTGACCGTGGGTGTCGTTGAATTTCTTGAAATGATCGACGTCGACCATGGCGATCACATAGTCACGCCCCAGACGCTGCAGGCGCTCGTTGAGTGCGCGCCGACCCGGCAGCCCGGTGAGCTCGTCGCGGAACGCCATCTGGTAGGCCTCATGAGCCACCGAAGCCACCAGCATGAGCATCACCATGCTGATCATCACCTGCAGCGCGTTGGCCAGGATGAATACCTGCGGCAGCATCCATAGCAGGCCGCACAGGCCAAGCAGTTGCGCCGCGTGCAGCGGGCGGGGACGACGCAGGTATTGCGCCAGCAAGGCGACGAAGGCCAGCAGGAACATCAGATAGGCCAGCTGCGCCAGGTTCATCCAGGCGCCATGCAGCGCCGGCCAGTGAATCTGCGCCAGCCACTCGGCGATGCCCTGCGGATAACGCCGCGCCAGGCCGAAGGCCACCGCACCGATCGCCAGCAGCACCAGCGTGCGAGCCAGCATGTCCTGCGCCAGGTGCGAGCGTTCTTCCCAGCAGCCGTACAAGGCGTAGAGCAGCGGCAGCAGCAGGCAGACCAGGTGAAAGACCAGCGCGGCATCGTCGCGCACCTGACCGCTGTCCCGGAAGTGATCGATCTGGATATCCAGCAGGAAATAGCCGACATACAGCGCCAGCAGCAGGAACACTTCGCGCTGGCGGCCATAGACCAGACAGAAGGCGCCCCCCAGCAGCAGCAGAAGCGTCGGCAACACGTTGAACAGGGAGAGGAAGAATTCGCCGAGCGCCGGCAAGCGTGCAGCCACCAGCCCACCGACCAGCAAGGGCAGCGAGGAGAAGAAGTGACTGAGGCGCAGATTGGCCGGACGAATCACGCTGGCATCCCGGACGATAGATGAAGGCATTCTGCCTGCTTCGCCCCTTGAAAACAGCGACAGGATGCGACATTCGCTTCAATGCACGGCGCAAAAACGACAACGCCGCCCCGAGGGGCGGCGTTGCGGTTCAACCGATCAGGACTTAGAAGCCGAGCGCGAAATGCTCTTCGTCCATTTCCATCAGGTTGTTGGCGCCGGACAGCATGGCTTCGACGTGCGCGCGGGTGCGCGGCAGGATACGTGCGAAGTAGAAGCGCGCGGTCTGCAGCTTGGCCTTGTAGAAGGCCTCGTCGCCGGTGCCGGCAGCCAGCTTCTCGGCGGCCAGGCGCGCCATGTCGGCCCAGAAGTAGGCCAGGCAGGCGTAACCGGAGTACATCAGGTAGTCCACGGAGGCGGCACCGACTTCTTCGCGATCCTTCATCGCAGCCATGCCGATCTTCATGGTGATGTCGCCCCACTCCTTGTTCAGCTTGGCCAGCGGCTCGATGAACTCCTTGACGGAGTCATTGGCTTCGTTGGCCTGGCAGAACTTGTGCACGATCTTGGTGAAGTTCTTCAGGGCGCCGCCCTGAGTCATCAGCACCTTGCGGCCCAGCAGGTCCAGCGCCTGAACGCCGGTGGTGCCTTCGTACATCATGGAGATGCGGCAGTCGCGCAGGTTCTGCTCCATGCCCCACTCGCTGATGAAGCCGTGGCCACCGTAGATCTGCATGCCGTGGGAAGCGGCTTCGAAGCCCACTTCGGTCATGAACGCCTTGGCGATCGGAGTCAGGAAGGCCAGCAGCTCGTCGGCGGCCTTCTTCTCTTCTTCGTTCTGGCTGTACTTGACGATGTCCACCTGCTTGGCGGTGAAGTAGACCATGGCGCGGTTGCCTTCGGCGAACGCCTTCATGGTCAGCAGCATGCGGCGCACGTCCGGATGCACGATGATCGGGTCAGCGGCTTTTTCCGGGGCTTTCGGGCCGGTCAGCGAACGCATCTGCAGACGCTCGCGGGCGTACTTGATGCCACCCTGGAAACCGACTTCGGCGTGGGCCAGGCCTTGCAGCGCGGTACCCAGACGAGCGGTGTTCATGAAGGTGAACATGCAGTTCAGGCCCTTGTTGGCCGGGCCGATCAGGTAGCCGGTGGCACCGTCGAAGTTCATCACGCAGGTGGCGTTGCCGTGGATGCCCATCTTGTGCTCGATGGAGCCACAGGAAACGGCGTTGCGCTCGCCTACGCTGCCTTCGGCATTGGGCAGGAACTTCGGCACGATGAACAGCGAGATACCCTTGGTACCGGCCGGGGCATCGGGCAGGCGGGCCAGAACGATATGGACGATGTTGTCGGCCATGTCGTGCTCACCGGCGGAAATGAAGATCTTGGTACCGGTGACCTTGTAGCTGCCGTCGGCCTGCGGTTCGGCCTTGGTGCGCAGCATGCCCAGGTCGGTGCCGCAATGCGGCTCGGTCAGGCACATGGTGCCGGTCCACTCGCCGGAAACCAGCTTGGTCAGGTAGGTGTGCTTCTGCTCGTCGGTGCCGTGAGCGCTCAGGGTGTTCATCGCACCATGGCTCAGGCCCGGGTACATGCCCCAGGACCAGTTGGCCGAACCGACCATCTCGCTGATGGCCAGGCCGAGGGATTCCGGCAGGCCCTGGCCACCGTGCTCGACGTCATGCGCCAGGCTCGGCCAGCCGCCTTCGACGAACTGCTGATAGGCCTCTTTGAAGCCGGTCGGGGTCTTCACGCCGGATTCGCTCCAGGTACAACCCTCGGTATCACCCACACGGTTCAGCGGCGACAGAACCTGCTCGCAGAACTTGGCGCCTTCTTCGAGGATGGCGTCGACCATGTCCGGAGTGGCGTCCTGGCAACCTGGCAGGCTCTGGTAGTGAGCTTCATAGCCCAGCAGCTCGTCACGAACGAAACGAATGTCACGCAAGGGGGCCTTGTAGTCAGGCATAACGGTAAACCTCTGCGGTGGATTCCTAGTAGTTGGGGTGACCGGCTTTGGCGGTCGCTCTCGGGATCACTCCCGGCTGCCTGGCCACGAGGCTGCGGCCGAAGCAATCAAACAGGCGTTTGAAACATACGTTTACGCCATCCCCTTGTCAAGCGCTGCCAATCGGCCGGCTACGCGACCAGATCGACACGCGGCTCAGGCGCCGGCAATTCACCCAGGCGCCGATACAGATCAAGACTAGGCGCAGACGGCGGGGCTTGCCGCTGCTGGCTCGTCTGTTCCTGCTCGTCGCGCCGGGACCGTGCGCGTTCGTCGCGCGCCTGCTCCGCCGCCGCGGCTTCCTCACGACGCAGCTCGGCCAGCTCGACGCGTGCCTGGGCAGCCTGCGCCTGAGCCAGCGCAGCCACGCGCAGGTCCTGCGCAGAGGGTTCAACCGGGGCCAGCGCCGCGCGCAGGACGATCTCCATCTTGCGCAAGGTGGCTTCAGGGTCGTTGGGAACGGGCGCGGTATCGATGCTGACTTCGCCGGACACGGCATAACGCTGGCCATCGGGCCCGCGCTTGAAACTGTAGGTGGGAGCTCCGGCGTACTGGCCGCCCACTGCCGCATGCGCCTGCTCGTGAGCGCGGACCTCGCGGTCGCGTTGCGCCAGTTCGGCGATTTCCAGCTGCTCGAGACGCTGCTCCTGCGGGCTGGGCTCGCTGTCGCCGGCACGCCCTTCGGTGGCAGGGCGATCGGCCTCCTCGCGTTCCGAGGCGGCCGAATCCGCCTGCTGTTCCTGAGCAGCGGCCACCGGCGGCAGATCGGCGCGGAGCATATCGGGGGAGACATCGGACGAAAGCGGGCGGGCCGGCGCAGCGGAGGGCGCAGGCGCGAACGACGGCAGACTGTTGCCGATCAGCATGTGCTCCCTCCTGCCCCGTTGCTGGCCGCTGCAGCGGCCGGGGCGGAACTACCTATGCACGGGTGTCGATCAGGGTACCCAGCACTTCGTCGGCGGTTTCCACCACCCGTGCGTTGGCGCGCACCTCGTTCTCACCGACGCGCAGCGCCACCAGACTCTCGGCGAGGTCGGGACGGGTCTGCTCGGCAGCGCGTGGCGCCTGGTTGACCTGATTCTGTGCCGGGGTCTGCTGGCTCGCCGGCTGCGCTGGCTGGCTGACGGAATTGCTGGCGATCTCGACGGCAGCCTGCTCGACACGACGCTGCCCGGCCTGAATGCCGCTCAGACCCGAGTTGAATGCATTGGCGGAGATTTCCATCGACAGCTCCCTGCGGGAAATAGAACCTGACGCCCTGTATTGAAGCAGAAGACGGCTAAAAAATGTACAGACAAAAGGCTATCGTCTGTTTGCTGTTTATTACCAGTCTGCCAGCCGCTCAAGGCTGAGATGCTCCGCCACTGCAGCGGCCGAAGCGCTCGCCAGGTGCGGCACACGGCCCAGGCAAGGAGCAGGCAGACGCTCGGCCAGGGTGGCGAGGTTTTCCTCTAGGCGCGAGGTGTGCGGGTCGACCACGTTGGCCACCCACCCCGCCAGGCTCAGACCGTCACGTGCGATGGCCTCCGCGCTGAGCAGCGCATGGTTGATGCAGCCCAGGCGCACACCCACCACCAGAATCACCGGTAGCTCGAGCGCCACGGCGAAGTCGGAGAGGTTCTCGGTGCCGGCCAGGGGCACACGCCAGCCACCGGCACCTTCCACCAGAGCGAAGTCCGCGCCCTTGGCCAGGATCGCCCTTACCGGCCCGAGCAGGCTGGCGACATCCAGCCGTACCCCGGCCTCGCGCGCCGCCAGATGCGGCGCGATGGCCGGCGCGAAGGCGAAGGGGTTGACCTCCTCGTAGCGCAGCGGCAGGGAGCACTGCGCAAGGAGCGCGAGGGCATCGTCATTGCGCAGGCCATCGGCGCTCGCGACGCAGCCGGAGGCCACCGGTTTGGCCGCCGCCGTGCTCAGCCCTTGCAGACGCGCCGCATGCAGCAGGCCGGCGGAAATGGTGGTCTTGCCGATTTCAGTATCCGTGCCGGTAACGAAGTAGGCGTGAGTCATATCGGTTTCCTCTGCGGTATCCGAGCGCGCTCTGCCGCGCCGCGAAACAGCTCTAGCGGGGTTTGCCCAGCACGCCGTAGACCACCTGGTACGTGGCGGGCAGCCCGGCTGGCTGGCGGAACGTCTCGTAGGCCTCGATCAGCGCGCGAATCCGCGCGCGCCCGGTCAGCCCGCCCGGGCGGCCGGGATTGAGGTTGTGCGCGCCGAGGTCCTTGAGCGAACTGGTCAGGCTGCGCAAATCGGCAAAATGCAGGGTTTCGGCCCGGCGCTGCAGCGCCAGCACCTGCATCTCGCTGCCTGCGCAGAGCTGCTGATAGTCCTCGAACCGGCGAAAGCGGTTGACGTGGACGAAGCCATCGACCGCCTGCCAGCTGTCGCGCAGCTCCTGCAGGGTGCCGACGCACAGGCTGGAAAAGGCCATCACGCCGCCGGGACGCAGCACGCGCCGGGCCTCGCTCAGCACCCGCTGAAAATCTCCGCACCACTGCAGGGCCAGGCTGGAGAACAGCAGATCGGCGCTGGCGCATTGCAGTGGCAGCGCCTCTGCATCGCCGGCGATGAAATGCGTCGCACCGCCAAGCGGCCGGGCATGACGCAGCATGCCCTCGGCGATATCCACCGCCACGCCCTCGCCTGACGGGTAGCGCTCGGCCAGGGCGCGGGTGAAAAATCCGGTGCCGCAGCCCAGATCCAGCCAGCGCTGTGGCTGCAACGATGCGGGCAGACGCGCCAACAGCTGCACGCCGACGCTGCGCTGCAACTCGGCCACGGCGTCGTAGCTTTCGGCCGCGCGGGAAAAGGAGGCGGCGACCTGGCGCTTGTCCGGCAGGCCGCCGGGCTGGGCGTACTCGCTCATAGACCGACCCCGCAGGGGATGCCACGGGATGTCTGCAGTTGGTGCGCGCGGCGCACCCTACGAGTACTCGGCATACCGGGAAAGCGAGGGTGCGACGCCTCTACGTAGGGTGCGCCATGCGCACCAAAGGATTCCGGCGGCTGGTGCGCGCAGCGCACCCTACGGACACTCGGCATACCGGGGAAGCGTGGGTGCGGCGCCTGCACGTAGGGTGCGCCGTGCGCACCAAGGGATTGCGGCACTCCGCGGCAGCAAGTCGGCCTCCTACGCGTCGCCATCGCTGGCCTCGCGGATAAACTCGAGCAGCAGCCCCGCCAGGGCCTGCGGTTGTTCCACAACGAAAGCGTGGCCGCAGCCCTCCAGCACGTCCACCTCGCCGGCTGACAGCAGCGCCAGCAGCTCATCGGCGACGGTGGCCGGCACCAGGGCGTCCTGTTCGGCCAGCAGGTGCAGCTGCGGTCCGGCGAAGGTCGCGAGCGCGGTACGGTTATCCAGCGTCGCCAGTACCTGCAGTCCGGCCAGCAGCGAAGGCTCGTTGGCCAACACATTGGCCTGCAGCAGGCGCGCCAGGCCTCGGGCGTCGCCGCTGCCCTGAGCGCAGAGCATGGCGAAACGCTTGAGCGTGGCGCCGGCGTTGTGCGCGCAACCCTCATAGAAGGTGGCATAGGTATCAGCCGGCATCGCCTGCGGCCAGGCGTCGCTGGAAACGAAGCGTGCGTTGCTGGCCAGGCCGATCAGGCCATGGCAACGCTCGCCGCGGCGTGCGGCCAGGGCGGCGGCGAGCATGCCGCCGAGCGACCAGCCGGCCAGCCAGCAATCGCCCGGCAGTCGCGCGTCCAGCTCGTCCAGCCAATCCGGCACGCTGACCGAGGTCAGCGCCGGCAGTTCGGCAACCTGCACCTGCAGTTCGTCACCCAGCGCCTCGGCCAGCGGCTGCAGCACGGCACCATTCAGGCCCCAGCCCGGCAACAGGATCAGCGTCTCACGCATCGGCCTGCACCTGCGGCCAGCACTCGGCCAGGGCTTCGAGCAGCAGCTCGAGTTGCGCCTCGCTGTGCGCGGCGGACAGGGTCACGCGCAGCCGCGCGCTGCCCGCCGGTACGGTGGGCGGACGGATGGCCCCGACCAGCAGGCCGCGGTCCTTGAGCAGGGCCGAGAGTTTCAGCGCCCGGGCGCTGTCGCCGACCAGGATCGGCTGGATCGGCGTCGGGCTGTCCATCAGGCTCAGGCCGATCTCGGCCGCGCCCTGACGAAAGCGCGCGATCAGCCGCTGCAGGTGCTCGCGGCGCCAGCCTTCTCTGCGCAGCAGCTCCAGGCTTTTCAAGGTGGCGCAGGCCACCGCCGGCGGCTGGCTGGTGGTGTAGATGTAGGGGCGGGCGAACTGGATCAGGGTCTCGATCAGTTCCTCGCTGCCGGCGACGAAGGCGCCGGCGGTACCGAAGGCCTTGCCCAGGGTGCCGACCAGCACCTGCACCTCATCCAGGCCCAGACCGAAGTGCTCGACGATGCCGCCGCCGGTGGCGCCCAGCGGGCCGAAGCCATGGGCGTCGTCAACCATCACCCAGGCGTCCCGGGCGCGCGCTTCGGCGCACAGCACCGGCAGATCGGCGAGGTCACCGTCCATGCTGAACACGCCATCGGTGACCACCAGGCAGTTGCCGCTGGCCTTGCGCAGGCGATTGGCCAGGCTCACCGCATCGTTGTGCAGGTAGCGCGAGAAACGCGCGCCGCAAAGCAGGCCGGCATCGAGCAGCGAGGCGTGGTTGAGACGGTCCTGCAGCACGCTGTCGCCCTGACCGAGCAGCGCGGTGACGACCGCCAGGTTGGCCATGTAGCCGGTGGAGAACAGCAGCGCCCGCGGGCGCCCGGTGAATTCCGCCAGCGCCTCTTCCAGCTCATGGTGCGGCGTGCTGTGGCCGATCACCAGATGCGAGGCGCCGCCGCCGACGCCCCATTTTTCCGCACCCAGCTGCAGGGCACGGATCACCTCGGGGTGATTGGCCAGGCCCAGGTAGTCGTTGGAACAGAAGGCCAGCAGCTCCTGATCGTCGGCGCGCACCTGTGGCCCCTGCGGGGTCTGCAACAGCGGGCGCTGGCGGAACAGATCGGCGGCCTGGCGCTCGGCCAGGCGGGCAGCGAGATCGAAGCTCATGCACGGTTTCCGTAAGAGCGAGCAGCGCTCGCTCCCACACAAGAGGAATCAGGCCGAGGCGGCGTTGTAGAACAGCTTGGAATCGCGCTGCTCGACCAGCGCCTGCTCGATGGCGGCCTGGTGCACCTCGTCGGCATGTTCCTCGCGCTCTTCCGGCTTGATGCCGAGGCGCTTGAACAGGGCCATGTCCTTGTCCGCCTGGGGGTTGGCGGTGGTCAGCAGCTTCTCGCCGTAGAAGATGGAGTTGGCGCCGGCCATGAAGGCCAGGGCCTGCATCTGCTCGTTCATCTGCTCGCGGCCGGCGGACAGGCGCACGTGGGATTTCGGCATCATGATGCGCGCCACGGCCAGGGTGCGGATGAAATCGAACGGGTCGACGTCCTTCTCCTCGGCCAGCGGCGTGCCCTTGACCTTGACCAGCATGTTGATCGGCACGCTCTCCGGGTGCTCCGGCAGGTTGGCCAGCTGGATCAACAGCCCTGCGCGGTCGTCCACCGACTCGCCCATGCCGAGGATGCCGCCGGAGCAGATCTTCATCCCCGCCTCACGCACGTAGGCCAGTGTCTGCAGACGCTCGGAATAGGTGCGGGTGGTGATGATATTGCCGTAGAACTCCGGCGAGGTATCGAGGTTGTGGTTGTAGTAGTCCAGCCCCGCCTCGGCCAGCGCCTGGGTCTGCTCCTGGGTCAGCTTGCCCAGGGTCATGCAGGTTTCCAGGCCGAGCTTCTTCACGCCCTCGACCATCTTCAGCACGTAGGGCATGTCCTTGGCCGACGGATGCTTCCAGGCCGCGCCCATGCAGAAGCGGGTGGAGCCGATGGCCTTGGCCTCGGCGGCGGCCTTGAGCACCTTCTCCACCTCCATCAGCTTTTCCTTGTCCAGGCCGGTGTTGTAGTGGCCGGACTGCGGGCAGTACTTGCAGTCCTCCGGGCACGCGCCGGTCTTGATCGACAGCAGCGTGGAAACCTGCACACGGTTGGGGTCGAAGTGCTGACGATGGACGCTCTGCGCCTGGAACAGCAGGTCGTTGAACGGCTGCTCGAACAGTGCGCGAACCTCGGCAAGAGTCCAGTCGTGGCGGGTGGTGATTGCGGCGGTTGCGCTCATTTGAGAAGTCCTTCGACGCTTGGCGGCATCTGTTGTCGGGCCCACAGGGGCATTCAGGCTCAGGCCATCATATGTGGCAGTTGGATGCTGTCAACCGCAAGAAAGACACAGGTTTACTACTGATCAATAATTGATCAATCGAACTTCCATCATGGCATCTTGCCAAATACCTACCCCCACAACAGGACGCTTGCATGCTGGTAGAAGGTTTTTTCGAAGGGCTGGGCCATGCCCTGGGCCGCGCCATCCGCTTCGTCGTCGACATGCTCTCCGGCGCGCTGGGCGCCGTGGCCGATGCCATCGACGATTTTCTCCACGGTCTGGCCAGCGCCATCGGCATGGATGTGTCGATCTTCAGCATCATCCTGCTGATCATCGGCCTGCTGTTTCTCTACAGCGGCATACGCGCGCTGCTGCGCCGCTCCATCGTCGGCGGCGTCATCTGGCTGTTCCTCGGTCTGGTGGTGATGGGCTGGCTGATTCGCTGAGAGCCGACTAGCCTCAGGGTTTTCGCTCACGGACGAGCCCGCATGCCGCTCTTTCCAGCTTCGCTCGCGCATCGCCTTGCTTGGCTGCGCCCCAGGCGCCACTGCCAGCTGTGCGATGAAGCCAGCGATCACGCCGAACTGAGCATCTGCAGCGCCTGCCAGGCCGATTTGCCCTGGCTCGGCGCACACTGCCAGGTCTGCGCAGTGCCGCTACCGGCCCAAGGCATGATCTGCGGCGCCTGCCAGAACAAGCCGCCGAGCTTCGCCCGCGTGGAAGCGCCGTGGCGCTACGCCTTTCCGGTGGACAACCTGATCACCCGCTTCAAGCACCAGGGCCAGTGGCCCCACGGCCGCCTGCTCGGCGAGCTGCTGGCCGAGCACCTGAGCCACGCCTACGACGAAGGGCTGGCGCGCCCGCAGGTGCTGCTACCGGTGCCACTGGCACGCAAGCGCCAGCGACTGCGCGGCTTCAACCAGGCGCAGATGCTCGCCACCTGGCTGGGCGCCAGCCTGGGTTTGCCGGTGCAGCATGACTGGCTGCAGCGCCGCATCGACACGCCCGCGCAGCAGGGTCTGGACGCCGCCACGCGCAAGCGCAACCTGCGCCAGGCCTTCACCCTGGATGCCAAAGCGCAGGTTGCCGGCTGCCATCTGGCGCTGGTCGACGACGTACTCACCACCGGTGCGACCGCCGGTACGCTCGCCCGTTTGCTGCGCCACGCCGGTGCCCAGCGGGTCGATGTCTACTGCCTGGCCCGCACGCCGCGCCCGGGCGATGGCTGACTTGACGCACATGGCGCAGTCCCGCACCGTGCCGTGCAGTTCTCCAGCCGCCCAAGAGCCATGTCGCCACTCGATCCCCTCGCCCAGTTGCTCAACCGCCGCCCGAAGCGCCTGGCCCTGCTCGAGCAGATCGCCGAGCAGGGTTCCATCACCCGCGCGGCCAAGGCAGCCGGGCTCAGCTACAAGGCGGCCTGGGATGCCATCGACGAGCTGAACAACCTGTCCGAACAGCCGCTGGTCAGCCGCAGCGTCGGCGGCAAGGGCGGTGGCGGTGCGCGTCTGACGCCTGCCGGCGAGCGCCTGCTGGCATTGCAGCGCCGGCTGCAGGCGCTGCAGACACAACTGCTGCAGGCCGCCGGCGACGAGGCCGACCTGGAACTGCTCGGTCGCCTGATGCTGCGCACCAGCGCGCGCAACCAGCTCGCCGGGCGCGTGCGCCAGATTCAGGCCCACGGCCACAACGACCTGATCGATATCGAACTGCCTGGCGGTGCGCACCTGCAGGCGCAGATCACCCACGACAGCACGGAAAACCTGCAGCTCAGCGCTGGCAGCAGCGTGGTCGCCCTGATCAAGGCCGGCTGGCTGGAGCTGCAGCCGCTGAGCCAGGCGGCAGACGCCGAACGCAATGCACTGGAAGGCCGTATCGAGCAGATCCTGCCGGCCAGCGATGGCCCCAGCGAAGTGCGCATGAGCCTGACCAACGGCCAGACCCTGTGCGCCTCGGTCGAGCCGCAACACCTTGCGACGCTGGGCCTGGTCGTCGGCGACCCGGTGCGCGCGCAATTCGCCGCCAGCCAGGTGCTGCTGGGTACGCAACTGTAGGGCGGGTGCTGCTGCATCCGCCCGACGGCCGGACCATCGGCCAGGTACACTGTGCCTCCACCTATGCGGAGCCGCTCATGAGCCACCCCTTCTCCACCCTCACCCCGGATCTGGTGCTCGATGCCGTGGAGAGCCTCGGCTATCTCAGCGACGCCCGCGTATTGGCACTCAACAGCTACGAGAACCGCGTCTATCAGGTGGGCATCGAGGACGAAACGCCGCTGATCGCCAAGTTCTATCGCCCGGACCGCTGGAGCGATGCGGCAATCCGCGAAGAGCACGCCTTCAGCCTGGAGCTGGCCGAACACGAAGTGCCGGTGGTGGCGCCACTGCTGCGTGATGGCGAGACGCTGTTCGAGCATGGCGGCTTTCGCTTCGCGTTGTTTCCCCGCCGCGGCGGACGCGCGCCGGAGCCGGGCAATCTCGACCAGTTGTATCGCCTCGGCCAGTTGCTCGGGCGCATGCATGCCATCGCCGCCAGCCGCCCCTTCGCGCATCGCGAAAGTCTGACGGTCAGCGGCTTCGGCCACGCCTCGCTGGCCGCCCTGCTCGACGGCGGCTTCGTACCGCGCAGCCTGCTGCCCGCCTACGAGTCGGTGGCGCGCGACCTGCTCGCCCGTCTCGACGAGCTGTTCGCCCGCGTGCGCTACACGCCGATCCGCCTGCACGGCGACTGCCACCCGGGCAACCTGCTGCACCGCGACGACGCCTTCCATATGGTCGATCTCGACGACTGCCGCATGGGCCCGGCGGTGCAGGACCTGTGGATGATGCTGGCCGGCGAGCGCCACGAACGCCTCGGCCAGCTCGCCGAGCTGGTCGACGGCTATCAGGAATTCCACGACTTCGCCGCCCGTGAACTGCCACTGATTGAGGGTCTGCGTGCCCTGCGCCTGATGCACCACAGCGCCTGGATCGCCAAGCGCTGGGACGATCCGGCCTTCCCCCTGGCCTTCCCCTGGTTCGCCGGCGAACGTTACTGGGGCGACCAGATTCTCTCTCTGCGCGAACAACTGGCGGCGCTGGACGAGGAGCCGCTGCGGCTGTTCTGAGGCGTCGTTTCGATCCCTCATGTAGGGTGCGCCGTGCGCACCGATGCGGGCGATGCCGAACGGTGAGCAGGTGTATCCGGAACGGCTGGTGCGCGCGGCGCACCCTACCTGGACGGAGACTCGGGGCGCCGTTCCCGGATGGCATCGGGCTACGTACTGGGTCGACCGATACAGTTGCGCGCGCCGCGTAAACTTTGCCTTACGACTTTGCCGGCCGCTCGGCATGCGGAAAAACCTGAACGAACAGACAAGGCCGGGGCCGGAGGGCTAGAATCTCGCGGCAACCGTTAGCTGCCTAACCAAGGATTTCCGATGGCCACCGCCAACCCGCAACGCGGGTACATTCTGGGCCTTACCGCCTACATCATCTGGGGTCTGTTCCCGCTCTACTTCAAAGCTCTGCAAAGCGTCCCGGCGATGGAGATCATCGTCCACCGGGTGCTCTGGTCGGCGCTGTTCGGCGGCCTGCTGCTGCTCGTCTGGAAACACCCGGGCTGGTGGCGCGAGCTGCGCGACAACCCCAAACGCCTGGCGGTGCTGGCCGGCTGCGGCCTGCTGATCGCCACCAACTGGCTGGTGTACGTGTGGGCGGTGAACAGCGAGCGGATGATCGAGGCCAGCCTGGGCTACTACATCAACCCGCTGATCAACGTGCTGCTCGGCCTGCTGATCCTCGGCGAGCGCCTGCGCCGCCTGCAGTGGCTGGCGGTCGGCCTGGCCGCGCTGGGCGTGCTGCAGCAGCTTTGGCAGGTGGGCAGCCTGCCCTGGGTGTCGCTGGTACTGGCGCTGACCTTCGGCTTCTATGGACTGATACGCAAGCAGGCGCCGGTGGCCGCGCTGCCCGGGCTGGTGGTGGAAACCTGGCTGCTGCTGCCGGTGGCACTGGCCTGGCTGGTGCTGCACCCCGCGGCGATGAGCAGCCAGGCGAGCTTCTGGACCAGCAGCGAGGCGCTCTGGCTGGCGGCGGCCGGCCCCATCACTCTTGTACCGCTGGTGTGCTTCAACGCCGCGGCGCGGCATCTGCCCTACACCACGCTGGGCTTTCTGCAGTACCTGGCCCCGACCCTGGTGCTGTTGCAGGCCATCCTGCTGTTCGACGAACATTTCTCGCCGAGCACCCTGCTGGCCTTCGCCTGCATCTGGGCCGGGCTGTTTGTATACAGCCTGGATATCTGGCTCAGCCTGCGCAAGCGCTCGAACGCTTAACTCGGCGGTGCGCACGGCCACCCTACGATTCCGCGCCGAGCATCCTCGTAGGGTGCGCCGCGCGCACCGGCTCTCTTTCACTGAACAAAAAACACCCATCCGGCGCCAGGCCTCGCCAACCCTGGCGCTGCGCCTGTCACCCCCGGCTTATCCACAGATCCATCCCCGGCATTTGTGCACAAGCCCTTGATCCTGCTGCATTTTTGGCCAGCCAACGAAAAGCCCCTGGGCACTAGCTGGCCGTTGAAAACGTAGGCGAGGCAGGCAAGACAAGGCAAAAACGGCCGAAAAAGCGCAGTTTACGAAGTTGTAAATGAGCATTTTGAGGCCGTTTTTAACGCAGTGCTGCCAACGCAGGTAGTTTTCAACGGCCAGCTAGGCAGTGCGCCGGGGCTCCCCAGTTTACCCACAGGCTGATCCACGCCTGCCGTGGATATCAATCCTCGGCGCGCAGATTCAGCTCCACCATCAGATCGTCGGCCAGGGTTTCCAGGCGCGTCTGCAGCTGCTCCAGGGGCAGCGTCTCCGGCACGGCCAACAGCGCTTCGGCGGTGAATAGCAGCTCGCCGCTCATCGGCGCCGGGGCCACTTCGGTCAGCAGGTTCTCCAGATTGACGCCCTGCTCGGCCAGCACGCGGGTGATGTCGCGCACGATACCGGGGCGGTCGTTGCCCACCAGCTCCAGACGAATCGAGGTGAAACGCCCACCCGGCTCGCTACCGCTGGCCGCCAGCTGCACGCGGATGCCCTGGGCACTCAGCGCTTCCAGATCCTTGATCAGACCGCCGTGCGCCTCGGCCGGCACGTCTACCCGCACGATCCCGGCGAACTGCCCGGCCATGCGCGCCATGCGGCTCTCCAGCCAGTTGCCGCCGTGCGCGGCGACGCAGCCGGCCAGACGCTCCACCAGGCCGGGCTGATCCGCGGCAATCACTGTCAATACCAGATGATCCATGTACGGCCTCTCTCATTCATGTAGTGCTAGGGGTTCAATTCTGTAGTGCCAGCCAGTAAGTCAGAAACTGCTCGTCGCGCACATAGCCCAGGCGTTCGTACAGGCGCTGTCCGGCCAGGTTGGTTTTCGCCGTCTCCAGTTGCAGGCCGCAGGCCCCGCTGGCCTCGGCATGGGCGCGCGCCGCGTTCATCAGGGCCTCGCCGACGCCCAGGCGGCGGGCGGACTCGTGCACATACAGATCGCTGAGCAGCCAGGCCGGTTCAAGGGCCAGCGATGACTGGAAGGGGTAGAGCTGGACGAAGCCCAGGGCGACGCCCTGCGCATCACGCGCGATGAACAGCTGCGAGTCGCCGCGTTTCAGGCGCTCGCCGAGGAAGGCGGCGATCTGCGTCTCGGCCTTGGGCACCTCGTAGAAACGCAGGTACCCGGCGAACAGGCGGGTGAGGTCTTCAAGATCGGCAGTAGCGGCGACAGATACCAGCATGACAGGCTCCAACGGCTTGGCCGCAGTATAGGTGAAGGTGGCGTAGGCCATATTCGGCTCGTTGTCAGTAGGCCGCACAATTAATCGTGTACGTTTTTGCATTTTTTATGAAACAATAGCGAACTTTTTTGAACACAACGCGTACTTCTCGTGACCGTAATCAGTCTTTTGGTCGCGGTCTGACGCACACCCACTGCATTTCCCCGGAATCTTGATGTAGTATGCCGCGCCACGGACTACAAGACGGCCAGACCGTCTCCGACGAGCCTCTCTGAAAGCGCAGGCGGTGACCCGCAGGTCGTTTTCAGAGGTGCCCGAAGCGGCGATTGAGTAAAGCTCAGATAGTGAGGCAAGTGATGACTGAACGCGTTCAAGTCGGTGGCCTGCAGGTCGCCAAAGCCCTGTACGACTTCGTGAACAACGAAGCCATTCCCGGTACCGGCATCGCTGCCGACCAGTTCTGGGCCGGTGCCGCTGCGGTCATCAAGGACCTGGCACCGAAGAACCGTGCCCTGCTGGCCAAGCGCGACGAGCTGCAGGCACAGATCGATGCCTGGCACCAGGCGCGCAAGGGTCAGGCCCATGACGCCGCTGCCTACAAGGCCTTCCTCCAGGAAATCGGCTACCTGCTGCCGGAGCCGGAAGACTTCCAGGCCACCACTGCCAATGTCGACGAAGAGATCGCCCGCCTGGCCGGCCCGCAGCTGGTGGTGCCGGTGATGAACGCGCGCTTCGCCCTGAACGCTTCCAACGCCCGCTGGGGCTCGCTGTACGACGCGCTGTACGGCACTGACGTGATCAGCGAAGAAGGCGGCGCCGAGAAGGGCAAGGGCTACAACAAGGTGCGTGGCGACAAGGTCATCGCCTTCGCCCGCGCCTTCCTCGACGAGGCCGCGCCGCTGGCGGCCGGCTCGCACGTCGATGCCACCGGCTATGCCATCGTCGGCGGCAAGCTGGTCGTCGCCCTCAAGGGTGGCAGCAACAGCGGCCTGCGTGACGACGCGCAACTGGTCGGTTTCCAGGGCGAGGCCAGCGCGCCGATCGCCGTGCTGCTCAAGCACAACGGCCTGCACTTCGAAATCCAGATCGACGCCTCCAGCCCCATCGGCAGCACCGACGCCGCTGGCGTGAAAGACGTGCTGATGGAAGCCGCGCTGACCACCATCATGGACTGCGAAGACTCCGTCGCGGCGGTCGATGCCGATGACAAGGTGGTGGTCTACAAGAACTGGCTGGGCCTGATGAAGGGCGACCTGGCCGAGGAAGTGTCCAAGGGCGGCCAGACCTTCACCCGCACCATGAACCCGGACCGCGTCTACACCAAGCCGGACGGCTCCGAGCTGACCCTGCATGGCCGCTCGCTGCTGTTCGTGCGCAACGTCGGTCACCTGATGACCAACCCGGCCATTCTCGACGCCGAAGGCAACGAGATTCCCGAAGGGATCCAGGACGCGCTGTTCACCAGCCTGATCGCGGTGCACAACCTGATCGGCAACACCACGCGCAAGAACACCCGCACCGGCAGCGTGTACATCGTCAAGCCGAAGATGCACGGCCCGGAAGAAGTCGCCTTCGCCAGCGAAATCTTCGCCCGCGTCGAGGATGTGCTGGGCCTGGCCCGCAACACCCTGAAGGTCGGCATCATGGACGAAGAGCGCCGCACCACCGTCAACCTCAAAGCGTGCATCAAGGCCGCCAGCGAGCGCGTGGTCTTTATCAACACCGGCTTCCTCGACCGTACCGGTGACGAGATCCACACCTCCATGGAAGCCGGCGCCGTGGTGCGCAAGGCCGCCATGAAGAGCGAGACCTGGATCGGCGCCTACGAGAACAACAACGTCGACGTCGGCCTGGCCACCGGCCTGCAGGGCCGCGCGCAGATCGGCAAGGGCATGTGGGCCATGCCGGACCTGATGGCGGCGATGGTCGAGCAGAAGATCGCTCACCCGCTGTCCGGCGCCAACACCGCCTGGGTCCCCTCGCCGACCGCAGCCACCCTGCACGCCCTGCACTACCACAAGGTCGACGTGTTCGCCCGTCAGGCCGAACTGGCCAAGCGCACCCCGGCTTCGGTTGACGACATCCTGACCATCCCGCTGGCCAAGGACACCAACTGGAGCGAGGAGGAAATCCGCAACGAGCTGGACAACAACGCGCAAGGCATCCTCGGCTACGTGGTGCGCTGGATCGACCAGGGCGTCGGCTGCTCCAAGGTGCCGGACATCAATGACGTCGGCCTGATGGAAGACCGCGCCACCCTGCGCATCTCCAGCCAGCTGCTGGCCAACTGGCTGCGCCACGGCATCGTCAGCGAGGCGCAGGTGGTCGAAAGCCTCAAGCGCATGGCGCCGGTGGTGGATCGTCAGAACGCCAATGACCCGCTGTACCGCCCGCTGGCCCCGGACTTCGACAACAACGTCGCTTTCCAGGCCGCGCTGGAGCTGGTGGTCGAAGGCACCAAGCAGCCCAACGGCTACACCGAGCCGGTGCTGCATCGCCGTCGTCGCGAGTTCAAGGCCAAGAACGGCCTCTGATTCGCAGTCGCCGCAAGAGAACCGCCCTACGGGGCGGTTTTTCATTGCCCCTCCGCGAGGCCCCCTACTTAGGTGCAATGGGCAAGGCGACCGATCCGCGCCACACTGCAAGCATTCCGAAGCTGCGAGGCGCAAGCCCATGAGCAAGGCCGATGCCATGGCCGATGCGGGCAAGACCGCGGTGCTGCAGAACATTCACGGCACCATGGAGTTCCTGCAGAAGTTTCCCCCCTTCAACCAGATGGACACCGCCCATCTGGCGTTTCTGGTCGAGCACTGCCAGCTGCGCTTCTACGCCGAGGGCGACTCGATCATCAAGCCGAGCGACGGCCCGGTCGAACACTTCTACATCGTCAAACAGGGTCGCGTGCACGGCGAGCGCCCGCACAGCGCGCGGCGCGGCACCGAAACCACCTTCGAGATCACCGTCGGCGAATGCTTCCCGCTGGCCGCGCTGATCGGCGAGCGCGCCACCCGCACCGAACACCTGGCTGCCGAAGACACCTTCTGCCTGCTGCTGACCAAGCTCGCCTTCGTCAAGCTGTTCGCCGTGTCCAACCCGCTGCGCGACTTCGCCCTGCGCGGGGTCAGCAGCCTGCTCGATCAGGTCAACCAGCAGGTGCAGCTGCGCGCGGTGGAGACCCTCGGCGCGCAATACTCGCTGGACACCCGCCTGGGCGAACTGGCCATGCGTCAGCCCATCGGCTGCGCCCCGCAGACCCCGCTGCGCGAGGCCGTGCGGCTGATGCACGAGCAGCACGTGGGCAGCATCGTGGTGGTCGATCCGGACAACCGCCCATTGGGCATCTTCACCCTGCGCGACCTGCGCCGCGTGGTCGCCGACGGCGCCGACCTGGCGCAGCCGATCAGCAACCTGATGACCCCCAGGCCCTTCCACCTGCCCCCGGACGCCAGCGCCTTCGACGCCGCCATCGCCATGACCGAGCGGCATATCGCCCACGTCTGCCTGGTGGACCACGAGAAGCTCTGCGGGGTGATCTCCGAGCGCGACCTGTTCAGCCTGCAGCGCGTCGACCTGGTGCACCTGGCGCGCACCATTCGCCATGCCGGCAAGGTGGAGACCCTGGCCGGGCTGCGCAGCGACATCCGCCTGCTGGTCGACCGCATGCTGGCCCACGGCGCCAGCTCGACGCAGATCACCC
>MTEW01000787.1_pt9 | contig 49797 bp, 37 predicted proteins | sample 1042681 | NCBI WGS metagenome assembly MTEW01 (sample SAMN06185811, study PRJNA358809) | soil metagenome | isolation source: soil biostimulated with citrate as carbon source | place: India | collected 2015-05-23
TTGCGGCCGAATTTGCTCGAGTCGGCGGCGAGGAACACCTGTCTGGCGTTCTCGATGATGGCCTGGGAGACGCGCACTTCCTGATAATCGAAGTCCAGCAGGCTGCCGTCTTCGTCGATTCCGCTGATGCCCACCACTGCGTAATCCACCTTGAACTGCTGGATGAAATCCACCGCTGCCTGACCGACGATGCCACCGTCGCTACGCACCGTGCCGCCGGCCACCAGCACCTCGAAGTCCGGCTTGTCGGCCAGTTGCGCCGCCACGTGCAGGTTGTTGGTGATCACCTTGAGGCCCTTGTGGCCCATCAGCGCGCGGGCGATGGCTTCTGTGGTGGTGCCGATGTTGATGAAGAGCGAGGCGTGGTCCGGGATGTATTCGGCCACCGCATCGGCGATGCGTTGCTTTTCGTCGCGGTTCTGCCCGGCGCGCATGGCGTAAGCCGTGTTCTGGGTGCTTGAACCTTCGCTGGCGGCGCCGCCGTGGGTCCGCCGCAGCAGGCCGTGTTCGGCGAGCTGGTTGATGTCGCGACGGATGGTCTGCGGGGTGACGGCGAAGGCCTGGGCCAGTTCGTCGATGCTGACGTAGCCGCGCTCGCGCGTGAGGTCGAGGATGTCTTGTTGCCGTGGGCCCAGGTTCATGCTGGCTCCTAGTTTTGCGCGGCATTATAGCGATGGGCTGTCGAATCACCGCTTTTCCGCTAAGGTACGCCGAATCTGTCGCAGGATTTTCACAATCGAACATGACCCCCGCCATCGATCTGCTGAAGAAAGCCAGGGCTGAGCACAAGGTGCACAGCTATCATCACGACCCCAAGGCGCCGTCCTACGGCCTGGAAGCCGCCGAAAAGCTCAGCCTGGACCCGGCGCGGGTCTTCAAGACGTTGCTCGCCGCCACCGAGAAAGGGGAATTGCTGGTGGCGGTCGTACCGGTGGCCGGGACCCTTGACCTCAAGGCCCTGGCTCAGGCTGCCGGTGCGAAGAAGGCCGAGATGGCCGATCCCACCCAGGCCCAGCGTTCCACCGGCTACCTGGTAGGTGGCATCAGCCCGCTGGGGCAGAAGAAGCGACTGCGCACCTTCATCGACGGTACCGCGCGCAATTTCGAAAGCATCCATGTCAGCGCTGGCCGGCGCGGGCTGGAAGTCGAACTCTCCGCCGATACCCTGGCGACTCATACCCAAGGGCAGTTCGCCGATATCGGCCGTCCCTGAAAGCCTGCCCACGTCCGCGAAATCGCGTACAGGCTTGAAAAACCAATAACAAGGAAGCATCGCCATGGCCCAATACCTGCTCGCCATCGACCAGGGCACCACCAGCAGCCGCGCCATCGTATTCAGTGCCCAGGGCCTGCCGGTGGCGCGTGCCCAGCAGGAGTTCAAGCAGTACTTTCCCAAGGACGGCTGGGTAGAGCACGACGGTGAGGAAATCTGGCTGACCACCCTCAAGGTCTGCCGCGAGGCCATCGAGCAGAGCGGGTTGAACCCGGCCGAGATCGCGGCCATCGGCATCACCAACCAGCGTGAGACGACGCTGGTCTGGGACGCGGTGACGGGCACGCCCATCCACCCGGCCATCGTCTGGCAGGACCGCCGCACCGCGGACTATTGCGCCACGCTCAAGGCTGCGGGCCATGAAGCCGACGTGGCCAATCGCACGGGCCTGCTGATCGACCCTTACTTCTCCGCCACCAAGCTGCGCTGGGTGCTGGAGAACGTGCCCGGCGCCCGCGAGCGGGCCGAGCGTGGCGAGCTGCGTTTCGGCACGGTGGATTGCTTCCTGCTGTGGCGTCTGACCGGCGGCAAGGTGCACCGCACCGATGCCACCAACGCCTCGCGGACCCTGCTGTTCAATATTCATAGCCAGCAGTGGGACGCGGAATTGCTGCGCCTGTTCGACATCCCTACCAGCCTGCTGCCGGAGGTGCTGGACTGCGCCGCCGAGTTCGGCGATACGGACGCCGCGCTGCTCGGCGCCAGCATTCCCGTGCGCGGCATGGCGGGCGACCAACAGGCGGCGTTGATCGGCCAGGCCTGCTTCAAGCCGGGCATGGTGAAAAGCACCTATGGCACCGGCTGCTTCATGATCCAGAACACCGGCGACCAGCCGGTGGTTTCCCGCAACCGGCTGCTGACTACGATCGGCTACCGGCTCAATGGCAAGGTGAGCTATGCGGTGGAGGGCAGCATCTTCGTGGCCGGCGCCGCTGTGCAGTGGTTGCGCGACGGCATCAAGCTGATCAGCCACGCCCGTGATACCGAAGCCCTTGCCGAGCAGACCGGCGATGCCTGCGGCGTCTACCTGGTGCCGGCCTTCACCGGCCTCGGCGCTCCCTACTGGGACCCGCGGGCTCGCGGCGCGATCTTCGGCCTGACCCGCGATACCGGTATCAAGGAGATCGTCACCGCCGGGCTGCAATCCGTCTGCTACCAGACCCGCGACCTCCTGGAAGCCATGGCCCAGGATGGTGCCGCCGCGCCCAGCGCCCTGCGGGTTGACGGCGGCATGGTGGAGAACAACTGGGTGATGCAATTCCTTTCGGACATCCTCGGGGTCCCCGTCGAGCGCCCGGAAGTCACCGAGACGACAGCCCTGGGTGTGGCCTATCTCGCAGGTTTGCAGGCGGGGCTGTATCGCGATCTGGACGAAGTGGCCAGTCATTGGCATCGTCAACAGCGTTTTGCCCCGCGCATGGCCGATGAGCATCGCAAGAAGCTCTATGACGGCTGGCTGGATGCCGTGCAGCGGGTGCGCAGCGGCGCATGACAGCGCCGCATGGGCGCTGGGAGGCAGGTGGGGAAAGGGCAAGGATCGCTGAAACGCCATTGGCAGGCACTGGCCCTGCTGGCGGCACCTTTGCTCTTCCCATCGGCCCATGCCGAAACCCTGGCGATCGCCGGGGACATCTGGTGCCCGACGCTATGGTTTGCCTCCGCTAGAATGATCAGGCTGTTCCACCGATATCGACTGGCCACTGTACCGCGCGCGGAGCGTCGGTGACTGGCATGCTGGTGTCCCCACACATCAAGGAGCGAGTCATGCAGCTGGATTTCCATCAGGTCGACGCCTTCACCCAACGGCCCTTCGGCGGCAACCCGGCGGTGGTCTATCGCCTCGACGCCTGGCTGGATGATCAGCTCATGCAACGCATCGCCGCCGAGCACAACCTGTCGGAGACCGCTTTCCTGGTGAAGGAGGGGAGTGCCTGGCACATCCGCTGGTTCACGCCCAGGGCCGAGGTGCCGCTCTGTGGCCATGCCACCCTGGCCAGCGCCCATGTGTTGTTCGATCTCTATCAGGAACCGGGCGATCGCCTGGAATTCACCAGCAAGTCCGGCGAATTGCGTGTGTCACGCGAAGAGGAAGGCCGTCTGGCGCTGGATTTCCCGGCGCAGGTGCCACAAGAGGTGGGCGTCACCCTGGAGCTGGAACATGCCCTCGGCGTCGCTCCAGTGGATGCACTGGGCGCCAACTTCCTGATGGCGGTACTGGAATCTGAGCATGACGTGCGCGAGTGCGCGCCGGACTTCAAGGCATTGGCCAAGCTGCCCTGGTCTGGCGTGATCGTCACCGCAGCAGGGGGGAAGCACGACTTCGTTTCGCGCTTCTTCGCCCCGGTGATCGGCATCGATGAAGACCCTGTGACCGGCGCTGCGCACTGCGCCCTGATTCCTTACTGGGCCAACCGTCTCAACAAACGCGTGCTGCGGGCCCAACAGTGTTCCGCGCGTAGCGGAGAACTCTGGTGCCGCCTGGATGGCGACCGGGTGAGCATCGCCGGGCATTCGGTGCTAGTGGCCAGCGGTAGGCTGTGGATCTGAGGCGCGAAAAGATCGAAAAGCTCTGATTGGCTTTCTGTAGGAGCGAGCTTGCTCGCGAAAGGTCGCGCTCGGGCTGTTCGCGAGCGAGCTCGCTCCTACCTGTTTCAGAGCGCGCCGCTGATGCGGCGCACGCCGGATTCCTGGGGCGTGAAGTGGGCGGCGACAGTGCCCTGGGCGGGAAAGACCACCAGGTGATCGGCGGCGATGCGGATACCCACTTCCTGTCCGGGCTGGTGATCGGCGTGGCTGGGGAAGATCGATTCCAGCTGGCTACCGGTAGAGAGTTGCAGGCGATAGAGGGTGGCGGCGCCGAGGAAGGTCTTGCCGATCACCTTGGCGCGCAACTCGCTGTCCGGCGCGTGGACGATGTCGTCCGGCCGCAGCAATACGTCCACCGCAGAACCATGGGGCCAGGTGTAGGCGCGATTACCACGGATGGTACCGAGTTCGGTGGTCACAGCATCGGCTGAAATCAGCTGGCCGCGAATGAAGTAGCCCTGACCGACGAAGCTGGCGACGAAGGGCGTCAGGGGTTCGTGGTAGAGGTTGAACGGGGTGTCCCACTGCTCCAGCAGGCCGTTCCTGAACACCCCGACCTGATCGCTGACGGCGAAGGCCTCTTCCTGGTCGTGGGTCACCAGGATCGCACTGGTGCCGCGCGCCTTGAGGATTTCGCGGACTTCCTGGCTGAGGCGTCGACGCAGTTCGCCATCGAGGTTGGAGAAGGGTTCGTCGAGCAGCAGCAGGCGCGGCTCTGGCGCCAGGGCGCGAGCCAGTGAAACGCGTTGTTGCTGGCCGCCGGACAGCTCGTGGGGGTAGCGCTTGGCCAGGTGGTTCAGCTTCACCAGTTCCAGCAGTTCGCCGACCTTGCGTTCGCTGTCGGCCTCCTTGCGAATACCGAAGGCGACGTTGTCGGCCACCGTCAGGTGAGGGAACAGGGCGTAGTCCTGGAACACCATGCCGATTCGCCGTTTCTCCGGCGCGAGGGTGAAGCCGGCGCGGGAGATCACTTCGCCGGCCAGCTGGATTTCGCCTTCCAGCACCGGTTCGAATCCGGCGATGGCGCGCAGAGTCGTCGTCTTTCCGCAACCGGAAGGGCCGAGCAGGCAGCCGATGTCACCGGCATTGAGATGAAGGTTCAGGCCTCGCACAACCTGCTGTTCGTGATAACCACAGCTGAGGTTGTGGAGGCTGAGGAGCATTTCGCGAGTCATGCGTGATGGGCGTGTTCAACCAGCAGTTCAAGCAGGGCCTTCTGGGCGTGAAGGCGGTTTTCCGCCTGGTCCCAGGCCACTGAACGCGGGTCGTCGAGCAGGTCGACGCTGATCTCTTCGCCGCGGTGGGCCGGCAGGCAGTGCATGAATATCACGTCGTCTGCGGCCAGGTCGAGGAGTGCCTTGTTCACCTGGTAGGGAGAGAACAATGCCAGACGCTTGGCGGTTTCCTCCTCCTGGCCCATGGAGGTCCAGACGTCGGTGCTGACCAGGTGGGCGCCGGCCACGGCTTCGCGCGGGTCACGCAGGACCTTGACGCGGTCGCCGGCCTGGGCGAGGAACGCCGGATTGGGTTCGTAGCCTTCGGGGCAGGCGACGCGCAGTTGGAAGTCGAACTGGATCGCTGCCTCTATATAGGTGTTGCACATGTTGTTGCCATCACCGATCCAGGCCACGGTCTTGCCCTGGATGCTGCCGCGATGTTCGAGGAAGGTCTGCATGTCCGCGAGCAACTGGCAGGGGTGCAGATCGTCCGACAGGCCGTTGATCACCGGTACACGGGAGTGGGCGGCGAACTCGGTCAGGGTGCTGTGGGCGAAGGTCCGGATCATCACGGCATCCAGCATGCGCGACATGACGATGGCGCTATCGCTGATGGGCTCGCCACGACCGAGCTGGGTGTCGCGCGGGGACAGGAAGATGGCCTGGCCGCCGAGCTGGATCATCCCGGCTTCGAAAGAGAGACGGGTACGGGTCGAGGCCTTTTCGAAGATCATGCCCAGCACGCGGCTTTTCAGGGGTTCGTAACGCACGCCTCGGTTGCGCAGATCCTTCAGCTCGGTGCCTCGACGGATCAGGCTGTTCAGCTCCTGGGGAGTGCAGTCCATCAGGGAGAGAAAATGCCTAGCGCTCATGGTTACTACCTTTCTTCTTGTGTCACTGGCCGCATGTCCTGGCCGGGTGTTGCGGGAACAAAGCAGGCGGGACGGGCGGTTGAAGCCGCACGTGGCGACGATTTGGGGGAAGGCGCGATCTTATAAGGAAATGTCGCGGTTTTCCAATATGTCCGGAAACCGCGTCGTTCGTGGTTATGCGCCTGGCGTCCGGGAGTTTTCGGCGCAACCGGGTGGGCCGCTCTAGCCTGCCGTTTGCGTGAGGCCGGACGTTGTACAACGGCGTCGGGATCGGCGGCAAATGTCCATCATTCCAGATTGTTTCGGCACAGACGCTTGTCTAAGGTGAGCGCAGGCACGGGCAGTGAGGAGTGTGCGGATGGCTGGAACCGGTCCGGAGCCCGTTCAGGGCACCCACGGAACGCGGCGTTCCCTGTGGTTGGCGTACGCGCTGCTGCTGTTGGCGGGGCTGGGGGCCATCCTGATGAACCTGGCCCAGGTACTGGATTCGAAACAGGTCTACCTGCGGGAGGCGGACAAGGCCAATGCCAACCTGGCCTATTCCATTGCCCAGCATGGCCAGGAGTCCATCAAGGAAGCCGATATCATCCTTGGCGGCCTGGTGAACCTGCTGGAGCGGGGAGAAAACAGTCCCGAAGCCATCAATCAATTGCTGGTGACCTACAAGCAGCGCGCCTCGCAACTGGCCGGGCTGTTCGTCTATGACGCCGAGGGCCGTTGGCTCCACTACACCAACCCGCCGCCAGCGGGCCACGCGAACAACTCGGATCGGGCATACTTCCAGCATCATCTCCATTCCGTGAGCCGCGATACCGAAGTGAGCAACCCCATTCGCAGCCGCTCCACCGGCGAGTGGATTCTGCCGGTGTCGCGCCGCTTCAATGACAAGGACGGCCGTTTTGCCGGCGTGGTGCTGGCGACCATCCGCATCGAACACTTCCGCGAGTTCTACAAGCACTTCGACATGGGCGTGCAGGGTTCCCTGCTGATCGCCATGAACGATGGCACCATCATTTACCGACGGCCGGAAATGTCCGGTGCTACCGGCGATGGCATGGCCGGCAGCTACATGTTCCAGTCAGACCTCAAGCGTTCGCCGGTCGGGTTAGGGGCGAGTATTTCCGTGCTCGATGGGGTGGATCGCATCTATGCCTACCGCGCCCTGGACCACTTCCCATTGGTGGTTGCGGTGTCCATGTCCCGCGAGGAAGTGCTGGCCGAATGGGGACGCAAGACCGCAGTGGTCGCTTGCCTGGTGGCGATGCTGGTGCTGGCATTGATGCTTGTCGGTGGCGGACTGGCTACGCGGATGCGCAAGCGCATGGCCGCCGCCCAGAACATCGCGCGGGAAAATCGCGAGCTGTTCCGACTGGCCAATCGGGACAGCCTGACTGGCATCTCCAATCGACGGCAGTTCGACCAGGCCTTGGAGGTCGAGTACCACCGCGCCACCACGGTAGGCTCGCCGCTGGCCCTGGTGATGATCGATGTCGATTTCTTCAAGGCCTACAACGACCACTACGGTCACCAGGCGGGCGATGTCTGCCTCAAGGCAGTGGGCGACGTGCTGCGCCGCTTCAAGGTGCGTGCCGGGGACACCGTGGCCCGTTATGGCGGGGAGGAGTTCGCCGTACTCCTGCCCCATACCGATGTCGACGGCGCGCGCCTGGTGGCCGAGCGGATACGGCAAGCGGTCTACGAGCAGGGTCTGGTTCACTCCGGCAATCCCTTTGGCGTGGTGACCGTGAGTGTCGGCGCGCACAGCGTGGTGCCGGGGCACGGCGACAGTCCCGGACAGCTTCTGGAGCAGGCCGATGCCGCGCTCTATCGGGCCAAGAGCGCCGGTCGCAATCGAGTCTGCCTGGCTGAGCCTACGCCCTGAGGCGCGGGGATTTCTTCATCTGCCACCACTGGACGGGGAACTATCTGAAGGTCGTTTCGGAACGCGTGAACTGATGCCCTGTGAGGCGGATTGATAGGTTTGCGCGTCCCGGGATTCAGGTGATTTCCGGGGACGGTTACCGCGTATGGAAATTCAGCGGAGCCGTTCAGCCTTTCCAAGATCCATGGAGATCCCAATGAAGAAGTTTCTTGTCCCCGCTTTCATGACTGCCGCATTCGCTGCCCTGACCGGCTGCACCAGCTACAACGTCAGCCAACCGACTTCACCGCTTGATGGCAGTGTGAGTACCGACCTCAAGGCCGATATCAAAGTGGGCGAGCAGATCACTGGGCAGTCCGAGGTGAACATCCTGTTCAGCTTCCTGCAGTTCGGTGGGGACTCGGAGTTCGCTGATGGCGTGGCGTATGGCGGCGACGGTAGCGGTGGCCTGCCTTTCGGCCCGGACCCCATCTCTTCCGTCAAGTCCGCTGCGGCCTACAAGGCCGTCAAGGCGTCGGGTGCGGACCTGATCGTCGCGCCGCGCTACGAGCTGAGCGTGCAGGATTACTTCGTGTTCAAGAAGGTGACCGCCAAGGTGACAGGCAACAAGGGCACCATCCAGTCCATTCGCTGAGGGTACAGGTGAATCGGCAGGCCTGATGCCTGCCGATTCATGGCGTTGACGCTGCTGGCCTGGCGGCGGTTCTGGTTCCATAGTCTTGTACTTGCGACCTGACCGGTCGTCTCGAACAAGAATGAGGCCAGGCAATGACCAAGACCCTTCATCACCGTGCATGCCATCTGTGTGAGGCCATCTGCGGCCTCACTATCGAGACCGAGGACCAGGCGGATGGCAGCCGGCGCATCCTCTCCATCAAGGGAGATGCCCGGGACAGTTTCAGCCGTGGCCATATCTGCCCCAAGGCCGTGGCCCTGCAGGACATCCAGAACGATCCAGACCGTATTCGCCAACCCATGCGCAGAGCGGGCAACGAATGGCTGCCCATCGAATGGGATGAAGCCTTCGCGCTGGTGGCCGAGCGCCTGGCGGATATCCAGGCGCGCCATGGCAACAATGCGGTGGCCGTTTATCAGGGCAACCCGAGCGTGCACAACTATGGGCTGATGACCCACAGCAACTACTTCCTCGGCCTGCTTCGCACCCGTGGACGCTTCTCGGCGACTTCGGTGGACCAGTTGCCTCATCACCTGATCAGCCAGCAGATGTACGGCCACGGCTTGCTGATCCCGATTCCGGACATCGATCACACGCAATTCATGCTCATCCTCGGTGGCAATCCACTGGCGTCCAACGGCAGCATCATGACCGTGCCGGACGTCGAGAAGCGCCTCAAAGCGCTGCAGGCGCGGGGAGGCAAGCTGGTGGTGGTGGACCCCCGGCGCAGCGAAACCGCGGCCATCGCCGATGAGCATCTGTTCGTGCGTCCAGGACAGGATGCGGCGCTGCTGTTCGGCCTGCTCAATACCCTGTTCGAAGAGGGGCTCGGTCGCGCCACGCACCTTGAGACTGAAGGCCTGGAGCAGGTGCGCGAAGCCATTGCCCGATTCACGCCCGAAGCCATGAGCCAGCGCTGCGGCGTTCCGGCAGAGCGCATTCGGCAACTGGCCCGGGACTTTGCTGCCGCGGAAAGCGCCGTCTGCTACGGCCGCATGGGCGTTTCGACCCAAGCCTTCGGCAGCCTTTGTCAGTGGCTGATCCAACTCATCAACCTGGTGACCGGGAACCTGGATCGGGTAGGGGGTGTGCTCTGCACCGAGCCTGCGGTGGATTTGGTCGCTGCCACGTCGGGCGGTCATTTCAATCGCTGGCAGAGTCGGGTATCCGGCTTGCCCGAGTATGGCGGTGAGCTACCGGTGGCGGCGCTGGCCGAAGAGATGCTGACACCTGGGGAGGGGCAAATACGCGCCCTGGTGACCGTGGCCGGCAATCCCGTGCTCTCCACACCGAACGGACGACAACTGGAACAGGCACTGGATGGTCTGGAGTTCATGCTCAGCATCGACCTCTATATCAATGAAACCACCCGTTACGCCGATCTGATCCTGCCACCCACCGCGCCCCTCGAGCACGAGCACTACGACACTACCTTCAACGTTTTCGCCGTTCGCAACGTCACTCGATTCAACGAACCCGTGCTGACCAAGCCTGCCGGTGCGCTGGATGACTGGGAAATCTTCGTCGGCCTGGCCAAGGCGTTTGCTGCGCGCACCGGGGTCGAGCTGAAGCCGACCATGGCGCCTCAGCAGATGATCGATCTGGGCCTGCGTGCGGGCGCCTACGGCGACCGCTCTGAACACAAGCTTTCCATTGCGCGCCTTCGCGACTATCCCCACGGCGTCGACCTTGGCCCGCTCAAACCCAACCTGGCCGGCCGGTTGAAGACAGCCAGCCGCAAGGTCGAAGCTGCGCCGTCGATTCTCCTGGCCGATCTTGATCGCTTTGCGGCACAGCCCGTTCCACGAGAGGGAGAACTCGTGCTCATCGGTCGCCGCCATGTACGCAGCAACAACTCCTGGATGCACAACTACCACCGCCTGGTGAAAGGCAAGCCGCGTCACCAGTTGCTGATGCACCCACACGACCTCGAAGCCCGGGGGCTGGTCGATGGGCAGCGGGTGAAGGTGCGCTCGAGGGTCGGCATGATCGAGGTGGAGGTGGGCGCCAGCGAGGACATGATGCCGGGCGTAGTCAGCCTTCCCCACGGTTGGGGCCATGCGCGGCCGGGTGTACGCCTGGGTATCGCGAGTGAACAGCCGGGAGCCAGCGCCAACGACCTGACCGATGAGCGCCAGTTGGATGCGGTTTCCGGCAATGCCGCACTCAATGGCGTTCCTGTGGAAGTGGTGGCCGCCTGAAGACAAGGGAAGTCCGAGCGCGCTGCTCGGCTTTCCGTTACAATGCGGCCATCCTGCCGACTTGCCAGTCGGAAAGTTCAGCCGAGGTGCCCAATGGATATCATCGAAACCATCAAAGAGCAGATCGCCAACAACACTGTCCTGCTGTACATGAAAGGCTCGCCTAACGCTCCGCAGTGCGGCTTCTCGGCCCGCGCCGCGCAAGTCCTGATGGGCTGTGGCGAGAAGTTCGCTTACGTCGATATCCTGCAGAACCCGGAAATCCGCGCCAATCTGCCGAAGTACGCGAACTGGCCGACCTTCCCGCAACTGTGGGTAGGCGGCGAGCTGGTTGGCGGCAGCGACATCATGACCGAGATGTTCGAAAAGGGTGAGCTGCAGACCCTGGTCAAGGATGCCGTGAGCAAGGCCAGCGCCTGATCCGCTCCGGTTTCGAAAAAAGCCCCGCTAATGCGGGGCTTTTTATTACTGGAAGTTGTGGGTTTATTTCGCGGCGCTATTTGCGGATTGATAGCGTTCTTATTTATCCAACTCTGGTGATAGAAGCCCGAAATGAAAAAGCCCCGCGTTAGCGGGGCTCTTTTTTGCGCTGCCGGATTATTCGTCCATCTGCGACTGCAGATAGTTCTCCAGGCCGACTTTGTCGATCAGGCCCAGTTGGGTTTCCAGCCAGTCGATATGTTCTTCCTCGGACTCGAGGATTTCTTCCAGCAGTTCGCGGCTGCCGTAGTCACCCACGCTTTCGCAGTAGGCGATGGCCGCCTTCAGGTCCGGTACCGCTGCCTGCTCCAGCTTGAGGTCGCTGGCCAGCATCTCCTTGGTGTTTTCGCCGATCATCAGCTTTCCAAGGTCTTGCAGGTTGGGAAGGCCTTCGAGGAAGAGGATGCGCTTGATCAGCTTGTCCGCGTGCTTCATCTCGTCGATGGACTCGTGGTACTCGTGGTCGCCCAGCTTCTTCAGGCCCCAATCTTCGTACATGCGGGCGTGCAGGAAGTACTGGTTGATCGCAACAAGCTCGTTACCGAGGATCTTGTTGAGATGCTGTATGACTTTCTTGTCGCCTTTCATGTGGAGTCCTGCCATAGAAGTGTGGGTGGTTTGATAAATTCTGATCCCCACAACTTAGTGTGTCAAATCTAAGTTATTGAATTGCAAATAAATTTGAATATTAATAAGAATGTTTAACTTCTCCATTTGAACTCTAAATGATTGAAAATCGGGCACAAAAAAACCGGACACTGAGGTCCGGTTTTTGTGATTCCGCTGAATGGTCAGGCGATGGCGTATGCCGCAGGGTAGGCGAGGGCCGCCTGACTGCTCTGCACCTCGGCCAAGGTCTCCTTGACCACCTGTTTGGCCAGGCAAGCGCATTTGCCGCATTGGGTACCCACTTCCAGGGTGTTGCGTACTTCGCGATAGCTGCAGCAGCCTTCATAGATGGCTTCGCGAATTTGACCGTCAGTGACACCTAGACAGAGACAGACGTACATAGCACTCAGAACTCAGGGAGTGGTTGGATGGACGGGATACTAATAGTAATGAGAATGATTGTCAAAGATCATCTTGAAACGCCCGGACCAGAGGCGTTCCTGAGGGATTCGGTGGGTGCTGGCAGCGGTTGACCCGGCAGTCGAAAGCGGTGGGCGGGGGTGGACTCCAAGTGTATGATTGCCCGTCCTTTTGGAAGCGGGTGTCATGGCGTCGCCACATTGGTCGGCCAGGCTGTGACCCCAGCCCCTCTGACTACTCATGACAACTCAGGAGACATTCAATGAGCGTACTCGTAGGCAAGCAGGCTCCGGACTTCACCGTTGCCGCCGTTCTGGGCAATGGCGAAATCGTTGACAGCTTCAACCTGTCCTCGGCCATCAAAGGCAAATACGGTCTGGTGTTCTTCTACCCGCTGGACTTCACCTTCGTCTGCCCGTCCGAGCTGATCGCCCTGGATCACCGCATCCCGGAATTCCAGGCTCGCGGCGTGGAAGTGATCGGTGTGTCCATCGACTCCCACTTCACCCACAACGCCTGGCGTAACACCCCGGTGGACAAGGGCGGCATTGGCCCGGTCAAGTACACCCTGGCTGCCGACATGAAGCACGAAATCGCCAAAGCCTACGACGTCGAGTCCGAAGACGGCGTGGCCTACCGCGGTGCCTTCCTGATCGACAAGAACGGCGTTGTGCGTTCCCAGATCGTCAACGACCTGCCGCTGGGCCGTAACATGGACGAGCTGCTGCGTCTGGTCGATGCCCTGCAGTTCACCGAAGAGCACGGCGAAGTCTGCCCGGCCAACTGGAAAAAAGGCGACAAGGGCATGACCGCTTCTCCGGAAGGTGTTGCTCAGTACCTGTCCGAAAACGCCTCTTCTCTGTAAGCGTTTCCAGACATGAAAAAGCCCGGCATCTGCCGGGCTTTTTCATGTCTGGGTGCTTTGTAGGAGCCAGCTTGCTGGCGAAGCTTCGCGAGCAAGCTCGCTCCTAGGGATGCCGAGGTCAGTCCTCGTCGTCGATCCAGCCGCCCATTTCCTTCCAGCGGTTGACGATGCCGCAGAACAGCTCGGCGGTCTTCTCGGTGTCGTAGCGCGCCGAGTGGGCCTCGCGGCCGTCGAACTCGATGCCGGCGGCCTGGCAGGCCTTGGCCAGCACGGTCTGGCCGTAGGCGAGGCCAGCCAGGGTCGCGGTGTCGAAGCTGGAGAAGGGGTGGAACGGATTGCGCTTGAGGGCCGTCCGGTTCACTGCCGCATTGAGGAAGCCGAGGTCGAAGCTGGAGTTGTGGCCGACCAGGATGGCGCGCTTGCAGCCGTTGGCTTTGATCGACTTGCGCAGGCCGCGGAAGATTTCCGTCAGTGCGTGCTCCTCGCTCACCGCCATGCGCAGCGGATGGTCCAGCTTGATCCCGGTGAACTCCAGCGCGGCCTGTTCGATGTTGGCACCCTCGAACGGCTCGATGCGGAAGAAGTGGGTGTGGTCCGGATAGAGGAAGCCTTGCTCATCCATCGCGATGGTGGTCGCGGCGATTTCCAGCAGCGCATCGGTCGCGGCATTGAAGCCGCCGGTTTCCACGTCCACCACAACCGGCAGGTAGCCACGGAAGCGCGCCGCCATGGGGTGGCGCGGGCCGGACGGCAGGCTGCCGTCCAGTTCGTCGTCGTAGAGGTCCTCGCTCACGCTTGCTCCTCCAGCAGACGCCAGCGCAGCTTCTCGCCGGCGCGCAGCGGCACCACCACCTGCTCGCCCAGCGGCAGGGTAGCGGGGGCGGTCCATTCTTCACGCACCAGGGTGATGTGGTCGGTGTTGCGCGGCAGACCATAGAAGTCCGGGCCGTGGAAGCTGGCGAAGGCTTCCAGTTTGTCCAGCGCATTGCGCTGCTCGAAGGCTTCGGCGTACAGCTCGATGGCCGCATAGGCGGTGTAGCAGCCGGCGCAGCCGCAAGCCGCTTCCTTTGCATGCTTGGCATGTGGCGCCGAGTCGGTGCCGAGGAAGAACTTGGCGCTACCGCTGGTGGCGGCGTCCAGCAGGGCTTCCTGGTGCACGTTGCGCTTGAGGATCGGCAGGCAATAGAAGTGCGGGCGGATGCCGCCAACCAGCATGTGGTTGCGGTTATACAGCAGGTGGTGGGCGGTGATGGTGGCGCCGACGTTGGCCGAGGCCGACTGCACGAACTGCACCGCGTCACCAGTGGTGATGTGTTCGAACACCACCTTCAGGGTCGGGAAGCGTTCGACCACACGGGTCAGGTGCTCGTCGATGAATACCTTTTCGCGGTCGAACACGTCGATCTCGCCACGGGTCACTTCACCGTGGACCAGCAGCAGCATGCCGACTTCGGCCATGGCTTCCAGGGCTGGGAAGATCTTGTCGACGCTGGTGACGCCGGAATCGGAGTTGGTGGTGGCGCCGGCCGGATAGAGCTTGGCCGCATGCACGAAGCCGGATGCCTTGGCCGCGCGGATGTCCTCCGGGCTGGTACGGTCGGTGAGGTAGAGCACCATCAAGGGTTCGAAACGGCTATTCGCCGGACGGGCGGCGAGGATGCGCTGGCGATAGGCATCGGCTTCCTCGGCATTGCGAACCGGCGGTACCAGGTTGGGCATGATGATGGCGCGGCCGAAGGTACGGGCAGCATCCGCAACGGTGTGGGCCAGGACGGCACCATCGCGCAGATGGATGTGCCAGTCGTCGGGACGCAGGAGGGTCAAACGGTCGGACATGAGGGGCTTCCAGGCGGGCAGAACTGGGCCGACATGCTACCGGAAAAGGCTTGCAGGGGCACGCGGGGCCTGATCCTCGGGCGGCTGCGCAGATAAATCCGCGCTCAAGTTTTGCCGCGCGATACCGATATCCAGCAGGAACGCCGTAATTCCCCGTGGAGCCTGCCGTGCGCCAGCGCTATCTCGCCATCCTGAGTCTGTTCGCCAGCCTGCCGGCCATGGCCATCACTTTCCAGACGCGCCTGGAGAAGGTGGAGTGGAAAGTCGAAGGCGACAAGTTCGAGTGCCGCCTGTCGCAGCCCATCACCGATTTCGGCGCCGGCGAGTTCGTGCGACGCGCTGGCGAGCAGGCCACTTTCCGTCTGAAGGCACATGAGCGCTGGATGGGCGCGGGCTCGGCGACCTTGCTGGCAGCAGCGGCGCCCTGGCAGCCGGCGAGGGGAGACATCAACCTCGGCATCGTCAGCGTCGGTGGGGGCGAGGTGCCTTTCAACAGTTCCCAGCAACAGGCCGGGCGACTGCTCACCGGCCTGATGGAAGGCCGCAGCCCAGTCATACGTCATCGCACCCTCCAGGGCGGCGATGCCATGGAAGTGCGCCTCCTGCCGGTGAAGTTCAACAAGGCCTACCAGGATTACCTCGCCTGCACCGCCAAGTTGTTGCCGGTGAACTTCGACCAGGTCAAGCATGTGCAGGTCGGCTTTCCGGGCGGCGGCATGGAGCTGGACGAGATGGCGCGGGCGAAGCTGGAAATCATGCTCGACTTCATCAAGGCCGATCCCAGCGTCAATCACATCGAGATCGATGGCCATTCCGACAACAGCGGCAACCGCCTGACCAACCGCGACCTGTCCCGTCGCCGCGCCCTGGCGGTGTACGACTACTTCAAGGCCAACGGCTTCCCGGAAGCGCAGATGGTCATGCGTTTCCATGGCGAGCGCTATCCGCTGGCGCCGAACAACAACTCGGCCAATCGGGCGAAGAACCGCCGGGCCACCGTGCAGTTGTCCCGCGTCGACCTGCCTGTGGAAGCACCCACCACTGCCCCTGCTCCAGCACCGGCTCCGACGGAGTCGCCCGCTCCGGCCAAGCCTGGTGTTCCCGCCGCCGTGCCGGCCGCACCGCCTAGCGCGCCGGGTGTCCAGGGCGCCGCTCCCGCTCCCCGGACTCCGACCGGGTCCTGACCCTGCCGCTCGTCGCGCAACTGACAGAATCTGTCGCCTCGTCGTCATAAGCTGTCGCGCCACTGTAATTTGGCCGCCAGGGTCAGTAGAATCACGGGTTTTTCGTACAACCCCCGTGGAGTTGATGGCATGGCGGACGTAAAGAAGGTTGTCCTGGCTTATTCCGGTGGCCTGGACACCTCGGTAATCCTCAAGTGGCTGCAAGATACCTACAACTGCGAAGTGGTGACTTTCACCGCTGACCTCGGCCAGGGCGAGGAGGTCGAACCGGCCCGCGCCAAGGCTCAGGCAATGGGCGTCAAGGAAATCTACATCGATGACCTGCGCGAAGAATTCGTCCGCGACTTCGTGTTCCCGATGTTCCGCGCCAACACCATCTATGAAGGCGAGTACCTGCTGGGTACTTCCATCGCCCGTCCGCTGATCGCCAAGCGCCTGATCGAAATCGCCAACGAGACCGGCGCTGACGCCATCTCCCACGGCGCCACCGGCAAGGGCAACGACCAGGTTCGCTTCGAGCTGGGTGCCTACGCGCTGAAACCGGGCGTGAAAGTGATCGCTCCCTGGCGCGAGTGGGACCTGCTGTCACGCGAGAAGCTGATGGACTACGCCGAGAAGCACGCCATCCCGATCGAGCGTCACGGCAAGAAGAAGTCCCCGTACTCCATGGATGCCAACCTGCTGCACATCTCCTATGAAGGCGGGGTGCTGGAAGACACCTGGACCGAGCACGAAGAAGACATGTGGAAGTGGACCACTTCCCCGGAAAAAGCCCCGGATACCCCGACCTACATCGAGCTGACCTACCGCAATGGTGACATCGTCGCCATCGACGGCAAGGACATGACTCCGGCCCAGGTGCTCACCGAACTGAACCGCGTCGGCGGCATCAACGGCATCGGCCGTCTCGACATCGTCGAGAACCGCTACGTCGGCATGAAGTCCCGCGGCTGCTACGAGACCCCCGGCGGCACCATCATGCTCCGTGCTCACCGTGCCATCGAGTCCATCACCCTGGACCGCGAAGTCGCGCACCTGAAAGACGAGCTGATGCCGAAGTACGCCAGCCTGATCTACACCGGTTACTGGTGGAGCCCGGAGCGTCTGATGCTGCAGCAGATGATCGACGCCTCGCAGACCAACGTGAACGGCGTAGTTCGCCTGAAGCTGTACAAGGGCAACGTCATCGTTGTCGGCCGCAAGTCCGACGACTCCCTGTTCGACGCCAACATCGCCACCTTCGAGGACGATGCCGGCGCCTACAACCAGGCCGACGCTGCTGGCTTCATCAAGCTCAACGCGCTGCGCATGCGCATCGCTGCAGGCAAGGGCCGCAAGCTGTTCTGATAAGCTTGCACGCACGAGCCAACGGACCCCGGCCACGAGCCGGGGTCTGTGTTTTTAGAGCCCGGGAAAACGGGCAACCGATGAGGATGAATCGATGAGACTGCTGCATACCATGCTGCGCGTCGGCGACCTGGACAAATCCATCGCCTTCTACACCGAAGTGCTGGGCATGACCCTGCTGCGTCGCAAGGACTACCCGGATGGTCAGTTCACCCTCGCGTTCGTCGGCTACGGCGACGAAGCCCACAACAGCGTGATCGAACTCACCTACAACTGGGGTGTGGACAAGTACGAACTGGGCACGGCCTACGGCCACATCGCGCTGGAAGTGGACGATGTCTACAAGGCCTGCGAGGACATTCGCGCCCGTGGCGGCAAGATCACCCGCGAGCCGGGACCGATGAAGCACGGCACCAGCATCCTGGCGTTCGTGGAGGATCCGGATGGCTACAAGATCGAATTGCTGTCGCCCTCTCGCAAGGACTGAAGCTCTGTGCTGATATGAATCCGGGGCGTGTTTGCCCCGGACTGGAGGCGTGGGTCAATGGATGGTTCCGCTGTCAGCTACGAACGCAATCTCGAATGCCTGGTACGGGCCATCCAGGAACTGTCCCTGGCCCGCAATCTCGACCGAATCGCCGAAATCGTGCGCAGCGCCGCGCGGGAACTGGTCGGGGCAGATGGCGCCACCTTTGTCCTGCGTGATGGTGATAGCTGTTTCTACAAGGATGAAGACGCCATTTCGCCACTGTGGAAAGGCCTGCGTTTTCCCATGGAAACCTGCATCAGCGGCTGGGCCATGCTCAACCGCGAGCCCGCAGTGATCGAAGACATCTACCAGGACCCGCGCATTCCCCACGATGCCTACCGTCCCACCTTCGTCAAAAGCCTGGTGATGGTGCCCATTCGCAGCATGGCCCCGGTGGGAGCGATCGGTACCTACTGGGCTACGCCGCGCCTCGCCAGCGTACGGGAGGTCGGCCTGCTGCAAGCCCTGGCGGATTCCACCTCGGTGGCGATGGAGAACGTCCAGCTCTACGACGAGTTGGAGCAGCGTGTCATCGCCCGTACCCAGGACCTGGTGGCCGCCAACCGGCTGCTCTATGACGAAGCCTGTGAGCGCGAACGCGTCGAGCAGGATATCCAGCGCTTCTCCATGACCGATGAACTCACCGGCCTGCACAACCGCCTCGGCTTCCTGCACTACGCCGCTGCTGAACTGGACACCGCACGCCAGCGCGACATGCCCTGCCTGGTGCTCCATCTGCTGGTGGGCAGCAACGACAGCGGGCCAGGTGAAAGCCTGCCGCTGACGGCTGCACGCATGTTGCGGGCACAGTTCCGACGCGATGATCTGCTGGCGCGCCTCGGCGGCGGGGAGTTCCTCGTGCTGACGTCCGGCTATGGCGATCCGAATGCCGTTCTGCAGCGTCTGCGCGCCGGCCTGGGCGCTTTCAATCGCGCTACCGAACAGAGCCTGACCCTGCGCATCGGCCATGCCGAATCCTCTCGCGGGCAGGATCTTGAACAGCTCCTGTTCGAGGCGGACAACGCCCTGCATCGCAGCGGTCCCGGTTGGAGCGGAGTCTGATTCTGGCTGGCCGCGCTGCTTCGCTATATAGTTCGCGACACAGCGAAAACTGATCAATCGGCCAACCCATGAGCTTCCCCCTCGACCGCACCGACCTGGCCGCCATCTGGCTGACCCTCGAACTCGCCACCCTCACCACGTTGCTGCTGCTGGTGGTGGGCACCCCCATCGCGTGGTGGCTGGCGCGCACACGCTCGCGCCTGAAGGGCACCGTGGCGGCGGTGGTCGCCCTGCCACTGGTGCTGCCGCCCACCGTCATCGGTTTCTACCTGCTGGTCAGCATGGGACCCCACGGGTTCATCGGCCAATTCACCCAGAGCCTTGGCCTCGGCACCTTGCCCTTTACCTTTGCCGGCCTCGTGGTGGGGTCGGTGATCTACTCGATGCCCTTCGTCGTGCAGCCCCTGCAGAACGCCTTTACCGCCATCGGCCAACGCCCCCTGGAGGTCGCCGCCACGCTGCGCGCCAGCCCCTGGGACACCTTCTTCTCGGTGGTCCTGCCGCTGGCGAAACCGGGATTCATCACCGCCTCCATCCTCGGTTTCGCGCATACGGTGGGTGAGTTCGGCGTAGTACTGATGATCGGCGGCAACATCCCCGAAAAGACCCGAGTGGTCTCGGTGCAGATCTTCGATCACGTCGAAGCCATGGAATACGCCCAGGCCCACTGGCTGGCCGGCGGCATGCTGCTGTTCTCCTTCCTCATCCTGCTGGCGCTGAACTCCAGCCGGCGACTGAAACCGGGCTGGACCTGACCCATGCAACAGATTCGCGCGCGATTCCGCCTGCGCCATCCGGGCTTTTGCCTGGAGACCGACCTCGAACTGCCCGGTCGCGGTGTCAGTGCCCTGTTCGGCCATTCCGGGTCGGGCAAGACCAGCCTGCTGCGCTGCATCGCCGGCCTGGAACAGGCCGCCGAGGGCTTCCTCGAAATCAACGGCGAGGTCTGGCAGGACAGCGACCGGGGCCACTTCCTGCCCACCCACAAGCGACCCCTGGGCTACGTGTTCCAGGAAGCCAGCCTATTCGAGCATCTTTCGGTTCGGCGCAACCTGGAATTCGGACAGCGGCGCATACCGGCGCGGGAGCGTCGTGTCGCTTTGGAACAGGCGGTGGAACTGCTGGGAATCGCCCATCTTCTGGAACGCATGCCGGACGGTCTGTCCGGCGGCGAGCGTCAACGCGTCGGCATTGCCCGTGCTCTGCTCACCAGCCCGCGCCTGCTGCTGATGGACGAACCCCTCGCCGCGCTGGACCTCAAGCGCAAGGGTGAAATCCTGCCTTACCTTGAGCGTCTGCACGACGAGCTGGATATACCGGTCCTCTACGTCAGTCATTCGCCGGACGAAGTGGCGCGGCTGGCGGATCACCTGGTGCTGTTGGAAAACGGCCAGATCCTGGCCAGCGGGCCGCTGGACCAGACCCTCGCGCGCCTCGACCTGCCCACCGCCCAGGAAGACGAGGCCGGTGTCGTGATCGAAGGACGGGTGCAGGGTTTCGATGCCCAGTATCAATTGCTGACCCTGGCGTTGCCCGGCAGCTCGCTCAGTGTGAGGGTGGCTCATTCGCCGGTTGCCGAAAGCCGCTCCCTGCGCTTCCGGGTGCTGGCGCGCGACGTCAGTCTGAGCCTGGAAAAACAGCGCGACAGCAGCATCCTGAACCTGCTGCCGGCACGGATGGTGGAAGAGTCTCCGGCCGCCAACCCAGCCCACGTGCTGGTGCGACTCGACGTGGATGGCACGCCCATGCTCGCGCGCATCACCCGCTTCTCCCGCGACCAGTTGGGCCTCTACCCGGGCCAGACCCTCTGGGCGCAGATCAAGTCGGTGGCACTGCTGGCCTGAACCTGTCGGCTCGAGTGCCCTTGTAGGTTGCGGCTGAGCTACGCCAAGCCCAACGATGCGGACCTGATACCGCGTCACGTTGGGCTTCGCTGTCATCTGCCCAACAAGATCACAACGCGTCGTGATTCCCCGAAGGCTCCACGCACACGCAATTGCGCCCGGACTGCTTGGCGCGATACAGGCCCCGGTCGGCGCGACCGATCAGGCTGTCGAGCGCGTCTTCCGGGTGCATCTCGGCCAGGCCGATGCTGGTGGTCACGTGAAGGTTCACACCCTTGAACGGGTAGCGCTGGGCGGCCACTTCATTGCGGACCTTCTCTGCCAACTGATGGGCCGTCGCGCTGCTGGTGTCCTTGAGCAGGATGATGAATTCCTCGCCGCCCCAACGACAGATGATGTCTGCTTGGCGCAGACCGTCGCGCAGGTTCTGGGCAAAGCCCTGCAGCACTTGGTCGCCGGCCTGGTGGCCGTAGGTATCGTTGAGCATCTTGAAGTGGTCGAGGTCCAACAGCAGTGCCACCAGGGGTTTGCGCTCTCGTCGGGCTTCCTGCAGCGCCTGGCCGGCAAGCAGTTCAAAACCGCGCCGGTTGGGCAGGCCGGTCAGGCTGTCGGTGGTAGCCAGGGCGGCGATGCTGTGCTGGTAGCGGCGCATCAGGCGGATCACGAGCACCAGGACGACAGTGGTCACCAGCAGGCAGATCAGCAGGTTGAGGTAGAGGGTGTTGCGCAGTCCGGAGAGCAGTCCGCCTTCATGCTTGTCGACGAACAGATACCAATCCAGTTCGGGGATGTAGCGCACGTTCAGGTAGTGGTCGCGACCGCGTTCCTGGTACTCGAACTTGCCGGTCTGCGGGCGACCCAGTCTGGCCTGCAGGTCCTCCAGCCCCGGCACGTCGGCCAGTGACTGGCCCACCCGCGCGCCCAGCGGACCACCGTCGGCCCCGGTCAGGACGATGCGCCCGGTGGTGTCGACGAAATAGACACTGCGGTCGTAGCGCCGCTGGTATTCGTCGATCAGCTTGATCACCGCATCCACTGTCAGGCCGACGCCGGTGGCGCCGAGGAACTTGCCGTCGTAGTCGAACACCTTGTAGTTGATGAAGATGGTGAGCCGGTCCTGGTTGGCCATGTCCACGTCGACGTTGATCTCGTACGGCTCCTTCATGTCCCGCACGCGGAAGTACCAGATGTCTCGCGGCTCCTTGGGGTTCACTTTCTTGAGCACGCCCTTGGTCTGGTAGTAGGTGAGGGTGCGATCGGAAATGAAGAAGGAGGTGAAGGCGCCGTAGTGCTCCTGCACCTCGCGCAGGTAGCGGGTCATGGGCTCGACGTCTTTCTCGCCCTGCATTACCCAGTCGCGCACGAAGGTGTCGCGGCTCATCATCGAAGAAATCAGGATGGGCCGGACCAGGTCCTTCTGGATTTCCGAATAGACGTTGTCCGAAGTGAGCGGCAACTCGGTGTTGATGATGCTGCTGCGAATGGACTTCAGGGATGCCTGGTAGCTGACCAGGGAGGTGGCCAGGAAACCGCAGCCAAGCAGCAGTACCAGGGCGAGGACCAATAGGCGGTGGCTTTGCTTCGTGACTTCGGGAAACGGCATCGGACTACTTGACCTCAGGCTAGTGGCGCAATGCTAGCGTTCGCCGGCGCAGGCGTCACGGACGGGTACTTGACGCCAGGCTATCGGCGTTTTCAGGCATTCCTTGACGGCCGCCGGGAATCTCCGGAGCCGAATCGATCCAGGGTTCCAGGCGCTGGCCGATGCTCAGCCACAGCCAAAAGCGCGGCGGTACGGCGCCCTTGCGGTCGCGCGCCAGCACCTCGTCCAATTGCTTTCGCCAGGCATGGGGCACGTTGATCTCGGCGATGCGCAAGCTGCTGATCTGGCCGGTGAGTCGACCTTCGTGCATCCACGCACGTACGGTGCCGGGCACGATGGCGTAGCGGCTTCGATCAGGGTAACGACTGCGCAGGGCCTCTCGGTTCAGTCCCGCATCCACCGCGAACAGACGGCTTTCGCGCTTCTCTTCTCCTTCAACATAGTCGCGTGCCGCGCGTTCGGCGTCCGTTCGACGCTTGTCGTTGGGTGCTGCGCGCAACTCGCCTTCGGCAGCCTTCTGCTGCTGCCGGGCGCGTTCCAGTTCCGCCTTGCGTGCAGGGCCATCGAGTTCCAGCACCACCAGCACCTCGCGGTTGCGGTTGTCGAAGCGCATTGCATCGGGTTCGCCGGCCGTGAAACCCAGTTTCAACAGGGCGGCCTCATCCAGCGGCAGGCGCTCGTAACGGTTGTGCCCGTTCGGGTCGCTGGGGCGCCGCCAGTCCAGGCGCAGCGCCAGACCACTGTTTTCGCGCTTGGCCCAGTCGTAGGCCCGATGCAGTTCGCGTTCGGAAAGCAACAGCCGGCTGTCCGGCTCGCCGTTGCGATTGAGCCACACGCCGCCCAGGGCGATGGCGTTGGTCAGGCCGATCAGGGCCAGGCCGCCAAGCAATGCGTTGCGGGTTTTCATGCGCGCTGCCCTCCCTTGCGAGTCCGGCGCAAGCGGCCGAGCACCAGCAGGAGCAGCACGGCGACGAGGCCGACGATGAGGAAGAACAGGTATTTCGGCATGACTTCCCACCACCAGTCGAACAGCTTGATGAAGAGGAAGAGCACGAAGAACAGCACGCCGGTGTGCATCACTTCCGGCCAGTCACGACGATTGCCGAGCCAGATGACCAGCGCAGCGCCGGTGAATCCCACGATCTGGTAGAAACCTTCCACCAACTCGCGTGACCAGGGCAGATAGCTGCCTGCCGCCCAGTTGGCCAGCACCAGCAGCGGCACGAACACCGCGAGCAGGCCCAGCACCCGGTAGATCGCGGCGAAACCGCTGTAGCGGACCTGGGCAATGAACTGCGGCACCAGGAAGATCAGCAACCCGGCGGGTAGCAGGTGTTCCGGGCGTTCGGTGCAGTCCAGCCAGTAGAGCCCGCTCCAGCTCGTCAACCGGGTGGCGATGAAGGCTATGATGCAGGCCAGGCCAGCCCCCAGCAGCAGGCGTACTTCGCAGGCATAGGCCAGCAGCAGGGCATAGGCGGCCCAGGGCAGCAGGGCCTTGTCGCTGGGGGGGATGTTGAAGATCTGCCCGAGCATGGCCACGTTCAACACGAAGCAGGCGAACGCCAGGACCGCTGCCAATTGGGTGAAGTAACCGGTCTGGTCACGCTGGCGCAGGAGCAGGGTCAGCAGCAGGCTGCCCACCGAGAAGCCGGCGAGGATGCCGACCTGGACGCTTTCCGGGAACAGACCCCAGAACTGGTAGAAGAAGAACAGCAGGCTCGCGGCCAGCGCCAGGGCACCCAGCAGGGAAGCGATGCGCATGCCGAGGGACAGACGCCGGGACTGGGTGTCCGGGTCGATGTCGAAGGTGTCGCGATAGTTCGCCAGCAACTGGCGATGGTGTTCGCCGAGACCGTCGAACTGTTCCGGGGAAAGCAGCAGTGCCTGCTCATCGTGCAGGCGTTCGACTTCCCGGTAGAAAGCCTGGATATCGTCGGCGCGGTGTTGCGCCTGGTCGCGGCTGAGCGGCGGCATTGCGGGTCCTTTTGCGTGCGGTGCCGCTTGAACTGTAGGGCCCTGGATGAGGACCGGCAATGAGCGCTGCGTATTTCTGTAGGGGCGATTTCAATCGCCAAGCAGGCCGAAGGTCTGCCCATGGTGGCCATCAAAAGGGGCAGCTGCGCTGCCCTTGGCGAATGAATTCGCCCCTACAGATAAAACGCTCCAGTGGCTTCAAGCCTCCTCCATCACCACCACCCGCTGCCCGGCGCGTACCGGCGAACCTGGCTGCAGGCGTACTTCCTTCACGACGCCATCGCGAGGTGCGGTGAGGGGGATTTCCATCTTCATGGATTCGAGGATCACCAGGATGTCCCCGGCCTTCACGCTGGCGCCTTCCTGCACCTGCACCTGCCAGAGGTTGCCGGCGATATGGCTTTCCACCGCGTGCTGGCCAACGCCGAGCGGGGCGTCTTCGCCCGGCTCGACGGTGACTTCCTCGCTGTCGAGATGCGCCTGGCCCGAGGCGATCCAGCGTTCCCGCTCGGCATTGAAGGCGGCCTGCTGCTGGCTACGGAAGGCGGCGATGCCCTCGGCTTCGCGGGCGAGGAATGCCTGGTAGTCGGCCAGACACAACTCACTCTCTTCGATACGCAGTGAGTAGCGGCCGAGCGGGAAATCGCGACGGATACGCGTGAGTTCGTCGGCACTGACGGGGTAGAAACGAATCTGGTCGAAGAAGCGCAGCAGCCAGGGCTTTCCACAGAAGGCTTCCACCTCGCGGTAACGGTTCCACATCTGCAGGGTACGGCCGACGAACTGGTAGCCGCCGGGGCCTTCCATGCCATAGACACACATGTATGCACCGCCGATGCCCACTGAGTTTTCGGCAGTCCAGGTGCGCGCCGGATTGTACTTGGTGGTCACCAGACGATGGCGCGGGTCCAGCGGCGTGGCCACCGGGGCGCCGAGGTAGACATCGCCCAGCCCCATCACCAGGTAACTGGCATCGAACACCGTGCGCTGCACTTCATCCAGGTTCGGCAGGTCGTTGATGCGGCGGATGAACTCCAGGTTGCTCGGGCACCAGGGCGCGTCCTTGCGCACCGTGGTCATGTACTTCTCGATGGCCAGCTGGCAGGCCGGGTCATCCCAGGAGAGCGGCAGATGAACGATGCGCGACGGCACTTTCAGGTCGCCGGCTGCGCAGACGCCATCCCAGAGTCCGGCGACGGTTTCCAGCAGCGCCTCCAGGGGCAGGGTTTCCGGCTGGTAGTGGACCTGCAGGGAACGGATGCCCGGCGTCAGGTCGATCACGCCGTCGAGGGCTTTGGCGTCCAGCGCCTGCATCAGCGCATGGGCACGGAAGCGCAATACCAGGTCGAGCTCCGGCGCGCCAATCTCCAGCAGCAGGTGAGTGTCGCCCGAGAGGCGAGCGACCAGGCGTTTATCCGATTCGCCCAGATCGAGCACCACGGGTGAACCTGTAGGAGCGAGCTTGCTCGCGAATTCGGCGCTGGGATGTTCGCGAGCAAGCTCGCTCCTACACAACAGCGTCCTTGCCAGTTCACGCGCCTGCGCAATGCTCACCGCCACGAACCTCACCTTGTCCCCCGCCTTCAACTGCCCCAGTTGCCAGAGGTCCGCTTCGATGAGGGTCACCGGGCAGACGAAGCCGCCCAGGCTGGGGCCGTCCGGGCCGAGGATCACCGGCATGTCGCCGGTGAAGTCCACTGCGCCGATGGCGTAGGGATTGTCGTGGATGTTGGAGGGATGCAGCCCGGCTTCGCCGCCGCTTTCGCGCACCCATTCGGGCTTCGGCCCGATCAGGCGCACGCCGGTCCGGCTGGAGTTGAAGTGCACTTCCCAGTCAGTGGCGAAGAAGGTGTCGATGTAGGCCGGGGTGAAGTATTCGGGCGCGCCATGGGGGCCGTAGATCACCCGCAGGATGCGCACCTCGGGTAGCTCCGTGCGCAGGGCCGGTTCCAGTGTCTGGCCGGCGCCGCGATCGGCCAGGGGCGTGAGGTGCAAAACATCGCCAGCACGCAGGGCGCGGCCACCGTGGCCGCCGAACTGACCGAGGGTGAAGGTGCTCTTGCTGCCGAGATAATCCGGCACTCGCAGGCCGCCACGCACGCAGAGGTAGCTGCGCGCACCGGCCCCGGGGATGGTCCCGAGGGCCAGGGTGGCGCCCGCCGGTACGAACAAGGCGGTGTCCATCGGTTGCGGCTGGCCGTCGAGGGTCAGTGGAATCGGTGCGCCGGTAATCGCCACCACGGCATCGGTGTTGAAGCGCAGCGTCGGGCCGCTCATGGTGATTTCCAGTCCGGCTTCACCTTCGGCATTGCCCAGCAGCCGATTGCCCAGGCGCAGCGCGCGGCTGTCCATGGGGCCGGACGGCGGCACGCCCACGGCCCAGTAGCCAAGGCGGCCGGGATAGTCCTGCACGGTGGTCTGGGTGCCGGCGCCGAGCACTTCGAAGGTGCTGGCGCGATAACTGAGGCCTTGCAGGCAGCGAGTCCAGGGCGAGCCGCTGGCGAAGGGGGCGTCGACCAGAATCTGCCGGAGGTAGTCGCGGTTGGATTCCACGCCATAGAGCAGGGTGTCGGCCAGGGCCTGGTCCAGTGCCGCGCTGGCTTCGCTACGGCTCGGCGCCCAGGCGATGAGCTTGGCGATCATCGGGTCGAAGTAGGGCGGAATCTCGCAACCGGCTTCCACCCAGGTGTCGATGCGCAGGTCGCGGCCATTGGCTTCGGGGAAGGCAACCGCCGTGAGCAGGCCGGGGCAGGGCTGGAAGTCGCGGCCCGGGTCTTCGGCGTAGATCCGCGCCTGGATCGCATGGCCGCTCGGCGTGAGCGTTGCCGCCAGCTCGGCGAGGGGTGGCAGGGTGCCGGCGGCCAGTTCGATCATCCAGCGCACAAGGTCCACGCCCCAGACCTGTTCGGTGACGCCGTGCTCCACCTGCAGGCGGGTGTTCACTTCAAGGAAGTAGAAACGCTCGGCCTCGCTGTCGTAGACGAATTCCACGGTGCCTGCACTGCGGTAACTGACCGCCTTGGCCAGCTTGATGGCGGCGGCGCAGAGTTCATCGGCGATGCCGGCGGGCAGGTTCGGCGCGGGCGTTTCCTCCAGTACCTTCTGGTTGCGTCGCTGCACCGAGCAGTCGCGCACGCCGAGGGCGATCACCTCGCCACGGCCATCGCCGAACACCTGCACTTCCAGATGGCGGGCGCGCTGGATGTACTTCTCGATGAACACGCCGGAGTCGCTGAAGTTGTTCTGCCCGAGGCGCTTCACGGCCTCGAAGGCGTCACTCAGTTCAGTCGCCGAACGGCATACACGCATGCCGATGCCGCCACCGCCGGCGGTGCTTTTCAGCATCACCGGGTAACCCAACTGTTCGCCAGCAGCCAGGGCGGCTTCCAGGTTTTCCAGCAGTTCGGTGCCTTCCAGCATGGGCACGCCATTGGCCTTGGCCAGGGCGCGCGCGGTGTGCTTCAGGCCGAACACCCGCAACTGCTCTGGCGTCGGGCCGACGAAGGCGATGCCGGCGGCCTCGCAAGCTTCGGCGAAGGCGGCGTTCTCGGAGAGGAAACCGTATCCGGGGTGGATGGCCTGGGCGCCGCTATCGCGGGCGGCTGCGAGAATCTTCTCCACCACCAGGTAGGTGCTGGCCGCCGGGCCTTCGCCCAGGCTGATGGCCTGGTCCGCCTGCTGGATATGCAGGCTGGCGGCGTCGGCTTCGGAGTACACGACCACGCCACGAACGTCGAGCTGGCGCAGGGTACGCAGAATGCGGCAGGCGATGGCGCCGCGGTTGGCGATCAGGAGTTTTTCGAACATTGCAGAACCCTCGAAAGGGATGACGGGCCGTCCCGCCTTATTCGTCTGCACCACGGTCGTCCGTGGCTGGAATCTGGTGTTGTCCGTAGGAGCGAGCTTGCTCGCGAAAGGCTTCGCCAGCAGAGCTGGCTCCTACGGGGCCGGCTTCGGAGTGGGGGGATTCAGGCATTGCCCCGACCGGCTCTGGCACAGCAGGAACAGCCAGGCGCGCAGCTGTTTCAGTCCCATACCAGCACCTCGGCGGGCGTGGGGTTGTAGGCGTTGCAGGGGTTGTTCAGCTGCGGGCAGTTGGAGATCAGGACGATGACGTCCATGTGCGCCTTGAGCTCGACGTACTTGCCGGCGGCGGAGATGCCGTCCTCGAAGGTCAGGCCGCCATCCGGGGTGACCGGCACGTTCATGAAGAAGTTGATGTTGGCGCTGATGTCGCGCTTGGTCAGGCGTCCGTCGTGCAGGCTGGCGCGCAGAAAGTTGTCGCGGCAGCTGTGCATGTAGCGCTTATCCAGGGCGTAGCGCACGGTGTTGCTTTCCTGGGCGCAGGCGCCGCCGAGGGTGTCGTGGCGGCCGCAGGTATCGGCAGTGATGGTCAGCATGGGGTTGCCGAGGTTGGAATAGAGCACGCTGCCGGCGCTGAGGTAGACGCGGTTCTGCCGGCGCAGGGTGCGCTGCACGTCATAGCGTTCGCGCGGGTTGCGGGCGCTGTAGAACAGGGTGTCCACCGCCTGGTTGCCTTCCAGGTCCAGCAGGCGCAGGGTCTGACCGGCCTTCACTTCGGTCATGAAGGGTTCACCGGCGGCGATCACGGCGCGGTACATGGCGGCTTCGGAATGTTTGTCGCTGTGGGTCAGGTTCATGCGGGCGGCCCTCAGATGTACAGGCGTTCGGTGTTGTGGAAGCCGCGGCCGTTCTCCGGGCGCGAGGTGCGGCAGAGCAGGGTGATGCCGTCGCTCTGCACCTGCTGCCAGCTGAGCTGCACCGCCTTGGGCGCGTATTCGGGATTGGGGTCCATGGGGTGCTGCAGGGCGGTGAGCACCACCAGCGTGTCCATCGGTGCATAGAGCTCGACGTAGTCTCCGGCCATCGAGTTGCCCGGCTGGAAGTGGAAGCAGCCGTCGCTGTCCACGGTGACCTTGCTGAACAGGTTCAGGCACATCAGCAGGTCCTGGAGGTTCAGGTCCCACTTGCCCATCTCCACCAATAGGTTGTCCACGCCGTTGCGGAAGAAGCCATTGCGCAATTCCTGATAGCGCCCGGCGCCGTACTTTTCCTTCACTTCGGACGCCGAGAGCACGCCGCCGAAGCTGTCGTGCCAACCGCAGGTGTCGGCGGTGATGGCGGCCAGCACCCGGCCCATGTCGGAGTAGAGGCAGTGGCCGGCGGTGAGCTTGGCGGTGTGCTGGCACTTGAGGCTGTCCGGAAGGTTCAGGCGCTCGCTCTTCTCCTGTGCGTTGAGCAGCAGCAGGCTCACGTTGGCGCCCCCTTCGATATCGGTGATGCGCAGCTGCTGGCCGCGTTTCAATACGAAGGAGGTGTGGCCGCCGCCGGGGACGGTTTCTTCATAGAGGGTTGGGCGCAGGGCCAGGGATGCGGTCATGGGCAGGCTCCTATTCAGTGGGCGATGGCCGGCTGCAGGGCGGAAGTAACTCGCTCCGGCAAGGCCTCGACCGCCGCGCGGGCAGCACGGCGGTCGCTGTTCAGGGGGATGTCGTAGGTGACGCGCGCGCCGAAAGCATTGGGTGCGTGCGGGTCCTGGCGCACCTTGTCGAAGACCAGCAGGCGGGTGCCCAGGCTGAAGCCTTCGGACAGGTCGTGGGTGACCATGAAGACGGTGAGTTGGGTTTCGTGCCAGAGGCCGAGCAGCAGCTCGTGCATGTCCTTGCGGATGCCCGGGTCGAGGGCGCCGAAGGGCTCATCCAGCAGCAACACGCGGGGTTTCATGATGAGAGCCTGGGCGATGGCCAGGCGTTGTTGCATGCCGCCAGACAGCTGGCTGGGGTACTTGTCCCGTGCATGGTCCAGACCGACCTTGGCGAGGATTGCGGCGGCTTCCTCGCGGGCGGCGCGTTTCGCGCCACCGAACAAGCGGCCGAAGAGGGGCGAGCGGGGCAGTTCCAGGCCGAGGGCGACGTTGTCCAGCACGCTCAGGTGCGGGAACACCGAGTAGCGCTGGAACACCACGCCACGGCTGGCGTCGGGCTCGGCCGCCAGCGGCTGGCTATCCAGCAGGATGCTGCCGCGGCTGGGTGATTCCTGGCCCAACAGCATGCGCAGGAAAGTGGATTTGCCACAGCCGGAAGCGCCGACCAGGGTGCAGAACTCGCCTTCGTTCACCGACAGGTCGAGATTCTCCAGCACCACCTGGTCGCCGTATTCCTGCCAGACATTGCGGACGCTGATGAAACTCATGCCTTGGCTCCTTCGTACCAGGGGAAGGCCAGCCGGGTGAGCTGGCGCAGGCCCAGGTCCATCAGCCAGGCGAGCAGCGTGATCCACACCACGTAGGGGAGGATCACGTCCATGGCCAGGTAGCGGCGGACCAGGAAGATGCGGTAGCCCAGGCCATCAGTGGAGGCGATGGCTTCGGCGGCGATCAGGAACAGCCAGGCCGAACCCAGCACCAGACGCAATGAGATGAGCAGGCGCGGCATCAGTTGCGGCAACACCACCCGCAGGATCAGCGTCCAGGTGTTGGCGCCGAGCGTCTGCGCCTTGATCAGCAGTTCACGGGGGATTTCCCGCGCGCGCTGCTCCAGGTCGCGGGCGATGCAGGGGGCGACGCCGATGACGATCAGCATCACCTTGGACAGCTCGCCCAGGCCGAAGACGATGAACAGGATCGGCAGGATCGCCAGCGGCGGGATCATCGACAGCACCGTCAGCAGGGGTGACAAGGGAGCGCCGAGAAGCGGCAGGGTGCCGGCGGCGATGCCCAGTGCCAGGCCCAGCAGCGCGGCGATGGACAGGCCCAGTGTCAGGCGTTTCAGGCTGGAGGCGGAGTCCTGCCAGAACAGGTAGTCGCCGCTGCGCTTGTCTTCGGTGAAGGCCAGTCGCTCGACGGCCTCACTCATCTGCGCAGCGCTGGGCAGCAGCTTGTCGTTGGGGTTTTCCGTCAGCCGCGCAGCCGAGCCGGTGAAGTAGGCGAACAGCAGCAGGGCGAAGGGCAGCAGGACCAGGATCAGGCGTCCGGCGCGGTCCGGTTGGCGGTTGATCAGGCGCATGGCGGTTACTCGGTTGCGTGGACGTGTAGGTTGGTCCGAGGTGCGGGGCCCAACATTGTTGCGTTGGGCTTCGCTTCGCTCTGACCAACCTACGGTTCGGAACGGTTCAGAGCTTGCCGTCGGCGGCCATCTGCACGTAGGTCGGGTCGAAGCGCAGTTTCACGTTGCCCTTGTCGCCGGTGACCACGCCCTTGGCGAAGCTCATGCCGACGGCGTTGGCATCCTTGGCACCTTCGCCCAGCAGGCCGTGGTGGAAGCTGAAGCTGGCCACCTTGTCCATGGTGGCCGGCAGTTTCGGGCTGGTGACGAAGGCCAGCGCATCGGCGGGGGTGTGGAACAGGCGGGTGGCGGCCAGTTGCGCCTGGTAGCCGGCGAGGTCAGTGCCGGAAGCCTTGGCCATGTGTTCCAGGGCGGCGGCGCTGTCGGCATTTCCGGCCTGCATCAACGCGACGATCTCGAACCAGGCGCCGGTTAGTGCCTTGCCCAGTGCGGGGTTGTCTTTCAGGGTTTCGGTGTTCACCACCATCATGTCCATGATTTCGCCGGGCACCTTGCTGGAGTCGAACACCAGGCTGGTGCCGGGCTTGGCCTTGATATCGGCCAGCATTGGGTTCCAGGTGGTCACGGCCTGGACTTCGGCGGTGTCGAAGGCGGCGGCAATATCGGCGTCGGAGGTGTTCACCACCTGCACGTCTTTTTCGGAGAGGTCGGCGCGCTCCAGGGCACGGGCCAGCAGGTAATGGGAGACGGACAGCTCCACCAGGTTGATCGGCATGTCCTTGAGGTCGGCCAGGGTCTTGCCTTCGCCCTTCACCACCACGCCGTCGTTGCCGTTGGAGAAGTCGCCGACGATGAGCGCGGTGCTGTCCACGCCACCGGCGGCGGGGATGGTCAGGGCATCCATGTTGGTCATGGTGCAGCCGTCGAACTGGCCAGCGGTGTACTGGTTGATGGATTCGACGTAGTCGTTGAGCTGGGTGACCTGGATCTCGATGCCGTACTTCTTCGCCCACTTGTCGACGATGCCCTTGGTGGCGCCGTACTCCCAGGGCATCCAGCCGGCGTAGATGGTCCAGCAGACGTTGAAGCTGTCTTTCTGTGCGGCGGACGTGTTGAAGCTGAGGGCGGTGGCGAGACCGGCAACGGCGAGGGCGAACAGACGGGACTTGCGCATGGAGGACCTCCAGTTCGGTTTAGGGCGGGCGGAGCTGCGCGGCACTTCCCTATCAAGGGGCGCGTTCTCCCGGGCTTTTGTCCCGCCGTGTAACCTCGCTGGAGGTCGCCAGCTCTCGGACCAGTCATCCGCCTTCGCGGACCGGAACCCTAGCCAGCCATTGCAAATTGTGGTGCCGCGAACCCGGTCGTCCGGGTAGCTCCTGCACGTCTTGGCCAAAGCGAAGGGCGTGCCAAGATTGTGCAACACAGCTGGCGCGGGGCTTTCGGGCCTTGGGTCATGGTTTTCAGTAAGGTGGGATGCCCGCAGATGGGGCGCGCGGCGTCAACTTGGTGCGTGGCAACAACTGGTAAAGGATTTTTCCGACCGGCAGTGAAGGCCGTTCAGTAGGACCCGTTGTCCAACGCAGTGGGAGCAATCCCAGTCGCCGACATCTGTCTGCGTCGCGCCCTCGCGGTCGTAAGGAGGCCGCCCATGTCCTACCGATCATTCTTCCTTGCCGTACTGACCCTGACCCTGGGCGGCTGTGCCGTCTATGACTACGACAACGACTACTACGGTCGCCGCTATTACGGCGACGAAGACTACCGTGTGCACCGCTACTACTACGACCCGCCAAGGACGACATATCGGGTGGTCGACCAGCGTTACGACGATCGCTACTACGACCGCCGCTACTACGACCGCCGCGATTACGACGGTCGCAAGGACTACTACAAGTCCGACAAGCACCGTTACGACAAGCGCTACTACGAGCAGAATCGCAAGTACCGCAATGACCGGCGCTACTATCAGCAACCCCGGGACAACTTCCAGGAGCGCCGCCACGACTACACCCCGCGCCTGAAGACCTGGAGCCACAACGACCGGCAGCCAGGCTATCGTCCGCCCAGCAACCCGCAGAAGCACTATCGGCAGCACAATTACCGCCAGCAATACCGGGTGCAGCCGGGCTATGAGGCGAGGCCGCACAACAATCCCCGCTACAACAACCGCAGCAACTGGTCGATGGAGAACCGGCGCTAGTCGGAAGGAAAACGGCTGTCCTCTTCCAGTAACAGTTCCCTCATCGCCCGCGCGGCCGGAGACAGGCTGCGCGCGGCATGACTGACCACGCCGTAGGCCGATAGGGTCCTGCTCCTGGCAATCGGTTCCAGTACGGCCAGTCGACCGGCCATGACGTCTTCGGCGACCACATCCCAGGGCGCCATGCTGACCACATCGCTTTCCGCGACCACCGCCTTGAGCACCATGAAATTGTCGCACTCGATGCCGAGCGGCTTTTCCGTGCCAGCCAACTCACCGAGGGTCCGTACCACTTCCACCGGCAGTTGCGTGCCGGCCAAGGCATAGGCGGCCAGGTCGGCCAGTCGCACCTGGTCTCGCGCCAGCAGCGGATGTCCGGGGCGGCAGAACAGGGTGCCGGGATGGCGTCGCAGGGGAATGATGTCCAGCAGCGGATCGCCTTCGAACTCGCGAATGTCCGCGACGAACATTTCGATCGCATCCTCCAGCAGGTGCTGGCGCAGGTTGTGCCAGTTTTCCAGGCTGAGCCGTACCCGCACGCCCGGGTGCCGGCTGGCGAAGCGTCCCAGGGCGCGGGGCACCAGGCGGGCGGCGGGATAGGGGCCCGCGCCCAGGTGCAACTCGCCGCTGTCGAGGTTTTCCAGCTGCGCCACGGCGCTGTGCAGGGCCCGGCTGCCATCCAGCAGTCTGCGGGCATGCTCCAGCACCAGGCGGCCGTGGGCGGTCAGGCTGATCTGCCTCGGCCCGCGGTCCAACAGGCTGCATCCCAGGTTCGCCTCCAGGGCCTGGATGCTGCGGCTGAGGGCGGGCTGGCTGAGATTGACCGCCTCTGCCGCTCGAGCGAAGTGGCCGTGTTCGGCGAGGGCAACGAAATGGCGAAGCTGGCGAAGGTCGTTCATGCGTGTTGTGCATCAATTGTTGAAGAGGAATGCATTGGAATTATTAGCAGGCCACTGCCAGCCTGTCTCGGCCTACAACAACAATCCCGAGCCAACCATGCGCATCTCCACCCGTTTCAGCGGCCTGCTGCTGGCAGCCGCGCTGCCCCTGGGCGCCGACGCCGGACTACCGGAAGAGACCATCCAGCCCAGCATCAACGCCGAGCTGGCCGAGCACACCAGGCACTTCAGCGAGAAGGTCTACAAGATCGCCGAGAACGTGTACTCGGCTGTGGGCTGGAACCTCGCCAACAGTGTGATGATCGAGGCCCCGGAAGGGCTCATCATCGTCGACACCGGCGAGTCGGCCGAGCAGTCGCGCAAGGTGCTCGCGGAGTTCCGCAAGATCAGCGACAAGCCGATCAAGGCCATCGTCTACACCCATTTCCACCCGGATCACATCAACGGCGTAAAGGGCTTCGTCAGCGAAGAGCAGGTGAAGAGCGGCGAAGTGCAGATCTATGCCCAGGAGACCCTGCTGGAGAACGTGGTCACCCAAGGCGCGCTGGTTGGTCCGATCCTCGGCATGCGCTCGGGCTACAGCTTTGGTGCGGCGTTGCCGGACAGCGACAAGAAGGACATGAACGCAGGTCTTGGCCCGCTGGCACACGAGGGCAAGTCCACCTTCATCGCGCCCACCATCACCTTCAAGGACAAGCTCGACACCACCATCGCCGGCTTGCCGGTGCAGTTCCTCCACGTGCCGAGCGAAGCGCCGGACGAAATCGTGCTGTTCCTGCCGCAGAACAAGGTGCTGATCAGCGCGGAGGTGACCCAGGGCCCGACCCTGCCGAACATCCATACCCTGCGTGGCACCAAATTCCGCGATCCGGTGGTGTGGGTAAAAAGTCTCGACAAGCTGCGCGCCTACCAGGCCGACTTCATGGTGCCGTTGCATGGCCAGCCGGTGTCCGGCAAGGACAAGGTGGAAGAGGTGCTGCGCATGACCCGCGACGCCATCGCCTACGTCCATGACCAGACCGTGCGCTGGATGAACAAGGGCCTGACCCCCGACGAACTGGTTGAGAAGGTCAAGCTGCCGCCCTACCTGGCGGGCTACACGCCTTACCTGCGCGAGTACTACGGCACTGTGAAACACAGCGTGCGGCAGATCTACCAGGGCTACCTCGGCTGGTTCCAGGCCGATCCGGTGGACCTTGATCCGATCCCGCCGGTAGAAAAATCCAAGCGCCTGGTGGCCCTGATGGGTGGGCGCGACAAGGTCCTGATGGCCGCTGGCGAGGCCTATCTCAAGGGCGACTACCAATGGGCCGCCGAACTGGCCAGCTATGCCATCCGCATCGACCACGACGACCAGTTGGCCCGCGAGATCAAGGCGCGCAGCTTCCGTCGCCTGGGTTACGCCAGCATGAACATCAACTGGCGCAACTGGTACCTGATGAGCGCCATGGAGCTGGAGGGCAAGCTGGACGGCGACGCCGCGCTGCAGCTGTCCCAGGGACTGCGCGACGCCTTCCTGTCCGATGACATGCTGAAGAACCTGCCAGCACGCATCTTCCTGCAGAACTGGGTGACGCGCATCGATCCGGAAAAGAGCGCGGACGTGAACCTGACCCTGGGCTTCGTCTTCCCCGACATCAAGGAAGAGTGGGCACTGGAAGTGCGCCGTGGCGTCGCCGAGTTGCACAAGGGCATTCCCGAGGGCACCACGCTCAAGCTGACCTTCGACAAGACCTACCTCGATACCGTCATCAGTGGCCAGAACAGCCTGCTCAAGGGGGCCATGCTGGGTGACGTGAAGGTCGACGGCAATCTGCTGGACATCAAGACCTTCCTCGGCTGCTTCGACTTCGAGGAGGCGCCCATCGCGCTCACCGTGCGTTGAGCCACCGCTCCAACCGAAAGTGCGGAGAGCCGCAAGGCCCCAGGCGGCACACTGCCCGCCTGGTCCGCACACTTCGGAGGCACCATGCACCTGTCATCCTTCCTCAAGGGCGCCCTGGCCATGTTCTGGCTGGTCGCGCTGCTCAATGTCATCTACCCCTTTGGTGATCCGTTGCACCGGCCGCTGCTGCTGGCGGCGGGCGTGGTGCTTCTGGCCCACGTTGCCGAGGCGGCACTGTTCAACCGCAAGCTGAAGGCACGTCCCTTCCCCTGGCTGGAACGGCTGCAGGTGCTGCTGTTCGGCTTCCTGCATCTGCGCGGTCTGCGCTGAGCCACGCGCACCGACCTTTTGCAGGTAGGGTGCGCTGTGCGCACCGGCGCTCGGATGTGAAGCCGAGAGGCCCTGGGGCAATCCTTGGTGCGCACGGCGCACCCTACGCGCTGTCGTCCGTTACATGGCGGCAGAATGCCATTGTTTTTTTCAAGTCCAGACCGCACCATTCGCGCCGTGTTTCATGGGGCCCCGCTGGCCTTCTGGATGGGATAGTGGATGGTCCGAGGTTGCGTTCAGGCCTGGCATACGCGCAGGGGGTGGCGGATGCCGGCCCTGGTCGCGGCGTTGCTGCCGGCGCTGCTGGCAGGAGCGTTGCAGGCGGACTGGGATTTCACCCTGATCAGCCAGCGTGCCGAATCCCTCTATGGTCCTCTCGGTCCCGGCAAACAACGTATAGACGACTGGCAGGCCATGCTCGGGCGTCTTGCCGGCATCGACGAGCAGAAGCAACTGGAAGAAGTGAACCGCTTCTTCAACGCCAAGCTGCGCTTTCGCGATGACCGCGAACTCTGGGGCGAAACCGATTACTGGGCGACGCCCGTGCAGGCCTTGCGCATAGGCGCGGGCGACTGCGAAGACTTCGCCATCGCCAAGTACTTCAGCCTGCGTCAGCTCGGCGTTCCCAGCGAGAAGCTGCGCATCACCTACGTCAAGGCGCTGCGGCTGAACCAGGCGCACATGGTGCTGACCTATTACGCATCCCCGGATGCCATGCCGCTGGTGCTGGACAACCTGGTGGGCATCATCCGTCCCGCCAGTCAGCGCGCCGATTTGTTGCCGGTGTACGCCTTCAATGCCGAAGGCCTCTGGCTCGCGGGCAAGGGCAGTGGCAAGCAGGTGGGAGACGCCAAGCGTCTTTCGCGCTGGCAGGAATTGCTCAAGAAGATGAAGGCCGAAGGCTTCCCGGTGGAACCGGCCCGATAGGAGTCGAGATGTCTCTGTTCAAACAGTTGTTGATCGCCATCTGCCTGTTCCTGGTCGTCGCCTTCAGCGGCAGCTTCATGGTCGGCCTGGAAAGCTCGCGGGAGCAGTACGTCAACCAGTTGCGCTCCCATGCCCAGGATGCGGCGACCGCCCTCGGGCTGTCGCTGACGCCGCACATCGACGACGCGGCGATGGTCGAGCTGATGGTCAGCTCCATTTTCGACAGTGGTTACTACGAGAGCATCCGGGTGATCGACCTGGAAAGCGACAAGGTCCTGGTGGAGCGTACCGGCGTGCCCGACGCCGTGGGCGCCCAGGTGCCGCAGTGGTTCGTCGATTTGATCGGCCTGCACTCGACGGGTGGTGACGCCATTGTCAGCCGTGGCTGGCAGCAGGCCGCGCGGGTGGAGGTGCAGAGCCATCCACTGTTCGCCTTGTCCCGGCTCTGGCAGAGCGCACTGGGCAGCCTCGGCTGGCTGCTGGTGTGCGGGCTGGTCAGTGCGGGACTCGGTGCTTTCCTCCTGCGTCGCCAGCTCAAACCGCTGGACTACATGGTCGAACAGTCCCATGCCATTTCGCGTCGCGAGTTCCTCAGCCTGCCGGAACTGCCGCGCACCCCCGAGTTGCGGCGCGTGGTCCAGGCGATGAACCAGATGGTGGAGAAGCTCAAGGCCCTGTTCCACGAGCAGGCGGAGCGCAGCGAACGCCTGCGCGACGAGGCTTATCGGGACGGTCTCACCGGCCTCGCCAACCGGCGCTACTTCGAGATGCAGTTGCAGGCGCGCCTCAGCGCCGAGGATCACGCCAGTGCGGGTTATCTGTTCCTGCTGCGGGTGCATGACCTGGCGGGGCTCAACCAGCGTCTGGGTGGCCAGCGTACCGACCAGTTGCTGCTGGCAGTGGCCGAGCTGCTGACCCAGGTGGCGGCGGGGCAGGGCGCCGGTCAACTGGTGGCGCGTAGCCGTGGCGGCGATTTCGCCTTGCTGCTGCCTGGCCTGGTGGCGGAAGAGGCCGAACAACTGGCGCAGCGCCTGGATGCCGGGCTGGCCAACCTGGTGACCATGGGGGCGGCCGATGCACTGCCCGTGGCGCAGATGGGGCTGGTGCCGTTCAGCCCGGGTGAAGCGCTGCCTGACCTGTTGCGTCTGGCCGACGAAGCCCTGGCCAAGGCGGAAAGCCAGACCGATCAAACCTGGGCGATGCTGACCCAAGGCGAAGCACCCAGCGTCGGCGATGAGCGCCACGCCTGGCATCGGTTGCTGGATCGCGCCCTCAGCCAGCGGCAGTTGCAGCTCTATTTCCAGCCGGTGGTGGACAGCCGCGATCCTGCGCGCGTCCTCCATTACAAGGTGCTGTCACGCCTGCGCGACGGGCGCGGCGAGAACATTCCGGCCGGGCGGTTCCTGCCCTGGTTGCAGCGCTTCGGTTGGATGGCGCGTCTCGACCTGCTGATGCTGGAACTGGTGCTGCAACAGATGGCCAGCCATGGCGAGACCCTCGCGCTCAACCTTTCCGGCGCCTTGCTGCGGGAGCCTCAGGCCCTGGAGAAGGCCTTCGAATTGTTACGCAAACATGCCCAGCTGGGGCCACGTCTGGTGCTGGAACTGGAAGAGGATCAACTGCCCGAACAGGCCGTGCTGGAGCAACTTACCCGTCGCCTGCGCGAATTGGGCTTCAGCCTCAGCCTGCAGCACTTCGGCGGCCGCTTCAGCATGATCGGCAACCTGGCTCGCCTGGGCCTGGCCTACCTGAAGGTGGACGGCAGCTACATCCGCGCCATCGACCTGGAAGCCGACAAGCGCCTGTTCATCGAAGCCATGCAGCGCGCGGCGCACAGCATCGACCTGCCGTTGATTGCCGAGCGCGTGGAGACCGAAGGGGAACTGGAGGTGCTGCGGGCGATGGGGATCCGGGGCGTGCAGGGCCAGCTGTTCGGTGCGCCGGCACCCTGGCGATAGCTTTTCTGTAGGAGCGAGCTTGTTCGCGAAAGGACGGACTCAAGAGCTTCGCGAGCAAGCTCGCTCCTACAAATGTGGGGCTGCGCGGAGATCGTGGGAATTCGCTCCCACAAGGAGCGAGGGCCGGTTTAGATCAGCCCCGAGCCAATCTCGTCATCTTCTTCGACGATCAGCCGCGAAATGCCGCCAAGGGCTTCGCGTGCCTGGTTCCGGCTGAGCAGCTTGGATTGTGCGGCCGGTGGCAGGTCGGTGATGCGGATCACGCCTTTGGCCATCAACGCGGTGATCAGGTCGTCGAGTACCCGGATCATGTCCAGGTCACTCTGTTTCAGTTGCAGCAGGCTGCTTTGCATCGCCAGATTGGCGTACCAGGCCTGGATCTCCTGGTCGTCGGCCGGCAGGCTGCCGGTCATCTCATCGAATGCAGCCGCTTCGACGCGAACCAGGCTTCCTTCTTCGTCGCGCTGGATGTAGAGCATGGCGAGTCTCCCTTCAGGAATGCCGCGAGCATGAGGGCAGAGGCCCCCGGTCCGCAACCACCTGGGTGGCTGCGGACCGGGGGGCATCAGTTCTGGTCGACCTTGATGGTCGGATCAGCACCCGCGATCAGGGAGTTGATGGACTGTCCGCTGAGCTGGGCCGCCGCGCCTTCCAGGGTGATGGACAGGTCGGCATGGCTGGCGGCACCGCCGGGCTGGTTCAGGTGGCCCTCCGAGCTGACCAGCAGGGTGGCGTTGCCGGTGCCGTTGTCGACGATCAGCTTGAGGAAGTTGTCGATGTTGCTCGTGCTTTCCCCATGCAGAAGGTCGCTCAGGTCCAGGCGGTCGCCTGCGCCCTTGTTGAAGTCCTTCACCACGTCCTGGTTGGGACTACCCTCGTTACCCGCGTGGCCGGATTTCCAGACGAAAGTATCGCCGCCACCGCCACCCGTCAGGGTGTCGTTGCCCTTGCCTCCGGTCAGGAAGTCGTCACCGCTGCCGCCGATCAGTCTGTCTGCGCCATTCCCGCCGCCCAGGGCACTGCCGGTCGAACCGGCCTGGATTTCGTGGTCCGAATCGAAGGTGATTTGCAACGACTGGTTAGCCGTACTGTCGGAGTCCCCGTCAACGGCCTTGACGCCCAGGTTGATTCGCTGGTCGTAGTCATCGGTCTGTCCGGTGACGGAGCTGATCTTGAGTCGGTAGTCGGAACCGGAGCTGGCGCCAAAACGGATTGAGCTGAATTCATACTCGCCACTGTTCAGCTTGCTGGAATCGATGGTGAAGGAGACCGTGCCACCGTTTACGATGCCACTGCCAACCGTGTTGCCGGCGCCATCAAACGCAGTCCAGGTCAGTTTTTCGTTGCTTCCGAGTTGGTCGGTGGCAAGCGAAATGGAGGTCATGTTCGTGGGCAGGTTGGAGGCCTTGTCGATGAATGCGAATGTGAGCGTTTCGCCGCTATCGATCCACTGGTTGCCGATGCCGAAGTAGTTGTTATTGGTGTTCACACTGCCGCCTACCGCGCTGACCTGGGCACTGAAGTTGCCGTTTTCTCCGAGTTCGTAGAGTCCAGTCGTGTTGCCGGCCTTCAGGTTGAAGTTGCTGTAGGTCGAGGAGGGCGAGTCCAGGTTGACGAAGTTGGTGACCTGATATTGGCCGGTAACCAGATCGGCCGTGATCTTGAACACCTCGGTGCCGCCGGCGTCGACTGCAGTCAGGGAGTTGGTGCCGGATACGTAATGGAGCTTGCTGCCCTGATAGGTCAGGTAGCTCGACGAACTGACGACACTTCCGTCCTTGGTCAGTACGGTGCTCAGGATATTGCCGCTGGCGTCGACGCCGCTGACAGGGATGTTGAACTGCACGCTGGCGCCCTTGGAGTCGGCGCCCGTGGACAGGTTCAGATCGCCGACAGCCGTGGCACCGGCACCGTCCAGCACGATGCTCTGCATCGGCGTGGCGAGGATCGGGGAATCATCTTCGACGGTGATCTGCAGGGAGCCGTCGGTGCTGGTAACACCATCGCTGGCTGTCACTTTCACCGCGAAGCTCAGCAGGTTTTCCGCCGCTGCCGCCGAATGATCCAGCTGGCCCAGCAGGGTCACGGTATAGGCACCCGCGCTGTTGATGCTGATGGTCATGATCGGCTGGCCACCGGCGCTTGCGCTCAGGGTCGAAGTGCCGCTCCCGCTCCAGGTCAGGGGTATGCCATTGGAGGTCAGCGTGGTGGTTGGTGCCGTCAGGGTGACCGCCAGGCTCGGGCTGTCGATGTCGGTGATCGCGAAGGTACCGCTGGAAACCGCGGCATTGGTGCTGTCGCTCGGAGAACCCGTGGTGTCCGGCAATCCGTTGGTCAGCCCCTCTTCCGAGACGATCGCGGTTCCGTTGGTACTGCCGAGTACCGGGGCGTCGTTGGCCGGCGTGACGGTGATGTTGACCGTGGCGGTTTCCTGGTTCCCGGCGGCGGTGGTGACGGTATAGGTGTAGCTGTCAGTGCCGTTGTAGTTGGGATGCGGGGTATAGGTGACGGTGCCGTTGGCGTTCAGGGTAACGGTGCCATGGCCAGCGGTGCTGACCGAGGTGACCTGCGCGCCGGGGCCGAAGGTGTCATTGGCGAGTACGTTGATGTTCAGTGATTGGTCTTCGGCGACGGTAACGGCATCGTTCGTGGCGTCGACTACCGGGTTTACGGTGACGTTGATGGTGCTGGTGACGGTGCCGCCATGACCGTCGTTGACCATGATGGTGAAATTATCGCTGCCGTTGAAATCGGTGCCCGGGGTGTAGATGTAGGCCCCATTGGCTCCCAGGGTGACGCTGCCGTGGGCGGGATTGGTACCGAGGGTGTAGGTCAGGCTGTCACCATCCAGGTCGCTGGCCTGGATGGTTCCGGAGAACGGCGTGTCCTCGTTGGTCGAGATGGCGAAATCATTGGTGTTCGGGACATGGCCATTACCCCCGCCGATCACCGGGGCGTCATTGCTGGGGACAACGGTGATGGTGCCGGTGGCCGGAGTGGCATCTGCCAGGGCATCGTTGTCCACGGAGGCATATTCAAAGGTGGCGGTGCCATGCCAGTTGGCATTCGGCACGAAGGTGACGCTGGCGCCGTTGCCGGTGGCCGGCACAGTGTCGCCGATGGCCAGGGCCACACCATTGAGCTTCAGCGTGCCATTGTCGGGAAGCGACTTGATGATGAAGTGAGCAACGGTTCCGTCGATATCCGAGCCTGTGAGTACAACTGGGATACCCGCCACATCTTCATTACCCGAACCACTGGCGGCGTGGGTGTCCGGCGCATCGTTCAGCGGGGTGACGGTGATGTTCAGCGTCGAGCTGCTGCCGGTATTGGTGGTGTAGGTGACCTGCGGGACGTTGCCGTTCCAGTTCTGTACCGGAGTGAAGGAGTAGTCGCCGTCCGCAGCGATGGTCAGGGTGCCGACACCGGCGATCACGGCGCTGGAACCGGCGCTGAAGCTGCCGGTGATGCCGGCCACGGTGAAGGTGGCGACGGTGAGGGTGTTATCCACATCGCTGTCGTTGCCCAGCACATTGCCGGTGGCCGCGTTGTCTTCAGCCACAGTCTTGCTGTCAGCGACCATCACGGAGGCATCGTCCACCGGGGTGACATTGCCAAAGCTCAGGACGCCAGTGTCGGTGAGGCCGCCGTCGGTGACGGCATAGGTCGCGCTGGGCACCGGGCCGTTGTAGTTCAGTGCCGGGGTAAAGGTGTACGAACCATTGGCATTGATCACCAGCGTGCCGACGTTGCTGAGGGTGGCGGTATCGCCTGCCTGGTAAGTGGTGCCATTGACCACGAACTGGGTAACCGTCAGGACGTCGCCATCGGCATCCGAGTCGTTGGTCAGCACACTGCCGTTGACCGGGGTGTCTTCGGTGACCGCAATCGGACCATCATCCGTCGCGATGGGCGCATCGTTCTCGGGATTGGCGATGGCGAAGCTGAGCTCCGCGGTATCGGTGAGGCTGCCATCGGAGAGGGTGTAGGTGGCACTCGGCACCGCGCCGGTGTAGTCCTTGGCCGGGGTGAAGGTGAAGCTGCCGTTGGCGTTGATCACCAGAGAGCCGACACCCGTGATGGTGGCGGTCTCGCCGGCGAGGTAACTGGTGCCACCAAAACTGAAACCGGTGACGGTCAGGGCATTGCCGTCCGGGTCGCTGTCGTTGGTCAGAACATTGCCGCTGATCGGGGTGTCTTCAGTAACCGCGATCGGACCGTCATTGACGGCGATCGGCGCATCGTTGACCGCATTGACGGTGATGGTGCCGGTGGCCGGGGTTGGATCTTCCAGGCCGTCGTTGTCCACCGAGGTGTACTGGAAGCTGGTGCTGCCGCTCCAGTTGGCATTCGGCACGAAGGTGAGCGTTGCACCGTTGGCCGTCGCCGGAACGACTGCGCCAAGGCCAAGTACGACGCCGTTGAGCATCAGGTTGCCGTCGGAGGGCACGGACTTGATGACGAAGTGGTCGACGTTGCCGTCGAGGTCCGAACCGCTGAGGTTGACCGTGATCGGACTGTCTTCGTTGCCGGTGCCAGCGGCCGCATGGGTTTCCGGAGCATCGTTCAGCGGAGTAACGCTGATGTCGAGCGTGGATTCACTACCGGTGTTGGTGGTGTAGGTGACCTGCGGGACGTTGCCGTTCCAGTTCTGTACCGGGGTGAAGGAGTAATCGCCGTCCGCAGCGATGGTCAGGGTGCCGACACCGGCGATCACGGCGCTGGAACCGGCGCTGAAGCTGCCGGTGATGCCGGCCACGGTGAAGGTGGCGACGGTGAGGGTGTTATCCACATCGCTGTCGTTGCCCAGCACGTTACCGGTGGCCGGGGTGTCTTCGGTGACGGTCTTGGTGTCAGCGATCAGAACCGAAGCATCGTCCACCGGGGTGACGGTGATATTCAGCGTCGAATCGCTGCCGGTGTTGGTGGTGTAGGTAACCTCCGGCACCGAGCCGTTCCAGTTGGCGGTCGGTGTGAAGCTGTAGTTGCCGTTCGTAGCGATGGTCAGAGTGCCAACCCCGGCGATGATCGCACTGGAGCCCGCCGTGAAGGCGCCCGGCACGCCGCTGATGCTGAAGCTGGTAACGGTGAGGCTGTTATCCGCATCGTTGTCGTTGTCCAGCACGTTGCCGGTGGCCGGGTTGTCCTCGGCCACGATCTTGCTGTCAGCGACCATCACCGACGCATCGTTCACCGGCGACACGTTGCCGAAGCTCAGCTCAGCGGTATCGGTGAGGTTGCCGTCGGACACGGTGTAGGTCGCGGTCGGCACCGGGCCGTTGTAGTTCGGGGCCGGGGTGAATGTGAAGCTGCCGTTGGTGTTGATCACCAGGGTGCCGACGCCTGCAACGGTGCCGCTCTGGCCAGCCAGGTAAGTGCTGCCGCCGAAGGTGAAGTCGGTGACGGTCAGGGCGTCATTCTCGACGTCATTGTCGTTGGTCAGCACATTACCGCTGGCGGCGATGTCCTCGGTCAGCGGAATAGGGCCGTCATTGCTGGCAACCGGCGCATCGTTCACCGGCGTGACGATGATATCCAGCGTGGATTCGCTGCCGGTGTTGGTGGTGTAGGTGACCTGCGGCACCGTACCGTTCCAGTTGGCTTCTGAGGTGAAGGTGTAGTTGCCGTTGGCTGCAATGGTCAGGGTGCCGACCCCGGCGATCACCGCATTGGAGCCAGCAGTGAAGGTGCCCGGCACGCCACTGACGCTGAACGTCGTAACGGTCAGGGGGTTATCCACATCGCTGTCGTTGCCCAGCACATTGCCGGTAGCCGGATTGTCTTCGGCCACGGACTTGGTGTCGGGTGCAACGACAGTTGGGTCGTTCACCGCGTGGACGGTGATGTTGCCGTTAACCGGTGTGGGATCTGCCAGGCCGCTGTTGTCGATGGCGACATACTTGAAGTTGGTGGTGCCATTCCAATTGGCATCGGGTTTGAAGTAGATGGTCGCGCCGTTGCTGGTTGCAGTGATGACACTGCTGAGCGTCAGCGGATTGGTGGCGGCGGCGTCACTGTAGAAGGTTCCATTCGCGGGCAGGGAAGTGAGATTGAAGCTGGCGACAGTGCCATCCACATCCGTGCCATGCAGATCGACCTGGATGACGGTGTCTTCATTGCCAATGGCGTGCTCCGGGCTGGTCCGCGGGGCATCGTTGCTGCCATTGATGGTGACGGTGACGCTGGTCTTGGTGCCGTCGGCGCTGACCACTTCGAAGGTGTCGGTGCGGGAATCACCGACATTCAGCTCGTTGAACCCGGAGTTTGCGGTGTAGGTCCAGGTGCCGTCCGCATCGATGCTGAAGCTGCCGTGGCTGCCAACGGTCCCCGTCTGGGCTACGAAGGTCGCCGGGCTGTCCACGTCGCTGATGGTGAGGATGCCGCCAGTGGTCAGCGGAACGTTGGTTTCGGTCAGTTGGACATTGGCACTGCCGAGGACAGCGGCTTCATTGGTGCCGATCACGGTGACGCTGATGACGTGGGTGGTGCCATCCGCCGCGCTGACGGTGAAGGTCTCGGTCTTGCTCTCGCCTTCGGTGAGCGCCTGGACCTGGGCCGCGCCGTTGTCGAGGGTGTAGGTCCAGGCGCCGTTGCTGCTCAGGCTCAGGGAGCCGTAGCTGCCGGTCTGGTTGACGGCGGTGAAGAGGTTGTTCGTGCCATCGACATCGGTGGACGTCAGGGTGCCGCCGGTGGTGAGGGTGGTGTCCTCTTTCACGCTGCCGGTGTCGACGCCGCCGATGATGGCGCTGTCGTTGGTCCCTGTGAGGGTAATCACCAGGTTGGCGGTATGGGAACCGCCGTTACCGTCGGAGATGGTGTAGCTGAAGGTCTCAGTGACCTTTTCGCCCTGGGCCAGGCTGCTGGCGTTGTTGGCCACATAGCTGTACGAGCCGTCTGCATTGAGGGTCAGCTGGCCATAGAGGCCGTTGACGGTGTTGCCTACATTACCGCTCTGGTTGTTGACCGCCACCACGGTCAGGTTATCGCCGTCCGCGTCGGTGTCGTTGCCGAGCACACCTCGGCCGGTGCTGGTCAGGGTGGCATCTTCCTGCACATTGCCGCTGTCGGCATTCGCGACCGGCGCGTCGTTGACCGGAATGACGCCAATGCTGACCGCGCCGTTCACGGTGGCGGTGCCGTCATAGACGCTGTAGGTGAACGATCCCACAGCATCGCCGCTGGTGTAGTCGGCCGGTGCGTTGTACTTCAGGCCTTCCAGTTGGGCGCTGGTCAGAACCTGCCCATTGCTGACCGGGGAGCCATCGGCCAGGGTGACGGTGCCCAGGGTGGGCAGACCGGTGATGGTGATGGTCAGGCTGTCGCCATCGATGTCGGTCGGGGCTTGCAGGCCCAGGTCGGTGCCGACACTTTCTTCATTGACGTTGATGGTATTGCTGTCGACAACCGGGGCGTCGTTCACCGCTGCGACGTTAATGGTGCCCGTGGCCGGAGTGGCGTCTTCGAGACCCTGGTTGTCTACTGCGGCGTAGTCGAAGGTGGTGATGCCGTTCCAGTTGGCGTTCGGTACGAATGTGAGGCTGGCGGCATTGCCGCTGGCCGGCACGCTGTCACCAACATTCAGCGATACGCCATTGAGTTGCAGGACGCCATTGGCCGGCAGCGATTTGATGATGAACTGAGCAACTGTGCCGTCGAGGTCCGAGCCGCTGAGACTGACCGGAATGCCTGCGGAGTCTTCATCGCCAGAACCACTGGCGGCGTGAGTGTCCGGTGCATCGTTGACTGAGGCCACGGTGATGGTGCCAGTGGCTGGGGTGCCGTCCTCCAGACCCTGGTTGTCCACTGCGGCGTAGTCGAAGGTGGTGGTGCCGTTCCAGTTGGCGCTGGGCACGAAGGTGAGGCTGGCGCCATTGCCGGTGGCCGGTACGCTGTCACCGATGGCCAAGGCCACGCCGTTCAGCAGCAGGGTGCCGTTGGCCGGCAGCGACTTGATCACGAAGCTGGCAACGCTGCCATCGAAGTCCGAACCGCTCAGGTTGACCGGAATACCGGCGGCGTCTTCGTTACCGGAAGCAGACGTCGCGTTGGTTTCAGGGGCGTCATTGACCGACCCCACGGTGATGGTGCCGGTGGCCGGAGTGCTGTCTTCCAGGCCCTGGTTATCCACTGCGGCGTAATCGAAGATCGCGGTGCCGTTCCAGTTGGCGCTGGGCACGAAGGTGATACTGGCGCCATTGCCGGTGGCAGGGACGCTGTCGCCGATGTTGAGTGCCACGCCATTGAGTTGCAGGGTGCCATTGGCCGGCAGCGACTTGATCACGAAGCTGCCGACACTACCGTCGAAGTCCGAACCGCTGAGTGCAACCGGGATACCGGCGGCATCTTCGTTACCGGAAGCGGACGCCGTATTGGTTTCCGGCGCGTCGTTGACGGAGGCGACGGTGATGGTGCCGGTGGCCGGAGTGCTGTCTTCCAGGCCCTGGTTATCCACCGCGGCGTAGTCGAAGGTCGCGGTGCCGTTCCAGTTGGCATTCGGCACGAAGATGACACTGGCACCGTTGCCGGTGGCCGGGACGCTGTCGCCGATATTCAGCGATACGCCATTGAGTTGCAGGACGCCATTGGCCGGCAGCGACTTGATCACGAAGCTGCCGACACTACCGTCGAAGTCCGAACCACTGAGCGCAACCGGGATACCGGCCGCGTCTTCGTTACCGGAAGCAGACGTCGCATGGGTTTCCGGCGCGTCGTTGACCGAGGCGACCGTGATGGTGCCGGTAGCCGGGGTGGCGTCCTCCAGACCCTGGTTATCCACCGCGGCGTAGTCGAAGGTCGCGGTGCCGTTCCAGTTGGCGTTGGGCACGAAGGTGATACTGGCGCCATTGCCGGTGGCAGGGACGCTGTCGCCGATATTCAGCGATACGCCATTGAGTTGCAGGACGCCATTGGCCGGCAGCGACTTGATCACGAAGCTGGCGACGCTGCCGTCGAAGTCCGAGCCGCTGAGGCCGACCGGAATGCCCGCGGCGTCTTCATTACCGGAAGCGGATGTCGCATGGGTCTCCGGCGCATCGTTGACCGAGGCGACGGTGATGGTGCCAGTAGCCGGGGTGCTGTCCTCCAGGCCCTGGTTGTCCACCGCGGCGTAATCGAAGGTCGCGGTGCCGTTCCAGTTGGCATTCGGCACGAAGGTGAGACTGGCACCGTTGCCGGTGGCCGGCACGCTGTCGCCGATGTTGAGTGCCACGCCGTTCAACTGCAGGGTGCCATTGGCCGGCAGGGATTTGATCACGAAGCTGGCGACCGTGCCGTCGAAGTCCGAGCCGCTGAGGCTGACCGGTATATCGGCCGAATCTTCGTCGCCGGTGCCGCTGGCTGCGTGGGTGTCCGGGGCGTCATTGACCGACGCCACGGTGATGGTGCCGGTGGCCGCAGTGCTGTCCTCCAGACCCTGGTTATCCACCGCGGCGTAGTCGAAGGTCGCGGTGCCATTCCAGTTGGCATTCGGTACGAAGGTGACGCTGGCGCCATTGCCGCTGGCCGGGACGCTATCGCCGATGGCCAGCGCGACACCATTAAGCAGCAGGGTACCGTTGGCCGGCACGGACTTGATCACGAAGCTGGCGATGGTGCCGTCGACATCCGAGCCGCTGAGGTTGACCGGAATGCCCGCCGAATCTTCGTTGCCCGCACCGCTGGCCGTGAGGGTCTCCGGCGCGTCGTTGACCGAGGCAACGGTGATGGTGCCGGTGGCCGGGGTGGCGTCTTCCAGACCCTGGTTATCCACCGCGGCGTACTCGAAGGTGGTGGTGCCGTGCCAGTTGGCGTTGGGCACGAAGATGACACTGGCACCGTTGCCGGTGGCCGGGACGCTGTCGCCGATATTCAGGGCGACACCGTTCAGCAGCAGGGTGCCGTTGGCGGGCAACGACTTGATCACGAAGCTGGCAACGCTGCCGTCGAAGTCCGAGCCGCTGAGGCTGACGGGGATGCTGGCCGCGTCTTCGTTACCGGAAGCGGACGTCGCGTTGGTTTCAGGGGCGTCATTGACCGACCCCACGGTGATGGTGCCGGTGGCCGGAGTGCTGTCTTCCAGGCCCTGGTTATCCACCGCGGCGTAGTCGAAGGTCGCGGTGCCGTTCCAGTTGGCGT
>MTEW01000822.1_pt1 | contig 48591 bp, 40 predicted proteins | sample 1042681 | NCBI WGS metagenome assembly MTEW01 (sample SAMN06185811, study PRJNA358809) | soil metagenome | isolation source: soil biostimulated with citrate as carbon source | place: India | collected 2015-05-23
CGCGCTCGGCGTTGCCGTAGAGCAGGATGTCGGCGGTGGCGTCCATCAGGATCGAACGGCGCACCTTGTCCTGCCAGTAGTCGTAGTGGGCGATACGGCGCAAGGATGCCTCGATGCCGCCGAGGATCACCGGCACGTGGGTATAGGCCTCCTTGCAGCGCTGGCTGTAGACCAGGCTGGCGCGGTCGGGGCGCTTGCCGGCCAGACCGCCGGGTGTGTAGGCGTCGTCGGAACGGATCTTCTTGTCAGCGGTGTAGCGGTTGATCATCGAGTCCATGTTGCCGGCCGCCACGCCAAAGAACAGGTTCGGCTCGCCGAGCTTCATGAAGTCGTCTTTGCTGCGCCAGTCCGGCTGGGCAATGATGCCGACCCGGAAGCCCTGTGCCTCGAGCAGGCGGCCAATGATGGCCATGCCGAACGAGGGGTGATCGACATAGGCATCACCGGTAACGATGATGATGTCGCAGCTGTCCCAGCCGAGCTGATCCATCTCTTCCCGACTCATCGGCAGGAAGGGCGCAGGCCCGAAACACTCGGCCCAGTACTTGGGATAGTCGAACAGCGGCTTGGCGGCTTGCATATTTTTTGATCAACGGGCTTTCACGAGGGGCGCGGATAGTAGCATAAAAAGTGATCAACTCGCGCCAGCCAAAATCCCCGCCTTTTGTGATCACATAGCTAGCAAATAGCTATACTGCCGCCGATAAGCCAATCTAGGCCGCTACCAGACGGCTTGATACAAGGGGTGAGCAGGTGGGGCGTTCTCTTTGTAAGGGACTGATGGTCTTGTTCCTGACCTGCTGCTGCAGTTGGGTCTTTGCCGCCTCCATAACACTGCGTGCAGACAGCAGCGGTATGCTGCTGAACGCCAGCGTAGAGCTTCTGGAAGACGTAGGCGGCAGGCTGCAAATCGGCGACATGGCCGACCCTGCTGTACAGGCTCTCTTCAAGCCGGCCGAAGGCCGCGCCACCGTTGGCCAGAGCCGTCACCCCTGGTGGATCAAGGTCACCCTGCAACGCGGCAGCGATGCGCCCGCGCAGTGGTGGCTGGAGAATGCAGGGATCACGATTTATCGCCTGCACCTCTACCTCCCTGATGGGCAGGGTGGCTGGGTAGAGCGCCCAACCGGCACCGCGGTACCCTATGCACAAGGTCGTGACCATCCGTACCGGCGCATGCTGTTCAAGCTGCCGGAGCTGACCGAGCAACCACTGACGCTCTACTTCCGCAGCCTTGACCCGGCGGGCAATTCATTTCCGCTCAAGGTTTGGCAACTTGCCGATCTGCAACAGCTGGCAAGCCACGAGAATCTGGGCTACGGCCTGATCTATGGCGTCATCTTTGCGCTGTTGCTGTACAACCTGTTCATCCTGATCGCACTGCGCGACAAAGCCTACCTGTGGTACGTCCTAGCCACCGGCAGCGTGCTGGTGTTCATCCTCAGCATGACCGGCCACGGCTTTCAGTACCTCTGGCCCGGCAGCCCAGTACCTTTCTGGCTGGATCGCATTACCCTGCCATCGCTGTGGGGGATCTTCGTCATGCGCTTCACCCAGGAGCTGCTGTTCACCCGGCACGGCCTGATCTGGCCACATCGCCTGCTCAACGCCGGCTGCATCCTGTACGTGATCGCCATCGTCATCAACGCCCTAGGCCATCGCGCCGAAGGCGCCATGATCATTGCACTGACGCCTATCGTTACCGTCCCTTCTGCACTGTTCAGCGCCATTGTTCGCGTGCGCCAGGGCTTCTTCCCGGCCCGCTTCTACCTGCTCAGCTACGGCGCGGTACTCGCCAGCACGCTGGTTCTGGTAATGCGGGCTGCTGGCCTGATCGAACCGAACAACTTCACCGCCTACCTATTCCCTATCTCGGTCGCGGCAGAAACCATTCTGTTTTCGTTCGCCCTCGCCTATCGCATTCAAATGCTCAAACAGGAAAAGGCGGAAGCCTTGCTCCAGGCCGATCGAGAGAAAACGGCACGTCTTGCCCAGATTCAGGCCAGCGCCGACGAACTGCAGGCAGCGGTCAATTTACGCACCGCCGAGCTGGCGGCCGCGAACGAGCGCCTGTGCCAGCGCGAACGCGAGCTGGAGCATGCGGCCTTCAATGACCCGCTTACCGAGCTGCCCAACCGGCGCTATCTGGTGGAGCGCTGCGAATCGGCCCTGGCGCATGCCGAACGCCACGGCGAAAGCGTGGCGCTGCTGCTGATCGATCTGGATCATTTCAAACCGATCAACGACCGCTTTGGCCACGCCGCTGGCGACATGATGCTGCAGGTCATCGCCAAGCGCCTGCGTGAGCACGTGCGCGCTGGCGATGCGGTTGCGCGCCTGGGCGGCGACGAGTTCGCCGCCCTGATTGGCGGCAGCGATGCCGAAACCCAGGCCCGCGAGATCGCCGCGCGCCTGCTGGCCGAGCTGTCCGAACCGGTGCACTACGGCGCCGAGCGCCTGCGCGTGACCATCAGCATCGGTGCAGCGCTCTATCCGCGCCATGCCAAAAACTTCACCGGGCTGTACAAGGCCGCCGATCAGGCGCTGTACCGGGTCAAGGAGCTGGGGCGCTCCGGCTCACGCGTGCACGGCGAAGACGGCGAGCTGAGCGAGCAGGCCTGCCTGCAGCTCGATGTACTGAAGGTACCCAGCGGGCTGGCGTGACCCCCGCCGGGCCAACGCGGCGCTAGCCGATATAGCGCCGCGGCACGCGCGCGGTGACCTTGGTCAGCAGCTCGTAGCCGATGGTGCCGCTGGCATGCGCCACCTCGTCCACCGGCAGTTGCGCGCCCCACAGTTCCACCGACGAATCGATACCCACCTCGGGCAGGTCGGTGATATCCACCGTCAGCATGTCCATCGATACCCTGCCGACCAGCGGCGCGCGCTGCCCATCGACCAGCACCGGCGTACCGCTGGGTGCGTGGCGCGGATAGCCGTCGGCATAGCCGCAACTGACCGTGGCGATACGCGACGGCCGCTCGGCTACCCAGGCCGCGCCGTAACCGACACTTTCTCCGACCGCCACCTCGCGCACGGCGATCACCCGCGCCGCCAGGGTCATGGCCGGCTTCAGGCCAAGCTCGCGCGCGCTGAAGTCGGCGAAAGGCGTGGCGCCGTAGAGCATGATGCCGGGGCGCAGCCAGTCCATGTGGGCGGCTGGAATGGTCAGCACCGCAGCCGAGTTGGCCAGCGAGCGATGATTGAAATCCAGATCCAGCAGATCGAGAAAGCGTTCGACCTGTAGTTCCGTGAGCGGATGGCCCCGCTCGTCGGCGCAGGCGAAGTGGCTGAGCAGATTGAGCTCGGCCACCTGCTCGGCCATCTCGAGCCGTGCATGCCACTGGCGCAGACTGGCCGCGTCGAAACCCAGGCGATGCATGCCGGAGTCCAGCTTGAGCCAGACATTGAGCGGGCGCGCCGGCTCACAGGCGAGCAACGCGTCGGCCTGCGCCGCGCTCTGCACCACCAGATCCAGGCCAAGCTGCGCGGCGATGGCGTACTCGCTGGCCTCGAAGCAGCCCTCGAGCAGCAGGATGCGCGCTTCGCCGTGCATGGCGCGCACCTCGGCGGCTTCCTCCAGGCTGGCCACGGCAAAGCCGTCGGCTACCTCGTGCAACGCGGTGACCACCTCGCGTACGCCATGCCCGTAGGCATTGGCCTTGACCACCGCGAACGCCTGGCGTCCCGGCGCGCAGCGCTTGGCCACGGTGTAGTTGTGGGCGATGGCGGAGAGATCGACGATGGCGGCAAGCGGACGCATGAGGAAAGCCTGAACGAAAAACGGGCGCCCATCTTAACCGCTGGGCGCCCGTTTTCATTGAGCAGGATCAGCTGCCGTTATTCGTCCTCGAACTGATAGCTGCCCGGCGCCAGGTTCTCGAAACGCGAATACTTGCCGAGGAAGGCCAGACGCACGGTGCCGATGGGGCCGTTACGCTGCTTGCCGATGATGATCTCGGCCACGCCCTTGTACTCGGTCTCCGGGTGATAGACCTCGTCTCGGTAGACGAACATGATGATGTCGGCGTCCTGCTCGATCGCTCCGGATTCACGCAGGTCCGAGTTCACCGGGCGCTTGTTGGGGCGCTGCTCCAGCGAGCGGTTGAGCTGCGACAGGGCGATGACCGGGCAGTTGAATTCCTTGGCCAGGGCCTTGAGCGAGCGCGAGATCTCGGAAATCTCGTTGACCCGGCTGTCGCCGCTGGAGCCGGGAATCTGCATCAGCTGCAGGTAGTCGACCATGATCAGGCCGATCTCACCATGCTCGCGCGCCAGGCGCCGCGTACGCGCGCGCATCTCGCTCGGCGAGATGCCTGCGGTATCGTCGATAAACAGCTTGCGGTCGTTGAGCAGGTTGACCGCGCTGGTCAGACGCGGCCAGTCGTCGTCGTCGAGCTGACCGGCACGCACCTTGGTCTGGTCGATGCGCCCCAGGGACGCCAGCATACGAATCACGATGGATTCCGAGGGCATTTCCAGCGAGTAGACGAGGATCGCCTTGTCGCTGCGCATCAGGGCGTTTTCCACCAGGTTCATGGCGAAGGTGGTCTTACCCATCGACGGACGACCGGCAACGATCACCAGATCGGCCGGCTGAAGGCCGCTGGTCTTGCCATCCAGATCATCGAAGCCGGTGGACAGACCGGTGATCGCGTCACCGTTGTTGAACAGCTGGTCGATACGGTCGATGGCCTTGACCAGGATGTCGTTGATGCCCACCGGGCCGCCTGTCTTGGGGCGCGCCTCGGCGATCTCGAAAATCTTGCGCTCGGCCTCGTCGAGGATTTCCTCGCCGGTACGGCCTTCCGGCGCATAGGCGCTGTCGGCGATCTCGTTGCTGATGCCGATCAGCTGGCGCAGCGTGGCGCGCTCGCGAATGATCTGCGCATAGGCCTTGATATTGGCTACCGACGGCGTGTTCTTGGCCAGTTCGCCCAGATAGGCCAGGCCACCGACCTGCGAAAGCTGCCCTTCCTTGTCCAGCTGTTCGGACAGGGTGACGACGTCGAAGGGTGCGTTGCGTTCGGCCAGCTTGTAGATGGCGCGAAAGATCAGGCGATGGTCATGGCGATAGAAATCGCCATCGGATACGGCGTCGAGCACGCGTTCCCAGGCGTTGTTGTCCAGCATCAGGCCACCCAGCACCGCCTGCTCCGCCTCGATGGAGTGCGGCGGCACTTTCAGGGCAGCGGTCTGCAGGTCGTATTGCTCGGGGATGCTGATGTCGTTCATAGGCTCGGGAATTATTACTGCAGTAGAAAAAACAACGGGCACGGATCGCCGAGGCGATGCCGTGCCCGATTGTCAGCAGACCCGCACCTGAGCGCAAGTCCGCTTGGCGGCTGCGAGTTAGGCAGCGACCACGATCACCTTGACGGTGGCTTCGACGTCGGTGTGCAGGTGCAGTGCAACGTCGTACTCGCCGACCTGACGGATAGTACCGTTGGGCAGACGAACTTCGGCCTTGGCCACTTCAACGCCGGAGGCGGTCAGGGCGTCAGCGATGTCGTGGGTACCGATCGAACCGAACAGCTTGCCTTCATCGCCAGCGGTGGCGGTGATGGTGACTTCCAGCTCAGCCAGTTGGGCAGCGCGAGCTTCGGCGGAAGCTTTCTTCTCGGCAGCCAGTTTTTCCAGCTCGGCGCGGCGGGCTTCGAACGCAGCTACGTTTTCAGCGGTAGCAGCGGTGGCCTTGCCCTGCGGCAGCAGGAAGTTACGGCCGTAACCGGCCTTGACGTTCACTTTGTCGCCCAGGTTGCCCAGATTGGCGATTTTTTCCAGCAGGATGACTTCCATTTGGGTCTTACCTCTTAACTTTTAACCTTCACCGTTCGCAGAGCCCGGGCCGTTCTTGCGCGCCAGGCGACCGCGAAAATCAAACAGACTGTCGACGATGGCCAGGACCACCAGTAGCGGATAGATCAGCTGCATGAACAGCAGGAGCGTGATGTACATGCCCACCAGCCAGAAGCGAGCGAGCCCTCCCTTTTCCACCAGGCCGTGCACCAGGGCGATCCCGGCGAACAGCAGCGGCACACTGCACAGCGGCGTGAGCATGGCCAACTGAGGCCCCAGATTGGGGCCTAGCATCATGCCCGCCAGCAGCAACAAGGCCTGCGGCAGCGGCAGTCTCAGGGCGCGGAACTCGCGACCGAAACCGCCTGGGTTGTACAACACCGCCTGCCAGTAACGCCCAAGAATCAGGCTCAGCAAGCTCAGGATCTGCAGCAAGGCCGCCAGCAATCCGGTCAGCACCGGTGCGATCAGGGCCTCGAGACGCTCGCGTTCACCCACCGACAACTGCTGGTGAGCCCCATCGAACATGGTCGGCAAGAGCTTCTGCAGCTCGCCGGCCATGGCCGCGATGGGTTCGCGGAACACCGCCCCAAGGACCACTCCATACACCAGGCCCAGCGCCACACTGCACAGCAGTATGCGGTTCCAGGTCCAACTGGCGCGCAACAACAACGCCAGGCTCAGCGCACCGACCAGCACCAGCAGGGTGCGCGGTTCGCCGAAGTACCACCAGGCTATCGCCGGCAGCATGGCCCAGGCCAGGATGCCCATGGCATCGCCGGCTCCGCGCCGCAACAGCACCAGGCTGCCGGCGGCGGCACTCAACCAGAACAACAGCGGCATCGCTGCCGATCCCACCACCACGAGGGTGGCCTGCATACGGCCGCGCATGATGTATTCAGCCAGGGCGCGCATGCGATCTATTCCTTAACGCTTGTCGACTATCCGATCTCAGCGGCCGTGGCTGTCGGTGTAGGGCAGCAGGGCCAGGAAGCGGGCGCGCTTGATAGCGGTGGCCAGCTGACGCTGATAACGAGCCTTGGTACCGGTGATACGGCTGGGAACGATCTTGCCGGTTTCCGAGATGTAGGCTTTCAGGGTGTTGAGATCTTTGAAATCGATCTCTTTCACGTCTTCAGCGGTGAAGCGGCAGAATTTACGACGACGGAAGAAACGTGCCATGTGATTGGCTCCTCAATAGATCCGTGGATTACTCGTCAGCGTTGTCGCTGTCGTTGCTGTCGCTGTCATCGCCGTCGTTGGACTCGGCGTTTTCAGGACGTTCACGACGCTCGCGGCGCTCACTGCGGTTTTCTTCGGCCTTCAGCATCTCGGACTGGCCAGTGACGGCCTCGTCGCGACGGATGACCAGGTTACGGATCACGGCGTCGTTGTAGCGGAAGTTGTCTTCCAGCTCGGCCAGGGCCTTGCCGGTGCACTCTACGTTGAGCATCACGTAGTGGGCTTTGTGGACGTTGTTGATGGCGTAAGCCAGCTGACGACGGCCCCAGTCTTCCAGGCGGTGAATCTTGCCACCGTCTTCTTCGATCAGCTTGGTGTAACGCTCGACCATGCCGCCGACTTGCTCGCTCTGGTCCGGGTGAACCAGGAAGATGATTTCGTAATGACGCATAAATGCTCCTTACGGGTTGTAGCCTGCCAACTAAGGTGGTCAGGCAAGGAGTGGGTTTTTCTCGTGATGAGCTTGCCGGGCGGTAGGCGCAAAAAGGCCTGCCGTCACGGCAAGGGGCGCCATTCTAGAGAAGCCCCCTGCCGCACGCAAGGCGAATTGGCGATTATTTGAGCAATCAGCCCTTGCCCTTGGCCTGACGCTGACGCACCGCCTCGAACAGGCATACGCCGGTGGCAACCGAGACGTTGAGGCTGCTGACGCTGCCGCCCATGGGCAGCTTGACCAGGTAATCGCAATGCTCGCGGGTCAGGCGACGCATGCCCTTGCCCTCCGCGCCCATGACCAGCACCGTCGGGCCGGTCATGTCGAGCTGATACAGCTCCTGCTCCGCCTCACCAGCGGTGCCGACCACCCACAGGCCCTTCTTCTGCAGCTTTTCCAGGGTGCGCGCCAGGTTGGTCACCGCCACCAGCGGAATCACCTCCGCCGCGCCGCACGCCACCTTGCGCACGGTGGCGTTGAGGGTGGCGGATTTGTCCTTGGGCACGATGACCGCCTGCGCCCCCGCGGCATCGGCGGTGCGCAAACAGGCGCCGAGGTTGTGCGGATCGGTCACCCCGTCCAGCACCAGCAGCAGGGGCACGCCCTCGCTACGCTCGAGCAGCTCGTCGAGCATGTTCTCACCCCAGACCTGGCTCGGGCTGACCTCGGCGACCACACCCTGGTGCACGCCCTCGGCCCATTCGTCCAGCTCCTGGCGTTCCTTGTGCCCGACCGGCACGCGGTGCTGCGCCGCCAGCTCCAGCATCGGCTGGATACGCGGCGCCTGACGGCTCTCGGCCAGCCACAGCTGCTTGACCCGCTTGGGATGGTGGCGCAGCAACGCCTCCACGGCATGCACACCGTAGACTTTTTCCAACTGACTCATCGTTTCGCCTTACGCTTGCTCGGCTTGCTACCACTTGTCTCGGCCTTGGCCTTGGGCGCAGGCGCGCCCTTGCGATGGCTGGACGTTTTCTTCGCCGGCGCCTTGCCGCCGCTCTTCTTGGCGCTGTCGAGCAGGGCCTTCTTCACCTCACGGCTTTTCTGCACGTCGGTATTGCCCATGCCGCTCGGCTTGCCGCCACGGCGCGCATCATCGCCCTTGTCGGTCTTGCCCTGGCTCAGTTCGAAGTCGATCTTGCGCTCGTCCAGATCGACGCGCATCACCTTGACCTCGACGCTGTCGCCAAGGCGGAAGCTGCGGCCGCTGCGCTCGCCGGACAAGCGGTGGTGAACCGGGTCGAAGTGGTAGTAATCGGCCGGCAGCGCGGTGACGTGCACCAGGCCCTCGACGTAGATGTCGCGCAGCTCGACGAAGATGCCGAAGCCGGTCACCGCGGTGATCACGCCGGCGAAGGTCTCGCCGACGCGATCCTGCATGAACTCGCACTTGAGCCAGTTGACCACGTCGCGCGTCGCTTCGTCGGCGCGGCGCTCGGTCATCGAGCACTGCTCGCCGAGTTTTTCCAGGGTCGCCTCGTCGTACGGATAGATGCGCGCCTTGGGCATGCTCGCCGCGCCAGCACGCTCCACGTGCTTGGTTTCACGCTTGGAGCGGATCACGCTGCGAATGGCGCGGTGCACCAGCAGGTCGGGATAGCGACGGATCGGCGAGGTGAAGTGGGTATAGGCCTCGTAGTTGAGACCGAAGTGGCCCTCGTTCTGCGCGCTGTATACCGCCTGGCTCAGCGAGCGCAGCATCACGGTCTGGATCAGGTGGAAATCCGGGCGTTCGCGGATGCTTTCCAGCAGGCGCTGGTAATCCTTGGGCGTCGGACCGTCCTTGGACTTGCCACGCTGCAGCGACAGCCCCAGCTCACCGAGGAAGGCCTTGAGCTTCTCCAGACGCTCCGGCGGCGGACCATCATGCACGCGATACAGCGACGGAATATCGTGATCCTGCATGAAGCGCGCGGTGGCGACGTTGGCCGCCAGCATGCATTCCTCGATCAGCTTGTGCGCATCGTTGCGCTGGGTCGGGCGGATCTCGTCGATCTTGCGATCGGTGCCGAAGATGATTCGCGTCTCCTGCGTCTCGAAGTCGATGGCGCCACGCTCGTGACGAGCGGCCACCAGCACCTGATACAGGGCGTAGAGCTGATTGAGGTGCGGCAGGACTTCCTTGTACTCGCTGCGCAGCGACTTGCCCTCGCTGCTCTTGGGATCTTCCAGCATCAGGCTGACCTTGTTGTAGGTCAGGCGCGCGTGGGAATGGATCACCGCCTCGTAGAACTTGTAGTCGACCATCTGGCCGCTCTTGGACATGGTCATTTCACAGACCATGGCCAGGCGATCGACGTGCGGGTTGAGCGAGCACAGACCGTTGGACAGCTCCTCCGGCAGCATCGGCACGACGCGCTCGGGGAAGTACACCGAGTTGCCGCGTTCGGTGGCCTCGGCATCCAGGGCGGAGCCGACCTTGACGTAGTGCGACACGTCGGCGATGGCCACATAGAGTTTCCAGCCACCGGAGAACAGCTTCCAGCGACTGCTGTTCTTTTCGCAGTACACGGCGTCGTCGAAGTCGCGGGCGTCCTCGCCATCGATGGTGACGAAAGGCAGATGGCGCAGGTCGATGCGCTTCTCCTTGTCCTTCTCCTCCACCTCGGGCTTGAGCTTGCGCGCCTCCTTGATCACTGCCTCGGGCCAGACATGCGGAATGTCGTAGCTGCGCAGCGCCACGTCGATCTCCATGCCCGGCGCCATGTAGTTGCCGATCACCTCGACGATGTCGCCCTGCGGCTGGAAGCGCTGGGTCGGCCAGTGGGTGATCTTGATCTCGACGAACTGGCCGATGCGTGCACCGGCGGTGCGTCCCGGCGTGACCAGCACTTCCTGCTGGATCTTCGGGTTGTCGGCCACCACGAAGCCGATACCGCTTTCCTCGTAATAGCGGCCGACGATGCTCTCGTGGGCGCGGCTGATCACTTCGACGATGCCGCCTTCACGGCGGCCGCGACGATCGAGACCGGCCACACGCACCAGGGCGCGGTCGCCATCGAATACCAGGCGCATCTGCGCCGGGCTGAGGAACAGATCGTCGCTGCCGTCATCCGGCACGAGGAAGCCGAAGCCGTCGCGGTGGCCGCTGATGCGACCGCAGATCAGGTCGAGCTTGTCCACCGGCGCGTAGGTGCCGCGGCGGGTATAGATCAGTTGGCCATCGCGCTCCATGGCGCGCAGACGGCGGCGCAGCGCCTCGAGCTGGTCCTCGGTGTCGAGGCCGAATTCCTCGACCAGCTGCTCGCGGCTGGCGGGCGAACCCCGTTCGGCCAGGTGGGCCAGAATCAGTTCGCGGCTAGGGATGGGGTTGTCGTATTTTTCCGCCTCGCGGGCGGCCTCGGGATCGAGGGATTGCCAATCGGCCATGTAAAAGGGATTACCTATGCTTATGTATAAAAGTTGTATGCCATACGTCTATTGAAGCGCGAAAAAGGCATTCGCGGCAGCTTTTCCCGTGACAATAATTTTTTTGGGGTCAGGGGTTTACAAGGTAAATGCCCGCCCGTATAGTTCGCGCCCACAGCGTCGAGCAGACGTTGTAACACGAAGCCGATGATGATTCATCGTTTTCAGTGCCCAGGTGGCGGAATTGGTAGACGCGCTGGTTTCAGGTATCAGTGGTGGCAACACCGTGGAAGTTCGAGTCTTCTCCTGGGCACCAAATTTCAAAAAACCGAGTCAGATGACTCGGTTTTTTATTGTCTGCAAAACGCCGGGTGCGCCGTGCGCACCATGAGCTCAGCAGCAGGCCAGCGAGGTGCGCACGGCGCACCCTACACCCGAAACTGCCCCAGACTGGCCTTGAGTTGCGCCGCCAGCTCGTCCAGGGCCCGGGCATTGCCGGCAATCGCCGCCACCGCTTCGGCGGCATGCTGCGCTTCGGCATGGATGATCTCCACACGCCCGCGCACCGCTCCCGCGCCCTCGGCCTGATGCGCCGCGGCCTGAGTCGCCGCGTTGATCGCACCATGCACCTCGTCCACCGATAGCTGCACCGACTGCTGCAGGCGCGCACTGTCGCGCAGCACCTCCAACCCCTCACTGCCCTGCGCACCGGCCTGAGCGATGGCCGCCACGGCCTCCTGCGCGCCACGCTGCAATGCCGCGATATGGGTCTGGATATCTCCGGTCGATTGCTGGGTCTTGCTCGCCAAGGCTCGAACCTCGTCAGCCACCACGGCGAAACCACGACCGCTCTCGCCGGCGCGCGCCGCCTCGATGGCGGCATTGAGCGCGAGCAGGTTGGTCTGCTCGGCAATCGACTGGATCACCGTCAGCACCACTTCGATCTGCTCGCTCTGCTTGGCCAGCCGCTCGATCACCGCCGAGCCGTCCGCCACTCGTGCCACCAGCCCCTCGATCAGAGCCGACAGGCGCTGGGCGATGACCGCATTTTCGTGCGCCGCCTGGCGAATGGTATCGACACGCTGCAGCGCCTCCTGCATGGCCTGGCTTTCCGCCTGCGCCTCGTCGGCCATCTGCTCCAGCGCCTGCAGACTGCCGGCCACCTCGTCACGCTGGCGCCCGGCAGCCGCCTCGGCCGCCACACCGCGCTGGGTCAGGCTGCGAATCTGCTCACTGGTGCGCAGCGCGACCTCACCGGACTCACGCACGATCGGCTGCAGCTTGGCGATGAAGCGATTGACCGCATCGGCCATCTCCCCCACTTCGTCCTGGCTGTCGATACTCACGCGCCGGGTCAGATCACCCTCACCCGCCGCCAGGTCGTTGAGCGCCGCACTGAGCAGGCGCAGGCGACTGAGCACGCGCCAGCCCAGCACCAGGGCCACCGCTACCAGCGCCAACGCACCGACCAGCAGCAACCCCAGGGCGATGTTCCAGCGCAGCGAATCGGCCGCCACGCGCACCGACTCACCGCCATTGCGTGCCATTTCCTGGGTGTAGCGCTCGGCCGAACGCAGGCGCTCACGCAGCGCCCGCGTCGCCTCCTCGGAAGCGCCGGCCAGGCTGCTGTCCACCAACTCGCCCGCGCCATTGACCAGGGCCCCGAAGCGCCCGTCCAATGCCGCCAGCTCGCGCTCGACCACATCCAGAGAAAGGCCCATCTGCACCTTGCCGATTTGCGCCCCCATGGGGTTGATGTCGGCCTCGACCAGATAGACCCGCGGACTGCGCGAGGCGGCATCGACCAGCTTGTCGAGGGGCGAATCCCCCTCCCCGGCCGCGATCAGCTCGCGTACCTGCGCGCTGCTGCGATTGAAATTGCGCGTCAGACGCTTGCCCTCGGCGTCATAGATGATGGCGAAGAGCACCGCCGGATCCTGCTGGGCGATACGAGTCAGGGCAGTGAGCGCCGGGATATCGAGATCCCAGATGGACTTGGGCGCAACACCGGCGAGCAGTTGCGCCAGGGCCTGGCCGGATTGCTTGAGATTGCCTTCGAGCACCACGCGCAATTGCGCCTGCTCACTCTTCAGCTGGCTGGAAAGCCCTTCGCCCAGTCGCGAGCGCGTGCTGCTGGCCAGCGCGGACAATCCCTGACTCATCTCACGCTCGGCAGCGCCCAGCTCCTCACCCAGGCGGCGACTTTCACCACCCAGGCGCTGCGCCAGATCCTCGACCATCCCATCGACCGAGGCGCGCATCAGCCATACGGCCAGGCCGACCTGCACCAACATGGCCAGGCCAAGGGCAACGAACACCGGGCGCAGCAGACGGCTGCGCAGCATGGAAACGATGGCGAACACTGGGAACACTCCTCAACGACCGTAACAGCTATAACGGCGACTTCCGGGATTTATTGAGCACAAGCAAGGCGCATGCCCAACGCCGAGGCGAAAAACAGCGATCAGCCAAACGAGCAATGCGCAGCATGGATGCAAACGGCTCTCCTGGCTCCGCCAAGCGCAGGCCACAAAAAAGCCGCCCGAAGGCGGCTTTTCAGCACGGTGGCGATCAGGCAAACGGATGACGCAGCACGATGGTCTCGTTGCGGTCCGGGCCGGTGGAGATGATGTCGATCGGCGCACCGACCAGCTCTTCCACGCGCTTGATGTAGGCGCGAGCCGCCGCCGGCAGGTCTTCCAGGGTCTTGGCGCCCAGGGTGGACTCGCTCCAGCCCGGCATTTCCTCGTACACCGGCTGCAGACCGAGGTAGCTGTCGGCATCGGTCGGCGCATCGACCAGCACCTGGCCGTTGGCGTCCTTGTAACCGGTGCAGATGCGGATGGTTTCCAGGCCGTCGAGTACATCCAGCTTGGTCAGGCACAGGCCGGAGATGCTGTTGATCTCGATGGCACGACGCAGGATCACGGCATCGAACCAGCCACAACGACGGGCACGACCGGTGGTGGCACCGAACTCGTGACCACGCTTGGCCAGGAAGGCGCCGACGTCATCGAACAGCTCGGTGGGGAACGGGCCGGAGCCGACACGGGTGGTGTAGGCCTTGGTGATACCGAGGATGTAGTCCAGGTACAGCGGACCGAAACCCGAACCGGTGGCGATACCGCCGGCAGTGGTGTTGGAGCTGGTGACGTAGGGGTAGGTGCCGTGGTCGATGTCCAGCAGCGAGCCCTGGGCGCCTTCGAACATGATGTCCTTGCCTTCACGACGCAGGTCATGCAGCACGGCAGTGACATCGGCCATCATCGGCTTGAGCAGCTCGGCGTACTCCATGCACTCGTCCAGAGTCTTCTGGAAGTCGATGGCCGGTTCCTTGTAGAAATTGACCAGCTGGAAGTTGTGGTAGTCCAGCAGCTCGCCGAGCTTGGCGGCAAAACGCTCGCGGTGGAACAGGTCGCCGACGCGCAGACCGCGACGCGCGACCTTGTCTTCGTAGGCCGGGCCGATACCACGGCCGGTGGTGCCGATCTTGGCATCGCCACGGGCCTTCTCGCGCGCCTGGTCCAGCGCCACGTGGTAGGACAGGATCAGCGGGCAGGCAGGGCTGATGCGCAGGCGCTGACGCACCGGCACGCCCTTCTCTTCCAGCTTGGTGATCTCGCGCAGCAGGGCGTCAGGCGCGACCACCACGCCGTTGCCGATCAGGCACTCGACACCCTCACGCAGGATGCCGGACGGAATCAGGTGCAGCACGGTCTTTTCACCGTCGATCACCAGGGTGTGGCCGGCGTTGTGGCCACCCTGATAACGCACTACGGCAGCGGCCTGCTCGGTGAGCAGGTCGACGATCTTGCCCTTGCCCTCATCACCCCACTGGGTGCCCAGGACGACGACATTCTTACCCATAAACTTGTCCTCTTCGCGCAAGCTTCGATGCCGGCCGCGGGCCGGCGAAAATGAATTCAGGACGCCAGGGGCGCCACCTGCCAACGTCCATCGCGCAGCGCCAGCAGACGGTCACAGCCTGCTTCGCGCGCATCCGCCTCGCTCTGTCCGGGCAGCGCCTGTACCACGCGCTCGCCCTCACTGCGCAGGCGACGCACGGCCTGCCACAGATAGAGATCATGATTGTCCGGCGCCCACACGCCGCGGACCGCCTCGTCCAGGCGCATGTCGCCCAGCGTCACCAGGGTCTTCAGGTCGGTGGAGAAACCGGTTGCCGGGCGCGCCCGGCCGAATACCGCGCCGGTATCGTCGTAACGACCGCCCTGAGCGATGGCACCGCCCTCGCCCGGGACGAACGCGGCGAATACCACACCGGTGTGATAGTTGTAGCCGCGCAGCTCGCCCAGGTCGAAATACAGCGGCAGCTCGGGGTAACGCAGCTCCAGCGCATCGGCGATGGCCACCAGCTCATCGAGCGCGGCGTGCACCGCATCCGGCGCCTCGACCAGCGCGGCCTGAGCCAGATCCAGCACTTCACGACCGCCGCACAGTTCGGCCAGCGAGCGCAGCATGTTGCCCAGCCCGGCCGGCAACGCCGCAGTCAGCGCCTCGATCTCGTCCATGGCCTTGCGCTGCAGCGCATCGAACAGCTGCTGTTCGACCTCGCCGGACAGCCCGGCGGCCCGCGCCAGACCGCGATAGATGCCGACATGACCGAGGTCCATGTGCACGTCCGGTACCGCGGCCAGCTCCAGGGTCTCGACCAGCAGGCTGATCACCTCGATGTCACTGGCCGGGCTGGCGTCGCCGTACAGCTCGGCGCCGAGCTGGATCGGGCTGCGCGAGGTGGTCAGTGCACGCGGCTGGGCATGCAGCACGCTGCCGGCGTAGCACAGACGGTTCGGCCCTTCGCGGCGCAGGGTGTGGGCGTCGATGCGCGCCACCTGCGGCGTGATGTCGGCACGAAAGCCCATCTGCCGACCGGACAGCGGATCGGTGACCTTGAACGTACGCAGGTCGAGATCCTGACCGGCACCGGTCAGCAGGGATTCCAGGTATTCGATATGCGGGGTGACGACGAACTCGTACCCCCAGCGTTGAAACAGGTCCAGCACCTGACGGCGGGCTGCCTCGATGCGAGCCGCCTCCGGCGGCAGTACTTCTTCGATGCCATCTGGCAGCAGCCAGCGGTCTACCGTTGCCATTTCGCCATTCCCCTCTTGATCCGGGCGGCACAAGCCTTCAGTGAAGCAGATATAGAAGGGCAGTACCCAGCAGCATGCTGGCCAGCCCCATCAGGCGCAGTCGGCGGTCGGGCAGGCGAGCTGCCAGCAAGACCGCTCCGCGCCAGTGGCGCGGATAGAGGAAGGGCAGGATGCCTTCCAGCACCAGTACCAGACACAGTGCGATGCCGAGTTCCTGCCACATGATTCCCACAGACGCAAAAAAGCCGGGATTTTCCCGGCTGCCGCATGATACCACGCTAAAAGGCTCAAGCCACAAGCTTCAAGCGACAAGTGAGCGCCGGGCTTGAACTTGTGGCTTGCAGCTCGTGGCTTGCAGCGGTTTTAAGGCTTGGATTTCTCCAGGTAGCGGAAGAAATCGCTGCCCGGGTCCAGCACCAGCACGTCGCGCTTGTCCGCGAAGCTTTCGCGGTAGGCCTGCAGGCTGCGGTAGAAGGAGTAGAACTCCTGATCCTGGCCGAAGGCACGGGCGTAAATGGCGGCAGCCTGGGCATCACCGTCACCGCGCAGCTCTTCGGCTTCACGGTAGGCTTCGGCCAGCAGTACGCGGCGCTGACGGTCGGCATCGGCGCGGATGCCTTCGGCCAGCTCACGACCCTTGGCGCGGTGCTCGCGCGCTTCACGCTCACGCTCGGTGCTCATGCGCTCGAACACGCTGCGGTTCACTTCACGCGGCAGGTCGATGGCCTTGACCCGCACGTCGACCACTTCGATACCCAGTTCGCGCTCGGCGGCGCGATTGAGGGTCGCGGTCACGTCGGCCATCAGCGCATCACGCTCGCCGGACACCGACTCGTGCAGGGTGCGCTTACCGAACTGGTCACGCAGCGAGGCTTCCAGACGACGCGCCAGGCGCTCGTCGGCGACCTGCTTCATGCCGGAGGTGGACTGATAGAAACGCTCGGCATCCTTCACCCGCCACTTGGCGTAGGCGTCGACCATCAGCGCCTTCTTCTCCAGGGTCAGGAAGCGCGAGGAGGTCGAATCCAGCGTCAGCAGACGGCCATCGAAGATGCGCACCTGGTTGACGTAAGGAATCTTCACATGCAGACCAGGCGGCACATCGGGATTGACCACACGGCCGAACTGCAGCATGACCGCGCGCTCGGTCTGCGCCACGATGTAGAAACTGTTCCACGCCACCAGGGCCAGAACCACGGCCACGATCAGGCCGATCAGGGACTTGTTGCTCATCAACGGCTCTCCCGGGTACGCAGGTTACGCTGGGACATATCGCTGCTCAGCGGTACGGCAGGATCGCGGTTCATGCTGCCACTGCTGCTCGAAGCACTGCCGGCGGAAGAGCCGCCGCGGCTGTCGATCATCTTGTCCAGCGGCAGATAGAGCAGGTTGTTCTGCCCCTTGTCGCCGGTCACCAGAACCTTGCTGGTGTTGCTCATCACTTCCTGCATGGTGTCGATGTACAGACGCTCGCGAGTGATCTCGGGCGCCTTGCGGTACTCGGCCACCAGCTTGGTGAAGCGGTCGGCCTCACCCTGGGCGCGGGCGATGACTTCGTCACGATAACCGTTGGCTTCCTCCAGCAGACGCTGGGCCTGACCGCGCGCTTCCGGAATCACGCCATTGGCGTAGGACTCGGCCTGGTTCTTCTCGCGCTGCTCGTCTTCACGGGCACGGATCACGTCATCGAAGGCTTCCTGCACTTCACGCGGCGCCGCAGCGCTCTGGATGTTCACCTGGGTGATGGTGATACCGGTGCGGTAGTTGTCGAGGAAACGCTGCAGGCGCTCACGCACCTCGCTGGCCATCAGCTCACGACCCTCGGTCAGCACCTGGTCCATCTCGGTGGAGCCCACCACGTGGCGCACGGCGCTATCGGTGGCGTGCTGCAGGCTGACTTCCGGCTGGTCGACGTTGAGCACGAAGTCCTGCAGGTTGCTGACGCGATACTGCACAGTCAGCGGCACTTCGATGATGTTCTCGTCCTCGGTCAGCATCGCACCCTGCTTGCTGTACGCGCGCTCGCGAGTGACGTTTTCCTGGAACTTGCGATCGATCGGCGGGAAGTAGATGTTCAGGCCCGGACCGACGGTCTCGTGGTACTTGCCGAAGCGCAGCACCACGGCCTGCTCCTGCTCGTCCACCACGTAGATGGCGCTGTACAGCCAGACCACGGCCAGCAGGCCGAGACCGACGAACAGCAGGCCGAAGCCACCACCGCCGCCACTGCGACCGGAGTCGTCGTCACCACGTTTCTTGCCACCACCGAACAAGCCATTGAGGCTTTCTTGCAGCTTGCGGAACGCTTCGTCGAGATCCGGCGGCCCCTGCCGGCCACCGCCTTTGCGGCCGCCCCAAGGGTCTTGATTGTTCGAGTTGCCACCCGGCTCATTCCAAGCCATAGCGTTCTCCGTACTGATAAAGCGAAGGCGCGCCCACGGCGCGCCGGCCAATGCTACCGAAAGCCCCTTGGTAACGGCAAAGCCGCCGCCCCAGGCTTTATTGCAAAGTATGTTGCTCGATGAAGGCCTGAGGCTCCAGACCTTCGCGACTCACCAGGCGATTGAGCTCGATCCGCGGCAGACGTACCGACAGCAAACTCTGCCCCTGCTCGTCGTGCCCCTCGCTCTGCACCGCCCCCAGCTCGAAGAACTGCGCACGCAGCCGTCCCAGACGCTGTGGCAGCTGCAGCACACCGACGAACAGATCTTCGCCCAACAGCTCCGCCACGGCCTGACGCAACAACTCCAGACCACGCCCCTCTCGGGCCGACAACCAGACTCGCTGCGGCTTGCCATCGGCATCGCGCTGAATCTGCGGCTCGACACCTTCCAACAAATCCAGCTTGTTGTACACCTCGAGCATCGGCAATTCATGCGCGCCGATTTCCTTGAGCACCGCCTGCACCTGCTCGATCTGCGCCATGCGCTCGGGCTCATGGGCGTCGATCACGTGCAGCAGCAGATCGGAATTGCTCGATTCTTCCAGCGTAGCGCGGAAGGCCTCGACCAGTTTGTGCGGCAGATGGCGAATGAAACCCACGGTATCGGCCAGCACGATCGGCCCCAGGTCATCCAGCTCGAGCCGGCGCAGGGTCGGGTCGAGCGTGGCGAACAGTTGGTCGGCCGCATAGACCTCGGAAGCGGTCAGGGCATTGAACAGCGTGGACTTGCCGGCGTTGGTGTAACCCACCAGCGACACCGAAGGGATGTCGGCACGCTTGCGCCCGCGCCTGGCCTGCTCACGCTGGCTGCGCACCTTCTCGAGCTTCTGCTTGATCTGGCGAATACGCACGCGCAGCAGGCGACGGTCGGTCTCCAGCTGGGTTTCACCCGGCCCGCGCAGACCGATACCGCCCTTCTGCCGCTCGAGGTGGGTCCAGCCTCGCACCAGGCGCGTGCTCATGTGATCGAGCTGCGCCAGCTCGACCTGCAGCTTGCCTTCGTGGGTACGTGCGCGCTGGGCGAAGATGTCGAGGATCAACCCGGTACGATCGAGCACGCGGCACTCGAACGCACGCTCGAGGTTGCGCTCCTGGCTCGGTGTCAGGGTGTGATTGAAGATGACCAGTTCGGCCTCGATGGCCCTGACCTGGTCGCGCAGCTCCTCGACCTTGCCGCTACCGATGAGGTACTTGGCGGTCAGACGGCTGCTGGGCACGCTGAAGAAGGCGACCATGTCGGCGCCCGCCGACATGGCCAGCTCCTGGAACTCCTGGGGGTCTTCGCTCGCCTCGGAGTCTTGGCCTTCCAGATGAACCAGGATGGCCCGCTCACCGCCCTCATGACGCTCGAAGAACAATGCAGCCCCCTATCAGGCGTTACCCGGCTCGGCATCGGCCTGCTCGGAGTCGCCAGCGCTCGGCAGGCGCACCGGACGGCTGGGCACGACGGTGGAAATGGCGTGTTTGTAGACCATCTGGCTGACAGTGTTCTTCAGCAGGATGACGAACTGGTCGAAGGACTCGATCTGGCCCTGCAGCTTGATGCCGTTGACCAGATAGATGGAAACAGGGACGCGTTCCTTACGCAGGGTATTCAGGTAAGGGTCTTGTAGCGAATGCCCTTTTGACATGTGCCGCACTCCTTTCAAGGATCAATTTCAATAATTTTTAGTAAGTAAACAATGGCTTCAGGCCGCCCCACCCCCAAGGATAGACGGCCAGCGGCAAGGTCTCATTTCAATATGGAGACGCTTTCCAGGTATTTCAAGGTGCGAGGCAGATTGTCGCAGGCCAGACTGTCCAGCCACTGCAGATCGCCCCATCCCCGCAACCAGGTGAACTGACGCTTGGCCAACTGCCGAGTGGCAATGATGCCGCGCTCGACCATTTCCTCCCGTGACAGCTTGCCGTCGAGGTACTCCCAGACCTGGCGATAGCCTACCGCCCGTATAGACGGCAATCCCGCGTGCAAGTCACTTCGCCTGCGCAGGGCTTCGACCTCTTCGACGAAACCCTGTTCCAACATCGCCTGAAATCGTTGTGCGATGCGCTCATGCAGAATCTGGCGCTGCGCCGGCGCGATAGCAAGCTGAGCAACAGTATAGGGTAATTGCCCGCTGGCCGATGTGCCGCCTTCGGGATTTCCCGCGGCCTGACGCAGGCGGTGCTCGCTCATGCTCATTCCGCTGACGCGATAGACCTCCAGCGCGCGGGTCAGACGCTGCGGGTCATTGGGATGGATGCGCGCCGCGGACTGCGGATCGACCTCGGCCAGTTCCCGGTGCAGCGCCTCCCAGCCTTCGGCAGCGGCGCGCGCCTCGAGCTCGGCGCGCACGACGGGGTCGGCGCTGGGCATGTCCGCCAGGCCTTCCAGCAACGCCTTGTAATACAACATGGTGCCGCCCACCAGCAGCGGAATGCGCCCGCGCGCGGCGCTTTCGGCCATGGCGGCCAGGGCATCGGCGCGAAACTCCGCCGCCGAGTAACTCTCGGCCGGGTCGCGAATGTCGATCAGGGCGTGGGGGAATTCCGCCAGAACGGCCTTGTCCGGCTTGGCGGTGCCGATATCCATGCCGCGATAGACCAGTGCGGAATCCACGCTGATCAGGTCGCACGGCAGCACACGGGCCAGCGCCAGGGCCAGATCGGTCTTGCCGGCAGCGGTCGGCCCCATCAGGAAGATGGCCGGAGGCAGCGCGGCAGCCATCAGCGACCTCGCAGGAACAGCTTGTCGAGATCGTCCATGCCCAGCTGGGTCCAAGTCGGACGACCGTGGTTGCACTGGCCGCTGCGCTCGGTCTGCTCCATGTCACGCAGCAGCGCATTCATCTCGGGAAGGGTCAGACGCCGATTGGCGCGCACCGCGCCGTGGCAGGCCATGGTCGCCAGCAGCTCGTTGAGATGGGCCTGGATGCGGTCGCTGGTGCCGTATTCGAGCAGGTCGGCCAGCACGTCGCGCACCAACTGGGTGGCCTCGGCCTGCTTGAGCAGGGCCGGAATCTGGCGAATCGCCACGGTTTCCTCACCCAGGCGCTGCAATTCGAAGCCCAGGCGCTGGAACCATTCGCCGTGCTCTTCGGCGCAGTCGGCCTCGCGCTGGCTGAGGGCGATGGACTCGGGCACCAGCAGCGGCTGACCGCGCAGGCCTTCGCTGGCCATGGCCTGCTTCAGGCGTTCGTAGGTGATGCGCTCGTGCGCCGCGTGCATGTCCACCACCACCATGCCCTGGGCATTCTCGGCGAGGATATAGACGCCCTTGAGCTGCGCCACCGCATAACCGAGCGGCGGAATGTCGCCCTGCTCCTGCGGCAGCGTCGCGGGCTGCGCCCCTGGCAGCGGCGCGAAGTATTCGCGATAGGCCGCCTGCGCTTCGGCGACCGGAACCCCGGGACTGCCGGCCGGCTGCTGATAACCAGACCCGGCGCCACGCCAGGCCGGTTGCGGGTTGGCCACGGGCGTTTCCAGCACGCTGGCGGCCAGGCCCATTTCCCCCTGCGGGCCGAATTCGCCCGCCGCCAGGCCCGTGGCTCGCACCATGGGCATGACCGCCGCCGGCGCCGCGACCTGATCCTCCGGGCGCACATCGGCCAGGGCACGATGCAGGGTGCCGTAGAGGAAGTCATGGACCATGCGGCTGTCGCGGAAACGCACCTCGTGCTTGGTCGGGTGCACGTTGACGTCCACCGTGCTCGGGTCGATTTCCAGGAACAGCACGAAGGTCGGATGGCGGCCGTTGAACAGCACGTCGCGATAGGCCTGGCGCACCGCGTGGGCCACCAGCTTGTCGCGCACCATGCGGCCGTTGACGTAGAAGTACTGCAGATCGGCCTGACTGCGCGAGAAGGTCGGCAGGCCGACCCAGCCCCACAGACGCAGGCCGCCGCGCTCGATCTCGATGGGCAGCGCCTGTTCGAGGAAGGCAGGGCCGCACACGGCGGCGACGCGGCGCGCGCGACTGATCTCGTCGCCGGCCTCGTGCAGGGCGAACACCGTCTTGCCGTTGTGCCGCAGGTGGAAGGCCACGTCGAAACGCGCCAGCGCCAGGCGCTTGATCACTTCCTGCAGGTGATCGAATTCGGTCTTCTCGGCGCGCAGGAACTTGCGCCGCGCCGGGGTATTGAAGAACAGGTCACGCACTTCCACCGAGGTGCCGACCGGATGCGCCGCAGGCTGCACCCGCGGCTGCATGTCACGCCCTTCGGTTTCCACCTGCCAGGCCTGATCGGCATCGACGGTGCGCGAGGTCAGGGTCAGGCGCGACACCGAGCTGATCGAGGCCAGCGCCTCGCCGCGAAAGCCCATGCTGAGCACGGCTTCGAGGTCTTCCAGCTCACGAATCTTGCTGGTGGCGTGGCGCGCCAGGGCCAGCGGCAGGTCGTCGGCGGCGATACCACCGCCGTCGTCACGCACCTTGAGCAGCTTGACGCCACCCTGCTCGACCTCCACGTCGATGCGCCGCGCTCCGGAGTCCAGGCTGTTTTCCAGCAGTTCCTTGGCTACCGAAGCCGGACGCTCGACCACCTCGCCCGCGGCGATCTGGTTGGCCAGACGCGGGCTGAGCAGATGAATACGGGACATAACGCTCACTACTGGGCCGCCAGCGCGGTGGCGGGAATCTGCAATGTCTGGCCGACCTTGATCACGTCGCCATTGAGGTTGTTGGCGCTACGCAGGACCGCCAGGCTGATCTGATAGCGCTGGGCGATCAGCGCCAGGCTCTCGCCACGCGCTACGACGTGCTCGCGCGGACCGGCGGCGATCTTGCCCTCGTCGCGCAGCCAGGCGACATAGGTGCCAGGCGGCGGATTCTCGTGGAAGAACTGCTTGACCCCGGAGGTGATCGAGCGCGCCAGCGCCTGCTGATGACTCGCGGTGTGCAGCTTCTTGGCCTCGTTGGGGTTGGAGATGAAGCCGGTTTCCACCAGGATCGACGGGATGTCCGGCGATTTCAGCACCATGAAGCCGGCCTGCTCGACGCGGCGCTTGTGCAGGGGCGTGATGCGCCCCATGTTGCTCAGTACCTTCTGCCCGACGTTCAGGCTCGAGGACAGCGAGGCGGTCATCGACAGGTCCAGCAACACGCCGGCGAGCATCTTGTCCTTGTCGTCCAGGCTGACGTTGCCGGCACCGCCAATCAGGTCGGACTGGTTCTCGGCGTCGGCCAGCCAGCGCGCGGTCTCGGAGGTGGCGCCGCGCTCGGACAGCGCATACACCGAGGCGCCGAAGGCGGAAGCCCGCGGCGCGGCGTCGGCGTGAATGGACACGAACAGATCGGCGCCCTTCTTGCGGGCGATCTCGGTGCGTTTGCGCAGCGGAATGAAGTAGTCGCCGGTGCGCACCAGTTCGGCACGGAAGCCCTTCTCGGCATTGATCTGCCGCTGCAGTTCGCGGGAAATGGCCAGGGTCACGTGCTTTTCGTATTGCCCTTTGACCGGAGACAGCGCCCCCGGATCCTCACCCCCATGACCGGCGTCGATGGCGATGATGATGTCACGCTTGCCGTTGGGCACGGGGGTCAGCTTGGGTGGCGGCTGGGTCGGCGTCACCGGCACGGGCGGCGCGCTGGCGGCAACGCTGGGCGTCTGGGCCGCGGGCGGAGTACTGCCCTGATCGAACAGATCCACCACCAGGCGATGACCGTACTGCTGGTTGGGCGCCAGGGAGAAACTCTTGGGCGTGACCGGCGCCGACAGGTCGATGACCACGCGCAGATCGTCGGCACTGCGCTGCGCGCTGCGTACGCCGGTGATCGGCGTGTTGGCCAGCGACAATTGTTCGAGATTGGTCGCCAGCTTGGCGCCACTGACGTCGATGACGATGCGATCGGGCGCCGCGAGCGTGAACACGCTGTGCTGCACCGGGCCGGACAGGTCGAAGACCAGGCGGGTGTTGTCGGGCGCGCGCCAGAGGCGCACGCCCCGCACGTCGGAGGCAGCCAGCACCTCGGCAGCCAGGGCCGCCCACAACACTCCCACAGCGGTAACCAGCGCGCCTATGCGCATACCCAACCCCATCGATTCTTATCTATGCCTTGCTGCTCAGGACCTCGCACCAGGCATCCCCGCGAGCCCCATGCCCCTGCAGCAACAGCGAACGGCCGCCCGCTTGGGGGCTAATGGTAATGTCCAGGTCGGGCTTTGGCAAAACGCCCGCGCCGCGCTCCGGCCACTCGATCAGGCAGAGTGCATCCCCCTCGAAGTAGTCGCGGATGCCGAGAAACTCCAGCTCCTCCGGATCGACCAGGCGATAGAGGTCGAAATGAAAGGCGCGCAACGTACCGATTTCGTAGGGTTCGACCAGGGTGAAGGTCGGGCTCTTCACCGCCCCGGCATGGCCCAGACCGCGCAGCATGCCGCGCGAAAGGGTGGTCTTGCCCGCCCCCAGGTCGCCATGCAGATAGATCACTCCCACGCCACCGCTGGCCTGCGCGATACGCGCGCCCAGGGCGAGCATCGCCGCCTCGTCGGCAGCCTCGAGTCTCAACTCAGACAAGGACAGAACTCCTCCAGTAACTGACGAATGGTGTCAGGCAGATCGCCAGCAGCCAGCCCACGCCCCTGCCTGCCGAGATTTTCGCCCGCATGCGCGTGCAGCCACACCGCCAGGCAAGCGGCATCGAAGGCCATCATGCCCTGCGCCAGCAGGGCGCCGATCAGACCCGCCAATACATCCCCCAATCCGGCACCGGCCATGGCCGGATGGCCGCGATCACAGAGCGCCAGGCCTCCGTCCGGAGCGGCGATCAGGCTGCCCGCCCCCTTAAGCACCACCACCAGACCAAAGCGCTGGGCCAGCGCCCGCGCGGCGGCGGGCCGGTCCGCCTGCACCTCGGCACTCGCCACGCCCAGCAAACGGGCGGCCTCGCCCGGATGCGGGGTCAGCACGCCCTGCCGCGGCGCACCGACCTGACCGGCCGCCAGCAGGTTGAGCGCATCGGCATCCCACACCTGAGGCACCGGCAGACCCGCGGCCACCGAAAGCAGGCTGCGGCCCCATGCATTCTGGCCCAACCCCGGCCCGACCACGCAGACCGTGGCGCGCTCGGCCAGGCCGAGCAGCTGATTGGCCGACGCCAGCGCCGAACACATCACTTCCGGGCGCCGCACCAGCGCCGCCTGCACATGCTCGGGCCGGGTCGCCAGCGACACCAGGCCGGCACCGGCGCGTAACGCGCTTTCGGCACTGAGCAGCGCTGCGCCGCCCATGCCCAGATCGCCACCGACCACCAGCAGGTGGCCGAACTGGCCCTTGTGCGCCAGCGGCGAGCGCGGCGCCAGACGTGGCAGGTTGGCCAGGTCCAGGCGCTGCGCCAGGGCTGGGGCCTGCGCCAGAAGCCGAGGGTCGCCCTGAAGATCGTCGAACTGCAGCTCGCCGCACAACTCAGGGCCGAGACCGGTGAACAGGCCGAGCTTGAGCGCGATGAAGGTCACCGTCACGTCGGCCTGCACCGCCACGCCAAGACGCGCGCCATGATCGGCCTGCAGGCCGGACGGGATATCCACCGCCAGCACCGGCAGACCGCTCTGATTGATCATGCGGATGGCCTGGGCATAAGGCTCGCGCACGGTGCCGGCCAGTCCGGTGCCGAGCAGCGCATCGACCAGCACGCCGGCCAGCGGCGCACATTCGCTCCAGGGTCGCACGTCGACTCCGGCGCTGCGCGCCTCGGCACAGGCCTGCGCCGCATCGCCGCTGAGCGCCGCCGGCTCGCCCACCGCCAGTACCCGCACCCGCCAGCCGGCGCGTTGAGCCAGCGCCGCGATCAGATAGCCGTCACCGGCATTGTTGCCGCGCCCGGCCAGCACGGTGATCTCGCCAGCATCCGGCCAACGCCTGCGCAGCACGCGCCAGGCGGCATGGGCGGCGCGCTGCATCAGTTCGTAGCCGGGGGTGCCGGCAGCGATCAGCGCGGCATCCAGCGCACGCACCTGCGCTGCGCTGTGCAGGCTCAGGGGCAAGGAGGCGGAAAGTGGATGCATGGCTCGCTCGCGGCAGATGTCTGGCAGAATTATACGCACCTCCATCGCTCGCGCCCGCCACATGTCCGACCACCGCCTCGACCTCAATGCCCTCGCCCAGTCGATCAAGGACTGGGGTCGTGAGCTGGGCTTCCAGCAGGTCGGCATCGCCGACGTGACGCTGGGCGAGCACGAAGCGCACCTGCAGCGCTGGCTGGCTGCCGGCTATCAGGGCGAGATGGGCTACATGGCCGCCCACGGCAGCAAACGTTCGCACCCTGACGAGCTGGTGCCCGGCACCCTGCGCGTGGTGTCGCTGCGCATGGATTACCTGCCCGGCGACACGCAGATGGCCAAACGTCTGGCCGAGCCGGAGAAGGCCTATGTGTCGCGCTATGCGCTGGGCCGCGACTATCACAAGCTGATCCGCAAGCGCCTGCAGCAGCTGGCCGAACGCGTGCAGCAGCAGATCGGTCCGTTCGGCTACCGTGCCTTCGTCGACAGTGCCCCGGTGCTGGAAAAGGCCATTGCGGAAAAGGCCGGCCTGGGCTGGATTGGCAAGAATACCCTGGTGCTCAACCGCAAGGCCGGCAGCTATTTCTTTCTCGGCGAGCTGTTCGTCGACCTGCCGCTGCCGGTGGATGCCGCGCACGGCAGCGAACACTGCGGGCGCTGCACCGCCTGCATGGACATCTGCCCCACCGCTGCCTTCGTCGGCCCCTATTTGCTGGATGCGCGGCGCTGCATCTCCTACCTGACCATCGAGCTGAAGGGATCGATACCCGAAGAACTGCGCGCGCCCATCGGCAATCGGGTGTTCGGCTGCGACGACTGCCAGATCGTCTGCCCGTGGAACCGCTTCGCCCGGCCCACCGAGCAGGGCGACTTCCAGCCACGCCATGGCCTGGACAATACCGGGCTGGCGGAGCTGTTCCTGTGGACGGAAGAGGAGTTTCTCAGCCGCACCGAAGGCTCGCCGCTACGCCGCGCCGGTTACGAGCGCTGGCTGCGCAACCTGGCGGTAGGCCTGGGCAATGCACCTTCGACCATACCCGTGCTGCAGGCATTGAAGGCGCGGCGCGAGCATCCGTCCGAGCTGGTGCGCGAGCATGTCGCGTGGGCACTGAAGCGCCACCAGCAGTGCGGAAGCACCTAGGGTGCGCCGCGCGCACCGGGAGCCAGCACTGGCCGGCCACGCGGTGCGCACGGCGCACCCTACGGAACGATGGCTCTACGCGGTCTGGGGGATAGCAGGCAGGGCCTACACCTTCAGGAAATGCTGACGATAGTGCTTGAGCTCGGCAATCGACTCACGGATATCGTCCAGCGCCTGATGGGTCGCGGTCTTCTGGAAGCTGTCCTTGACCTGCGGCGCCCACATGCCGGCGAGAATCTTCAGCGTCGAGACGTCCAGGTAGCGGTAGTGGAAGTAGGCCTCCAGCGCCGGCATGTACTTGTAGAGGAAGCGGCGATCCTGACCGATGCTGTTGCCACAGATCGGCGACTTGCCCTTCGGTACCCACTGCTCGAGAAAGGCGATGGTCTGCGCCTCGGCCGTCGCCGTGTCGATGCGGCTCTCACGCACGCGCTGGGTCAGCCCGCTCTGGCCATGAGTGCGGGTGTTCCACTCGTCCATGCCGGCCAGGGTCTCGTCGCTCTGGTGGATGGCGATCACCGGCCCCTCGGCAAGCACGTTCAGCTCGCTGTCGGTGACGATGGTGGCCATTTCGATGATCACGTCCCGCTCCGGCTCGAGGCCGGTCATCTCCAGGTCGATCCAGATCAGGTTGTTGGGGTTCTGCATGATGGGGGCTCCTTGGCTCAGACGCCCAGTTTAACAGGCTGCCGAGAAACTACCTGCTAGCCGACACCCGTGCCCTTCATCTGCCACAGCAGCAAGCGGGTCTGCCGCCCCTCGTTCAGCTCCAGCACCTGGTCGGCCGGCACACCGGGAATCTCGAAGCTGTTGCTGATCAACCAGCACCCGGCACGCATCTCGGTCCTGGCCTTGGCCCACAGCCGCGGCATGGGCACTGGCGAAAGAAAACAGTAAACGCTGTCGAATTCGGCCAGATCGGTGCGCCACAGGCTCTGGTAGCGGATGCTGCAGTTGTCCTGCAGCAGGCAGCGCAGCCAGGCGAGGGCGAACAGCAGGGGCGCGGTTTCCACCCCGACGAAGCGCCCGCGGGGAAACCGCCGCGCCAGGTACAACAGCGTCCCGGCCGTGCCACACCCCAGATCGACGAAGCTCGGCGGCTGCTCGCGCTCGGCCAGCCATTGTTGCAGTTGCTGCCGGGCTCGGCGCCCGCTGAGGTAGAGCGGCACCTGCTCGCGCAGGCTGTTCCAGTTGACCAGCAGCAACAGCAGGAACCCCAGGAGGAACAGCCAGGCCGGCAGTTCGGCACGTTGCACCAGCAGCAAGGCGGGAAGGAACGCCAGGTTGATCCACAGCCACCAGCGCGACAGCCCCAGGCGCCAGCCGATGGCCGCCGCCAGCACGCCTTGCAGCAGGCTCACCGCCATCAAAGGCAGCGGCCGGCCCAACAACGCCAGCAGGTACGCCAACCCCACCACCAGGATGATCGCCAGCCCTTGCGCCAGCATCGCCCGCACCAGCGGCAGACGCGTCACCGCTCCCCCTTGCCCCATCGCTACCCGGCTCCCCGTGACGGCGACCGAATCGCCGCCAGGCGCTCATGCTAAACTCGCCGCGATCGACTCTCCACCACCCGGAAGCTCCATGGCCAAACGCCAACTCAATCGCCGCCAGAACTGGCGTATCGAAAAAATCCAGGGCGAACGCGCTGCCCGCGCCGCCAAGCGCGAATCACGCGCTGTGGAAGCACTGGAAGGTGGCGACCTCGGCCCGGAGCAGACCGGCCTGGTGATCGCGCATTTCGGCGTGCAGGTGGAAATCGAGGGGCTGCAGGGAGAACTGGCCGGGCAGGTGTTCCGCTGTCACCTGCGCGCCAACCTGCCGGCGCTGGTCACCGGCGACCAGGTGGTCTGGCGCCCCGGCAACCAGGGCAATGGCGTGATCGTCGCGCAGCTGCCGAGAAGCAGCGAGTTGTGTCGTCCGGACATGCGCGGCCAGCTCAAGCCGGTGGCAGCCAACGTCGATCAGATCGTCATCGTCTTCGCGCCCCTGCCCGAACCGCACGCCAACCTGATCGACCGTTACCTGGTGGCCGCCGAACATGCCGGCATCCGCCCGCTGCTGCTGCTGAACAAGGCCGACCTGATCGACGAGCAGAATCAGGTGGCGCTGGAGGCCCTGCTCAAGGTCTATCGCCAGCTGGGCTATCCCCTGCTGGAAGTTTCGGCGCATCAGGGCGATGGCATGGAGCAGCTGAAGAAGCGCCTGGACGGCCACGTCAGCGTCTTCGTCGGCCAGTCCGGGGTTGGTAAATCGTCATTGGTCAACGGCCTGCTGCCGGGCGTCGACACCCGCGTCGGCGCGCTGTCGGAGCTGACCGGCAAGGGCACCCATACCACCACCACCGCGCGATTGTTCCACTTTCCCGGCGGCGGCCAACTGATCGATTCCCCCGGCATCCGCGAGTTCGGCCTGGGCCACGTCAGCCGTGACGACGTGGAGGCAGGCTTCATCGAATTTCACGACCTGCTCGGGCGCTGTCGTTTCCGCGACTGCAAGCACGACCGCGAGCCCGGTTGCGCGCTGCTGCAGGCCCTGGAGGACGGGCGCATTCAGGCGCAGCGCATGGCCAGCTACCGCCACATCCTCGCCAGCCTGCCCGAAGACGATTACTGATTGCCCAGTTGATCGAACTGCAGGGCGCCTTCCTCGAAGATGTTCAGCCGCTCGCGCACCTGGCCGGCCGGCAGCGGTTCGGTCGCCGCGCCGCCCGGTGCGGCGGCGTCGGCCGGAGCGGGCGGCTCTTCGCCACCTTGCTCACCCTCGATGGCACGCTGCGCCTTCTTGGTCAGCACCACGATATCGATGCGCCGATTGACCGGGTTGAAGGGATCGTTGCGATCGAACAGCGCCGAAGAGGCGTAACCCACCACCCGCGCCACCTGCTCATCGGCATAACCGCCGGCGATCAGCGCACGCCGCGCCGCATTGGCACGGTTGGCTGACAATTCCCAGTTGCCGAAATCGCCACGCCCGACGAAGGGCTTGGCATCGGTATGACCGCTGATGCTGATCTTGTTCGGCACCGCGCGAATGGTGTCGGCCATGGCCAGCAGGATGTCTTCGAAGTAGGGCTGCAGGTTGGCGCTGCCGAGGGCGAACATCGGGCGGTTCTCGGCATCCACGATCTGGATGCGCAGGCCGTCCTGGGTGATCTCGAACAGGATCTGATCCTTGAAACGCTGCAGCTCGGGGTTTTCCTCGACCTTGTTCTGCAGCTCCTGCAGCACCAGCTCCAGGCGCTCGCGCTCGAGCTTGTCGGCCAGGCTCTCGACCTGGTCGGCGTCCATGTCCACGTCCTGACTATCGGTCAGGTCCTGGATTTCCGGGTTGAGGGTGCGGTCGGGCGCTGGCGTGGGCGAGCCGCCCAGATCGATGGCGTGCGGGCTGGCGCTCTCGGTGAAGCCGATGGGGTCCTGGAAGTAACCGGAAATGGCCTTCTTCTGCTCCGGCGTGGCCGACGACATCAGCCACATGACCAGAAAGAACGCCATCATGGCGGTAGCGAAGTCGGCGAAGGCGATCTTCCAGGCGCCACCATGATGCCCGCCAGCGTTCTTCTTGACCCGCTTGACGATGATGGGTTGATTGTTTTCCATGGCTCAGCGTCTCGGCTCAGTTGCCACGCATGGCCTGCTCGAGCTCGCTGAAGCTCGGCCGGTGCGCAGGGAACAGCACCTTGCGCCCGAACTCCACGGCCAGGCTCGGCGGCATGCCGGACGCCGAGGCCACCAGCGTCGCCTTGATCGCCTCGTAAAGGTTCAGCTCTTCCTTGGCGTCATGCTCCAGCGCATTCGACAGCGGGCCGAAGAAGCCATAGGAAGCAAGGATGCCGAGGAAGGTACCGACCAGCGCCGTGGCGACCTTTTCGCCGATCTGCGCGTTGTCCGCCTCGGCGAGGATCGACATGGTGATCACGATACCCAGCACGGCCGCGACGATACCCATGGCCGGCAGGCCGTCGGCGATCTTGGCCACCGCATGGGCCGGATGCTCCACCTCCTCCTTGAGGCTGGCCAGCTCCATGTCGAACAGGCCTTCCAGCTCGTGGGGGGCCATGTTGCCGGAGGACATGATGCGCAGGTAATCGCAGATGAACGCCGTCATCCGCGCATCCTTGAGCACGCCGGGGTACTTGCTGAAGATCGGGCTGGCGTTGGGGTCCTCGACGTCCGCCTCGATGGCCATCATGCCCTCGCGGCGACTCTTGTTGAGGATCTCGTAGAGCAGCTTGAGCACTTCCAGATAGTAGGTATGGGTGAAGCGGGTGCCGAACATGCTCAGCGACTTCTTGAACACCGTCATGAACATGCTGCCCGGGTTGGCCTGGAGGAAGCCCCCCAGCGCCGCCCCGCCGATGATCAAAACCTCGAAGGGATGGACCAGTGCCATCAGTTGACCACCGGACAGAACGAAGCCGCCGAACACGCACGCAAACACGACGACGATGCCTATGATTTTGACCATAAAGAAGTACTTATGAACTCAAGAAAGAAGGTTATTAAAAACAGCCCTTCTAATTATCGGAACTTATACGCCAGACTATAGCCAGTTAAGGTCAAAAGCCAGATCGGCTCAACCCACATGTCGACGCCAAAGCCCTTGCCACGCACCCTCGACGCCTGGTTGCAACAGCTGGGCAAGCTGCCCCTGCCCATCGAGCAGGAGCAGCATGCGCGCTTGCGTCGCACCCTGGGCGACAGCCGTCGCACCTGGCGCGAGATAGCTGAAGCCATCGAGCTCAGCCCTTCCTTCGCCCTGCAGGTGTTGCGCGAAGCCAACCAGTCGGGCAGCCGCCTCAGCGACCCCGCCGACAGCCTGGAAACCGCGTTGTCACGTCTCGGCCTGAGTCGCTGCGAAGCCCTGCTCAATCAGGCACCCGCCCTGCCGGAAAACGACATTCCCCTGGCGTTGCGACAGATCCTGCTGATCAGCCAGCACGCCAGCCAGCAGGCCCGCGGCCTGTTTGGCGCCCGGCTGGCGCGCCTGTGGAACGAGCTGCACGGCTGCAGCCTGCTGTTTCTGGCGCCGCTCTGGCCCTTGCTGTGCGCCCATCCCCAGCTGTTCGAGGCCTGGGAGCAGCGCATTCTGCTCAAGGGCGAGCGTCCCGCACGGGTCGAACAGGAACTGCTCGGCGTTCCGCTGATTCATCTGTGCATCAAGCTGGCGGAGCGCTGGCGCCTGCCGGAATGGATCGTTCAAGGCTACCGCCTGCTGGACCGCGACCGACGCCTGCTGGTCAAGGCGCTGCATATCGCCCGCGACAACGAACACCCGCTGCATCAGCAACAATTGCTCGACGCCGATATCCCGCTGCGCCGCTGGCTGACCCAGCCGAGCAACTGCGTGCTGCTGGCCAACGGCCTGGCGGTGTCGGCCCACCACGCCTGGGACACGCCACACAGCCTGCGCTGGCAACGCCTGACCGGCCTCTATCTGCAGTTGCCGCTGAGCGAACTGCAACAGGAGGTGCACCAGCATGCAGTGAGCAGCGCGCGCCTGATCCACGACGCCGCACTCTGGCACCCGGCCCAGGCTCTGCTCTGGCCCTGGGACGCGCACCGCCTGAAGCCCGCGCCGACTCCAGCAGCCATCCCCAAGCGCGACCATCTCGCCGCCTGGCGCGAGCATTGCGCGCGCCTGCTGGCCGACCCCAGCAGCTTCGCCAACGTGCCGCAACTGACCGCCTGCGCCCGCGATGCGCTGCAGGCCTGCGGCCTCAAGCGCGTACTGCTGCTGCTCGCCGACCGCCAGCACAGTCGCCTGCAGGCCCAGCAGCAGGCCGGCCTCGGCCCCGACGCAGCAACCCTGACCCTGGACCCGGCGCACAGCCAGGTCCTGCGCCGCCTGCTCAGCGAGCCCGGCCAGCTGCGCCTGAGCCCGGCCAATGTCGCGCAGTTCTCGGCGTTGCTGCCGGGCAATCTCAAGGCCCTGTTCCCCAGCGAACACCTGCTGCTGCGCTCGCTGGCCAACAACGGCCGAGTGGTGATGCTGCTGGTCGCCGACCAGGGTGGGCAACCGCTCAACGAGCTCAGCCTGCAGGCCTTCGCCAAGACCGTGCAGTGCATCGAGCGCGCCCTGGCCAGTTTCTCCAGACGCGCGCGCTGACGCGGGCGGGTAACGCGACGCGCGCTTTCCGCTACAATCGACCTCTTTTCATACGAGGAGGCCGCCATGTCCGCCTTCGACAATCTGCCCCTGGTCATCGAGCCCGCCGAACTGGCCGAGCGCCTGGACGCCGCCGACCTGATCCTGCTCGATCTCAGCGGCGCCGCACGCTATGCCGCCGGGCACATTCCCGGCGCCCGCTGGGTCGATGCCAAGCGCACGCAGCTGGGCCGGCCACCGGCGCCCGGCCTGCTGCCGCAACGAGACCAGCTCGAAGCGCTGTTCGCCGACATAGGCCATCGACCGGACGCCACCTACGTGGTCTACGACGACGAGGGCGGTCCCTGGGCCGGGCGCTTCATCTGGCTGCTCGACGTGATCGGCCACACCCGCTACCACTTCCTCAACGGCGGATTGCACGCCTGGATCGGCGAAGGACGCGAGCTGAGCCAGGAAACGCCCCCGGTGCAGCGCAGCCAGCCGTCGCTGACCCTGCACGAGCAGCCCACCGCGACGCGGGACTATCTCCAGTCGCGCCTGGGCGCCAGCGATCTGGCCATCTGGGACGTACGCGGCGCCGACGAGTACCGCGGCGAGAAGCTGAGCTCGGCGCGCGGCGGACACATCCCCGGCGCCGTCAACTTCGAATGGACCGCCGGCATGGACCCGCAGCGTCACCTGCGCATCCGCACGGACATCGCCGACGTCCTGCAGGGCCTGGGCATCACCCCGGACAAGGAAGTGATCACCCACTGCCAGACCCATCGCCGCTCCGGCTTCACCTACGTGGTGGCCAAGGCGCTGGGCTATCCCAGAGTGAAGGCCTACGCCGGCTCCTGGGCCGAGTGGGGCAACCTGCCCGACACCCCCATCGAACGCTGAGCCGCATCGCCCATTCGCTGCATGCCGGCAACGACCTCACCCCTCAAGGACACATGATGAAACAACGTCTGTTCATTCTCAGCCAGTACCTGCTCCCCCATCACCTGCTGTCGCGCCTGATCGGCTGCGTCGCCGAGTGCCGTATCGGCTGGCTGAAGAATCGTCTGATCGCCTGGTTCGCCAAGCAGTATCGGGTCGACATGAGCGAAGCCCAGGTCGAGGACCTGAGCGCTTACGAGCACTTCAACGCCTTCTTCACCCGCGCGCTGAAAGAGGGTGCGCGTCCTCTGGACGAGACCCCCGGCGCCATTCTCTGCCCGGCCGACGGCGCGATCAGCCAACTCGGCGTCATCGAACACGGTCGCCTGTTCCAGGCCAAGGGCCACAGCTTCAGCGCCACCGAGCTGCTCGGCGGCGATGCCGAACGCGCCGCGCCCTTCATGGGCGGCCAGTTCGCCACCGTGTACCTGTCGCCCAAGGACTATCACCGCGTGCATATGCCGCTGGCCGGCACGCTGAAGGAAATGGTCTACGTGCCGGGGCGCCTGTTCTCGGTCAACCAGACCACGGCAGAGAACGTACCGGAACTGTTCGCCCGCAACGAGCGGGTGGTCTGCCTGTTCGACACCGAACGCGGCCCGATGGCCGTGGTGCTGGTCGGCGCGATGATCGTCGCCAGCGTGGAGACCGTGTGGGCCGGCCTGGTCACTCCGCCCAAGCGCGAGCTGAAGAGCACACGCTATGACGCCGAGTCGCGCGGACCTATCGAGCTGGCCAAGGGCGCTGAGCTGGGTCGTTTCAAACTGGGCTCCACCGCCATCGTGCTGTTCGGTCCGCAGCAGGTGCAGTGGGCCGAGGAACTGACCGCCGGCAGCACGGTACGCATGGGCCAGCTGCTGGGCAACGCACAGCTCTGAACGATCGGAGAAACTGAACCCGAAGATCGACCATCTGGTCATAGAGCCGTACTCTGACGAGGCAGCCCTACCCGAGGACGGGCTGCCAGCACAGCTAGATGCTGCTAGAGTTCGAAAGACTATTACTAGAGCCGCTTGCTTTTGCGTGGCCGGAGTATCCGAGTTTGATGGATAGACAGAGTCCCCACCTTCAGTTGTTGCGCGTTCCCACACCGAGCAAGCAAAGCCTCAGCTTCTGCGACGGCAGCCCCCGCGATCTCAAGCGCTGGATCGCCGGACTGCCCAAGGCGAACATCGGTGAAACCGCGCGCCAGCTGTACCAGAGCCTGGTGGAACTCAACCAACTCCTCACCCCTTCGGAAAACCGCCTGCAACTGCTGGAGCTGCTGCGCCCGGAAGTGAACTTCGTCTGCCAGCACCTGGAGCGGCACTTCCTCAATCAGGCCATCGTGCTCGACGAACGCCCGCGCAAGGTCGCCAACCTGTGCCAGGCCCTGCAGAACCATCTGGCCGTCGGCTACAAGCTGATCATCTCCCGCGCCATGACCCGCAGTGGCAAGGATCGCGACCAGTTGCTCGCCATCGCCCTGCAGCGTGCCAGCCATAGCCTGTGCAGCCCGCTGATTCGCGCCAGCCAGCTGTACTGCCCGGTACCCGAAGGACTCTGGCTGGAGCTGCACCAGCTGTACCAGATCGCTCTCGAGCAGCGCCTGCAGCGCCAGGTCATCCGCGACCCGCTGGCGCGCCACACCCAAGGCCTGAGCACCGAGCAGACCTACGTGACGGCGCTGCTGCTCGGCTGCGCCCGCACCAACCAGATGCGCCAGAGCGGCATCGCCCGCCTGGCAGAAGCGCTGGAGCCCTGGAGCGCACTGATCAAGCTGCAACCGGGCGACCAGCCCGGCAGCCTGTTCGTCCTCGCCCCCCAGGTCGACGGTCCGCCGCGCTATCGCTCGCTGTATCAGAGCGGCGAGCTGCACAACCTGCTGGGCATCGATACGCAGCCCCTGGTCGATGCACTCAAGGAGTATCTGGAACTGCCGGAAGACCAGCGCAGCAAATCGCGCCTGCTGATACCGGAGGGCATCAGCCTCGACTTGCTGCAGCACGTGGCCGCTGCCTGGGGCGATATCGCCGAGCGCACCTTCCAGCGCACCCCGGGGCAGGGCAATCTGACCCTGTGTATTGGCATGACGGCGCTGCACTTCTTCCTCTCGGGAGGCCGCTCCTTCGCCGAGATGCTAAAGCGTCCGGTCGAGGTCGGCGCAGCGGTGTTCAAACCCGCTACCGGCGAGCCCGATGTCTGGTCCAATGCCTTCGACGCCCAACGCAACGCGGCCGACGAGATCCATTTCGAGGAAATCCAGTACACCAAGGTGACGCCCGGTGAGCAGGCGCAGCCCGAGAGCAATGGCGAGAGCTACCCCACCTATCCGCTGACCATCGTCAATCACAGCCCCGGCGGCTACTGCCTGTCCTGGCCCAAGGAAGTGCCCAGCCAGCTGCAGGCCGGTGAACTGCTGGGCGTACAGGACACCCCCAACCAGGCCTGGAGCGTGGCGATCGTGCGCTGGATCCGCCAGGTCCGCGGCGGCGGCACGCAGATGGGCATCGAACTGATCGCACCGCATGCACAGCCCTGCGGCCTGCAGCTGCTGCGCAAGGCCGAACAGAGCAGCCAGTACCTACGTGCCCTGCTGCTGCCGGAGATCAGCGCCATCTCCCGCCCCGCCAGCCTCATCACTCCCCGCCTGCCCTTCCAGGAAGGCAGCAAGGTGCTGATCAACGACCAGGGCGAGGAACACCGTGCGGTGCTGATGCGCAAGCAGGTCAACAGCGGCAGTTTCAGCCAGTTCGAGTATCGTCGGGTGGGCGATGACGAGGGTGCTGCCGGGAAGCCGGTCACAGCCTCGCAAAGCGAGAAGCCTGCCGGGGAGGAAGATTTTGACTCACTCTGGAAGTCGCTGTAGGCTGCGGCCAACTCACCATTTGTCGCCTTTTCGCGCCCGTTCGGCGCGGTATTGACCCCCACCTATGGCCATCGAAAAGAAAACCATCCGCCTGCTGATTCTCGAGGATTCGCAGAACGAAGCCGAGCGCCTGGTCAGTCTGTTCCGCAACGCCGGGCATGCCACGCGCGTGCATCGCCTGACCTCCAGTGAAGACCTGGCCGAAACCCTGCAACAGACCTGGGATCTGCTGATCTGCGCGCCCAGCAGCGAGCAGCTCGACCCCAGCGAAGCGATCAGCGCCATTCGCCGCCAGGCCAAGGACATTCCGGTCGTGCAACTGGTGGACGGCAACGACTCGGAGAGCATCACCGAAGCGCTGCTGTTCGGCGCCCAGGATGCCCTGCCCCAGGGCGAAGACGAACGCCTGGTGCTGGTGGCCAAACGCGAGCTGGCCAACCTCGAGGAACGCCGCGCCCGGCGCGCCGCCGAAGTCGCGCTGCGCGAGGCGGAAAAACGCTGCCAGCTGCTGCTGGAAAGTTCGGTCGACGCCATCACCTACGTCCACGACGGCATGCATATCTACGCCAACCGTGCCTATCTCGAACTGTTCGGCTACGAGGATGGCGAAGAACTGGAAGGCATGCCGATGATCGACCTGATCGCCAGTGCCGATCAGGGTGCCTTCAAGGACTTCCTGAAGAACTACCAGAGCGCCGAAGGCAATGCCGAACTGAACTGCCAGGGCGTACGCGCCGACGGCAGCAGTTTCCCGGCGCAGATGAGCTTCTCCCCGGCCACCTATGATGGCGAACCCTGCATTCAGGTGGTGATCCGCGCGGAAACCTCCAACGCCGAGCTGGAAGAGAAACTGCGCGAGATCAGCAGCCAGGATCTGGTCACCGGCCTGTTCAACCGCAGCCACTTCCTCGAGCTGATGGATGGCGCCGCCGAGCGCGCCGTCAGCACCGGCCAGCCTTCGACCCTCGCCTATATCCGCGTCGACCGCTACGCCAGCCTGCAGGGCGAGATCGGCCTGGCCGGCATCGACCTGCTGCTGACCGACCTGGCCGGCCTGCTGCGCGCGCATTTCCCGGCCGACACCCAGCTGGCCCGCTTCGGTGACGACGTATTCTCCGCGCTGCTGCCTGGGCAGACGCCCGAACAGTGTCAGGCCAGCCTGGCGGCACTGCTGAAGAAAGTCGAAGGCCATCTGTTCGATGTCAGCGGGCGTACCGCGCAGACCACCCTGTCGGTTGGCGTCGCCGGCCTCAGCGAGAAGACTGCCAAGGCTCAGGAAGTCGTCGAACGCGCCCGCCGTTGCGCCGACGAGCTCAGCGAAGGCAATGCCATCAAGCTGTTCAACCCGGCCGACGAGCTGGCCGCCGCCGCCAGCCGCGGCAACCTGCTGGCGATGGTGCAGCAGGCGCTGGAGAACAACAGCTTCCGCCTGCTGTTCCAGCCGATCATCAGTCTGCGCGGCGACGCCAACGAGCATTACGAGGTGCTGCTGCGCCTGCTCAGCCCGCAGGGCGAAGAGGTGCCGCCGATGGAATTCCTCGCCGCCGCCAAGGAAGCCGGCCTGGGCGAGAAGATCGACCGCTGGGTGATCCTCAATTCGATCAAGCTGCTCGCCGACCATCGCACCAAGGGCCACAACACCCGACTGTTCGTGCACCTGTCCAGCGCCAGCCTGCAGGACCAGACCCTGCTGCCGTGGCTCAGTGTCGCGCTCAAGGCCGCCCGCCTGCCCTCCGACGCGCTGGTGTTCCAGTTCAGCGAACCGGACGCCATCGCCTACCTCAAGCAGGCGAAGGCCCTGACCCAGGGTCTGGCCGAACTGCACTGCAAGGTGGCGCTGAGCCAGTTCGGCTGCGCGCTGAACCCGTTCAATACGCTGAAGCACCTGCACGTGGATTTCGTCAAGATCGACGGTTCGTTCTCCCAGGACCTGGGCAATGCCGACAATCAGGAAGCGCTGAAGACATTGCTCAGCAGCCTGCATGCGCAGGCCAAGCTGACCATCGTGCCCTTCGTCGAAAGCGCCAGCGTGCTGGCCACCCTGTGGCAGGCCGGGGTCAACTTCATCCAGGGCTACTACCTGCAGGGTCCGAGCCAGTCGATGGACTACGACTTCTCCGCCGGCGACGAATGATGCCGCGCAAACGAAAAAGCCGCCCGAGGGCGGCTTTTTCGTTTGTTTGGTCTTACTCCTGGCCTTCGCGATCGCGGAAACCCAGCAGGTAGAGAATGCCATCCAGGCCCAGGGTGGAGATCGCCTGCTTGGCGGACTGCTTGACCAGCGGCTTGGCGCGGAAGGCCACACCCAGGCCGGCCAGCCCGAGCATCGGCAGATCGTTGGCGCCGTCGCCCACAGCGATGGTCTGTTCCAGCTGCAAGCCTTCCTTCTGCGCCAACTCGCGCAGCAGATCGGCCTTGCGCTGGGCATCGACGATGGGCTCGACGGCCACGCCGGTGACCTTGCCGTTCTCGATCTGCAGCTCGTTGGCGAACACGTAGTCGATGCCCAGCTTGGCCTGCAGCTGCTTGGCGAAATAGGTAAAGCCACCGGAGAGAATCGCGGTCTTGTAACCCAGGCGCTTGAGCTCGGCGAACAGCACCTCGGCGCCCTCGGTCAGGCGCAGGGACGCACCGATCTCCTCGAGCACGTCCTCCGACAAGCCCTGCAGCAGGCCCAGGCGCTCCTTGAAGCTGGCGCGGAAATCCAGTTCGCCGCGCATGGCACGCTCGGTGATCTCGGCTACCTGCTCGCCCACACCGGCGGCCTTGGCCAGCTCGTCGATCACCTCGGCCTCGATCAGCGTCGAATCCATGTCGAACACGGCCAGGCGGCGGTTGCGACGGAACACCGAGTCGCGCTGGAAGGCGATATCGACGTTGAGCTCCTGGGCCACGCTGAGGAACTCGGCGCGCAACGCCGCCGGGTCGGCCGGCTCGCCACGCACGGAAAATTCGATGCAGCCCTTGCCCTGTTCGGCCGGCATGTCCAGCGGCATGCGCCCGGAAAGACGGTCGATATGATCGATGTTGAGGCCGTACTTGGCGGTGATGGCGCTGACCCGCTGCAACTGCTCGGCGCTGACCTTGCGCGTCAGCAGGGTGACGATATGGCGGGCCTTACCCTGGCCGCTCACCCACTGGCGATAGTCGTCTTCGGAAACCGGGGTGAAGCGCACCTGCTGATCGAGCTCGTAGGCGGTGAACAGCAGATCCTTGAGCACGGCCTGGGAGCGGCCGTTGTCGGGAATTTCGATGAGGATGCCGAACGACAGGGTGTCGTGGATCACCGCCTGGCCGATGTCGAGGATATTCACCCCACCCTGGGCCAGTACGCCGGTGATGGCCGCGGTGAGTCCGGGGCGATCTTCGCCGGTGATATTGATCAGGACGATTTCGCGCAAGACGCGCCCTCCGCAGCAGACGAGTTGAGGTCGGGCAACGGCGAATGGGCCACCGACCGACGAAAAGGCGCACATTCTACCCAGTTTCCCCCTTCTCCGGGCAGTCGCGCGCTTTGCCCGCTCCAGGCCGCTCGCTATACTGCGCGGCATCTTCAGTCGACAAGAGCCGTGCTCTGTGAACCGGCCCGCGCCCGTCAAACCCGACAACTTCTTCATCATGATCTTCCACGCGCTGCGTCAGCGGCGGGTGCCCCTGGTGCTGCGCATCGCCAGCCACAGCCTGCTGCTGGTGGCCCTGGCCATGCTCATCTATGCCTGGGTCATGGGCATGCAGTTCAAGCAGGCCATGCAGCAGCAGGCCGACGCACTGGGGCAGGCGCTGATCACCCAGACGGCGGCCTCGGCCACCGAGCTGCTGGTGTCCAACGACATCCTCAGCCTCAACGTGCTGCTGAACAACCTGGCGAAGAATCCCCTGGTGGCGCACGCGGCTATCTACAGCGTGGACAACCGTATTCTCGCCGAAGCCGGCGCGCGCCCGACGCGCAGCGTGCTGGGCGAGACTGAGGGCTTGTACTCCACGCCCATCACCTTCCAGGAGGTGATCGCCGGGCAACTGCGCATCAGCCTGGACATGGGCCAGTTCCAGCAACCGATGACCATCAGCCTGCAGAGCATGGGCATTCTCAGCCTGATCCTGCTGGCGCTGACCCTGTCGCTGAGCATGCGCCTGGGCCGGCATATCTCCACGCCGCTGCTGCAGATGCGGCTATGGCTGCGCGACCCGGACGACCCTGCTCCCGGCGCCGGACGCAACGACGAAATCGGCGATCTGGCGCGCCAGCTACAGGCGCGACTGGTGCCGGAAAAGCCGGAATCCGAGCCGGAACTGGACGATGAGCCGGTCTTCGAAGAGGACGAAAGCTACCTGGACGAGCCGGACGACGGCGCCTTCGTCGAGCTCGACGAGGAGGCCGAGATCAGCGAACGCGCATTCGATGAATACGACCTCGACGCTGCCGACGACGAACCGCTCAAGCCCTGGCCCGAGGCCATCGAGCCGGACGATCCCTTTGCCGAGCTGAACGACGAGCCGGCGACGCCTGCCCCAGCGGCCAAGGCTCCGCGCCAGGTGCAGGCCAGTGCCGTGCTGGCCATCCAGCTCGGCGCTCAGGAGCAGCTGCGCCGCCTGCCGCGCACCCGCCTGCTGGACCTGCTGGAGCGCTACCGCGGCTGCCTGGAGCAGGCGGCTGCGCTGTACCAGGGCCAACTGCACACGCTTAAGGACGGCAGCAGCCTGATGCTGTTCCATGAGAGCGAGTGCGGCGAGGACTATCTGACCCACGCCATCTGCTGTGGCGAGCTGATGCGTGCGCTCGGCCATGCCCTGCAGATCGAGGTTGCCGACAGCGGCATTACCCTGCAGCTGCAATTGGGTCTGACCCTGGGCAGCGATCTGGAGGAGCTGGGTCAGGCCGAGCTGCTGCTAAGCGACAGCGCGCTGGATGCCCTGGCCCTGTCGCAACACAGCCGCAACCTGCTGCTGGTGGAACAGCGCGTCGCCCAGGATGCTCTGGCCAGACAGCGCGCGCGCATCCGCCCGATCGCCAGCCCGGAAGGTGCCAGTTGTGTCGAGCGCCTGCTCGACCCCTACCCGGCGCTGCTGGAGCGGCAACTGACGCGCATGCACGAAAGCAGGGCGCACTGACGGACGGTTCAAGTGTCGTGCGCACGGCGCGCCCTACCGACAGCAGCTACGCGTAGGCCGTGCCATGCGCACCAGCTTTCTTCAAGCGATATGCCCTACGACACACCGACCAGTGGTGCGCACGGCGCACCCTACGACGCGACGCTACGGCCCGTAGGGTGCGCCATGCGCACCAGCGCTCCCCAAGAGATATGCCCTACGACGCACCGACCAGTGCCCGCCGCGGCTGCGGCTGCACACCGCAGCGGCGCAGCCAGTCTTTCCAGCGCACGCGTTCGTCACGCACCAGCCAGCCGTCCTGCTCGGCAAAACTCTCCGACAGCCATAGGCCGCGTGTATTGGCCGGCAGCAACTCACCCTTGCGCAGGGTGAACAGCCCGCCATTGGGCACCCCGCGCTGCAGGGCCAGCAGGTAGATATCCGGGCGGCGGCGCTCCAGTCGCGCCACCAGTTGCCCGTCCTCGAGGCACTCGTCGACGTGAAACAGGCTCAGCTGACGGGCATCGCGCGGCAGCTCCAGGCTCAGGTCATAGACCAGCTGCAGCGAGGCGGTGGGCAGGTGCACGTAGGCTCGCGGGCGCTCCAGCAGGGTGAGATTGCCGCATTGCACCGGACGCGCCGCGCCGGACAGCGGGCTCAGGCGAAAATGGCTGGCCTCGCGGTAGCGCAGCGCGCCCTGATAGGGCGTCGGCAGCCAGGTATCGGCGAAGCGCCCGGACAACCAGCCGTCAGCACTTTCCAGCAGGCACTCCTCGGCCACCTCCTGAATGGCGGTGAGCAACGGCAGGTTCAGCTCATGCGCCGGCACGTAACCGGAGATCAGCTTGAGCACGGTGTCGCCCCGATCAGGGCGGCGCTGACGCACCAGCAGCCAGTAGTCACGCCCCTGCAGGCGCAAGGTCAGGCGCACCGAGACGCCAAGGTTGGCCAGCTCCACGGCAAAGCGCGAGCTGTCCGCCACTTCTACCGGGCGGCGCCGCTCGAGCATCTGGCGGAAGTTCAGCGGCTGCCCCAGGCTCTGGTATCGCAGCCCGTCCGGTCCGGCCTCGACGAACAACGGCAGGGTCTTGAAGTTACTCGGGTCCTTGCGGATCAGCGTACGCGGCATCTCGACTCCTTCATCCGGCTGGTCATGCCCCCGGCCAGGCAGCCGGGATCCATGCGTGGGTCAGGGTGAAGCGAAAACGGCTCAAGGCTGCCCCAAGCACAGCGCCCAGCACAACCCGAGCCTGTAAGAGGACGTGACGACTCAGCAGATGTCCTGTAGCACCGCCGCGGCGGTGGCCACGTTGGCCGCCAGATGGGCCGGGTTGATGGTACCGACGATGGCACTGCTGACCCCCGGGTGATCGAAGATCAGCTCGAAGCTGGCACGCACCGGATCGACACCCTCGGCCAGGCAGGCGTGCCCGCTGGCCAGGGCCTTCTTGATCAGAATGCCCTTGGCGTGACTGGCAGCGTAGTCCAGCACCGGTTTTTCGCCCTGCTCGCTCAGGTTATAGGTGACCATGGCGCAGTCGCCCAGTTCCAGCGCCAGCAGCCCGCCCTCGACCGTCTTGCCGGAGAGGCCATAGGCGAGGATCTTGCCCTCGCGCTTGAGCGAGGCCAGCGTCTCGTACACCCCCGTATCGCGCAGCACGCTGAGGTCGTTGCCATCGGAATGCACCAGCAGCAGGTCGATGCGGTCCGTCTCCAGACGCTTGAGGCTGCGCTCCACCGACAGCCGCGTGTGTGCCGGGGAGAAATCGAAGTGCGACTGGCCGCCCTCGAATTCCTCGCCCGTCTTGCTGACGATCACCCACTCATCGCGCTGACCACGCAGCAGCGGGCCGAGACGCTGCTCGCTGATACCGTAGGCCGGGGCGGTGTCGATCAGGTTGATGCCCAGCTCGCGGGCCTGGCGCAGCAGGGCCAAGGCCTGGGTATCGTCGGGGATGGTGAAGCCGTTGGGGTATTTGACGCCCTGATCACGACCGAGCTTGACCGTACCGAGGCCCAGCGGCGAGACCATCAGGCCGGTGGAACCCAGCGGGCGGTGCAGGTCGTGCAATGTGCTTTTCATGGCAGCAGTGCCTCCCAGACCGCCTGGCCCAGCGCCGGACGCGGCAGCTCCGGCAGCGGCGCATGAGTGGCCGGCTGCACCCCGTCGCGCTGCAGGGTCGCCAGCACGCGATCGGCGAAGTCCGGCGCCAACGCCAGCTTGGTCGGCCACCCCACCAGCAGGCGCTGCTGCTCTGCGAGAAAGGCGTTGTCCGGCCGTACCAGGCCGGACTGCGCCGGCTCGGCACGGTCCACGCGCAATGTGGCCCAGCGCGTCTGGCTCTGGTCGACCCAGGGCAGCAACGCCGCCATTTCCTTCTGCGCCGCCTGAATCTGCGCCGCCTCGTCACGGGCCACGCCATCGGCCTCGGCCAGATCGCCGCCGAGGTACCAGACCCACTGGCCATCGGCCGCCGGATGGGTGGTGACGGTCACCCGCGGCTTCGGTCCGCCGCCGAGACAATGGGCGTAAAGCGGTTTCAGCGCCGGCCCCTTGGCCAGCACCATATGCAGCGGTCGCAACTGCTGCGCCGGCTGCTCGATGCCCAGCGCCGCGAGCAGTGCGGCGTTGCCGGCGCCGGCACTCAGCACCACGCGCTGCGCGCGGATCTCGCGGCCATCGACGATCAGGCCACACAGCTCGCCGTCTTCGCGCAGCGGCTCGATCTGCCGCGCGGCGAGCAAGCCGTCGCCCGCCAGCTCGGCCAGACGGGCAATCAGGCTGGGCACGTCGAGCACCAGCTCGGCCAGGCGATAGACCTTTCCCTTGAATTTCGGATGCTGCAGCGCCGGCGGCAACTGCTCGCCCTTGACCTGATCGACGCGCCCGCGCACGGCCTTGCTGGCGAAGAAGCTGGTGAGGTTGCCGGCCAGGGTGCCTGGCGACCACAGGTAATGGGCATCGGACAGAATGCGCACGCCGGCAAGGTTCAGCTCGCCCGTGCCGGCCAGCGCCTCGCGCCAGCGGCGCGGCATGTCGGCGATGGCCTCGGAGGCGCCGGTGAGCGCACCGTGCAGCGCATACTTGGCACCGCCATGAATGATGCCTTGCGACTTCAGGCTCTGCCCGCCGCCCAGGCTGCCGCACTCCACCAGCACGGTGGCGAAGCCCTGCTGGCGCAGACGCGCATTGAGCCAAAGGCCGGCGATACCGCCGCCGACAATCAGGACATCGGTGCTGAGAGACTGGGACATGAACGGGCCTCGGCGAAAAACAGGCGCGCAGTATAACCCGTCAACCTCCTCGGCCGCGGCCGATCAGTGCCCGGTCGATTGCGAGAACAGCTGAATCACCACCACCCCGCTGACGATCAGCCCCATGCCGAGCACGGCCGGCAGGTCGAGCTTCTGCTGGTAGAGAAACAGCGCGGCGATGCTGACCAGCACGATGCCCAGGCCGGCCCAGATGGCGTAGGCGATACCCACCGGAATGGTGCGCACCACCAGGGTCAGCATCCAGAAGGCGATCGCGTAGCCGCCCACCACCAGCAGCAATGGCAAGGGTTTGCTGAAGCCGTCGATGGCCTTCATCGAGGTGGTGGCGACCACTTCGGCGGCGATGGCAATGGCGAGATAGAGGTATCCGGGCATGATGGCGACTCCTGAAACATGGCGCGATTCTAAGCAAGTCGGCGATGGGATAAAGTCATTACCTATCTACTACGGAGATAGGCCAGCCATGAACTGGAACCTCGACCAGCTGCATCTGTTCGTGCGCACCGCCGAATGCCGTTCCTTTTCCGCGGTGGCGCGGGAAACCGGGCGCGCGCAGTCGGCGGTCAGCACCGCCATCGCCCTGCTCGAAACCGATCTCGGCGTCACCCTGTTCGAGCGCAGCAGCGGACGCCAGCCGCGCCTGACCGAAGCGGGAGCGGCGCTGCTCGAGGAAGCGCGCAGCGTGCTGCAGCAGTGCCAGCGCCTGGATGGCCGCGCGCTGGGCCTGGCGCGTGGCGAGGAGGCCCGCCTGCGCCTGGCGCAGGATGAGGCCATGCCCTACCAGCCGGTGCTGGCCAGCCTGGAGGCGCTGGCCAATGCCTTTCCCCTGCTCGAGGTCCAGCTCTCCAGCGGCGCCCAGGGCGACGTGGCGCGCAAGCTGCTGCAGCATCAGGCGGATCTCGGCCTGCTGTTTCATCACGAGCAGATGCCGCGGGAACTGGAGAGCCAGCGCCTGGGCACCATCGAAATGGTCACGGTGTGCAGCCCGCAGCATCCGCTGGCGCGGCTCGATACGGTGGAACGACGCAATCTGGCCGAGCATCGCCAACTGCTGATGACGCCGCAGGACAGCCACTATCCGGGCGGCGAGCAGATCAGCCCGCTGGTGTGGCGCGCCGACAGCTTCTACGTCATGGCCGAGCTGGTGATCCGCAGCGTCGGCTGGGCCTGGCTGCCGCGTCACGTGGCGCAGTACCCGACCTATCAGGGCCACCTGCAGGAACTGCGCAGCGACTGGGCACCGCTGCCGCTGGTGGTGGAACTGGTATGGCGTCGCGACGGCGCCCTCGGCCCGGCGGCCAGCTGGCTGGCCGACTGCCTGGCGCAGGAGCTGCTGCGCCCGCAGACCTGATCGCACTTCCAGGCTCAGGCTGGCGACGCTAAGCTGCGCGCCCATGAACAGATACCTCTATACCCTGCTGCTGCACCTGGCCCTGCCTCTCATCGTCCTGCGCCTGGCCTTGCGTGCGCGCAAGGCACCCGCCTATGCGCGGCGCGTTCGGGAGCGCTTCTCCTTCGGCCTGCCGGCGATGAGGCCGGGCGGCATCTGGGTGCATGCCGTATCGGTGGGCGAAAGCATCGCCGCCGCGCCAATGATCCGCGCGCTGCAGGCGCATTATCCGGACCTGCCGATCACCGTCACCTGCATGACGCCGACCGGCTCCGAACGCATCCAGGCGCTGTTCGGCGACAGCGTGCAGCACTGCTACCTGCCCTACGATCTGCCCTGGGCCGCGTCGCGTTTTCTCCAGCGCGTGCAACCACGCCTGGCGGTGGTGATGGAAACCGAACTGTGGCCCAACCATATCCACCAGTGCGCCAAACGCGGCATTCCCATAGCCCTGGCCAATGCGCGGCTGTCGCAGCGTTCAGCACGCGGTTATGCGCGCTTGCGCAAACTCACTGCGCCGATGCTCGCCGAGCTGTCGCTGATCGCGGTGCAGACCCAGGCCGAGGCCGAGCGCTTTCTCGATCTGGGCGCACGCCCGAACTGCGTGGAGGTGACCGGCTCGATCAAGTTCGACCTGAAGATCGATGCCGAGCTGCCCCGCCGCGCCAGCGAACTGCGCCACCAGTGGCAGGCCGAGCGGCGCCCGCTGTGGATCGCCGCCAGCACCCACGCCGGCGAAGACGAGATCATTCTGGCCGCCCATCGGCAGCTCCTGCTCGCCAGGCCGGACGCCCTGCTGATCCTGGTGCCGCGCCACCCCGAGCGCTTCAACGCGGTGCATGAGCTGTGCCTGAATCAGGGCCTGACGACGCGCCGGCGCTCCAGCGGCGAAGCCGTGCAGGCCGGCGACCAGGTGCTGCTGGGCGACACCATGGGCGAGCTGCTGTTTCTCTATGCACTGGCCGACGTGGCGTTCGTCGGCGGCAGCCTGGTGGCCAACGGCGGGCACAACCTGCTGGAGCCGGCAGCCCTGGACAAGCCCGTGCTAAGCGGCCCGCATCTGTTCAACTTCCTCGAGATCGCCGCACAGCTGCGCGAGGCCGGCGCGCTGGGCGAGGTGCAGGACGCCACCGACCTGGCCGACGAGGTCGAGGCGCTATGGCGCGAACCGGATCGCGCCGAGCGCATGCGCGAGGCCGGCCTGCAGGTGCTGCGGGCCAACCAGGGCGCGCTGGACAGGCTGCTGGAGGGCTTGCACCGCCTCATGTAGGTGGCGCGGGACCGCTCAGGCCTTGCCACCGGTATCTGATCCCCGGTGCGCACGGCGCACCCTGCGGGCGCAACGCCGCCTATAAAGCAAAAGCCCGACACGAAGTCGTAATGCTGTTCACTTAAGCATTTGAGTCCCTGCGGGGCTTCCCCGAAAATCCGATGCCAGGTTTCTGGTATCGGATTTTTTATGTCTCTCCA
>MTEW01004134.1_pt1 | contig 48351 bp, 39 predicted proteins | sample 1042681 | NCBI WGS metagenome assembly MTEW01 (sample SAMN06185811, study PRJNA358809) | soil metagenome | isolation source: soil biostimulated with citrate as carbon source | place: India | collected 2015-05-23
GCCGGTATCTCGTATGCCCATCACGTCACCACGGTGAGCCGCACCTACGCCCAGGAGATCACCACCCCCGCGTTCGGCTGCGGGCTCGAGGGCATGCTGCAGGCCAAGGTGGCCGCAGGGCAGCTCAGCGGCATCGTCAACGGCATCGACGAAAGCTGGAACCCGGAAACCGACCCGCACCTGCTGCAGGGCTTCGCCCCGCGCCAGTGGGAAGGCAAGCGCGCCAACGCCGCCTATGTCGAGCAATGGCTGGGCCTGGAGGCCGAGGGGCCGCTGTTCGCGGTGATCTCCCGTCTGGTGCAGCAGAAAGGCATCGACCTGACCCTGGAGGTGGCCGAGCACATCGTCGCCCAGGGCGGCCGCATCGGTGCCATCGGTCGCGGCGAACCGGCTCTGGAGGCGGCCATGGCGCAACTGGCGCAGCGCTATCCGGGACGCATCGGCGTGCACATCGGCTTCAACGAGACCGATGCGCGGCGCCTGTACGCGGCCAGCGACTTCCTGCTCATGCCGTCGCGTTTCGAGCCCTGCGGGCTGAGCCAGATCTACGCCCAGCGCTTCGCCTCGCTGCCGATTGCCCGGCGCACCGGCGGGCTGGCCGACACCATCGAGGATGGCGTCAGCGGCTTTCTCTTCGATGAACCGGATGCCGCCAGCTATCGAGCCGCCATCGACCGGGCCCTGCAGGTGTATCGCCACCGCGAGCTGTTCGACGCCATGCGCTGCCACGCCATGCACGCGCCGCTGTACTGGCGGCAATCGGTACGCCCCTACGACCGCCTGTATCAGCGCCTGCTGGCACGAAGCAGCGCCAGGAGGGAGCAGCGCTGATGTACAGCCATGGCGCCCGGCCGATGGCCGATGGACGTACCCGTTTCGCACTCTGGGCTCCCAGTTGCCGGCGCGTGGACCTGCAACTGCTGGACGGCAGTCAGCACCGGCTGACGCCCCAGGACGACGGCTGGTTCGTGTTGCTGCTCGATTGCCCCGCGGAAGCCAGTTACCGCTACCTGATCGACGAACAATGGACGGTGCCGGACCCCGCCTCGCGACGGCAGGTGGACGATGTGCACGGTTTCAGCCAGGTGGTGGACCCGCAGCGCTATGAATGGCGCCATTGCGACTGGCACGGCCGGCCCTGGCACGAGGCGGTGATCTACGAGCTGCATGTCGGCCTGTTCGGGGGCTTCCAGCAGGTCGAGGAACATCTGCCGCACCTGGTCGACCTGGGTGTCACGGCGCTGCAGCTGATGCCGCTCGCCGCCTTCTCCGGCCGGCGCAACTGGGGTTACGACGGGGTGCTGCCCTTCGCGCCGGCGAGCTGCTACGGCACGCCGGATGAACTCAGACGCCTGGTCGATAGCGCCCACGCCTTCGGCCTGATGGTCTTCGTCGACGTGGTCTACAACCACTTCGGCCCGGACGGCAATTACCTGGGGCTGTACGCCCGCCAGTTCTTCCACGAGGAGCGTGCCACCCCCTGGGGCGCTGCCATCGATTTCGGCCGGCCGCAGGTACGCGATTTCTTCTGCGAGAATGCCCTGATGTGGCTGCTCGACTATCGCATCGACGGCCTGCGCCTGGACGCGGTGCACGCCATCGACGACGACGGTTTTCTCCGCGAGCTGGCCTCGCGCGTGCGCGCCGCGGTACCGGCGCAGCGCCACGTGCACCTGGTGCTGGAGAACGAGAACAACGCCGCGCATCTGCTGCGCGACGGTTTCGATGCGCAGTGGAACGACGACGGCCACAACACCCTGCACGTGCTGCTCACCGGCGAGGACGAGAGCTACTACGCCGACTACGCCCAGGCGCCGACGCGCAAGCTGGCCACCTGTCTGGAGCAGGGTTTCGTCTACCAGGGCCAGGCCAATCGCCATGGCCGCCCGCGTGGCGAGCCCAGCGCCGACCTGCCGCCGCATGCCTTCGTGCTGTTTCTGCAGAACCACGACCAGGTCGGCAACCGCGCCTTCGGTGAACGCCTGGCGCTGCTGGCCGAGCCCGATGCGCTGAAGGCCGCCACCGTGCTGCTGCTGCTCTGCCCCATGGTGCCGCTGCTGTTCATGGGCGAGGAATGGGGCTGCACGAGGCCGTTCCTGTTCTTCACCGACTATCACGACGAGCTGGCCAATGCGGTGCGCGAGGGCCGGCGCAACGAGTTCGCCGAATTCTCCCGCTTCAGCGATGCCCATAGCCGCGAGACCATCGCCGATCCCAACGCGCTGGCCAGCTTCCTGCGTTCGCAGCCGGATCTGGCACCGGCGCTGGAGCCGCAGCAGCGCGACTGGCTGGCCTTCTACCGCGGTCTGCTGCAGGTGCGCCGCACGCGTCTGCAGCCGGGTCTGCAGGAGGCACGCAGCCTCGGCGCGGAGGTGCTGGGCGACGCGGCCGTGCTGGCGCGCTGGCGGCTCGGCAACGGGCCGACGCTGAGCATCGCGCTGAACCTGGGCGCGGGGGCGGTGCATCTGCCGACCCCGAGCGCGCAGGCCGAACGGCTGTACACCTACCGCATCGAGGATGCCGACCTACGTCAGGAGCAACTGCCGGCGCGCAGTGCCCTGGTCACCCTGGAGCCCGTGCAATGAGCGATACGCTATTGGCCGAGCTGGCCGAGGCGGCCGGTCTGTACATCGACTGGACGGATGCCCACGGCCGGCCGCAAACCGTTACCCCGGAGGCGCAGCGCGCCCTGCTGGAAGCGCTGGGTTACCCGGCGCAGAGCCCCGAACAGATACGTTCGAGCCTGGCGATGCTGACGCAGCAGCAACACGTACCCTCCCCCGATGCCCTGTTGCTGCAGGATCAGGGTCAGCCCCTGCCCCTGGCGCTCTACCCGGCCGACAGCCCCTACCGGCTGATCGACGAACAGGGCCAGGTCTTCAGCGGCCGCCTCGACGCCGACGCCCGCCTGCCGGCGCAGCCGCAGCCCGGCTATTACCAGCTGGAGATCCGCGATACCCGTCACGCGCTGGCGGTCACCCCGGCGGCGTGCCTGTCGGTGTCGCAGCTGTGCGGCAAACCGCGCATCTGGGGCCTCACCGCGCAGCTCTACGGGCTGCGCCGCCCAGGCGATGGCGGCATCGGCGACACCCAGGCAGTGGCCGAGCTGCTGCGACATGCCGCCAACCAGGGCGCCGATGCCCTGGCACTGAGCCCGGTGCACGCGCTGTTCGCTGCCGACACCGAGCGTTTCGGCCCCTACTCGCCGTCCAGTCGTCTGTTCTTCAACCCCCTGCATGCGGCGCCTGCCGACCGCCTGGGCGAAGAACGGGTGCAGCGCGCCATTCAGGCGGCCGGTCTGCAGGAGGAAATGCAGCGTCTGGAACACCTGGAGCTGATCGACTGGCCCGCCGTGGCCAAGGCGCGGCAGCGCCTGCTGTGGCAGCTGTATCAGGACTTTTGCCAGGCGCCGGGCGATCTGCTCGCCGATTTCGAGGCCTTCCGCGCGGCAGGCGGCGACGCCCTGCAGCAGCATTGCTGTTTCGAGGCCATTCATGCGCAGCGCCTGCGCGAAGGGGCCAGCGGCGACTGGCGCAGCTGGCCGCAGGAACTGCGCAGCCCGCTCCAGGGCGCCGTCACCCGCTTCGCCGCGGAACAGGCCGATACGCTGAGGTTTCACGCCTTCGCCCAGTGGCTGATCGCCCATGGCCTGGAATGCGCCCAGGCCACGGCCAGCGGTGCGGGCATGGGCATTGGCCTGATCGCCGATCTGGCCGTGGGCGCCGATTGCGCGGGCAGCCAGGCCTGGTCACGCCAGGACGAACTGCTGCCTTCGGTCACCGTCGGTGCGCCGCCGGACATCATCAATCGCCAGGGGCAGAACTGGGGCGTCGCCGCGTTCTCGCCGCAGGGGCTGCAACGGCACGGCTTCCGCGCCTACATCGAAATGCTGCAGGCCAATCTAGCGCACGCCGGCGGTATCCGCATCGACCACGTGATGGGGCTGCAGCGCCTGTGGGTGATCCCGCAGGGCGGCGAGGCGCAGCACGGTGCCTACCTGCGCTATCCGCTGGATGACCTGCTGCGCCTGTTGGCGCTGGAGTCGCACCGCCACCGCGCCCTGGTCATAGGCGAGGACCTGGGCACCGTCCCCGACGGGCTGCGCGAGAAACTGGCGGCGCGCAACATACTCGGCACCCGCGTGCTGCTGTTCGAACAGCAGGACGGGCGCTTCATCCCGCCGGCACAGTGGTCGCGCAATGCCCTGGCGACCACCACCACGCACGATCTGCCGACCATCAAGGGCTGGTTCGCCGGCCACGACATCGAATGGCGGGTGCGCGCCGGGCACGCCGACGAGCAGAGCCTGGAGCAGGACCATGCCGAGCGTGCCGGCGAACGGGTGGCGCTGCTGCAGGCGCTGGAACAGCGCGGCCCGCTCGGCGGCACCGATGATGACGCCTGTCTGCAGGCCTGCATCGACTACATCGGCAGCACGCCCTCGGCGCTCGCCCTGCTGCCGCTGGAAGACGCCTGCGCGCTGGAACAGCAGCCCAACCTGCCCGGACCCGGCGACCTGCACCCCAACTGGCGACGGCGCTACCCGCTGGCGGCCAACGAACTGCTGGAACAGCCGGCGACCCGCCGCCGTCTGGCCTGTCTGGATACGGCACGCCGGGAGGCAGGCGATGAGTGATCTGCGCGCGACCCTGCGCCTGCAACTGCACAAAGGCTTCACCCTGCACGACGCCACGGCCCTGGTGCCCTACATGGCGCAGCTGGGCATCAGCCACCTGTACGCCTCGCCGGTGCTCACCGCCCGTCCCGGCTCGATGCACGGCTACGACGTGATCGATCCGAGCCAGGTCAACCCCGAGCTTGGCGGCGAAGCCGCGCTGGTGCAGCTGGCCGATGCCCTGCATGCGCGCGGCATGGGGCTGATCCTGGATATCGTGCCCAACCACATGGCGGTCGGCGGCGAAGGCAACCCCTGGTGGCTCGACGTGCTCGAATGGGGCCGCGCCAGCCCCTATGCCGCCTTCTTCGATATCCAGTGGCAATCCCATGACCCGCTGCTCAGCGGCCAGCTGCTGGTGCCCTTCCTGCGCAGCGATTACGGCGAAGCCCTGCGCGAGGGCACCCTACAGCTGGCCTTCGATGCACGCCGCGGGCGGTTCCACGCCCAGCATTTCGAGCATCGCCTGCCGCTGACCCCGGCGAGCTACGACGAGATTCTGCGCGGCGCGGAAGACCCTGCGCTGCGTGAGCTGGGCCGGCGCTTCGCGCGTCTTGGCGACGGCCCGCAAGCGCGCGGCCAGGCCGAGAGCCTGTGCGCCGAACTGAGCCGCCATGCCGAGCAGGCGCAGCAGCTGCTCGCACCCTTCCAGCAGGGCGACGAGGCCGGCCAGCAGCGCCTGCACCGGCTGCTCGAACGCCAGCATTACCGCGTCGCCAGCTGGCGCACCGCCGCCGACGACATCAACTGGCGGCGCTTCTTCGACATCAACGAGCTGGGCGCCCTGCGCGTGGAACGCGCCGATGTGTTCGAGCAGACCCATGCCAAGGTTTTCGAGCTGGTCGAGCGCGGCCTGGTCGACGGGCTGCGCATCGATCACATCGACGGCCTGGCCAACCCGCGTGCCTATTGCAGCCGCCTACGCCGCCGCATCGCACGGCTGCGTGGTGGTGCGACGCTGCCGCTGTTCGTGGAGAAGATCCTCGGCCACGGTGAGCAGCTGCCGGCGAGCTGGCCGGTGGCCGGCACCACCGGTTACGAGTTCATGAACCAGGTTTCCCTGCTGCAGCACGATCCCCATGGCGAGCCGGTGCTTGGCGCCCTGTGGGGCGAAATGAGCGGCCGCCCCACCGCCTTCGCCGAAGAGGTGCAGCAGGCGCGGCGCCTGGTGCTCGACAGCTCGCTGGCCGGCGATCTCGAGGAAGTCGCCCAGCGCCTGCTGCAGGTCGCCCGGCATGACATCGCCACCCGCGACCTGACCCTGGGCGCGATTCGTCGGGCCTTGCGCGAGCTGATCGTGCACTTTCCGGTGTATCGCACCTATGCCCAGGCCTGCGGGCGCTCGCCGCAGGATCGGCAGTTCTTCCAGCAGGCCCTGGAGGGTGCGAAACAGACCCTGGCCGAGGCGGACTGGCCACTGCTGCAACATCTCGACGACTGGCTCGGCGGCGCCTGCCTGCGCGCACAACCGCCCGGTCGCGCCCGCCGCCTGCGGGCCCTGGCCCTCACCCGCTTCCAGCAACTGACCTCGCCGGTGGCAGCCAAGGCCGTGGAGGACACCGCGCTGTACCGCGCCGGCGTGCTGCTGTCGCGCTACGACGTGGGCTTCGATGCCGAGCATTTCAGCGCCAGTGTCGAGCAGTTCCACCAGGCCTGCCGCGCACGGGCCGCGCAGCACCCGTACAACCTGCTGGCCACCGCCACGCACGACCACAAGCGCGGTGAGGACTGCCGCGCGCGCCTGGCGGTGCTCAGCGAGCGAGCGGCCTGGTATGCCGAGCGGGTGCGCAACTGGCGGCAACTGGCGCAACCACTGCACTCCGACAGCCTGCCGCAGGCGCCGGATGGCGGCGAGCAGGCCATCCTCTACCAGGCCCTGATCGGCAGCTGGCCGCTGGGCCTGCAGGCCGGGGATGACGCCGGCCTGCAGCAGTACCTGCAGCGCTTGCTCGACTGGCAACGCAAGGCCCTGCGCGAGGCCAAGCTCAACACCGCCTGGAGCGCGCCGAACGACGATTACGAAACGGCCTGCGCGGATTTTCTGCGCCACCTGCTCGCCGAGCCCGCCGGCCTGGCCCTGCGCAGCGAGCTGGCTGCCACCGTCGACGCCATCGCCCCCGCCGGTGCGCTCAACGGCCTGGTGCAATGCCTGCTGCGCCTGACCGCGCCCGGCGTGCCCGATCTCTATCAGGGGTGCGAGTTCTGGGATTTCAGCCTGGTCGACCCGGACAACCGCCGCCCGGTGGATTACCAGGCGCGTCAGGCCGCGCTGGAAGCCGAGGACACGCCTGCCGACAAGTTGGCGAGCTGGCAGGACGGACGCGTCAAGCAGTGGCTGATTCAGCGCGTGCTGGCTCTGCGCGCCGGCGAACCGGCGCTGTTCGCCCAGAGCGAATACCGCCCGCTGGCGGTCGAGGGCGAGCACGCCGCCCAGGTAGTGGCGTTTCTGCGCAGCCATGGCGACCAGCATCTGCTGGTGGTCGCCCCGCGCCTGAGCGCCGGTCTGCTCGCCGATCACCCCGTGCCGCACGTGCCGCCGCAGCGCTGGGGCGACACCCGCGTGGTGCTGCCCGAAGAGCTGGCCATCGGTCAGGCGAGTGGCCTGCTCGCTCCTTGCTCCGCTGCATCTCCCCAGGGCCTGCGGCTGTCCGCCGTGCTGGCCGAGTTTCCCGTCAACCTGATTCGTCTTACCTCGTGATCCAAGGAGCTACGCCATGAAAACCGATGAACAGCGCATCCGCGAGTTCGCCTTCCAGATCTGGGAATCCGAAGGCCGCCCCCAGGGTCAGCACGAGCGTCACTGGCAGATGGCCTGCAAGCTGGCCGAAGCGGAGGCCGAAGCCGCTGCCCAGCCCCAGCCGGCGGCCAAGCCGAAACGCATCAGCAAGCCCAAGACCGTGCCGCTGAGCGAGGCCGAGCAGCCGGCACTGCTGAAGAAGCCCCGTGCGCCGCGCAGCAGTACTCCGAAAACCCCGAAACTCTGAGGTCATCCCTATGCGCAAGCAACAGCGCTCTCGCGTGACCGAGGGCAGTCCGTTTCCATTGGGCGCCACCTGGGATGGCCTGGGAGTCAACTTCGCGCTGTTCTCGGCCCACGCCACCCGCGTGGAGTTGTGCCTGTTCGACGAGCGCGGCGAAACGGAGATCGAGCGCATCGAACTGCCCGAGTACACCGACGAGATCTGGCACGGCTACCTGCCCGACGCGCGTCCCGGCCAGGTCTACGGCTACCGCGTATACGGCCCGTACGAGCCGGATGCCGGGCACCGCTTCAACCCCAACAAGCTTCTGATCGACCCCTATGCCAAGCAGCTGGTGGGCAAGCTGCAATGGTCGGAGGCCCTGTTCGGCTACACCATCGGCGACCCGGACGGCGACCTGAGCTTCGACGAGCGCGACAGCGCCCCCTTCGTGCCCAAGAGCAAGGTGATCGACCCGGCCTTCACCTGGGGCGAGCAGCCGCGCATCCGCGTGCCATGGGAACACACGGTCATCTACGAGGCGCACCTGCGCGGCATCAGCATGCGCCATCCGGCGGTGCCGGACCGGCACCGCGGCAGCTGCGCCGGCCTGACCAACCCCGAGCTGCTGCGGCACATCCGCGAGCTGGGCGTCTCCAGCGTGGAACTGCTGCCGGTGCATGCCTTCGTCAATGACCAACACCTGCTGGAAAAGGGCATGAACAACTACTGGGGCTACAACAGCATCGGTTTTTTCGCGCCCCACCCCGCCTACCTGGCCAGCGGCCGCATCAGCGAGTTCAAGGAGATGGTCGCGCACCTGCACGATGCCGGCCTGGAGCTGATTCTCGACGTGGTCTACAACCACACCGCCGAGGGCAACGAGCGCGGCCCTACGCTGAGCATGCGCGGCATCGACAACGCCAGCTACTACCGCCTGATGCCGGACGAGCGGCGCTACTACATCAACGATTCGGGCACCGGCAACACCCTCGATCTCAGTCACCCCTGCGTGCTGCAGATGGTCACCGACTCGCTGCGCTACTGGGCCACCGAGATGCGCGTGGACGGTTTTCGCTTCGACCTGGCGACCATTCTCGGCCGCCATGCGCACGGCTTCGACGAGCGCCACGGCTTTCTCGTCGCCTGCCGCCAGGACCCGGTGCTGAGCAAGGTCAAGCTGATCGCCGAGCCCTGGGACTGCGGCCCGGGCGGCTATCAGGTCGGCGGCTTCCCGCCCGGCTGGGCGGAGTGGAACGATAAGTTCCGCGACAACGTGCGCGCCTTCTGGAAAGGCGACCGCGGCGAACTGGCGGAACTGGCCAGCCGCCTCACCGCCTCGGGCGATCTGTACAACCAGCGCGGCCGTCGCCCCTTCGCCTCGGTCAACTTCATCACCGCGCATGACGGCTTCACCCTGCGCGACGTGGTGTCCTATGACCACAAGCACAACGAGGCCAACGACGAGAACAACCAGGACGGCACCGACCGCAACCTGTCGTGGAACCACGGCTGCGAAGGCGCCACCGACGATCCCGCGATCCGCAGCCTGCGCGTGCAGCAGATGCGCAACATGCTGGCCACCCTGCTGTTCGCCCAGGGCACGCCGATGCTGGTGGCCGGCGACGAGTTCGGCCGCACCCAGCACGGCAACAACAATGCCTACTGCCAAGACAACGAACTGAGCTGGGTGGACTGGTCGCTGGACGACGAGGGCCGTGAGCTGGTGGCCTTCTGTCAGCACCTGATCGCCCTGCGCCATACCTATCCGATCCTGCGTCGGCAGCGCTTTCTGGTCGGTCATTACAACGAGGAGATCGACGTCAAGGACGTGACCTGGCTGGCCCCGGGTGGCGAGGAAATGACCGAGGAGCACTGGCACGACGAGGAGGCGCGCTGCATGGGCATGCTCATGGACGGCCGGGCGCAGCCATCGGGGGTCAAGCGCAGCGGCGCCGATGCCACCTTGCTGCTGCTGGTCAACGCCGGCCACGAGCCCTGCAACTTCCAGTTGCCGGATGTCTACGGCGGCCGTCACTGGCTGTGCCTGGTTGATACCCACACCGCGCAAACCGATCCGGCGCCGGTGCAGCAGCAGGTGGTCGAACTGGCCGGTCGCTCGCTGCAGCTGCTGGAGCTGCTGCGCTGACAAAGGCTTGGAGTTGCGTCGCTTGCCGGCGCAATTCCGGGCGCTCCGCGGACCGGCAGGGCAGCCTGCCCAGGCCGCGATCCCTCTCCTCGCGGCTGCGAATTGCCTGGCGAGCCACTCGCCGGTGGGCACGGCTGGGGAAAATAACCTGAACCCAGCTCTCGCCCGCTCACTCGAAAACTCATAGGCCCTGAACACGACCCGTCGCGTATGCCGCATGGGTGCTGGCTTGCAGCCAGTATCTGGGCATCAGCCGAAATTCACCAACACCGGCTTCGGTCGGTCACGGGAGACAGTCATGAAAGCAGTGGTTTTCCACGATATCGGCGACATCCGTCTCGACGAAGTGCCCGAGCCTCAGGTGCAGGCCAGCACCGATGCGGTGATCCGCATCACCGCATCGGCCATCTGCGGCACCGATCTGCACTTCGTCCGCGGCACGGTCGGCGGCATGCGCAAGGGCACCATCCTCGGCCACGAGGCGGTCGGCATCGTCGAGGCGCTGGGCAGCGACGTGCGCAACCTGAGCATCGGTGACCGCGTCGTGGTGCCCTCCACCATCGCCTGCGGCAACTGCGCCTACTGCCGCGCCGGTTACTACGCGCAATGCGACGAGGCCAACCCCAACGGCAAGGAGGCCGGCACCTCCTTCTACGGCGGCCCGGAGATCACCGGCGCCTTCGACGGCCTGCAGGCGGAACTGGCGCGTATCCCCTTCGCCAATATCGGCCTGGTCAAGCTGCCCAGCGAGATCAGCGACGATCAGGCCATCCTGCTGTCGGACATCTTTCCCACCGGCTACTTCGGCGCCAAGCTGGCGGAGGTCAGCAGCGGCGACACCGTGGCGGTGTTCGGCTGCGGCCCGGTGGGCCAGTTCGCCATCGCCAGTGCCAAGTTGCTCGGCGCGGCGCGGGTGTTCGCCATCGACCACCTCGATGACCGCCTGGACATGGCGCGCCGTCAGGGCGCCGAGGTGATCCACTTCGACCGTGAAGACCCGGTCGACACCCTGCGCCGGCTGACCAACGGCATCGGCGTCGACCGCGCCATCGATGCCGTCGGCGTCGACGCCCAGTGCCCCGCCCATGGCCACGCGCCGGGTAACGGCGAGAACGCCCAGTGGCAGCCCGGCGATGCGCCTGAGCAGGCCCTGCAGTGGGCCGTGGATGCCCTGGCCAAGGCCGGCACCCTGGCCATCGTCGGCGTCTATCCGCATCAGGCGCGCGAGTTTCCCATCGGTCAGGCGATGAACAAGAACCTCACCGTCAACATGGGCAACTGCAACCACCGCCGCTACATCCCCGAGCTGATCGAGATGGTCCAGGCCGGGCGCATCGATCCGGCGAAGATCCTCACCCAGGTCAAGCCGATGAGCGATGCCATCGAAGCCTTCAAGGCGTTCGACCGCCGCGACAGCGGGTGGATCAAGGTGCAGCTGCGCCCGGCCCGCAACGACGCCGTCAACGGCAGCGAGGAGCGCGTGGATGGCGGCCCGATCCTCGACCGCGCCATCGCCGAAGCCGACCCGCTGAAAGAATCCCGTTCGAAGAAACCGGGTCGCCTGTGAGCGCGGCCCGACGAGGTGCACTGCAACCGTGAATACCACCATCCCCAATCCCGAGGTGATCATCGATCGCGTCACCCCGGTCAAGCGCCTGGAGGTGCTGACCATCAACACGCACAAGGGCTTCACGGCGCTCAACCGGCGCTTCATCCTGCCGGAGCTGCGCAGCGCGGTGCAGGCCACCGGTGCCGATCTGGTGTTCCTGCAGGAGGTGCTGGGCAGCCATGCCATGCATGCCAAGCGCTTTCAGGACTGGCCCAGCGTGCCGCAATACGAGTTTCTCGCCGACAGCATGTGGCCGCAGTTCGCCTATGGGCGCAATGCGGTCTACCCGGCCGGCGATCATGGCAACGCCCTGCTCTCGCGCTTTCCCATCCTCGAGTACCACAACCTCGACGTCACGGTCAGCGGCACCGAGCAGCGCGGTCTGCTGCACTGCCGCCTGGACGTGCCGGGACATGCCGAAGTGCATGCGATCTGCGTGCACCTGGGCCTGCGCGAGCGGCATCGGCGGCAGCAGCTCGGCCTGCTGCTGGATCTGCTGGCGACCCTCGACCCGGCAGCGCCGGTGATAGTGGCCGGCGACTTCAACGACTGGCGCCAGCGCGCCGACGACCAGCTCGCCCCGCATGCGCTGACAGAGGTGTTCAAGCACCATCACGGCAAACCGGCGAGAAGCTTCCCCGCGCGCTGTCCGTTGCTGCGGCTGGACCGCATCTACGTGCGCAACGCCACCGCGCACAAGCCGCAAGTGCTTTCGACCCGACCCTGGTCGCACCTGTCCGACCATGCCCCGCTGGCTGCGGAGATCCATCTATGAGTGGCATATGGCGTGACGGCAATCAGCTGGAACTGCTGATCAATGGCGAGGACTACTACCCGCGGGTGTTCGCCTGCATTCGCGAGGCTCGCGTCGAGGTGCTGCTGGAGACCTTCATCATCCGCGAGGACAAGGTCGGCCTGGAGCTGCAGGAGGTGCTGATCGAAGCGGCGCGGCGCGGCGTGCGGGTGGTGATCGCCGTGGACGGCTACGGTACCGCCGACCTCGGCCGCGAGTACGTTTCGGCGCTGACCCGCGAAGGCGTCAGGGTCCATGTCTTCGACCCCAGTCCCAAGCGCCTGGGCGTGCGCACCAACCTGTTCCGCCGGCTGCACCGCAAGCTGGTGGTGATCGACGGCAACCTGGCCTTCGTCGGCGGCATCAACTACTCGGCCGATCACCTGGGCGATTTCGGCGAGATGGCCAAGCAGGACTATGCCGTGGAGGTGCGCGGCCCGGTGGTGGCGGATCTGCATTCGGCCATGCTGCGGTTCCTGCGCCCCGCGCTGAGCGAACCGAGCCCGGCGCAACCTTCGCGCGCGCCGGTCGGCGACATGCGGGTGATGCTGCTCGAGCGCGACAACGAACGCCACACCACCGACATCGAAGACGCGCACCTGGCGGCATTCGAGGCGGCCCGGCAGCGCCTGGTGATCGCCAACGCCTATTTCTTCCCGGGCTATCGGGTGCTGCGCGCACTGCGCAACGCCTCCCGCCGCGGGGTGAAGGTGACGCTGATCCTGCAGGGCCAGCCGGACATGCGCTGGGTGCAGGCATTCTCGCGCCTGCTCTACAACTACCTGCTGCGCGAGGGCGTGGTGATCTACGAATACTGCCAGCGCCCGCTGCACGGCAAGGTGGCGCTGGTGGACGAGGAATGGGTCACGGTGGGTTCGAGCAACCTCGACCCGCTGAGCCTGGCGCTGAACCTCGAGGCCAACCTGGTCATCCGTGACCGCGCCTTCAACCAGCTGCTGCACGACCACCTGCAGCAGTTGTCGGCCGAGCATTGCCAGCGCATCGCCCTGGAACGCGTGGTGCGCGGCTACTGGTGGCGCGCGCCCGTGGTGTTCCTGTGCTTCCACTTCCTGCGCCGCTTCCCGGCCATCGCCGGCTGGCTGCCGGCCCACCGCAAGAATCTCAAACCACTCGATCCGGCAGACAAGAGCTGCTGCTATGAAGAGGAAAAGACTGGATGAACGGCGCTCAGAACAAGCCCTGGATGCGCTGGGGAAAACGCCTGCTTACGCTGTTTTTCGTGCTGGCGGTGCCGGCACTGCTGTACATGCTGGCGCGCAACCTCGACTGGGGCGAAGTGCGCCAGGCATTGCGTGACTATAGCGCGCAGACCCTGCTGGTAGGCGCGGCCCTGGTACTGGCCAGCTACGTGGTGTTCAGCTGCTACGACCTGCTGGCGCGGCGCTACAGCCGCCACCATCTGCCGACCCGTCAGGTGATGCCGGTGGCGATGGTGTGCTACGCCTTCAACCTGAACTTCACCACCTGGATCGGCGGCGTGGCCATGCGCTATCGCCTGTACATGCGCCTGGGCCTCAGCGCCTCGACGGTGACGCGCATTCTCAGCCTGGGCCTGTTGACCAACTGGACCGGCTACATGGCGCTGGCCGGGGTGATCTTCGCCCTGCGCCAGGTGCAGTTGCCGGAGAGCTGGGGCCTGGGTGTGACCGGTCTGCAGCTGGTAGGCTTCGCCCTGCTCGGCATCGTCAGCGCCTATGTCGGCATCTGCGCCTTCTCGCGCCAGCGCGTCTGGCACTGGCGCGAGCGCGGCATCACCCTGCCCTCGCTGGGCATGGCGCTGACGCAGATATGCCTGGGGGCGAGCAACTGGGCGCTGATGGCGGCGCTGATCTACTGGCTGCTGCCGGAAGGTGCCACCTACACCTCGGTGCTCGGCGTGCTGCTGATCAGCTGCATGGCCGCCGTGGTGGCGCACATCCCGGCCGGACTCGGCGTGCTCGAGGCGGTGTTCCTCACCCTGCTGCAGCATCAGTACGGCCAGGCCAGCATCATCGCCGCCCTGCTCGCCTACCGGGTGCTCTACTACCTGTTGCCGCTGCTGCTGGCCAGCGTCACCTACCTGGTGCTGGAAAAGCGCGCGCGCACGCTGCGCAAACAGGGCAACGACACGGCCGAAAGCGTGCCCAGCAAGACCTGAGGCCAGCGTCCTGCGCGGCGTGAGTCGCGCAGGACGCTGGACGCAAACACGCCGCCCGATGCAAACGCCACCCGACGAAAAGACTGAACTCCCCCTAGCAGGGCGCGGGTCTATGTTCCCATCCACCCTGCAAAACCGGAGTCACGACATGGCCAAGCCCCTGCATCTGATCAGCTACATCCTCAACAACCAACCGCACAGCGTCGAGGTCGAATCCGACCGCGAGGAGCTCACGCCGGATCAGGCGCGCTGTTACCTCAGCGCGCTGCACACCTTCGAATGGCCGGATGAGTTCACCGACGTGCAGGTCACGCGCATCCTGCATCCGAAGAAAGGCGCCCCCACCCCGGCGCACCGCGTGCAGCGCTGAAGCGCCTCACTGCTGCGGAGGCGTGCGCGGGGGCAGCGGTACCTGCCAGATGTCCCGCGCGTACTCGCTGATGGTACGGTCCGAAGAGAACCAGCCCATGCGCGCCGTGTTGAACACGGCCGAGCGCCACCAGTCGTTGGGCTTCAGCCAGCGCTTGTCGACCTGGCGCTGCGCGGTCCAGTAGGCCTCGAAGTCGGCGCAGACCATGAAGCGGTCGTGGTACAGCAGGCCATCGACCAGATCCACGTAACGACTCGGATCGTCCGGCGAGAACACGCCATCGCGAATCGCGCCCAGCGCGGCCTGCAGACGTTCGGAATCGGCCACCACATCGCTCATGTCCAGTGCCAGGCGCCGACGCGCCTCGACCTGCTGGGCGGTCATGCCGAAGATGAACATGTTCTGCTCGCCCACCTGCTCGGCCATTTCCACATTGGCGCCATCCAGGGTGCCGATGGTCAGCGCGCCATTGAGCGCGAACTTCATGTTGCTGGTGCCCGATGCCTCCATGCCGGCGGTGGAAATTTGCTCGGAAAGGTCGGCAGCGGGGATGATGGTTTCCGCCAGGCTGACGTTGTAGTTGGGGATGAAGACCAGCTTGAGCAGGCCGTGTACGGTCGGATCGCCGTTGATGGTGCGGCTGATGTCGTTGGCCAGCTTGATGATCAGCTTGGCCTGCCAGTAGCTGGCGGCCGCCTTGCCGGCGAAGATCTTCACCCGCGGCACCCACTCGGTGGTGGGATCGTTGCGGATGGCCTGGTACAGCGCCACGGTATGCAGCAGGTTGAGCAGCTGACGCTTGTACTCGTGGATGCGCTTGACGTGCACATCGAAGATCGCCGAGGTATCCAGGTTGATCCCGAGCAGCAGGCGCACCCGCTCGGCCAGTGCTTCCTTGTTGCGCTGGCGGCACAGCGCGTATTCCTCGCGGAAGGCCTTGCGCTCGGCATAGGGCTCCAGCTGCGCCAGGGCGGTTTCCGGCTCCTCCAGCACGGCCTCGCCGAGGGTGTCCACCAGCAGGTGGGTCAGCCCCGGGTTGACCTGGAACAGCCAGCGGCGGAAGGTCACGCCGTTGGTCTTGTTGTTGACCCTGTTCGGGTACAGCCGGTGCAGGTCGCGAAACACCGTGTCGCGCATCAGCCGCGTATGCAGGGCCGAGACGCCGTTGATGCTATGCGCGCCGAGAAACGCCAGATTGCCCATGCGCACCCGGCGCCCGTGATCCTCCTCGATCAGGGATACGGAGCGCAGCAGCTGGAAATCGTGGATGTCCTTGGCGCGCAGGGCGTCGATATGTTCGGCGTTGAGCAGGTAGATGATCTGCAGGTGGCGCGGCAGCAGACGCTCCATCAGCGCCACCGGCCAGGATTCCAGGGCTTCCGGCAGCAGGGTGTGATTGGTGTAGGCCGTCGAGGCCACCGTCAGGCTCCACGCCTGCTCCCAGGGCAGGCGGTGCTCGTCCACCAGCAGACGCATCATCTCCACCACGGCGATGGCCGGGTGGGTATCGTTGAGCTGGATGGCCACCTTGTCGGGCAGGCTCTGCAGATCGCCGTGCAGGCGCATGTGGCGGTCCAGCAGGTCCTGCAGCGAGGCGGACACCAAAAAGTATTCCTGGCGCAGACGCAGCTCCTGGCCGGCCTCGGTGTCGTCGGCCGGGTACAGCACCTGGGAGATGCTCTCGGCGCGCACCTCGCCGGCCACGGCGCCGAAGTGGTCGCCGGCATTGAAGCGGTCCAGCTGCAGGTTTTCCTCCGCGCGGGCACGCCACAACCGCAGGGTGTTCACCGCGGCGCCACGCCAACCCACCACTGGCGTGTCGTAGGCGATGGCGCGCACCGTTTCCAGCGGCTGCCAGACCTGGCGACTGCTGCCGTCGTCCAGCTCGTGGTTGGTCACCCCGCCACCGAAGCCGACGCGGTAGGCCACCTCGGGGCGCTCGAATTCCCAGGGGTTGCCGAAGTCCAGCCAGGTCTCGGTCTGCTCGGCCTGCCAGCCGTCGATGATCGCCTGACGGAACAGCCCGTGCTCGTAGCGGATGCCGTAACCGTGGGCCGCCAGGCGCAGGGTCGCCATGCTTTCCATGAAGCAGGCGGCCAGGCGACCGAGGCCGCCGTTGCCCAGCGCAGCGTCGGGTTCGATCTCGCGCAGGCGCTCGAGCTCCACGCCCAGTTCGCTCATCGCCTGGCGCGCGATGTCGAGCAGGCCGAGGTTGCTCAGGTTGTCGATCAGCAGGCGGCCGATGAGAAATTCCAGCGAGAGGTAATAGACGCGCTTGGCGGCCTGACGATCGACCTGCGTGGAGGACTCCTCCCAGTGATCGATCAGCTGATCGCGGGTGGCCAGCGCCAGGGCTTCGAACCAGTCGTGCTCGTAGGCGTTGGCCGGGTCCTTGCCCACGGCATAGCGCAGTTTGTACAAAATCAGCGCCTTGAAGTGTTCGACGGGGCTGTCGGTATCCAGTTGGGAGTCGTTCATGGCCTGTCCTTCGCGCAGCCGCGCGGCGCAGTGGTGAGACACCGAAACGAGCGTTCGGCTTTCTAGTTTGTGGCCGCAGGAACGCCGTCGAGTTCAGGGTTTTTCTGCCCTTTCCACTTATCCAAAACCCTGAACTTACCCCCTCGGGGGCGGCTCACAACCCATGAATGCCAATGCTGAGGAATGCTTCATGCGAGCCGCCGTTTCGATTCTCCTGCTGGGCTGCCTGAGCGCCGGCCAAGTGTGGGCCGAGGCCTGCTACGTCACTTCGAGTGCCTCCAGCGACGCCATCGCCGAGGTGGAACAGGAACTGTGCTACGAATTCACCGGGATGGACGAAGGCGCCATCGACTGGTCGTGCAGCAACGAAAGCACCGACATGATCCGCCGCGAGCAACAGAAGGTTGCCAGTTGCGCGGCAGACAAGATCGGCAGCTGCGAAGCCGCGCTGACCCAGGCGACGCTGGCCAACTACCGCGCCGGCGACGACGACCAGGGCAAACCGCGCCCGGCCGTACCCAACGACGCCAAGGTGATCACCCACTACTACCGCGCCGGCGATCTCAGGCAGGTACGCATCGACTGCGAAAGCAGCGGCGGTACCTGGCGGGATCCGCAATGATGGGGTTTGACGGTCTGCTGCTGTTGCCCAGCGATGCTCACTCCACGGCCCATGAACGCAGCGTCCAGCGTCTGCTCGGCGAGAAGCTGGCGGCGCTGCTCGGCTGCCCCTTTCTCGGCCCCAGTCAGCCGGGCGTGCACGGCCAGGGCAAGTACTACTTCCTGCCTTCGGACACCCTGGTCGGCGACGTGACGGCGCTGGGCATCGAAGGGCCGCAGGATTTCTTCGGTGGTCAGGTCGAACATGCCTTCCAGGCCACCAAGGCCATCAATCACCCGACCCTCGACTCGCCCCGCTACGTGCCGCAGGGCTGGTCGCGGCGTTTCGCCCGGCAGATCGAAAGCATCACCCTACCCGGCTTCACCGCCTTCGATCTGGACGATGCACGGGAAGCCGGCCGGCGCCTTCTGCGCGATGGGCCGGTGCGCCTCAAACCGGTCGAGGGCTGCGGCGGACGCGGCCAGCAGGTACTGCGCACGGCCAGCGAGCTGGATGCGGCGCTGGCCGACATCGACCCGCAGCGGATACGCGAGCTGGGCCTGGTGCTCGAGGAGGACCTGCAGGAGCCCTATACCTACAGCGTCGGCCAGATTCGCGTGGCCGGCGTCACGCTCAGTTACTACGGCATCCAGCAGCTGACCTCGGACAACAGCGGTTGCCAGGTCTACGGCGGCTCCGAGCTGACCCTGGTACGAGGCGAATACCTGGCGCTGATGACGCTCGACCTGCCGCGCGCCGTGCGTCTGGCCGTGCAGCAGGCGCGCATCTTCGAACTGGCGGTATTCGAGGCCTACCCCGCCGTTCGCGCCTCGCGGCGCAACTATGACGTGGCCCAGGGCCTGAACACCGTCGGCCGCGCGCGCTGCGGCGTGCTGGAACAGTCCTGGCGCGTGGGTGGCGCCAGCGCCGCGGAGATCTTCGCGCTGGAGGCCTTCATCGAGCAGCCGGACCTGCAAAGCCTGCAGGCCTCGACCCACGAACTGTACGGCGACGTGCCGCCACCGCCGGGGGCGATCTGTCTGTACCAGGGCGATGAGGACGGGCTCGGCTTGATCAGCAAGTACGTCAGGGTTACTGAGCATGAGCGTGCATAGCGAAAGCATCGACATCCAGGTGGCCGACGAGAGCATCGCCGGCACCCTGGTTTCCCCGGCCAGCCAGGTGCCCGGCGTGCTGTTCGTGCACGGCTGGGGCGGCAGCCAGCAGCGCGACCTGGCGCGTGCACGCGGCATCGCCGGGCTGGGTTGCGTGTGCCTGACCTTCGATCTGCGTGGCCACGAGCGCGACATCGGGGCGCAGGGCCGGGTTACCCGCGAACACAACCTGAGCGACATCCTCGCCGCCTACGACCGCCTGGTCGCCCACCCCGCCGTCGACAGCGACTGTATCGCCGTCATCGGCAGCAGTTATGGCGGCTACCTGACCACCCTGCTCAGCGCGCAGCGCAAGGTGCGCTGGATGGCACTGCGCGTGCCCGCGCTGTACTGGGACGAGCAGTGGCACCTGCCCAAGCGTCAGCTCGACAAGGCACGCCTGGCCCAGTACCGGCAGCAGCCGTGGCGGCCGCAGGACAACCTGGCGCTGGCCGCCTGCGCAGACTTTCACGGCGACGTGCTGCTGGTGGAGTCCGAGCATGACGACTTCGTGCCGCACGCCACCCTGATGAGCTACCGCGCGGCCTTCGACAAGGCCCACTCGCTCACCCACCGCATTCTCGCCGGCGCCGACCACGGGCTCAGCGACGACCGTCACCAGCAGGCCTACACCCGCATCCTGATCGACTGGGTCAGTGAAATGGTGGTGGGTTCGCGCGTTGGCAACTACCCGCACCAGCTGGTGCGCTACTCCTGAACTGGCGCATTCGGCCAGTCGCAAACCATGGGCCTGCGGCCCTTATCCGCAAAAGGAGAGCAACGATGAAAATCAGCAAGATCATGACCCGCAACGTCCGCACCCTCGAACCCGAGCGCAGCATCCGCGAGGCCGCGAGCCTGATGGCCGACATCGACAGTGGCGCGCTGCTGATCAACGAGGGCGATCGCCTGATCGGCATGGTCACCGACCGCGACATCGCCATCCGCGGCGTCGCCGCCGGCCTGGACGGCAATACGCCGGTGCGTCAGGTGATGAGCAGCAACGTGCGCTACTGCTTCGACGACGAGGATGTCGACCACGTCGCCGCCAACATGGCGGACCTGCAGGTGCGCCGTCTGCCGGTGCTCAACCGCGAGAAGCGCCTGGTGGGCGTGGTGTCGCTGGGCAACATCGCCTCCGGGCATAGCCGCCAGGCCAACGATACCGTCCTGCGCGGAGTGTCCAGCGCCCATTGATGCCAAGGGATGCGCACCAACCGCACATGCGGCTGGTGCGCATGGCGCACCCTACTCACTCGAGGTGCCGCGCGCTGCTTGCCCGTAGGGTGCGCTGCGCGCACCAGCCAATCCTTCCTGAACATGCAGCCGGTGCCCAGCGCCCTATGCAGGGCGCAGCACCAGGGTAGCCAGCGGCGGCAGCTGCAGGTTGAGCGAATCGTGCAGGCCATGGTTGGCCACCGCATCGCTGTGCACCGTGCCCTGGCTCCCTGCCCCGGAGCCGCACCAGCGGCCCTCGTCGGTATTGAGCAGCACCTGCCAGGCGCCGGCGCGCGGCACCCCCACCCGATAATCGTGGCGCACCTGCGGCGTGCAGTTGTGCACCACCAGCAGCGGTTGCCCACCCTCGCCATGGCGTAGCCAGGCGAACACGCTGTTGTGCGCATCGTCGCCGATCAGCCACTGAAAGCCCTCCGGGCGCTCATCCCACTGGTGCAGCGCGACCTCCTCGCGATACAGCCGATTGAGCTCGCCCAGCAGCGCCTGTACCGCGCCATGCTCGGGATATTGCAGCAGGTACCAGTCCAGCTGCTGGTCGTGGTTCCATTCGCGCCACTGGCCGAACTCGCAGCCCATGAACAGCAGCTTCTTGCCCGGGTGCGTCCACATCAGGGCGAGGAACAGGCGCAGGTTGGCGAACTGCTGCCAGCGATCGCCCGGCATGCGCCCGATCAGCGAGCGCTTGCCGTGCACCACCTCGTCGTGGGAGATGGGCAGGATGTAGCGTTCAGAGAAGGCGTAGTGCAGGCCGAAGGTGATCTGCTGGTGGTGATGGCGGCGGTACAGCGGGTCGGTCTGGAAGTAGCGCAGGGTGTCGTTCATCCAGCCCATGTTCCACTTGTGGCTGAAACCCAGGCCACCTTCGTTCACTGGCCGGCTGACGCCGGGCCAGGCGGTGGACTCCTCGGCGATTACCAGCGCCCCCGGTACCTCGCTGCGCACCACTTCGTTGAGGTGCTGGAGGAACTCGATGGCCTCCAGGTTCTCGCGCCCGCCATGGCGGTTGGGGATCCACTGCCCTTCCTCGCGTGAGTAGTCGCGATACAGCATCGAGGCCACGGCATCGACGCGCAGGCCGTCGACGTGGTATTCGCGCAGCCAGTACAGCGCACTGGCCAGCATGAAGCCGTGCACCTCGCTGCGGCCGAGGTTGTGGATGCAGGTATTCCAGTCCGGGTGGTAGCCCTCGAAGGGATGGGCGTATTCGTACAGTGCGGTACCGTCGAACTCGGCCAGACCGTGGGCGTCGTTGGGAAAGTGTCCCGGTACCCAGTCGAGGATCACGCCGAGGCCGGCGCGGTGGCAGCGGTCGACGAAGGCGGCGAAGCGCTCCGGCTCGCCCAGGCGCGCGGTGGGCGCGAACAGCGACAGCGGCTGATAGCCCCAGGAACCGCCGAAGGGGTGCTCCATGATCGGCATCAGCTCGATATGGGTGAACCCCAGGTTCTGCACGTAGGGAATCAGCCGATCGGCCAGCTCGTCCCAGCTTGGCGTGCGCTCGTCGTGCCACTGCCAGGAGGCGGCATGCAGCTCGTAGATGGCCAGCGGCGCCTCGGGCCGATGGCGCTGCGCGCGGTCGTTCATCCAGTGCTCGTCCTGCCAGGCAAAGGCTTTGCCGCGCGGTACGCGCGAGGCGGTCGCCGGCGGCGCCTCGGTGGCTTGGGCCAGCGGATCGGCCTTGTGCGGCAGCAGGCCGTGCTGGCCGAGAATTTCGTACTTGTAGCGCTCGCCAGCGGCCAGGCGCGGAATGAACAGCTCCCACACCCCGGCCGGGTAGCGCAGGCGCATCGGGTGGCGACGACCGTCCCAGCTGTTGAAGTCGCCCACCACCGACACCCGCCGGGCATTGGGCGCCCACACCGCGAAGCTCACGCCGGGTACGCCCTCGTGTTCGCAGGGGCGCGCGCCGAGACAACGCCACAGCTCGCGGTGGTTGCCTTCGGCGAACAGGTACAGATCCAGCTCGCCGAGAATCGGGCCGAAGGCGTAGGGGTCTTCCACCTCCTGCACGCTGCCGGGCCAGTGGATGCGCAGGCGATAGGCGCTGGGCTGCTCCAGCTCGAGCTCGAACAGGCCGTCGGCGTGACGGCGCTGCATCTCGCCCAGCAGCCGGCCTTCGGGATCGATCAGCTCCACGGCATCGGCGCCGGGCAGCCATACGCGCACCAGCGTGCCGTCGCCCTGCGCATGCGGGCCGAGGAAACCGAACGGATCGCCCTCCTCGGCCCGGCGCAGACGCATCACTCGTTCGTCACTCAACTCGTTATCTCCATCAGTTGTCGGGCCAGGTCCACCAGGCCCTGCAGGGGAACGTCGATCCAGTCGGGGCGGTGCCCGCTCTCGTAGACGATTTCGTAGGCGGCCTTTTCCAGGCTGAACAGGGTCAGCGCGGCCTCTTCGCCGTCGCGTTCGTACCATTCGTGAGGCAGGCCGGCTGCCGCCAGGCGGTAGCCGTCGAGGAAGGCATCGCGGGCAATTTCGCGGTAGCGCGCCACCAGCGCCGCCACCGTCTGCTGCGAGTCGCCGCCGCCGTCCATGCCTCCGGCGCTGCGCTGGGCCACGGCGGCTGCGTAATCGATTGAGCGCAGCATGCCGGCCACGTCCTTGAACGGGCTGTGGTACTGGCGGCGCTCCTGCAGGGTGCGATTGGGCTCGCCCTCGAAGTCGATGACGTAGGCGTCGCCCTGCACCACCAGCACCTGGCCCAGGTGCAGGTCGCCATGCACGCGGATGCGCAGACCGCCGGCCACACGCTGGGTGAGATGGCCGAGCGCCTGCTGCAGCTGCTGTTCGTGGGCGAGCAGCCAGTCGGTCTGTTCGGCCAGGGCCGGCGCCAGGCCGTCGCGCTGCTGCTGCAGCGCGCGCAGGGCCTGATGCAGCTGTTCGGCGATCGACTCGCGCCAGGCGGCGCAGTCCTGCTCGTCGCTCAGGCGACAGCCGAACGCCGGGTTCTCGGTGGGCCGCGCCAGTACCGCGTGCATCTCGCCGACGCGCTTGCCGAGCACGCTGCAGAACTGCGCGAGTTCGGCCAGCGCATCGACCTGCGGCTCGCTCATGCCAACGGTCAGCTCTTCGCGAATGGCGCGTTCCAGGGTGTTGAGGGTCCACAGCCAGGCGTCGCCCTGGTTGTCCAGGTAGCCTTGCACCACGACCAGGGTGTGCTGGTCCTGGTCGTCGACTCGCACCACCTCGCCCAGCAGCGGCGCGATATTGGCGAAACCCTGGTCGCCGAGGAAGCGGCTCATTTCCACCTCCGGGTGGATGCCGGCAAAACCGCGGCGCAGCAGCTTGAGCAGGATCTGGTTGCCGACCAGCGCCGAACTGTTGGACTGCTCGGCCGACAGCAGCTTGAAGGTGGCCTCCTCGCCGCTATCCAGGGCCAGCAGGGCCGGCTCGGCGCGGAACTGGATCTCCCCTGCGGCGCTGTGCAGCACACGCTCCTGACGCAGCAGGGCGAGAATCGACTGGCTGAACTGCGGCAGGCTGAAGGCGTCGGTCAGCAGCTCCACGTGGCGACCGCGGCGCAGCCTGGCCAGGGCCATCTGCTGCGGCAGGTCGTTGCCTTCGGCGCGCTCGGGCACCGCCGCCAGTGGCAGGCGGTAGTACTCGGCACCCTGTTCGCCACGCACCTCCAGTTCGGCCAGCAGGGGCGCGTCGGCCTCCTGGTCCAGCGGCACGACATAAAGCAGCCGAACCGCACCGGCGGCGATCCGGTCGCCGGCATACCAGCGCCGTTTCGGCAGGTACAGCGGCAGCGACTCGCGCTCGAGGATCTGCCGTGGCCGGCCTTCCAGCACTTCGCTCAGGCCGCGGCTGAGCACCAGGGTCTGCAGCTCGGGCATGCGTTCCACCGGCTTGAGGTGCCAGCTGGGCATCTGCGAGGCGTCGGCCAGGTAGAACCAGTAGAAACCGTAGGGCGGCAGGGTCAGCAGGTAGGGCAACTGGCCGATGGGCGGAAAGGATGCGCCGCCGACCATCTCCACCGGCACCCGGTCGTGGTAGTCGGCCAGTTCCAGTTCGACGGCCTGGGCCGCGCTGGACAGGTTGGCCACGCAGAGGATGCATTCCTCGCTGCCCTCCTCGGTGCGGTGCAGGCGCAGGTAGGCGAGGATGCGTCGGTTGCTCGGTGCCAGCATTTCCAGGCTGCCGCGGCCGAAGGCCTTGTGTTGGTTGCGGATGGCGAGCATGCGCCGCGTCCAGTTGAGCAGCGAGTGCGGGTCGCGCGACTGGGCCTCGACGTTGATGGTCTGGTAGCCGTACAGCGGGTCCATGATCGGCGGCAGCACCAGGCTGGCCGGATCGGCGCGGGAGAACCCGCCGTTGCGGTCCACCGACCACTGCATGGGTGTGCGCACGCCGTCGCGGTCGCCCAGGTAGATGTTGTCGCCCATGCCGATCTCGTCGCCGTAGTACAGCGTCGGCGTGCCGGGCATCGACAGCAGCAGGCTGTTGAGCAGCTCGATGCGTCGCCGGTCGCGCCCCACCAGGGGCGCCAGGCGCCGGCGGATGCCCAGGTTGATGCGCGCGCGACTGTCGGCGGCGTAGTAGTTCCACAGGTAGTCGCGCTCGTCGTCGGTGACCATCTCCAGGGTCAGTTCATCGTGGTTGCGCAGGAAGATGGCCCACTGGCAATTGGGCGGAATCTCCGGGGTCTGGCGCAGGATGTCGGTGATCGGAAAACGGTCTTCCTGGGCGATGGCCATGTACATGCGCGGCATCAGCGGGAAGTGGAAGGCCATGTGGCATTCGTCGTCTTCGCCGAAGTAGGGTCGGGTGTCCTCCGGCCACTGGTTGGCCTCGGCCAGCAGCATGCGGTCGGGGTAGCGCGCATCCACTTCGGCGCGGATGCGCTTGAGCACCTCGTGGGTCTCCGGCAGGTTCTCGCTGCTGGTGCCGTCGCGCTCGATCAGGTACGGAATGGCGTCCAGGCGCAGGCCGTCGACGCCCATGTCGAGCCAGAAGCGCATCACCCCGAGCACCGCCTCGATGACCCGCGGGTTGTCGAAGTTGAGGTCCGGCTGGTGCGAGTAGAAGCGGTGCCAGAAGTACTGCCCGGCCACCGCGTCCCAGGTCCAGTTGGACTTCTCGCTGTCGATGAAGATGATCCGGGTGCCGGCGTACTTGTCGTCGTGATCGGACCAGACGTAGTAGTTGCGCGCCTTGGAGCCCTTCTTCGCGCGCCGTGCGCGCTGGAACCAGGGGTGCTGGTCGGAGGTGTGGTTGATCACCAGCTCGGTGATCACGCGCAGGCCGCGCCGGTGCGCCTCGGCGATGAAGCGGCGGGCGTCGGTGAGGCTGCCGTAGTCCGGGTGCACGCCCCGGTACATGGCGATGTCGTAGCCGTCGTCACGCCGTGGCGAGGGATAGAACGGCAGCAGCCAGAGGGTGTTCACCCCGAGGTCGGCGATGTAGTCGAGCTTGTCGATCAGGCCCTGGAAGTCGCCGATGCCGTCGTTGTTGGCATCGAAGAAGGACTTCACGTGGACCTGGTAGATCACCGCGTCCTTGTACCACTGCGGATCGTTGAGAAAGGTTCTGGCGCTGCTGCGTCTGGCCATGTCGGGCGTCCTCCTTGTCAGTTGCCGGCCTGGATGCGCCAGATGCCGAACGGCAGATGCCAGGGTTCGATACGCATCCACTGCACCTTGCCGTGCCAGGTCCAGCGGTGGCCGTTCATCAGGTCTTCGCCGTGCAGGTCGGCGTCGTCAGGCAGGCCCAGCTCCCACAGCGGCAGCTCGAAGTGCGCCTCCTGGGCTGCGAAGGGATCGAGGCTGATGGCCACCAGGATGAAGTTGCTGCGGTCCTCGGTGCGCTTGCCGAAGTACAGGATGTTGTCGTTCCACACCGTGTAGGCCTGGAAGCCCAGGTGGGTCTGCAGCGCGGGATTCTCGCGGCGGATCTGGTTGAGCCGGGCGATCTCGGCATTGATGTTGCCGGGGGCGTGGTAGTCGCGCGGGCGCAGCTGGTACTTCTCCGAATCGAAGTACTCCTCCTTGCCCGGCACCGGGTCGGCCTCGCACAGCTCGAAGCCCGAGTACATGCCCCACAGCCCCGAGCCCATGGTGGCCAGCGCGGCGCGGATGAGAAAACCGGGGCGGCCGCAGCGCTGCAGGAAATAGGGGTTGATGTCCGGCGTGTTGACGAAGAAGTTCGGCCGGTAGCAGTCGCGCCATGGCGGCTGGTTCAGCTCGGTGAAGTAGGTCTGCAACTCGGCCTTGGTGTTGCGCCAGGTGAAGTAGGTGTAGCTCTGGCTGAAGCCCAGCTTGCCCAGGCGCGCCATCATCGCCGGGCGGGTAAAGGCCTCGGAGAGGAAGATCACTTCCGGGTGCCGAGCGCGCACATCGGCGATCAGCCATTCCCAGAACGGCATGGGTTTGGTGTGCGGGTTGTCCACGCGAAACAGGGTCACGCCCAGCGCTACCCAGCCCAGCACCACGTCGCGCAGGGCCAGCCACAGATCGGGCATGGCCGCCTCGGCGTAGAACTCGACGTTGACGATGTCCTCGTACTTCTTCGGCGGGTTCTCGGCGTGGCGGATGCTGCCGTCGGGACGCCAGCTGAACCAGCCGGGGTGCTGCTTGAGCCAGGGATGGTCGGGCGAGCACTGCACGGCGAAATCCAGCGCCACTTCCAGGCCATGCTGGCGCGCCACCTCGACCATCTGGCAAAAGTCCTCACGGCTGCCCAGCTGCGGGTGCAGGGCCTCGTGGCCACCCTCCTCGCTGCCGATGGCGTAAGGGCTGCCGGGGTCGTCCGGGCCGGCTTTCAGGCTGTTGTTCGGCCCCTTGCGATGGGTGCGACCGATGGGGTGGATGGGCGGGAAATACAGCACGTCGAAGCCCATCCGGGCGATCTCGGGAATGCGCTTCTCGACGTCGGCGAAGGTGCCGTGACGGCCCTCCTCGCCCAGGGAACGCGGGAACAGCTCGTACCAGCTGGCGAACTCGGCCAGGCGACGCTCCACATCCAGGGGGTAGTTGCGGCTGCGCAGCAGGTGCGGACGGTACTCGGCGCGGCGCATCAGCTCGTTGACCGACGGGTCGATCAGCACCGCCTCACGCTCTTCCTGCGATTGCGCGGCTTCCACGCGCTCGACCAGCGCAGCCACTTCGCCACGCAGGTGCTCCGGAGCCTGGGCGCAGATGCGGCGTACCAGCTGCGCGCCCTCCTGCAGTTCGAGATCGACCGGCACGCCGGCGCCGAGCTTCTTCACCAGTTCCTGACGAAAGCTGGCATAGACATCCAGCCAGGCTTCGATGGCGAACTCGGCGCGGCCCTGCTCGTCGATCTGCAGGGTGGCGGACCAGTGATCGTTGCCCAGTGGCTGCATCGCCACGCGTTGCCAGCTGGCCTGATCGGCGCTGCGCCAGAGCAGGTCGGCGGCCAACTGGTCATGGCCGTCGCTGAAGATCACGGCACTGACGACCTGCGGACGTCCGCACAGGCATTTGGCGGCGAAACGTCCCTGCTCGACCACCGGCTGTACCGCCTCCAGTGCCAGTCGGGGCTCCTTCAGGGCTATTGCAAGGGATTGCTCGACGGAGTGCGGGGGCAGCATGGTTCCTGGCTCCTTCACGCCTGGCAGACGCTTCGTGGGGTATGAAAAAAACGAGCGCAGCGCAGGCTGGCTCTAAAAATTCCGAGGCAGCCGGAGGCGGAAAAGTTCAGGCAGTTTTACCGGGGCGATGGGCTATCGCCTGTCGTCAGGTTCCTCTTCGGCCTGGTCATCCGGCCGGTTCCTGGTACCCGGTTCGACCATCAGCGGCATGAGGTGCAGCACCACCAGCACGATCAGCGTGGACAGAACGGCAGTGGCCTCGCGGCCAAGACCGACCGCCACGCCGATGGCAGCCGAGGCCCACAGGCCGGCCGCGGTGGTCAGGCCCTTGACGTCGGAGATGTTCTGGCCTTTGAGGATGGTGCCGGCGCCGAGAAAACCGACACCGGCCGCGATGCCCTGGATCACCCGGCTCATGGCGTCGGCTTCGGCGCCGTCCTGTTCCAGCGCCATGACGAAGATCGCCGCCCCCAGGCATACCAGCATGTGCGTGCGCAGCCCGGCCGCCTTGCCCATGACCTCGCGCTCATAGCCGAGCAGCCCGCCGAGGAACATGGCCAGGACCAGGCGCAGCGTGGCGCGGGTAATGTGTTCTACCTGGGCGAGATCGGAGAACTCCTCCACCAGGGTCATGAGAATGCGCTCGAATACGTCCATCTGCGTTAGATCCTTGATTCTTTCCTTCTGAGCCGCGAAACGGCGAAGAGGTTCGGCTGATCGATGCAGCTCCGATCATCCGAAACGGGGAACCAAACCGGCCATGCGCATTCATTCCCGATAGGTGCCGTGCGGCAATTCCGCCGCATGACCAACCGGGAGAACCCTCATGCCCCGAGGCCGCAAAGCCAAGTACACGGAAAAACAGAAGCGCAAGGCCGAGCACATCGAGGACAGCTACAAGGCTCGCGGCGTACCCGAGGAGAAGGCCGAGGCGCGCGCCTGGGCCACGGTCAACAAGCAGTCCGGTGGCGGCGAGAAGGCCGGGGGCTCGGGCCGCAAGACCAGCGCAGACGCCAAGCAGCAGGCCCGCGAATCGTCCGCCCAGCGTGCGGCCAAGACGCGCCAGGGCGTGCCCCGCGCGGGGCAGCAGCTGGAGTCGATGACCCGTGACGAGCTGATGGACCTGGCGCGCAAGCGCGACCTGTCCGGCCGTTCGCGCATGCGCAAGCAGGAACTGGTGGAAGCACTGCGCAAGAAGCAGTGATCGCGATGCAGGGATGACTTCATCCGCGGCCAGGCGCGCCTGGCCCGAATGAATGCGTCTCTCCAAGGCGCCCGCGTCGATACGCTGCGGCATCGGGCAGGCGCCGTTCTTGCCTAGTGCCGGGCGCCGCCCTTGCGTCCGTTTTCACCGGGCACCACCTCGTCGGTCCAGGGCTCACCGTCGAGCGGCGCCGAACGCGCCAGCTCGGCTTCGTCGAGGCCGGCGCCACCGCCTATGTCGGTTTCGTCGACGATGCTGAGCTCCTCATCCAGCGGGCGATCCTCGCCGCGCTCGAAAGGCGAACGGGCGCCGCTGTCGTCGATCAGGGTATCCGGGCTGAGGTCGTCGAGGCTGACGTTGTCCTCGTGTGCGCTTTCGCTGAGCGTCGCGCCGCCGGTCAGGCCGGGCTGATCCTGCGCGCTGTTTGCGGGGCGCTCGCTTGGTTGCGCCGGTACATCGCCGAGGATGCTGCTCTCTTCGTCAGCCTCGAAGTCCAGGGCGTCTTCCGGCAATTGCTGCGGCCTGGGGCCGGGTGTGCGGTCTTTCATCGCTGCCTCCTCCAATTGCGGTGTGGCGACGGCGCCAGCGCGCCATCGCGACGAGCCTGGTTCAGGGCGAGATCGGGTCGCTGGCGGGAAAGGTTTCTTCCACGGCGTTGTCCAGCCGTGCCTCTCGTGCTCCGGGCGCGGGCGCGGTCTGGCGCTGCTGCACGGCCTCCAGCTCCTTCTGCAGCCGCGGCAAGGCGGCGCGCAGGTCGGCCACGCACTGGCGCAGGCCTTCGAGTTCGGTCTTGGGATCGCTGATCATCCCCTTGACCACGCAGTGCCCGGTGAAGCCGCGCTGCAGCAGCGCAGCGCCGCCCAGCGCCTTGAGTACCCCCCTCGAACCGCCCTGGCAAAGGCCGGTGACCACGGCGGTGGCGCCGGTGGCGAGCGAGATGGCACGTTCCAGGCGTTGGACATTGTGGCTGAGTGACATGGCAGTTCCTCCTGTCAGGATGAATAACGGGCCTTTGCGGCTCCGATGAGATTTAGAAGCGCGCCCCCCTGGCAAAGGTTCAGACAATCGGGCCAGCGGCTCATGGGCGCAGGATCACCTTGCGGCACTCTTCCTTGCGCGATTCGAAGATGCGATAGCCCTCGGCCGCTTCAGCGAGAGGCAGGCGATGGCTGATGATGATTTCCGGGCGCAGCTCGCCTTCGAGCACGTGCTGCAGCAATGTCGGCAAGAGCGGGTGCACGTGGGTCTGACCCATCTTGAAGGTCAGGCCCTTGTCGAAGGCATCGCCGAACAGAAAGCCGTGGATGAAGCCGGCATAGACGCCGGGGACGCTGACCGTACCGCCGCGTCGCACGGCGGCGATGCACTGACGCAAGGCCACGCCTCTGCTGGCCTCCAGTTTGAGGGCGGTGAGCACGGTTTCCGTCAGGCTGCCCTTGGCTTCGAAGCCCACCGCATCGATCACCGCATCCACACCGCGGTGGCCCGCGGTCTGCTCGATGATCGCCGCGGCCGGGTCGTCGACCACGTCGAAGTTGATCGGCACCACGCCGTAGGTCTGCTGGGCGTACTGCAGGCGGTAGTCATGGTGATCGACCATGAAGATCTGCTCGGCGCCGAGCATGCGCGCGCAGGCCGCGCTCATCAGCCCTACCGGCCCGGCGCCGTAGATGGCCACGCTGCTGCCGGGCTTGATGCCGGCGTTGATCGCCGCCTGGTAACCGGTGGGCAGGATGTCGGTGAGAAACAGCACCTGCTCGTCGTCCAGCTCGTCGGGCACCTTGAACGGGCCGGCATTGGCCTTGGGCACGCGCACCAGCTCGGCCTGGCCACCCGGCACGCCGCCATACAGGTGGCTGTAGCCGAACAGTGCGGCGCCCGAAGGAATCTGCTTCTTGTTGAGGATGGCGCCGCGCCCGGGGTTGGTGGTTTCGCACGCGGCGTGCAGGTCCAGCTGGCAGAAGAAGCAGCTGCCGCAGGCGATCACGAACGGCACGATCACCCGGTCGCCCTTGCGTACCGCGGTCACCGCGGGGCCGGCCTCCTCCACCACGCCCATGAACTCGTGGCCGAAGATGTCGCCCTGTTTGACCTGGGGAATCTTGCCGCGATACAGGTGCAGGTCGGAGCCGCAGATGGCGGTGGCGGTGACACGCAGGATGATGTCGTCGGGCTGTTCGATGCTGGGATCGTCGACCTGATCGACGCGGACGTCGTGGCTGCCATGGTAGGTCAATGCACGCATGAGCTTTCTCCTGGAACAGGGCATGTCCCTATTCCGAAATCGGTCTCGGGCGGACGTTCAGGCTAATTGTTGCGACGGATGCAGTTCGGTTTGCGCCATCAGGCTGTCGACCACCTGGTGCAGCGCTTCGCCATGCTCCAGGCCGTTGGCGCGGGCGCCGCGGTATTCGGCCAGCTGTGCCTCGGCGCTGCCGCCATGCAGCGCCAGATTGCGCGCATGCTCCAGTATCCAGCGGTCGCTCGCGGGCACCAGAGTGGCGATGCGCTCGAGCACCTCCTCCAGCCAGGTGGCGAAGGTCAGCAGGCGCTGGCTGGCCGGTTCGATGAACAGCCCGCGCAGGCCCTGGCGCTTGGCACGCCAGCGGTTTTCCAGGGTGAGCACGCGGGTCAGCGGGTCATCGCACCAGGCGTGATGCGGGGTGAGCTGCACATGCGCGACCATGGCGCGAAACAGCCCGGCGAGGCACAGCGCATCGTCCAGCCGCGGGCAGGCATCGGCGATGCGCAGCTCCAGCGTCGGATAGCGCAGCGAGGGGCGGATGTTCCACCACAGGTTGGCCGCCGAGCGGATGCAACCGGTGTCGGTCATCACCTGCACGTAGCGCTGGTACTCGGCCTCGTCGGCGAAGTGATCGGGGATGCCCATGCGCGGCCACTCGTCGCACACCGCCTGGCGATAGCTCATCAGCCCGGAGGGGCGGCCGTTCCAGAACGGCGAGGATGCACTCAGGCCCAGCAGCAGCGGCAGCCAGGGCGTCAGCCGGTTCATCAGGCGGATGCGGTCCACGCCCTCGGCCACGCCGACATGCACGTGCAGCCCGGCCAGCACGCTGCGGCTGGCGACCATGCGGTAATCGTCGAAAATCGCTCGGTAGCGCGGCATGTCGGTGGCCCGCACGCGCCGCCACTGGCCCAGCGGATGGGTGCCGGCGGCGAGCACGCCGCAGTCGAATTCCCTGGCCAGGCGCGCCAGGGCGCGGCGTGCACCTTCCAGGCACTGACGGGCATCCGTGAGGCTGTGCAGCACCGGGGTGACCACTTCGAACTGGGCGGCGAACATCTCCCGCGTCACCCGCTCGCCGAGCTCGTACTGACAGGCCGTGGCGAAGGCCTCCACGTTGCGCCTGGCCACCTGGCGGCTGGTCAGGTCGGTGAGAAAGTACTCTTCCTCGATGCCGAAAGTGCTCTGTGTCATGTCCCGTCCACTCCGCCTTTGCTGCTGTTGAGCGGCGTCGGGGCGTCAGGGTTCAACCTCTCGGACGAAGCGGCAGGCACCGGCAAATTAGGTGGAATCTTGTCCCGGCGGCGCCCTCCTAAACAGAACAAGGCCCGTTCGAGGAGAACCCTTTCATGTCGATCGCCAGCTTCGTCGACAGCACCTCCGCTACCCCCATTGCGCCACCGCCCCGGCAAGGCACCTGGCAACGCACCTATCGCCAGCTGCTGGACGAACCCGTGCCGGGCCATGCCCGGGCGCTGGAATTTCTCGAGCAATGCCTGGAGCAGGCCCGCGAGCTGCCCTGCGAGCTGCCGTCCCGCGTGGAGGAACTGCCGCAGTGGTCCCGGCAGCATGCGCAGGCGGTGACCGAACAGTACGCGGCCTACCTGGCGAGCCGGCGCGCCGGTGCCGAACGGCGCTACTTTCCGCATCGCTCCCATGCCCTGCACTTTCTGCGCGCGGTGGCGCCGACCAAGCTTGTCGATGGCGCCTGGCTCTACGGCACGCTGCCGCACTGGCGCGACGCGCGCATGCACGCACTGGTGCGGACCTACCTGGAAGAGCTGGGCGACGGCGTGCCGGCGCAGAACCACGTGCTGCTGTATCGCCGGCTGCTGCATACCCAGGGCTGCGACGACCTCGAGGCGCTGGACGACGGACTCTATCGCCAGGGAGCGATCCAGCTGGCCCTGGGCCTGGCGTGCGAGCGTTATCTGCCGGAAATCATCGGCTACAACCTGGGTTACGAGCAGCCGCCCCTGCACCTGCTGATCAGCAGTTTCGAGCTCAACGAGCTGGGCATCGATCCCTACTATTTCCAGCTGCACGTGACCATCGACAACAGCGCCACCGGCCATGCCGCCAAGGCCGTGCAGTGCGTGCTGGACAATCTGCCTGTCGTCGGCGACGCCGAGGCGTTCTACCAGCGCGTGCGAAACGGCTATCGCCTCGGCGAGCTGGGCACGGGCTCGACGGCGGTGATCGAAGCCTTCGACCTGCAGCACGAGCTGCTGGCGATGCTGGAGCGCAAGCGCAGCGTGGCCAGCCAGGTGCATTCCGATTACTGCCGCATCGGCGGGCGCACGGTCAACGAATGGCTCGGCGCCGAAGGCGATGTGGCCGGCTTTCTCGACGCCCTGCAGCAGCATGGCTGGATCAGGCGCGACAGGGATCCGGCCAACAGCCGCTTCTGGCGTCTGGTGCAGGGTGAAGGCGCGGCGATGTTCGGCGTGTTCAGCCCCTACGAGAAGCAATTGCTGCACGACTGGATCGCCGGCGACTGGAGCCAGGACGAGCAGACCAACCCCTTCCGCCCGCGGCGCCCTGCCCAGGTCGCACACCTGCCCGGCGCCGCGGCCCAGGGCGGCGAACTGGATCGCGAACGGCGCGAGCTGCAGGCGCAGCTGGCAGGGCTCGATCCAGCCGGACGCGAACGTCGCCTGATCGAACTGCTGGCTCCGGCGCATCACGCCTCTGCGGCCGGCCTGGCGGCCACGCGCAGCTTCGCCGCGCTCTTGCAGCAGGCTCACTGACTCTGGAGACAGCCATGCATCAGCCGGATTTCGATTCGCCCGCCACCCTCGCCCTGCTGCGTCTGGGCACGCTACTGCGGGCACGCGGTTATCACTTCATCACGCCGACGCCGGCGACCCACCAACGGGTCAATGGCCGCCCCGGCAACGAGCAGGCACGCGATCTGCGCGACGTCTTCGGCTGGAGCCGTCCGTTCGCCGATGGCCTGCTGGAACCCGAGATCATCGAAGCCATGGACGAAGCGCAGGTGCTGCAGGGGCAGGACGGGCAATGGCGCAGCCGGGTGCGCTGGTCGACCCTGGACGGCGGCCTGTACGCCCATTCGCGCTTTCCCACCGAGGAGGCCGATGCGGTGTTCTTCGGTCCGGATACCTATCGCTTCACCCGTCTGCTGCGCGAGCACCTCACGCACTGCCACCAGCCGCTGCGGCGCATCGCCGATATCGGCTGCGGCGCGGGGCCCGGCGCCATCACCGCGGCGCAGCTGCGTCCGGGGGCGCAGGTGCTGGCCCTGGACATCAACGAACGAGCGCTGGCCATGACCGCGGTGAACGCGCGGCTGGCCGGCATCTTCAACCTCGAGGTGAGCAAGAGCGATCTGCTCAGGGATGTGGACGGCTACTTCGATCTGATCATCGCCAACCCGCCCTACATGCTCGACCCGCAGCAACGCACCTATCGCCATGGCGGCGGCAAGCACGGTGCGGGTCTGTCGCTGGCGATCTTCGATACGGCCATGGAGCGTCTGGCCCCTGGCGGCACGCTGCTGCTGTATACCGGCGTGGCCATCTTCAACGGAGAGGATCCCTTCCTCAACGCCATCCGCCTGTCGCTGGGCGACACCGGCTGGGACTGGAGCTACGAGGAAATCGATCCGGACGTGTTCGGCGAGGAGTTGCAGCATCCGGCCTATGCGCAGGCCGATCGTATCGCCTGCGTGGCGCTGCGCCTGACCTATCAGCCGCAGGCGCGACAGCGTTGAGCAGCAGGTGCCTGCCGCGCGCAGGCACCTGCCTGGTGAGGATCAGGCTGCCTTGGCCTCGCCCTGCTTGAGCGATTTGCGCAGGGTTTCCATGGCCTGGCCGAGGTCCTCCAGTTCGCGCTTGCCGAGGAGCTTTCTGGCCTGCGGGAACATGTCGTTTTCCTCTTCCTCGATATGGTGCTCGAGCAGCTCCTTGAGCACCTTGACGCGGCCGGCGAACTCCAGGGTCGAGGGCGAGGTCTGCTTGATGTCCGGCAGCACCAGCGCCTCGACGGCGCGGTGTTCTTCCTTCGCCTCGATGGCCAGCACCGCATCGTCCTTGCTGCCGGCCTGGCGGAACGCGGGATAGAAAATCTGCTCTTCCAGCGCGGTATGAATCTTCAGTTCCTGCTCGATCTTGCTGATCAGTTTCTTGCGCGTCTGCACCGCGCGCTCGGTGGTTTCCTCGAGCCGGCTCAGCAGCTCCTTGACGGTTTCATGGTCCTTCTTCAGCAGTTCGATGGCGTTCATCGTCATGCACTCCTCAGGTCTTGTAATCACGCAGGCTGGAACGTCAGGGCCCGCTAGAAGCGGGCCCTGACGAAGCGGTCACGAGTTACGACCGCCGTGGCTGTTCTGGCCACCCTTGCGCCCTGCCTCGGACGCTCTTTCGCGGTCATTGGCAAAGTTGCCGCCGCTGTTGTGGCCGCCCTTGCGGCCGGCTTCCGATGCCTTTTCACGATCGTTTGCGAAGTTACCCGGATTCTTGCTGGTAGCCATTGCTGGTACCTCCTGATAGTTGTTCGCGAGGCGTTATTGCCTTCACATAAATTGAGGCAGATCAGGCGTCGAGTCGTTCAGGGTATTTTTCATCGTTCCCGACTGCCTGCGCACTCAACCATTGACCACGCTGCCGCCGTTGACGTGGAGCATCTGCCCGGTCATGTAGGAGGCGTCGTTGCTGGCCAGGTAGACGTAGGCCGGGGCCACTTCCGAGGGCTGCCCAGGGCGCCCCAGCGGGGTGTCGGCGCCGAACTCGGCGACCTTGTCGGCGCTGAAGGTGGACGGGATCAAGGGGGTCCAGATCGGGCCTGGTGCCACGCCGTTGACCCTGATGCCGCGCGGCGCCAGGTTGATCGCCAGGGAGCGGGTGAACGAGGTGATCGCGCCCTTGGTCGAGGAGTAGTCGAGCAGCATGGGGTTGCCCTTGTAGGCCGTGACCGAGCTGGTGTTGATGATGCTGGCGCCCGATTGCAGGTGCCTGAGCGCCACCTTGGTGAGCTGGAACATGGCCAGGATGTTGGTGCGAAAGGTGCGCTCCCAATCCGCCTCCTCCAGCTCCAGCAGGTCTTCCTTGGGATGCTGCTCGCCGGCGTTGTTGATCAGGATGTCGAGGCGCCCCCACTTGGCGATCACCGCATCGACGACGCACTGGCAGAAGCCTGCGTCGCCCACGTCACCGGCCAGGGCGATCGCCTCGCTGCCATGGCGGGTCACCTCGTCCACGGTCTTTTGCGCGTCTTCGTTCTCGTCGAGATAGACCAGCGCGACCTTGGCCCCTTCCAGGGCGTAATGCACGGCGACGGCGCGGCCGATGCCGCTGTCGCCGCCGGTGATGATCGCCACCTTGCCGGCGAGCTTGTCGGCGGCGCGGTAGCTATCGGACAGGTACACGGGTTCGGGATGCATGGCGTGCTCGAGACCGGGTTGTCGGTCCTGATGCTGCGCGGGCAATGTCTTGTCGTTCATCTGCGCTTCTCCGCTGATGGTTGATGCGCTACACCGCCTGCAGGCGTGGGCTGGCGATCACGGGGTGAGTCTTGTGGCGATTCTCGAAGCAGAAGTTGGTGGCCTGCACGTAGCCCTCGGCCGAACCGCAGTCGAAGCGTTGGCCCTTGAACTTGTAGGCCAGCACGCAGCCCTGCTGGGCCTGCTTCATCAGCGCGTCGGTGATCTGGATCTCGCCGCTCTTGCCGGGCTCGGTCTGCTCGATCAGTTCGAAGATGTCGGGGGTGAGAATGTAGCGACCGATGATCGCCAGGTTGGACGGTGCGTCCTCGGGGTTCGGTTTTTCCACCATGCGCTCGACGCGAAAGATGTCCTCGCGCAGCGCTTCGCCGGCGATCACGCCGTAGCGCGACACCTCGTCCATGGGCACTTCCTCGATCGCCACGATGGAGCAGCGGAACTGCTCGTAGAGCTTGACCATCTGGCTCAGCACGCCGTCGCCGTCGACGTTCAGGCACAGGTCGTCGGCCAGCACCACGGCAAAGGCCTCGTCACCGATCAGCGGGCGACCGGTGAGGATGGCATGGCCGAGGCCCTTCATCTCCACCTGGCGGGTATAGGAAAAGGTGCAGGTTTCGATCAGATGGCGAATGCCGATGAGGGATTTTTCCTTGCTGGTATTGGAAATCTCGTGCTCGAGTTCGTAGCTGATGTCGAAGTGGTCTTCCAGCGAGCGCTTGCCGCGCCCGGTGACGATGGCGATCTGGGTAAGGCCGGCCTCGAGCGCTTCCTCGACGCCGTACTGGATCAGCGGCGTGTCGACCACCGGCAGCATTTCCTTGGGCATCGACTTGGTAGCGGGAAGAAAGCGGGTACCGTAACCCGCAGCGGGGAATAAGCATTTCGTGATCATGAGGCTCGTACCAAATGAGTGGGTTGGTACTAGAACCTGACTCGCTCGCCGCTTCGCGGGTTCAAGGTATTTCGCCGCCCGCGCCCTCCCGCAGAGGCCTTCGCGAGCGCGCCTGGAAGGCCTGCCCGAGGCCTCCCGTCACCTCGGTACGTTCAGGTGCGGCCACCGCCGTGGCTGTTTCGGCCGCCCTTGCGTCCGGCTTCGGTCGCTTTCTGGCGGTCATTGGCGAAGCTGCCCCCGCTGCTGCGCCCGCCCTTCTTGCCGGCCTCCGAGGCCTTCTGACGATCATTGGCGAGATTTCCGGGGTTATGGGTCATGTCGCGGTCTCCTCGGCTGGCCGGGCAACATTGCCCTGCTCTGATTTGGAGAAAGCGCCGGCAGCGGATGTTCAGCCTATTTGCGGGGGTGTTCGGAGGGCTGCTGACGAGCGGTAATGAGCGCCTGGGCATGCCAGCTTCCCTCTCCCGGCGAGAGAGGGAAGCCGGCCCATGCCCGGGCGCTTGCCTCAGACGCTGGTGCAGGGATCCGGCGCCCAGTCGCCCAGGTCCGGGTTGTTGCAGGCGCTGCTGATGATGCCGGTGCCGCGGCTGCTGACCTGCTGCGCCTCGCTGCGCTTGGCGCTGGCCTTCTGGATCTTCTGCTCGGTCACCACCGCCTCCTGCGGCACCGGTTTGGCCGCCGGTGCCGGCTTGCTGGCCGGCGCGCTTTCCACCTTGGCGGCCACCGCCACCTGCTGGCGTTCCAGACCGACCTGCTGCAGGTCCTTCTCGTAGGCCTGGGTGTAGGTGTTGATGTCCTCGCCGGTGCGGCCGTCGGCAGCCGCCAGCAGGGCGTTGGTTTCCTTCAGGCCGCTGAGTATTTCGGCGAAGCGATTGCGCCCTTCGCTGTCGCTCATGGTCTTGTTGCGGTGGGCCGCGCGCAGGTTCTCGAACTCGCGCTGATAGCAGTCCTGCGCCGCCTTGGCGTGGACGATGCTGCGATCCAGGTCCATGGTGCTGCGCTCGAAGTCGCTGCCGTAGGAGGCGATGCGCTGGCGGTCGTCGCTGATCTGCCGTTGCCGCTCGCTGTAGTAGCCCGCCGCCCCGCCGACCAGGGCGCCGGCCGCCGCGCCGATCAGCGCGTTGCGCCCGGCATTGTCGCCACCGCTCAGGGCACCGGCCAGGCCGCCGAGCAGGCCGCCGGTGACGGCGCCGGTGGTCACCGATTTCTGCATGGCCGCATCGGAAGCGCGCAGGTGATTGACCGGCTCGTAACAGGCCGGGTAGTAGTTGGCCTGGGTGGTCTTGGCCACCTTGGAGCTGACGCCACCGCCGACACTGGCGCAGCCTCCCAGCAAGAGGATGGAGAAGGCTCCGGCGAACATCAGCGAGGAGCGTATGAAGCGGATCTGCGGGTATTCCATGGTATTGGCCTCATGCTTGAGTTGTCTGATTCCATCCTGCCGGCCGGGGCGTACGGCGCCCTCACCCGCGGCCCGGCTCTCCTGCTTCAGGGTGCCAGCAGCTCCTTGAGAATGGCTGCCGGATCGGCCCTGCGTTGCTGGCGATATTCGCCTACGTGCTTCACAAACAGCGTAGCCCGTTTCACCAGGCTCTTACCCAGCACGGGCTGGCGTTCCAGCTCCTGCCGGGTGCGCTGAAACTGCGCCTGGATCACCGCATCGCTGTAGCGCGTGCCGGTGGCCAGGTTGTCGATGTAGATGCTCACCGCGCCGTCCAGCGCACTGCGGCCATTGGCGATGGCCGACTCGTAGAGTTTCACCGCGGTCTGGTCCTTGGCCTGGCGCGCCTGGTTCAGGCTGTTCTGCAGGTTGGTCAGGCGGATGTTGTAGTTGTTGACCGTTTCGGCCACCAGCGCGGCGGACTGGATCAGGTTGGCCGCCGCCTCCTGACGCTGCTGGGCGATCAGCGAAACGTTGCGCTTGAGCTCCTCGTTGATCAGCGCCAGGCGCGCCTGCAGCTCGGGGTCGTCACTGCCGGCGATGATGCTGTCGAGCAGCAGGGTCGGATCGTCGGCCGCTTCGATCTCGTCGGTCAGGCCGGCCAGGCGCCCCTCGCGCTGCCATTGTTCGAACAGCTCCTGATAGCGCGAGCGCGGCGCCGACAGCGCGCCCAGGGCGACGCGAAAACCGGTGGTCTCGTTGCGCTGTTCGCTGCCATCGGTGGCGAACGAGGGGTACTCGCGACGCATGCCGGTGAACAGGGTCATTTCCCCTTCCAGGTAGTTGCCGCCCTTGACTACGAAACCGCCGTAGGTGCCCTGGCGGCGACCTGCATGCACCATCTGGAAGGGGTCGTGAACCATCTCCGCGGCGTTGCCGATCACGTCGTGCAGGCCCAGTGGGTTGGGCTTTCTGCTGCCCACCGGCAGCAGCCGGGCGCCCTGCCCCGTGCCGCCGGCAACCTGGGTGAACACCGCCCAGTCGGCCAGCGGACCGTCGCCTTCGACGCCCTCCTCGCGCCGCGGAAACAGCCTGCCCTCCAGCTCCTGGCGACTCACCGCATGCCCGCCGCGGGCGGCGAATTCCCACTCCACTTCGGTGGGCAGGCGCACGAAACCGACGCCGCCGTCTTCCGGGTTGCTGCCGCGGCCGCTGATCGGCAGCCGCTCGCGGTGATGCCGCAGCAGCCAGGCGCTGTACACCGCGGCGAAGCGCTCGGCCTCGAAGCGCGACAGATTGACCTTGGGCCTGCGCGCCATCACCCCGCCGGCCACCGGCGTGCACACCTCCTCGTCAGCGCCGGCCAGCGCCGCTGCCTGATCCATCACCTGCTGGTACTGGCGCTCGGTCACCTCGTACTTGCCGACGAAATACAGCATGGGCTTGAGCAGCTCGTCGTCCTGGCGGATCGGCAGGGTCGGCGCGATGCGGCTGCGCCAGTCTTCGGGCAGGTCCTCGACGACGAACTGGCCGTTGATGAAGTCGCGGCGGTAGCCGGAAATGAAGGATTGCTGATAGCCCGGATCGCCCTCGTTGAACGGGTAGCCGAGGCTGATCTCGCGGTCGTCCAGCGTGCCGCGCGCAAGGATGTAGACATGCCGAAAGACCATCTCGCCGCCACAGGGCAGCGGCAGGGCGACATCGTCCTCCAGCGGTTTCGGGTTGTAGTCCTGCGGGGTGCCCGGTGCCTGCGCCGCCGCGCTTGGCTGCGGGCTTGGGGTTGGCGGCGCTTCCTGCGGGGCACTCGGCGCAGCCTCCTCCGCCGCCTGAGCCTGGGCCGCGACCGGCTTGGCCTGTTCCCCCTCGGAGCAGCCGAGCACCAACAATGCGGGCAACAGCAGGGCCCAGTGACCTCTAGACATCGCGCAATCCTTCCGAAGCTTCGATTCGTGCAGCCCGCCAGCCGCCCGAGGCGGCCGCCAGGCTGCTGCACAACAGGGTGACCAGCAGGGCCAGCAGGTAATGCCCAGCCAGCAGGCGGCAGGCGTACTCGCCGGGGCTGTGCTGGAACAGCTGGTTCAGGCCGAACTCCGCGCCGGCATACAGCGCCCAGGCCAGCAGCGTGCTGAACAGTCCGGTATAGAGCGCCTGCAATACCACGAAGGCGACCAGCGCAGAGGACGAGAAGCCCAGCAGGCGCAACACCGACAGCGCGCGGCGCTTGCGCTCGACCGCGGCCAGGGCGCTGGCGGTCATGGCCGCGAAGGCGCCGCCCAGCGCCAGGCAGGCGATGATCCAGAACACCAGGGTCAGGTTGCGGCTGAGCGAGCGCACCTGGGCGATGGTTTCGGCCTGGGTGGCGACTTCGAGGTTGCGCCCGGCGAAATGGCGGCGCAGCACCTCGACGCTGTCGAGGTCGGCGGCGTACAGGCGAAAGCTCGGGTAGATCCGCCCGGCCGCAGTGGATTCTTGCCCGGGCCAGCCGAATGCGCTGACGGCCAGACCGTCGCGGTAGTCTTCGGCGGCCTCCAGCAGACGCAGATCGGCGAACAGCGCGTCGCGGGCGAAGGCGCTGAGCGGCAGCACCGCCTGTACGCGCAGGCCGGTGCGCTGAAACTCGCTGCGCCCGCTCACCTGACGGCCGAAGGCGGCCTGCAGCTGGTCCCCGGCGACCACGCCGAGCTTTTCTGCCGCGCGCTGGCTGAGCACCACGGCATCCAGCGCCAGGGGCTGATCCAGCTGCGGCAACAGGGGATCGCCCGGTGCGGTGGGGATCATTTCCACCGTCACCCGCCCGCTGTCGCTGGACAGCTCGGCCGTGGCGGCGATCTGCCGCGTGCGCGGGATGACGAAGGCCACGTCCTGCCGGGCGCGCAACTCGGCGATGGCCTCGTTGCCGAAGCGCCCGCCGCCCAGCGGAATCACCTCGCGGATGCCGGGGTCGCGCTCCAGGCGTTCGGTCAGGGTGCTGATCAGGCCGAACTTGAGACCGAACAGCACCAGCAGGGGGGCCAGTACCGCCACCAGCGCCAGGATCGCGCAGGCCGACAGCCGCCCTTCGCGGCGGTAGTCGTGCCAGGCCAGTTGCCCCATCAGGCGCAGGCGCATCAGCCGGCCTCCTGCAGGGTCGCCAGCACGCCGCCCTGCTCGCCGCGCTCCACCGCCAGGCGCAACGGCTGCAGCCCGACGCGCCGGGCCAGCGCTTCGTCATGGGTGGCGATGAGGATGCAGGCGCCCTGCTCCTGCGCGCGCTCCACCAGCAGCTGCATGACCCGCTCGGCATTGAGCGGGTCGAGCGATGCGGTGGGTTCGTCGGCCAGCACCAGGGCCGGGCCGTGGGCCAGGGCGCGGGCGATGCTGACGCGCTGCCGCTGGCCCACCGACAGCGCGGCCGGCAGCTTGTCCAGCTGATCGGCGATTTCCAAGCGCTCGGCCAGGCGCTGCACGGTGACGTCGTCGGGCATGCCGAGCAAGGCGCGCGACAGGCCGATATTGCCGCGCACGTCGAGAAAACCCAGCAGCCCGCCGGTCTGCAGCACGTAGCCCATCAGCCGGCTGCGCAGCTCGGCCAGCTGATCCTGACGATCGTGCCGCCACAGCGCGGCGATATCGCGGGTTTGCCCGTCGCGGGTGAATTCCAGGGCACCGCCGGGGTCGGGGCTGAGTACCAGGGCTAGTAGATCGAGCAAGGTGCTCTTGCCGCTGCCGCTGGGCCCGACCAGCGCCAGGCGCTGCCCCGGGCGCAGGTCCAGGCGCGGCACCTGCAGGCGGTAACCCGGTCGGCTCTTGCCGATGTCGCGCAGGCGCAGCATCAGGGCAGCGTCGCCAGCGGCACGCGGTACAGCGCGTCGCCCGGTTGTGCATCGCCAAAGCGCACCCAGTGGCCGATGTCGTTGTGGAAGGTTTCGTACAGGCGGATCTTCGATTCCAGCTCGTCGATGTAGTCCTGCTGTTCGGCGACGCTGAGCGACAGCCACAGCTCCTGGGTCATGTTCAGCGACTTGCTGCGGTACGGCAGCCCTTCCAGGTACTCGCCGAGGATGCCGGACTCGGCCAGGTTGCGGCCCTGGCTCAGGCCGCTGGGGTCGCGGCTCATGTAGGCGCTGGCGCTGGCGATCTCCTGGAAGAAGTCCTTGGGCGAGGACTGGGTACGGCGCGCCGCGTCGACGATCAGCTTGAGCGACTGCTGCAGGTCGTTGAGCTGCAACTTGGTCAGCAGCACGCAGACCTGGAAGGCCGGCAGCGAGGGGTTGGTCAGGTCGTGGTCGGCGGTCCAGGCAGTGACCAGCTGCGGTGCCTGGGTGGCCGAGCGGCGGCCGAGAAAGTCCATCTGCATGGCGTAGCCGATGGCATTGCTCTTGGCCGCGATGCTGCGCGTGGACTGGTGTTCGGACGGCGCCTGGACCTGGTTGTTGGCCACCTGATTGACCAGTTCGGCGAAGATCATCCCGATCTCCTTGACCGTCTGCCCGAACTTTTCCACCTCGCCGTCTGCCACCGGGATGTACAGGTCGCCGATCAGCGGGTTGGCGTCGGCGGTCAGGCTGCGGTACTGCTGTTCGGCAAAGCCGTGGTTGTCGCGGCCGATGGGCGTACGCAGGTGCAGCGCGTAGATCTTGATCTGCTTGCGCAGCGCCGCCTCGCGCACCTCGGCCTCGTTCATCTGCGTGCGGCTCAGCGGGTCGTTCTTGCGCAGCGCTCCAGCATCGGTGACCAGCAGGATCAGCCGGCCGCTGTAGGGCGTCCAGTCCATGCCTTCCACGGCCTCCATCACGCCGGCGAAGGCATCCTCGTTGAAAGCGTGGCTGGAGACGCTGGTGGCCTTGACCTGGCGCGCCAGGTCGACGAAACGCTGCGGGTCGCTGCCCTCTTCCAGGGTCACCAGGGTGCGGGTGACGTACTCCAGCCCCGGCGTCTTGTCGACGTTGCTGCGAAAGCCCACCAGGCCGAAGCTGACGTTGTCCAGGTCGCCGCGACTGGCGATCTGCTTGTGCAGCTCGTCCACCACTCGCACCACGCGGTCGATATAGGGCTGCATGGACACCGAGGTATCGACCACCAGCACGATGCCGGTGCGGAACTTGTCGTGCTGGTAGCGCTGGCTGCCGTCGCCGATCACCTTTTCGGCGTCGCCCGGGTCGATGGAGGCCACGTTGAGCAGTTGCACCGGCGCGCCGCCGGCGTCGTAGCTTTCGGCCGAATCGAAGATCGGCAGCAGATAGAACTGCTCCTGCGGGATGGCGTTGGCGGCCGGCTCCAGCGCGATCACTTCGGGCGGCGCCGTCTCGTAGCGGGCCTGGTGCAGCGCCGTGCGGGCCGTGGCCGGGTCGGCCAGGTACTGCTCCAGGGTGCTGCGGCTGTCGAGGAACATCACCGGCGAGCGCCCGGAGCGCTCGGTGAACTTGAGCACCAGGCTCTGTTTCCAGTCGCTGGCCTGATCCGCCGCCAGCCAGCCGTCGCGCGTGCCATCGCTGGAGGCGCCCACCTGCAGCCAGGTGCGCCCGCCCTGCTCTTCACGGCGGTAGACGTAGAGCACCGAAAAGGCCGGCAGCTCGCGCCCCTCTCCGGTCTGGCCGGGTTCGCTGGCCAGACGTGCATCGGGCTTGCTCAGCACGCGCTGGAACAGGGTTTTCTTGCCCGGCATCAGCAGCGGGCGCTCGCCGCCGTCGGTGGCCAGGGCGCCGGGCGTGCCTTCGCTTACCACCGGCGGCTTCGCATCGTCCGCCGCTGGGTCGCTCTGCGCCTGCTCGGGTGACGGCGGTTTGGGCGAACCGCTGAACAACCAGTAGCCACCGCCGGCCAGCACCAGCAGGCCGACCAGCGCCAATGCCGCTATCGCCAGCATCGGGCTGCGCGAAGGTGCGGCTTGCACCGCAGGTTTGGCGGGCGGGACGCGGGTGGGATGCTCCTCGGTTGGGCGCGGTGCCTCGCTCTGCGCCGATGGCATGCTTACCGAAACCGCCTGCAGGCCGCCGAGGTCGGTCGGCATGGAGCGCTGCGCCGGCGCGTCCGGCAGGCCCAGCGGGCGGAACTGGGTGGCTTCGCTGTCGCCGCCGGTTGCTGCGGTGACCGGGCTGGCGGCCAGTTCGTCCAGCGCCTTGATCAGCGCCGCGGCATCGGGGAAACGATCGGCCGGGTCCTTGGCCAGCAGGCGGCTGAGGATGGGCTGGTAGCGCCCCTGGGCAATCGGCAGCTCGGGCAGTGGCTGGGTGAGGTGGGCCAGCGCGGTAGACAGCGAATCGGCGCCGACGTAGGGCAGCTGACCGGTGAGAATCTCGTAGAGCACCACGCCCAGGGCGTAGAGATCGGTGCGCCCATCCACCTGCTGGCCGCGTGCCTGTTCCGGGCTCATGTAACTGGGGGTGCCGACGGCGAAGCCGGCCTGGGTGAACTGGGTACGGTCTTCCAGCGACTTGGCGATGCCGAAGTCCGACAGCACCGCGGTGCCGTCGGCGCGGAACAGGATGTTGGCCGGCTTGACGTCGCGGTGCACCAGGCCCTGGGCATGGGCATAGCCGAGCGCCGAGGCGATCTGGCGCAGGTACTGGATGCCCTGCTCCGCGCTCAGCCCGGCGGCGATGCGCTCCTTCAGCGTGCCATTGGGCAGGTACTCCATGGCCATGTAGTAATGGCTGCCGACATTGCCGATGTCGTGGATGGTCACGGTATTGGGATGGGACAGCCGCGCCAGGGTCTTGCCCTCGCGCAGGAAGCGCTCGCAGAAGCTGGGGTCGGCAGCCAGCGCCGCGGCCATCACCTTGAGCGCCACCTTGCGCTCCAGCGAGCGCTGGGTGGCCAGGTAGACCACGGCCATGGCGCCGTCGCCCAGCTCGCGCTCGATCTCGTACCCCGGTATTTCGATATCCATGGGTTACTGCGTCCTTCAATAGGCTTTGACGACTATGGCGGTGATGTTGTCTGGCGCCCCGCGGGTCAGGCCCAGATGCACCAGGCTGCGCACCATCTCGTAGGGCGCGACGTGGCCGAGCACGTCCTGCAGTTCGTGCTCCTCGACGGTACGGGTGAGGCCGTCGCTGCACAGCAGGAAGCAGTCGCCGGGCAGCACCTGCAGCTGTACCTCGGCCAGCTCCAGGCGCTCCTGGGCGCCCACCGCGCGGGTGACGATATTGCCCATGGGGTGCTCGCGCGCCTCGGCTTCACTGAGCACGCTGCTGTCGATCAGCTCCTGCACGTAGCTGTGATCGTGACTGATGGCCTGCAGCACGCCGTCACGCAGGCGGTACAGGCGGCTGTCGCCGGCCCACAGACAGACGGCCTGCTCGCCGCGCGCCACCAGCAGCACCAGGGTGCTGCCCATCATGCTCACGCCGCGGCGCTGCGCCTCTTCGCGCACCGTACGATTGACCTCGTCGACGCAGTCGCGCAATGCCTGCACGTAGTCATCGAGCTGCTGCGTGGGCATCACCCGGCGCAGGCTGTCGACGATCAGGCTGCTGACGAAATCCCCTGCGGCATGCCCGCCCATGCCGTCGGCCACCGCCCACAGGCCGATCTCCTGGGCGTCCAGGCAGGCGTCCTCGTTGACCTGGCGGACCATGCCGACATGGCTATGGCTGGCGGACTGGTACTGCTCCACTGCGGCTGCGTTCATCATCGGCTCTCGCTCTGCAACTGCGCGGCCAGGCTGGGAGCCGGCGATACATCCGCTCCCAGCAACAGGCCACTGAACGCCTGCGCTGCCGGCATCCCGGCGCAGCACAGCAGGCCGGCGGCGACATGCTCCGAGCCGCGCCCCCACCACAGACTGGCGCCTTCACAGGTGAGCTGAGCCAGCACGGCCAGGCGCTCGGCCGGGCTGGCGACACCGAAATGCATCTGTCGAAAGCCTGGCGTGCGCGGCCTGCGCCGGCTGCAAGGCGGATCGCCAAGGGCGGCCACCGCGGCCTCGAAGGCCTCGCATTCGCTGCCTTCCTCCAGCGTCGACAGCAACAACGCCTCAGCCTGCTCGTACCAGGCGTCCGGGCCGCCGAGCAGCGAGCCCAGGTCGGCATCGGCGTCCAGCAGGCAGGCGATGGTCAGCGGGAAATAACGACCGACCCGGTCGACGCTGGGCATCATCACCCCGGTGACCGCTTCGCTGCTCACCAGGCCCGGCGCCAGGGCGAAGCGCCACAGCGGGCTGACCAGATAGGCATCGAGCCAGGCCGGGCCCAGCTCCTGCTGGCTGGTGGCGATGCCCGTGGCCAACCAGGCATCCCAGGATTCGATGAAGGCGCTGGGCAGGCCGCGATGGATGAAGTCGCCGCGGCTCGCCAGCTTGCCGTAGAAGCCCACCGTCATAACCGCTCCGGCAAGCTGAAGCCGCTCAGCACACGGCCACGGAAGGGATTGAAGGCGCTGCTGGCGCGCAGTTCGCAGGCCACGCTGGCGTTGTCCACGCGCAGGCGCAGGGTGAAGCGGTCCGGCGAGGCGCCGGGGGTGAGGTCCGATTGCTCGAGCAGGCGGAACCAGGCCCAGGGCCCGTCCAGGGTCAGGCCGGAACGCCCGGCGCTGGTCGGCGGGGTGATCGACAGGCGCACCACGCCCAGGCTGTTGGGGCTCGGCCACTGCATGGCCACCGGCCGGCTGGGGCCGTGGTCGTAGGTCATCTGCTGGCCGTCCAGATCGAGGATGAACTGGCTGATCGCCGCGTCCATCGCCACCGGCTTGAGTTCGAAACGCACCGTGGGCTGGGTGCCGCCGGAGCGGAAGAAGGCATCGCGGATCGCCGCCGCGCGCTGGAAGGTCTGCAGCACGCCGCTGCCTATCCCCAAGCGCTCGGCCGCCCCCGGCTGCCAGCGCCAGGTGGTTGCCGAGGTGTCGACGTAGGGCTGCAGGTATTTGCGGAAGTAGTTGTCCATCACCCCGCCGACGCCGAAGAAGTTGCCGAAGTCCTCCAGCGTGGCGTCACGCGTGCTGCCACTGTCCAGCGGATAGCGGCCGGCCAGCGACTGGCGGTAGACGTTGACCACCTCGGCCACCCAGGCGGCGTTGAGCTGGCTGCGGATGCCGCCCATCATGCTGTTGGTGGTGGCGCTGACCACCGAGTTGACCAGGTTCTGCACCAGCGGCGGCTGGCGTTCGCCGGCCAGCTTGACCCGCTGCGCCGAGGCCACCGCCTGGTTCTTCGCCTCGCCCAGCAAGGCGTCACCACTGGCGCCGCTCATGGCGCTGAGCTGCACGTAGAGTTCGTTGAACTGCGCCAGCAGGTCGTCAATGGGCGCACTGTTGCTACCCTCGGGCTTGCGCACCAGGCTGTTCAGCTCGTTGAAGCGAGCGGTGATCGGGTCCACCTGCGGCGCGGCCTGCGGCTGGTTCTGCGCCCCCTGGCCGACCAGCGAGCCGAGCTGCTGCTTGAGCTTGTCCACCGTGCCGTCGGCGGCCTTGAGCTTGTCGGCGAGCAGGCGGTCTTCCTGCTGCAGGT